>Ga0065711_1029904_pt1 | contig 34401 bp, 12 predicted proteins | sample Hoacrofraction12_FD_59098 | JGI IMG/M metagenome (GOLD analysis project Ga0065711, IMG submission 59098) | Hoatzin crop microbial communities from Cojedes, Venezuela - Epithelial fraction 12 v2 (version 2) | ecosystem: Host-associated > Birds > Digestive system > Esophagus > Crop | place... | reverse complement strand
GTCGTTGATGAAGAAGTTAAACAAGACTGGGCCCAGTACTGACCCCTGAGGGACACCACTTGTTACCAGCCTCCAACTAGACTCAGCGCCGCTGATGACAACCCTCTGAGTTCTGCCATTCAGCCAGTTCACCGACCAAAACTTTTTCACCTTGAGAACAGCTAAGCATGGGAACAGAGATGCTGTGCAGTCTCCATTGTGGGCAAATTTCAAGATCTGCCTGGATAAAACCCTGAACAACTTGGTCAGACCTCATGGCTGACCCTGCTTTGAGCAGGAGGTTGGACCAGAGACCTGAGGTCCCTTCCAACCTGACTGGTACTATGAGTCTGAAAAATAGAAGGCAGTTTTAAAATCTCCTGTTATCCATTTCTTGGCAAACGGAATTCTCCTATCAGTATTCTATTATTGTCATGTTTAAAAAGACTGAAAATGTAGACAGCTAAACTGGTCTTTAAAATACATACCTGAACAAAAACTATCTCCAAGCTGTCCCATCAGATCTTGGAACTGGATGTGCTGGAGGAACCAGGACCTGTATCTTCTGGCTGCTTCCTGAAGGCAATTTAGGCAGAAGTAGACAAAGTTGTGGTCTGATTTATCTTCCTTGCTTGCTGTCTAGTCCTTTTGAGCCAGAAAGGGACTAGGCACAGTACTGCATATTAGGCATGCATAAGGATAGCACACTAATTTGCCAGTCTTCACAGTGATCTGATTGCTTGAGATGTCACTAGACTAAGTGAGGACTTCTGAGTGTGGCCTGTTTTGAAATATGAAGAGTGTGATTAAACAGACCAGATGTCAAGTTTGGGACCACACTTTTCCAGCTGGGTAGTAATAGAGAAATATAAGCCAAAATTAGAAACTTTGGGTTACACAATGAAGTTAAATGTTTGTGAAGAAGTAATTAACTGGCTTCCCTCTCCCCTCTGCAGGAAGTGCAATGCTACCTTGAAGGCTGTTTGTTTCAGGGAAGCTTGATGCTAATTAAAAAAGACTCCATGCTTGAGGCACACACTTCTGGTATTTCTCGGTTGTCTTGGTATCCTGCTGTGCCCACACTTACAGCTCCATCTTCCTCTAACATTTGCTGTCTTGCTCACTATATCTTCACATTCACCTTTTTAAACTCTTTATTTTTTAGGACTGAAGTAATTTATCAGAAACAACTCACAGCATTTGTATCCTATTAAGAAACACTCCGAACTCATTCTTTATGACTGGTAACAATGGTGACAATCATTTTCATTTGCACAGAAATTCATTCCAAAGCTCCTAATAAATTGGTATTCAGTCACAGGTGAAGAACTGTAATTCCATTACTAAATTGCGGTCATTTCAAAGGGTCAAAACAAGCAGCTGTTTAATAACCTTGCTCTTGCAGAAAGTGATGTGAAAAGTTTGAACATGAGAGATGCGTTTCCTTTTTAATGCATCTTAATAGAGGAAAATAATCTTGAACTGAATAATAGTTTTCAGCATCCTTAGGCAGTTATGATTCAGTCCTAGCAGAATATAAAAAATCAAGTGATGGGGAAAGAGTCCCCATCACCATGCTGCATCGGTACTAGCTGGAGGTATTAATGTATCTGTCTTGCTGTACACTTGGAAGAGAAGGCACTTACCAACCTCAGACAGCATGGCTTTTGCATGTAGTGCCTTCAGTCATGCGTGGGTGGATTCAGAGAATCTAAGTAGATAACTGAGGAGACAGGAAGATGGCCTATTTACTCATAATCTTCGCTCAGAAAGGAATTAAAAGCAGATGGTAAATCAGAAGCTTCCTTTGTCTAGTCACCTGAAAATTATGCTTGGGAATGATGTTTTAAAGATGTACTTGTAATCAGAACGACGTTTCATTTCATCTGCTGAAAGGTTGATTACAAAATGAGTACAGGGATGGAAAGACACAATCATCTTAAAACAGCAAGGAATACATCAGCTCTTCTCTCAGAGCCAGCTGAAGGCTTTGTGACAGCCTAGACAGACCTTGCTGCCCCTGATGCTGTTGGGGCGAAGTGTCAGCCCCAGTTTCTTAGGGGACCGCTTCTTCCCTGCAGTAGCTTCTATGTTCCCCAGCTCAGCCTCGCCCTCTGTGGTAGCAGCAGGATTGAAGGGCTGTTCCAGGGAGAGAAGCTGCATGTGATACTGACACTGGTGGATCCCTTCTCTAGCCACATCCACCTCAGGAGTCTGCTGTCACAGTCAGCTTTTGCTTACACCTATGGTAAGGTCTGTGTCTTCTGGCTGGCTGTTGTAAAACTGGTGTGGACTATGCATCGTGGCAAGATCAGAACAGATATTTCACCCCTTGAGGATATCTGATTTTTATGACACTTCCTGCAAAACATTTTGGGGGAAATGAACATATTTTTTCCCCCATTAGATGTCCCTATTTTGATGCGGACTGGAAATGTCTCCAGGGAGTTCCAAAGCACACAGGGGAACAAGTTTAGAAAGGAAATCATGTTGGGGCATCCAGCTTTCAGACACAGAGAAGTAGAGATTGTTTCACAAGTTGGTGCTAAAGGAATATAGGTATTTCAGTTTGGAGGATCGTTTTCTTTTTAAGCCTTGATTATGAAAGTAAATACAGTGTACAAAGTCTAAGAAAAATCCCTATCAAGCAGCAAGAAATCCATAGAATTCTTACAAGGTCACTTGTCTACTAATTAGTGCCATTTCACAGAGCTTTACTAATGCAACTTGTACATTTAAAATGATAGATAAACAGATAGTTTTGCTTCCTTCCCTGTTGTATAGAACCCTGGACGTTTTTTTGCTTCTCACATCAACAGACATTGTTCCAGCAGAATCATAGATTGTTTAGCTTGTTGTGAGATCAGTTTCCTAGAGAACTAGAGAAGTCCCAGATTCTGAAGATTAATTGTCTCTAGTTAGTCAAGGTTAGATTTGTTTTGTCACAATGCTAATAGTATGATAGCTAGCTGATATAGCAAGCATCCTTTGTCTCAGACAATAAATGAAACTACTTGATGTAATTCCAGGAGAAGTAATGGTTTCTGTACATGTATGTCTGTAAGTGTATGTGTGTTTATACCTGTTCAACTATCCATACAAAATCTTGATTTATAGAGTTGAAGAGATCTTCAGGGTGATACAGCTGCTTCTCCCCTCCCTCTCTTACTCTCTCTGTTTCCTCCAAGGAAAGACTACTACTCCTTCTTTCTCTAAGCTGAACTTGATAAAAAGATCTAGAATTTAGGTTCTCATGAGGCTGTTAGGCATTAGTTTGTCTTTAACTGCTTAAGACAGCTAGATTTCCAGGTGCAGTATTTTAGAGAAACAGTTTTGAACTAGAGCAAATGATGAGAAGTTGTACGTTAGGATGAAGCAGCAGGGCAAATTCTTCTAGTGCTGCTCACAGTTTTCAAAAGCAGAACACTCCACAGCTGCTTGTGAATGCATCATGTTTCTTTCTCAGGATGCACCTCCTGGCTAGTAAAAGAACTGCAGAACATGCCCAGCAGAAAGTGTTCAAGTGCTTTGAACTTTGCTAGGTCAGAACTCTTTCAAAGGATGGGGAAACCTAAGAGCGAGCCATGTGCATCTCTCACATCCCATCTACTTTTGAAGTGGCTTTGTTTAAAGAGAGTGAAATGTGCAATTTGGTGTTCTTCCTCTTTCATATAAAAACAGGTGGTGGATTATTTTTTTTAAAATGTTCCCTAAAGATGTGTGTTCTATAGCTTAAGCTGCATTAGACAGACTTTCAGCTTAATAGAATAGTTTTTGTGTCTAATATGTGCTTTTAAGGAGCATGCTGTACCTGATAGCACACTGAGGGTGGAGGCAGAAAGTGAGGAAAGACACTGTTAATTGTGTCACTCCTTTGAACATCTGTGCAGATTTTCTTATGGGGACTATGTGATAAGGCACTTCAGAAAGAATTTTTTTTTTTCACTCTTCCCAAATTTCAGCTGTAAAGAGTAATCATAGGTATTAGAGCCATGTTCCACTTCAGCAGGGATGCAGCTTGGTCTCATTCTATATTTAGTCAATTCAGAAGGAAGAAGCAGAACTCTCGCTGCCTTTTATATATAGGTCGCATCCATAGATGCTCCAGCACGAGGTGCAGTTACTGCTTCTGATAAGAATCTGACAGACCAGTGATCAGGACAAGGCTGAAAAATTTTGCATCCTGTGTTCCATCTGCAACTTTGCTAGTGAGTTATTTACATGGATTCAGAATGTGATTGGAGAAATCAGTGGAAGAACAACATCAAGATTTGCCAAACAGAAGATAGCATATTTGTCTTGAGAAGTCCATGAGTTGGTAGAATCTGGGAGATTTGGCCTTTTTTTATGATTTTCTTGGCATCTACTGCTGACAGCAGTAGCAGGCTCTTACTTCTTCATTTGACTTTAGTAAGATTACTTATAAAATTGCTAATAATACCAAGCGTGGAAGATCTGATCCTCTTGCAAGTCGTAAGTGTATGCTATTCAGACATATATAACTATGGATAACCCCAGCTGCAGTATTTGGAGAAAACACTATGCTGTGATGAAGAAATCATGCCTTTATTGAAATACCTTGCATATTTTGAATAAGACAAATCTAACGGGAGTAGCCAGAGAAGATTTCCCCCAAAAGGTCCTTGGGATGTCCAGAGGAAAATCAGGCACTGAGCTGTTGACATTTCTATTAGGTGCAAGAATAGCAGTTTGGGATAATGCTTCTAAGGCAAGACAGAAAACACTTGTATCCTTAAGTAAATAATAGGTTAGCTTCTTTCCCAGATATATAGGAAATTGAAAACAAATGGATTGTTACTTAAGCAGGCTGCCAAGAAAAGAACTAAGATAGTGTTATGTGTACTTCTAAAGAAAATAGAAGTTTCTATTTTTTAATAAGAAATTATTAAATTTATAATTTATAATATTAATTATTCATCTAAGAATGAAGATGGAACTGGAATCCATAACTAAATGAAGACATGGATGTACTAGTGTATGTCAAGACTTACTGGAAAGAAGACAATCCAAGAGGCACTAATACCAAATACACAAGAAAGATAAGGTGGAATAATAACACTAGAAGTTAAAGGGGGTAAGATTCAAATCACGTTAGTCAACTCTTCACTGCAATTAGTAATGCTAGAATCAACACGGATTGAAATTCCAGACACAAAAGGGAAGAATGTAACACTTGGGCCACATTATTGACTGCTTGACCAGAATGGCAGAACCAGTGTCATATTCTGAGAGAAGCAGAAAGCAGAGAAAATTAGTATTGGGTAACTTAAAGTTTTCCCAAGTGAACTGGGCAAATGTTATATCAGGACATGAAGCAGAGGCATAGTTCTTAGGTGCTATCAGTGACTGTTTCATGTAGAGCAGCTGTTCAGATTACTCACACTGGAAAATTCAGCCCTTGAATCAGTATTCAGCAATGCAAGGAATGGTCTGATATGAAATCTTACGGCTGAAGCATCATTGTATCAGTGTTGTAACCAGTCTCTTGTTAAGATTTGGCATCCCTTCAGGAGCAACAGGTAGCAAAAAAATCACCTGCTTCCATTCAAACATTGAAGTGTGTAAAGATGAGAAAGCATCATTAATAGAACCTGAAAGCAGCAACTGAAAGTTATCCTTACCTGTGGCATGGAGATTAGCAAGCAACATTGTCCTGAAAATAAAGCACTAGAGGAAGGACTGGAAAAGGATGAAAGTATGGCTAATCAGGAAAGTAATTGGGGTTACTAGAAGGAAGCATCCTTCATGGAACTGAAATTTAATCCAAATTAAGAAAAGAGAAAGGATCTTAAACTCTGGCCAGTTCCACAAAGGTACAATTAGGCAGACAAAAGAAGAATTTGAAGAGGAACTAGTCAAAGGAATCTGAAATAACTTTGATCCCCCTGTCCACACCCAGGATCAAGCAGACCTTCAGAGAGGGTTTAAAAGGCCAAGCATAAGGAACAAACACTTGAGGAAGGGGCAGAAGTATAAAAGAAGCAGAAGCGTGTTGCTGACAGGCCAAATCAGCTCTTTACATCAGCACCCACTGCCAAACAGACCAAGGAGAGTCCCACAGCGAAACCTTTTTTTTGGGAAGGGCACAACAGTGGCTTTTTGTGCAATTGAAATAAGTGTCAAAGAGGTTGTACTAGAAGTAGAGGAAATGAATGCTAACAGAATAGGAGGACTGGACGTTATTCACAAAGGCTCCTAAAAAAACTTAGGGGTAAAATATCTTAATAGTCGCAGGGCGTAACATCCTGTTGTAAAACTCTGTTGGTGTTTGAATATGGGAGGATGGAGTGATGCCTGTCTTTGAAAAAAGATTTAGGTGTAATCTGGAAACAGCAGTCGTGTAACTGAGATCTGTGCTGAGAAACTAGTAGGAAGTATAACAAAATATAGACTTAATGGACTCCTGGATAAGCATGATCTATTTGGAAAGAATCAGTATGGGTACTGTAAAGGAATATTTTGTCTTCAAATCTTTTCTGTTTTAAGTTGTCAGCAAGTATGTGGAGATGAGTGACTCAAATGGCATAGTCTGCTTTGACTCTAAGTCGCTCAGTAGAGGTCTTTGAGAGAATTAAACTGCCATGTGAGAAGGGTATGGAATGACTTCCATATAAGAAACAACTGTGTAGGCTGGCACTTCTTTTCCTTGAAAAGGGATGATTGAGGTGAGATCTGACAGAAATCTATGAAATTTCAAGTGAGATGGGAGGCTGAATAATACTGATTGCTCACCATCTCTTTCAGTACAAGAACTAAGGGCACTGAGTGATCCCGTTAGAAGCCAGGTTCAAAACAAATAAAGGGAAGGTGATTTTCATGCAGTGTAGTAAATGTACAGCTCCTCAATGGAGGATGTTATGAATGCAAAAGGTAGGCTTAACAGCTTTTGGAGATTACTTTTGTCGAAATCTTGATCATTATAGAGGGTCTGCTCTGTCTCAGGTAGGATTAACGGCATTGTGCAAGGTACATCTTACATTATTTATATACTTCCTCACAAGTTTGTTAATTTCATTTATACTTTATAAAATTGGAAGATGAACTCCAGCTAACATGATGTTGGAACTGTTGATACAGAGAGTAATGACTGATGTAAATGAAGACTGCTAACAACAAGACTTTCTCCTTTTTCCTGTGGGAAACAGAATGAAAGCTCTAAGGTTTACATCTGTTCATAAATTTTTTCTGTAGAGAAGTAAAGCAGCATTTCATTTATAAGAAGATAGGTCTGGTTCTGTTTGTTAGTGCTCTTTCAAAAGATTTTATCTTAATTTCATAGTAGTAGAAAATAGATCAAAATCTAATTTCCAAATTTTCATCCTTTATACAATTGGAATGTGATGAAAAATATTTATATAATTTCTGATGTGTGAAACAGTTGACATTTTTGGTTTTTAAGGGCATTTTTAAGTAGAATAGAGTGGTATGTGGTGCTACTAGGAAAACAAATTCATTCATTTTCAAAGAAGTTTTAAGTATTATTATTATTCAGGATAGGCAGCTCTTGCTAAGAAAGGAGGACCAAATGGATTCATTTAAGTGAGTAAAATCAGAAAAAGCAGTAGCAGCTCCTGGAAAAAAAAGGTGCAGAAACAAAAAGCAAATATAAAATACAAGCATCAGGATTTGGGGGGGTGTTGTCTTCAAGCTCTGTCTTCAGATCACCTAGAAGCTGTAGTAAACAAACAAATCCATTTAGGAAGAGCGTAATTTTTATTTATTCATCATACAAAGTCTTTCTTGGGTTGCAGCACTGCTTTCTGTGTTGTAGTTTTGTCTTGATTCTCCTCGGTTATTAATGTGTTTTTTCACAAGGTCCTTTTCTTTTTCATGGTTCCAATTTCAATTTACTCATATCCATATCTTAGGAGGCCTGTAGTTCCCAGGAGGAGTTCTTTTTATAATGTTTCTCTCTGTGCTGTTTTGTTGACATTTTTCTGTCTAAGCAAAGTTTAGTAGTGGAAATTAGGGGAACAGAGCACTGCAGTGTGGGAGGACAAGGGAGAAAGACAGTGTCCTATTCTGAGAGGGAAAATGTTCTTTGTTGCTGTTAAAAGGGGACAGGAGAAGGATTTTTTAAGTTGGTCCCTATTCTTATGCATCCTTCTTTCCCTGCTATCCCAAAGAGGGTGTCTGTCTACAACACTACCATGTTATGTGCCATTCACAGTCAGTTGCTTCTTAACAGTGGTTTAGACTGTTAAAGACAATCTTGTTTTTTGATTTAGCCAAAAAATCTGTAACCACACAAGAAAAAAAGAAGAGAGGAAGAGAGGAAGGAAGAAGAAAGGAACACGAAGAATCTGTCAGGATCCTTCTGTCAGAGAAGAGTTTATAGCTTAAAAGAAAAATTCAGCTTCTTCTGGGCATGTTCTGGGTAAGACCTTCTTTGCTCTTGTTTTTCACAGCTGTTTCCCAGATTTCTCTTGGTATGTAGTAACTTACGTGATCTTGGTCTGTAGCCCTGGCAGTTGCACGGAGAAATTTTTAAAGCACTTACAGAAACTCAAAACCCAGATGCAGCTACAAAGAATTCTCAATGCATTATTAAAAAGGCACGAGAAGCTTACATTTTTAATTAGTAATTAGGCATTAAAATACCTATTTAGAGGAAGGCTCAGGTTTTCCCAATGGTGCCAACACTGGAAACTAGAGAAACTGGTCTGGAATTCCTCCCTTTTGCCAAACACTTCAGCTGAACCAACGAAACAACCCTCCCATGTAAAAAAGTTACTTCGCCTGTTAAATCTGTGTATGTAAACATTGAACTAACAAAAGGAGTTTGAATAATTGATTTGAAGCCTAATCTTTGCAAGGGAGTTCACAAAGGTTTTAGTTAATGCAGAACTCATTCCATTGCCTCAGAGTTTTTTCTACTTCAAAATTTCGGCCACAGTATGGTTCCCAAAACACCCAAGGTGAATAAGAAAACAAGATTGTGAAGAATTTCCAGATTTTCATGAATAAGTAGGTTCTCTAAGGATTATTCATCCACTTTTCATTTGAACATGCAGGAGCAGTAATACCTTCTGCTTGTCAACATTTACAAAAAGCCCATATTTTCTTGCTGAAATAATAACTTTGAATATTCAGGCTGATTCTGTTTTGCAAAATCTGATGACAAAACTGCTCTTGTCACCTGTAGTGGAAAGAGTAGGGTTCGTAACCTAGTTCTTTGATAATGTAATGATGCAGGACCTATGATTAGAGCTCTTTCATAACAACAGAGAGAGGAGGGGAATCATTCAGTCTTTTCTGAGATATGGAAATGACAAATATATCTCATATTTCAAAGTATGACTACAAAGAATCACAACTGATCTTCAAAAATACACAGCATCTCTTTGTCTTTCACAGGGTTATCAACGTTTCTTATACTGTACTTCCTTTCTAGCAACATTACATGTTACTATGAACATATTATAGTTCATTTTTTTAATAACAGGTAATCAGTGGGTATTTGTTGCACTAAGCATCTGATTTGCTGGATATGAATATCGTTCTCCAGTCCTTTCTAGACCCCTAATCTCTGTGCATTAGTCTGTTTCTATAGCATTGCAAAAAGTAAATCGGAAATCAGATACTCTAATACTATAATACGCTGTACTATCACCTTGTCAGTTTTCAATTCTGTCGCTTACTGTAAGCCCAAATGAAATTTCCTCACCAGAATGGATGAACTCAAAAATGATCCTGGCACTCCAAATCTGAAAATACTGTATTAGCAGATTGAGGTCAAAGATTAGCAATATGAAGCACATTAACAGAATGCTAATAGAAGCAAACCTTTCCTCCTTTTCTACAACTTTAATATCTTGGTCACTCTGTAGTCATTTAGGAGGCGCTGGTCATCGCAGTGTTATATGGTGGAGACCCAGAAAGCACTGCTGTATAATCAGTATTGGAAACAAGCTATATACAAGCTTTGGACTTCAAAAGCTTGTAGGGGAGATGTGGCATTGATGTCTCATAAAAGATCCTACCATTTTCCAAGAGCCTGAGAGCTGATTTCTGGGTCTGCCTGCTCAGGCAGCTGCTGTTTAGGCTGTGCTTCTGGCTATTTTTCCACTTGGCACAAGGGTGCAGGAGTGGACATATGTGTGTGGTGTACTGGAAACCATAAAATTTCCATTCTCAATGTTGTACGGAAAAGTGGTCAGTCCTTCAGCTCCTGACATCCACACCGTTCTTGGGAACACCCACGCTGATGGATAAGTTTTAGGGTGTTCAGCACTTCCTATTACCAGTGCTGCTGGACTGGATGGAGGGGAGCTTGGAGCCTGGATGAAGGTGGGTGTTTTGGGGTACTTTTCTGCCCTGGGCCTGAGCTGCAGCTGGGTATGTGGATCGAAACATGGAGAGATGTTGGGCGTGTCTGGGCTAGAGCACAGGCTTGAATACTTAGTATAAACCCATAGTACATGGTATGAAACCAATAGTATAAACTCTTAAATATGCTATTCTCAGACAACAACAGAAGAAGGAAAAGGCTATGTTAGGCTTAGTCTGATGATATAAATTTCTTTTGAAACAGTGTTATGGTTTATTATTAAAAAAAAAAGTATTCCTTTTGTCTGTTTTCCCATAGAGATGAATCTCACCACACCCTTCATCATCTTCTCCCAGAAACATCTCTTTTTGTTTTCTGTTGCTTTGTGTTCTTAGGGCAACCTTCTAAATTCTCTTCACTACATCTCTGCTTTCACATCACTTTCCAAATATTCCCTCTGTTACATCAGCCATGAATATAAAAGGAACTTTAATACTGTAAAGTTACATTTAAATCAAAGAGAAAAAGAGAGGAAAAAGAAACTAAGAAGACATTTGGAACACTGAGACAAATAAGCGCTTAGATGAACATTCCTACAATCACATTTCTTGAATGCCCTGCTCCACCTTCTCTGCACATGAAAAAAAATTGCACATATCTTTTAGTTTCTCAGAAAAAGCAGTGTTCTGCCTTGGGTGACAATGAAGTGCTTTAAGCAGTGAGACTGAGTGAGGTGAGTTCATTTCTGGCAAGCAGGCATGCCTTGCTGATCACCTGTGTTCCTATGGCTGGGAGACACCCCAAGGAATGTGGGAAGAAAATGGCCCCTGAGCCCGTTCTCCAGTATACCAGTAAACATTATTACAGATATGGTGCACTAGCTGCAAGGATGCCGCAGCAGTAGCTGCCATGATCTGCTTGTCTGTTGGAGAGTCATTGGGGAAATTCATTCATCTGTTTCTCCCTGCTTCAATTCTTGCATGATATAATTGTAAATTGCCTCCCCTTCAGTTCTGGCCCTAGGTCTTTTGAAAGAAGTCTTTGATAGGCAACCTTCTGTGGGCAGTTTTGATTTAAGAGTGACTCTTAGGAGGTCTGCAGTGAACATGGAGGCTTTCTGAAAGAAATAAGGAAGAAGTACAAAACATTTAAGAGATTCAAACAAATAAGGTTTCATCCCTCTTTGGCTATAGTTCAGAGAAACACATTGCTTGCAAATCATGGCTTGCATGTCAGCCTAAAGGCTGGAGTTGCTTCTTGCCTGTGTATGGGAAAAGAATTCAATATGTTGCGCTAATCTCTTCTGCAAGAATCAGTCTGCATCTCTTGACACATGGCAGGACATTAGCTGAATCTCTGGCTCTCACATAGGGTAGTGGGTCTTAATTTGTCAGAAAATGGAAATGTGGTGACTAGTAAGTTTGTATAAGTATGGGGAAGAAGAGCAGAAGATGGGAAGCATCTGGAGTTTTAAACATTGACTTGTTCTTAGAAGTTCTGCTGTTCCGTTCATGAATTTCATCTCGACCAGTTGGCCTGAACAGCACTTTTTTGTTTCTGAGTGTTTTGCTAACTGGGGAAAAAAGTATTGCGAGTTTTGTATAAATTGGAAAAAATTTGTATATTAAGTATTCTTGAGCTTGTATTTCATGAAGGCTCCTTTTTGCCCTTTCTCAAAAAATGAAGGATTTTTATAGGAGACTTTCAGCCTCATTTCTGTGTGAAGCCAATTCATAAACAAAGGTCAAGCAAAGCATCTAAATCTTTTGGCATTTTCCTACTGCTGAGATGATGTACTCTTTTCAATCTTTCCATGAGTCAGACTTAATGAACATATCTGGTGGATTCATCAGCGATGTTCACCAGCAAAAATTCTCAGTGATAAAGGCTGGTTATTCCACTTGTCAAATAATTCAGTAAATACACTGTGGGAGAAAAGGTTTTCCTCTACAGGGCTGCTAAGGGAGCTAAAATGTTTCTCTCTTCATCTTTGTTTAATTTTTCATTCCACTAATGAAATAATTGAGAATCAGGCTTTAAAAATATGATTGCTTTATTAATAATGGATGGGCACCATTAGAAAGGGCTAATCAACCTGTTAGACTATTCTTTAATAATGTGTGCAACATAATGTTAGCATCATAAAGCTCTCACTGAAGGAAAATTTTCCCCAGTGGTTGCATTTCATTATTACTGATTCATCTAATGCCAGTAGTAATTGAAATCCACGTCTCAACTTATCATTGCTATCAACTGAAATATGTTGGACTGGATTTTCAATAGATGTAATGTAGTACAGCTTTATTTAAGTGAGTTTAAATACACTGACTGATATTATCCAGAATCTTAAACTGCACTTTAGACCAGGACTCAGCAGGACTCGGGATCGCTCACCCACCCCTGGCTGGTCTTCGGTCTGCTCCTCATGTCCCCAGTGCCCACCTCCTCTCCTCCACGGCCTGCCATGGGGGGGCACCACCTTTGTGTTGCACAAACCACTGGTATAGCTGTTCTGGTTTTATCTCTAGTCTTTGTTTCAATTTGTGTAATTAAACTAAGCAAGGCTCCAGCTGCGATTTAGTTATAGCAGCAGCCTGAGACTGGCTTTTCAAAATAATTTTTCCTGTGTGTTTTTGCGTTTCCGCCTCTATCATGCAGCAGTAGTTTCAAAATGCCATATATATTCAACAGTTTGGAGATGGAGCATTAGCAAAGTTGAACGGGACTTTATGAGGTGTTGATTAACTATAGCGAGAGCTGGATGGCATTCCTGAGGTCTCTACGCTCTTTCCTCAATGTCATTCTTTTTAATAAACCACGGGTGTTAGTTACACCCTGTGTAGCAATGGCGTAAGCTGAGGTATGCCTTTAAGTGGAAATATGTAAAATGAAAAGGCAGGATGAAAGACAGAGTGGGCTGAAAGTTGCTGTGGTAATAGATGAGTGTTTTGTCAATCTCATTTTTTATTTGCAACAGTAGTTGAAATAGACCTTGTCAAGCTGTATACTGCAAATGTGCTAGTACTCTGGTGACTTCCTGTTATGTGTGCTCTAAAATGCACCCCACAGCCCCGGCAATAGATCTCAGCAATAACAGAACCTCGGGTTTTTTTACATATGTATGTGTATAACAGATGTAATTAGACACATATGTGCACATGTATGCATTCACTGTATGTGTGTTTATATACATATCTTCCCAATAAACACAGCAGTTACAAGAAACTGCAAATCCAGTATGTCGAGCCTTGGCAAGATTTTCAGAACGATTTTCTTGGTGTTTGTATGTTTCTTTGTGATATTCTTTGGCCACAGGGAAGAAGCTGTTTGCTAGAGGTGTCTTTGCCAGTGGACTTATCTGTTTTCAGCTCCTCTGAGCGAACTCCTCTGAACTGCAGAAAGAACTGCGGGGTCTTATAGCACTGTCCAGGAAAGGGAAGGTAGGACATCATAAAGCAATGACTATTTCTGCAGCTGGAGCTAAGTCAGCAAGGGCATTAATATGTGCACCCTTCAGTGAAGCGGGCCGTTGCAGAGCCTGGGAGAATCCCAAGCATTTGACTCTGTCCCTGTGTGCAGAGTGTACAGCAATGCAAAAACGCCAAGTGTCTCCTGTCAGGATGTCTTTTGCTTTGACATCTGCAAGAAGAGATTCCTTGTGAGCTCTTCAGATTACACACAGAAATCATCCCTACTTTAATCTTGGCCACATCACTTCTCTGTTCTGTCCTCAGTGTCAGTTTGACGGTTTCCTTTCCTTTCCAGTCAGACCTGAAGTGAAGACTGAATACGGGAAACCTCAGATTTCCAATACAAGGGATATTACACAAAAATGTTATTTAGGTAACAACAGTTATAAATCTCACGCAGTAATAGGCTGGGTGAGCTCATAATCTATCTACATACTCACTCTGATGGTAAATGCTGGGAAAAAGTCTTGACAGGCTGCAGAGGATATAATGAATTCGCATGAAAATGTGCTTTTTAAAAAGTTCTCTTAGAATAAAACAATGAAGGAAAGTTTTACACTTCTTTCACAAAAGAATGTATTTCTGCCTGTATTAACGTTCCACTTTTGCCCTTGTCTTGTGGCTTAACCTTTTCTCAGGCTGTATAAAACAGTCTTTTGTTGAATCAGATAGTGGAAACCTTTACATCAAAAGGTAGAACCATAATAAGATATGATGCTATATCTAACCCTAATTTCTTTCTACTTACCCTTTCTTTCTCTCCTGTGTTTTCAGTTCTTTTTTTTACTTATTACCTCTATTGCTGCTTCTTCTCCCATTTTATATCATCACAATGGGTGAAAGTATAAATTGTACAGGCTGAAAAAGTAGCTTTTCCACAATATTTTTCACATCTCACCTTTATTCCCCACCCCTCCAAAAAAGAAAGAGGGTGAAAAATAAAAAAATAAAAAAAGGCTTATTTGCTGCATACTTAATACAACACAATAAATGCAGTTGTGAATGCTTTATTCTGGCTGCAAACCCCATTCTTCCCTCCCATTCTCTCCTGTTCTGCAGAGATTCCGCACTCATGCCTGCAAACAGTAGTAGTAGCATGGAAAATTGTCTTTTTTCTCCCTTTAACTATTTTGAAGATATTGCTTGGATAGGTTTTCCCAGTAAGGTACTGCAGAACACAGTTCACTGTTGATAACTTACCATTTTAGAAAAACTGAAAAGACGTCATCTAAGAACGTTTGCTGCATTTCTCTCCTATTGTGAAATCCTACCACAGAACAGTGCAAAGAACAGCAAATGTATGCAGTTGCAAATCCTGCCTGGCCATCCTGCAACACGCTGTAAATCTGTACACAGGGGGCTTTTTTCTTCTAGAGTTCTCTGCATATTGCTCAGATGGAAGCAGCCACCCCCATTGTAGGATGAAATGCCTCATGGGCTGCTCCACTTCTCCGCTTGTTCATATGTTTTCTGGGCAGAATATATCTCTGAGGCTTCAGGGTGAGACAGGGAGATGCGGATGGATGGTGCAAGGGGGGTCCCAGGGCCTGGAGGAAGACATGTGCCTGGGGCTGGAACCAGAGCACCAGCCCCAACCACCCCTGCAACGCCAGCCGGGTGAGGTGGCCGGACTCCTCCCGACTGCCTAGTTAGGCCCCTTGATGAGCAAAGCTAGTTGAAGAATGCTTGTAATGCTGTAGAAAAGCTGAAAGAACAACCCATATTGTTAGTGAAAACTAATGAGTATGACATGTATGAAGATGTACTTTAATACTTTCCTGGTTTTCTGTCTTTGTACCATTTGAAAAGCAGTCCTCCAAAAAGGTTCATATACAGTTACGCTGCCTGCGCACCCTTGACTTCTTCCCTCTCTAAGTGGACACATTTAAGATCTGGAAACTCAGTATGTGGCTGTGTGTCCATTCATTCACCCTGCCATGGTGTCTCTGGCTTCAGTGCCTCTACAAAGAGTCCAATGCAAGCAAGCACAGCAGCAGCAAAATATCACCTTCCTAGCTGTAGCTGAGTGGTAAATAAGTCTCATCTTATTTCATACTTTTTATTATCTACCCGTCCTGCATGCACACACACCTGATGTACACCAGCAGTCACCAGGATCTCTCCCTCCAGTTGTCTCTGCAATGCTTTTTCCTCATTTGAAGCAAGAGTTGCTCTTTCTTTTCCAAATTGTGCTTGTTATTGATTACATACTCCTCCTCAACTTGCCTGGTCACCACACGCTTTTTTATTGTATGTGATTTTTTGTGTCAACTTGCGGTAAAATATCTATTAACTGTAAATGGAAAACTGGACCTCTTCCAGCTGTGGAGAGCTTACATAGCCAAGATATGTATGTATGTAAATGGGGTATGTTACATGTCAATTGAACTGGAAAGTGTCTCTTAAAACTCAGTCTACCTTTTATTAAGTTTCATAATGATTATGCCCTATGCCTAAATTAAGTTTAGAAGCATTTAATTTTCATTTTTGTTTATCTTGTTATGCAATCTTATTTGGCTAATTGATGTCTTTTTGGCTTGTTTGGCATTCCCAACAATACTTTTCAGAATATAATTGAAAAATGCATAAAAGAAAATCTCAATTAGAAATTATTAACTTTCTTCACCTTTTATTTACTACATTGAGATAAATTTTTGTATTTTTGTTTGTTTTACCTTTAAGCAAAATAGATACTTTGTGACTGTAGTCAGAAGCTTCTGATTTTTTTCATAATGGTTTAAAACAGGAATGATGCTATGTAAGTTATTGGGCCTATCTTCTGGCTTTTATGTTGGAATACGTATATACAAAACTTTTAGAGCTTTGCTGATTATCATTTGAAGGTGTAGAAATCTCTGATCATTAGTGCTTTATCACAACCTTCATGGACTTCCAACATAAATTAAATCAGTCTTAGTACTGGCCCCATATCTACATTGTAATCAGTGATGTCATTAGTTGATTAGAGTAATAAGCCCCTCTAAGGGAGGCTTGAGCTCAGTTTTGGTTGCAATATTGAGACGAACCTGAGACTCTGAATTGTGAGTACTTCCTGAGCTTGGTATCTGGATTTAGATTATGAAGGCAGAAGAGGCAACTGTAATAAGGTGTGATTTATTTTGTATCCAAACATTTCTCTCACAGTTAGATCTTAAACTGGTTCAGCACTAGTTGCAGATCTGAACTTTCAGGTTTCTTGCCATGCAGCGCGCAGAGACACCACCTAGAACGTTAGGGAAGCTAAGGCCCCTCTACCTTCTAATTAGATTTCTGTTTTCCTCCCTTGGTTTTAGCCTAGTCTTCTCTTCTTGTCCTTAACATTGTTCATACTAGAAAATATCACGTTGCTTTAGTATTTGTACTCTTCTGTATACAAGTCAGTCCAGCTGATGTGAATGGTAGTTTGCACATGCACGTTTACATACTGTTCCACTCAAAGTGAGAAAGAAGGAAAATACACTGAGATGAAGAAAAGAGCCCAGGTAAGCTGGAATCTGATGTATTAAGACGTTCATTCTGCTGTCTAAACAAGCATGAAGCTCTCAGATTTAAAAAAAAGAAAAAAAAGCAATGTCTGAATATAGTCTTGCTTTATAGTAAAAAAGGATCAAGTCCGCTTGTTCTGAGAGTCTGACATTTTAAAAGACTTCAGGTGTTCATTTTGAAACCTTACTGCATTATTCTTGCTGTGACTTGATTCTTTTCCTTTGAAAATTTCAACGTGCATGTCTGATAAAAAAGTGGGACTGCTTCTATTTAGACATCATACAACTGGGTTTAGGATCTTAGATGAACTGATGTGCTGAATAGCTGATGGTAAAATCTCACAAGGGACGTACTTTGAAGCCATATTGATTGAAACATTTAAATCAAGATTGAACAAAACTGTGATAAATAGCTAGTGCAGAAGATTTCTAGATTAGCTAGTTTCTCCTTCAGAGGAAGCTGTCAGTTTTAACCTACTTAAGGTTATAATATTTATATGGCTTTAACACATGTTTGGAATAGAAGAGGCATCCAGTATGGTATCGTGCTGATCTTTTGTAGATTTCATAGAAACTACAGCAGTTAACTGAACATACATGATGTCACAGAGGCTATCTAATATGTTAGATTCCAAAAAGGAATCCCTGTGCTGTTTCTGTGAATTAAACTACTATTAAACTGCTATGGTTAACCAAGGCGTGTACAGTGTGTGCACATATATATAACTATATACATTTTTATATTTTTTTTCCATTTGAGGAGACTTCTGTTGCGAATATTTCAAGAAGTCTTCTTTCCAGGCAGTGGCAGTCATATACACGCACGCTAGTCAGAGTGCTGCACAGTCACTTTGGTTTTGTTCCAGCTGAGGTAACATCTGACCACCAAAATGATTCATCTGAAAAAAGTATAATTGATGCAGTCGCTATACTTGACCATAACCGTCTGTTTATTTAAGGTACTGCATTGGTATAGTGGTATTTTCTTCTCACATCTTCAGGAAAGTCCTTTTCATCTTCCCAATGATTTTTGAGATTGTCCATATTCTTTTGGAGTTATTTTCTGTAGCCTTCACCATCTCCTTAAAAGTTAATATTTTCATTTTTCCCTTGATAGCTGATCTTCAAATCTAGTAAAAGTTCACCTTATTTATTTCCTTCTTTTTCTTCCAAAAATATTTTTAAACCGTACTTCTACAGCATCCTTTTTATTACCTATTTCCATTTCTAGATTTTGTTTAATTCCCCAAAATGTCAGCTCAGTTCACCTGCCTCCTACAACACCTCTTGGTTTAGTTTAAATCTTGACTCTCCAAAAGGCTACTATCTCTCAAGCTTTTTTTTCCTTTTTTTGTATCCTGGGTCCCTTCTCGCTTGGAAGGAACCCATTTTCTCAGCTTTTCGAACAGCTGATTTCTACTTCATCAGTATTTTCATTGGATTCTCTATGTATTTTTCAGGTTTCTAATGTTTATGCTTACAAAAGTGAAGCTACTTCAAACAACGCATCTTCTGTCCTGTAGTATGTACTGAGGCTGAGATTCTTGTTACTCTATTACGTTATTTATTGTGCTATATATCAACACGTAGTTAGAGTAACATGCACACACAGGAGCAGCTAGAAAGATGGAAAAAAAATTTTCTTATAAATGAAAGCTCTCCAGAACCTGACAGTCAGAAGAAAAACATGTATATCTATGACAGGTCTTGTATCTGGCACTTTTATGATCTATGTGAATCTTTTATTTCGAGTTTGACAGAGTATATGAACTGCTGTAGCAAATGACACACTTTGTAATCTCTAGAAATACTTAATTTCAGGGATCACAGATTTTAAAGGATCCATGAGGAAAGCAGCTGAGTTAGTATTTTATGTGAGTCTCTCTTGCATTCATTACCACTGTGTCTTGTAATTTCTTTTTTAAAATAGCTGTAACTCCTGAGATAATTTGTTCGTTAATCTTGACAGACATTGGTAAATTAAGGTTCTGTTGGAAAAACAGCTTTCCTGGTACTTGCTATGTTTGCCAGTTCCATCACCCTGTGCAGGTAGCTTGTGAGTTCTGAGTAAGTAGATGATGTCCAGTGCAACAGTCACAGACTGTGTAACCATCATAGGCAGAGTCGTGAAGTCTGAACTGGAGTCTTTCAGAGCTCTTTCAAATTGTGCTCATCAGACTTTTTTTTTTATTATTTTTTAAATCGGTGACACCGGTAGCTAATTTTCAACTTTTACAATTTCTGGTTATACAACTGAGCCATGCTGTAATCTCAGAGAGAGAGACTTCTGAAGTTCGTGTGATATAGCCAAGCACTTTGACCTGACAAGCTGTTGTTCACTGTGATTATTTAGGGATGCTTCTATGTGACGCTTATCAGTGTAACATTTGAGTGATATAGGTACATTAATACCTTTATTTTTATAGTTTCCGATAGAATAGGTAAGTGTTACTAAATTCATTTTTCAAAGTAGTAGCGAACTGTGTAGATGAAATGAGATGCTCCAGGGCTCACAAGTAACCCTTTAGTGGGGCCGGGAATCAAACGTCACTCTTTCCAAGTTCTCCTCATGGGACCCTGTTAAAACTCTGTGAGCAGCATACAGGCATGTGCCCAAAGGCAGTCAGCTGTAGAAACTGAGCCCCAAGAAGTAAGAAGAGGCTGTGACCATGGGCATATTTTCTCTTTTAAAACCGCAGAGAGATTCCTCTCTGAATTCTTCCTGACTAGCATCAGCAACAGGAATCACCTACCCTGTTTCAGATACTGTTTCTAAAAGAATGTAAATACTTTGTCCAAACTCACTCACAAGTCTCTCTTCATTCTCAGGTGTTAGGAGCTTTAAAAGTCTGTTAGTTACCTTGAAAGGGGTTTTTTCTTCCTGCTTGATAAAACTTGTTGCCTCTTGTTTTACTTAAATTGAAAAATAAAGCATGCCAAGTGGTGCATTATGGATGGCACAGCCGTTCCTACAGCCCTGATTTTTGCTGTGCAGCTCTTCTGCACAGGACGATTCTCCCCCACCCGGGGTTTCCACCCTCTGGTCCAGGCAGGCTCAGAAGTGGGGAAATCGTTCCTCCTTCTCTGGATGCCAACTCTGGGTTAGCAGCGCTAGTATGGAAATCCATCTCCTGTGTACAACCACCTGTTCCAGTTTCACAAGGTGAGATTTTTCAGTGAAGCTCAGGTCTCATGTGATCTACACAGAATCTGTCACTTCACTGCTGATCATGTTTGGAAGGAGCAATCTTCCCAGAGAAATCAAGAGTCTCCAGAAGAAACTAGAGGCCCAGAGCAAAACACAACCTCTGACTTAATGTCTGCTTTTTCCAAGAGATTTCCTGGGTTTTGCCCTGCCCCATGTAACTGACCACCTAGTAAGGGATATTTTCCCATTTTTCATAGATCTATCACTAATACAGCCATATTAAGAAATTATTTTTATTCACAGAATAGTATCATATGCTCCAAATAAGGCATGAGAACACGTACTTCAGTAAAAAAAATCATAATTAAAGTAAATTAGTCCTGTCTAGAGAGGAACTTTTTCTTTGTCTTGTGGAGGAAAACAGTCAGTTGTTCTGGGGCTTATGTTTCTCCTCTTGCATTCACAGAGGAAATCTGTTTGTATTTATCACATCTGTCTTCTTCCTGTGTATCCCTTAGGAAACATTTGTTTGAAGACTAGGAAAAAATAAAACTAAATATGGCACAATAATATCCCCTTTTAAGCTCAACACAGTAATTTTTATCTATTATCTAGCATATATTATTTTAAATACCAGAAAAATTATACCCTAGGATGAGCTGTGCTGCACATTGAGTTTTAATCTCCTTCTCCCTAGCAACCATCAAAAGGAACAATAAGGGCAATAAATAGCCAAATAAGGCATCAAAAATGAATAAAAATAGTGTCTCTGCTGGGGGAAATGGGTCTTTAATCATTTTTCCTCTGATGTCCCTAAAATTGAAGGTTAGAATAATAAACAGTTTGAAAGAGAAGTTTCAAAATAGCCTCAGAAATGGTCTTAGTCTCCAGAACAATAGGTCTTTTCTAAAATAAACATGTTAATACCCAGGGGATCCTGCTGACTTCAGGAAGTTCAAAAGACTTCCATGCTCCAGCACCAGAAAAAGGAGAAGCAGCAGCCTCAGGCCGCATCTTCACTGCAACAAAGGGATGAATTTACACTGTACTAAATACCTTGAGATAGCAGTGGTGTTGCTTTACTAGGACAGTGGGGGCAAGAGTAAGGTAGTTTTAGCTTTGTCATAGGCAATCTGAGGTCGTCCTTAAGCTGAGGTACAAAGCCAACCTTGATGAACTTCAATAATTTTTTAAAGTTGGGGTTTTAAAGAGATTTAATGGCCATCCTGGGTTATTTATTTACATGCAAAATGGTGGTTCTTCCCCCACATCCATGGGAAGTCAAGCCTGAATATGTTGTACACCAGCAAGCTGACTGCAACCCTGTAGCCAGGAATTAAAACTGCAGCTGCTCTGACTTTCTGTGTTTAACACGGGTTACTTTACAAGGAAGTGAACAACGGTCTCTGTTCAGTGCAGGCTCAGAGGGTGGTATTCGTATTTCCAAGGGTCAGTCTCCAGTTGAAAAGGCTGCCTGTAGTTGAAGATGTCTGCATTTGGGTAAACGAATAGTAATCCAGATAGTTCTCTGCTGCATTGCTCTTTGCTCTCTACCCTCTGCAAGGGCGCTGAAGCATGTTTCAGAGGTAAACTTCAACACTACAGCTGTCTGTGGTCAGGGGAACTAAATCCCGTCCCCAGCAGCCCTTTTAGGTGGAAGCAGCAGAGAACCAGGACTGTGTCTGGATATGTTGAATTTTAGACTTAATTTTGGTAAACATGAAAACAACAGGAAGTAGCTAAGTAGTACTTACTGCACTTATTTGACTATGGAAGGAGCCTAGGAAAATGTGTGGTCTAAAAAGGCTATCACCACATGGCCCAAATATATGCCATTTCTCCAAGGGAACTGCAGATGTACAGATGCCATTTTACCTTGCTGAGTAACTGAGCATGGTGCCGTGCCTCGAAACAGGTTAACTGTTCAGTCCCGCAGACTGCTGACACATTTTTTTCAGAAGGGCTTGTAACGTTTCACAGAAGTCAATGGAAGTTTTGCCACTGGCTTAGAACAGCAGATTTTCAAAACCCCCCTCCCAAGAGCTCTGACTTACACCTGAAAGTGATGCCTTGCATAAGAAAGTGAAGTTCAAAGATATGAGGGTGCAGTTTATTCTTCATTAATGATCGCAGGCTGTTGTCTGCCTAAATGTACTATTCATTGTGCAGGTTTATCCTGGTCTATGGATGGGAATTGGTGCTGCAATTAACTGTGCAGGTTGTCTGGACCATCAGTCCAGTCTGAATCCACTTCGTCATTGTGCTCCCACTCACACCAGGGAGGATGAAGTTTTCAAAAGCCTATAATGGGAGCTGGGTACAAGTTGCAGCTTGAATAATTTTTTTCACTCGTTTCAAGAATTATTGTCTCCTAATTGTTTTGCTGCTTTTTTTAGTTTTTAAATTTAAAAATTAGCGAGTCATTAGATTAATGATAATATAGTCAAATTTAATGAGGATTTCACGTTTATTAAGAAATACAGTGGATAGAAAATCACTCTGGTTGCTTTCAAAACAAAAAGAAAGAATCTGCAATTTGTAAGAGATTTCTTACCGCTAAAATACTGTTGACCTCAAAATATCTTTCAAGTAGAAATGTATCACCAAAGGCAATTTGGTATTATTGTTTTAATCCTCCTTGGTTTTTAAAAGAGATTCAAAACTTTCGAGAAGGACAAAAAAGTATAAATTAAACTAAGAACTGTGATTTTTAGCTCATATTTTTATAGAATTTACTTTCATTTGTTGTTCTGAACTAAAGGCAATTTTTTGTTTCTTAGTTTTTGATTCAGTCTTGCAAGTTCACAGGACAAAGCTGACACAGAGAGCTCTCTTATAGTGTTCTTTTGCCCATGTGGGTAACCTGATGAGTTAGCATGTGCATTTACATTAAGAGGTGTGAACCTCAGCGTTTGCTGAGGAGAACCTGTACAGTGCAGTAAAATGCATTGTTGGGAGATGTTTCCTTAGCTATTGTTACCCAAAGTCTTCTTTTTGTTATGATCATTCAATTATTACTGATTTTTATCCATTAAGTGGAAAGTAATTTCTCTCCCATTTCATTGCTTATGACATTTCCATACTTCAAGCTGATTTTCATACACCCTTTCACCATAGCCTTAATTTCACCAGGTATTAATTTTTTGATCTTTACCCATAAATCGCAATGTCCTGTTTTTTAGTAATTTATTCTTCTTTTCTGTAAAGTCCCTGTATTTTTTGTGATATAGGCTTTTCAGAAACAGGAACACAATAATTTAGATGTCATCTCATTGGTATATTCATTGGGATCTTCCTTTTATCTCATGTTGGAGGTAAATAATACTATTTTCCTTGTTAAGTGTCTTGTATAGCTAAAATGCATATTGGGTTTCTTGTTTCTTTTTAACATTGGATGCTCACGGTATAAAGTAGGTCCTGCTGGCAGAATTGAGTATGGTTTTCAACTGGAAACCATTATGATAGCAGAACTTTTCTTACCTCCACCAGTCAATGACAGTGAAGCAGAAACACTACACTTGCTTTTGGAGATCATGCGGTCCCCTGCGCGTCATTTTGCCTTCTATCTGTACGAATGACTGCAAGAGAGAAAGACCAGAGCCTGTGTGTTAGCTGTATGCTTAGATAGCTGTAGACACTGTATGTTTTGAGAGCTGTACATGGAAATCATCGATATGAACTCTGTTTCAACTGAACATCATTGCTGATCCAGAGACAAAACTTTATTATGTTTTCCCTAAAGAAATTAGTTAGAAACATATATGACATGTAGAAGCGTAACTGGTTTTACTAGTTGCAGACTGTGTTCTTAGGTAGCTTTTTGAAACAATGAAATTACTTTGCATGTTTGCAATTAAATCTTTACAGCTATCCTTACAAAGACTAAGTTTACTACAAGAGATAGGAAAAAAAAAGGTGCATATTTTTACTCCAATTTAACCTTTCTTCTCTTTTGTGAATCATTTGTAGGCAGAACTGAGTTTCTGTAAACTTGTCTTGCTAAAGTGTCAGAAGCCACTTCTGTGTATGTACTATAGCTCTGTGGCTGCAATTTATGTTCAGAAAAACTGAATTTTAAAATATTTTAGTGTGACTATTTCACTGTGATAATATATAAGTGCCTCTAAGTACATCAGTGACCAAGCTCTTTGATGCACACAGGGAACTTCTCACAAACGCCTTCTCTCTTGTTAGCCCTTCAGGGAATTCAGACTTCTATTTTTTCCACCAAGCACACGCTTCTGACAGAAGCTATGCTCTCTCTTGGAAATTATCTTTCGGTGGTCACGTCTTCTAGCCTTCACCTCTTCTTTTCCTCTTGTCTTTTTCAAAAGTCAGCTTTACCTCTGAGAAAATGATGTCCATCTGGCTAGCTAACCCCACCTAAAGCATACACCCCTTATTCTCCTTTCCTCCGTCCTAAACATCACTGATCTGTAGCACACGACTTCTTTGCATATGGGTTTCGAGACATTTAAAAAGCTAGGAGGGAAGAGGATGATTTCAGAAAGATACCGATGAAGATAGATTATTTCTGTAGATATGTTGCAGGAGAGCAGCCCCGATACCAGGCAGCGAAGTCAGAGCTTTTGTGGAACCAGAGGAGTTTCCTTTCTGCTAATGGATTCCTACAGTCCTGTTGAAATGGTCAGTGTGATGGAGCAATCAGGGCTGACAGATGCCCAGTGATTCCCAGAGCAGTGATTCTGTTTCATCTAAAGAGATAAAAAGGAATACTGGCTGACACAGCAAGGTCTTTGGAGCCTTTCTTAGCAGGATATGTCTTTCTACACTTTGCTCCTAAGCTCTCAGTATCCCTTGGCAACCTCTTCTTCAGGGAGCTTTAGATTTTGACTTATCATTAATACATGAATCCAGGAAGCAAAACTGCAAAGCTGGAGGTTGGTTCATGGATTTAGCTGAGGTAAATAGCAAGGAAATTTAAAGGCAGGCCGAAACCAATTTTATAGTCCTTCCTTTGCGATTAATGCCTAAATTTATTTTCCTGGTAATGAAGAAGTTATTATCTGCAGGAGGTAGCAGGTGCAGGTAAAAATTGTAGAGGATAGGTGTGTTTAAGGAAAAAAGCTGCAAGATAACAAGGCCAAACATTTTTAAAAGCTAGTGTATTTTACAGCATCATCTGCTAATTGAAAAAGAGGGCTAATGAAATTCATTCAGTACAGAAGCATTGCACAATGTCTAATGCAGAATAACTATTAGTGAGAGGACAGTAAGATCACTGGGGAAAAACAGGCTGAAGGTATAAACTTCATGTATTCATGTATACTTCAGTATACAACAGACTGAAAAGCTGTGTGGAAATTACAGACTGCCTCAGTTCATCCCTTCAGTGTGTTGAGTCTTCAGCTGCTGGAGGGCAGTTGTTTACTTTTTTGCCTTACAGTCATTCTAGCAGAGGTATTTGCAAGGTATGAGACTCTCATGTACAAGCTGTGAAAGATGATACGTAGATTGTAAGAAGCAAACACTCCATGTGCTGACTGTACTATTCAGGTTCATATTATCATTCATCAATTAATGTCTATATTTAATTTCTGTTAGGCTCAAAATATGATGATTGTGCAACAAAATACAAGTCCACTTTCCTCTGGAGTGCACATGCCCTTGCTTAGCAAGAAACATGCAGGTGTTTTAGCATTGCCAAGTGTTTATTGCCTGCCTATAATAGGCTATATTGATATTTGGGTGGTATAGTGAGGAAAGATGCGTGGATGCAAGTCTGGAACCAGATTCTTCCAGTTTTATTTATGAGATGCAGGATCTTATTTCCCCAGATCTTATTGCCCCCAAGATGCTTGCTGGTTTAACTGAAGGCAATTGCTGAAGTAAGGGTCAGATCCACAAAAGGCATCCAGGGAGATAAAATACATTTATGAATTTTGTCCTGAGCTGTCTCTTGGTGCAAAGTTGAAAGAATGTGGCTTCAAATTCAAAAATTAACTCTTTGTGGTTTTGGGTGGATGGAATTCTGACATGAAGGAACTCAGGGACTTCAAAAATTAATATCTGATGGAATAATTTGCCATGGGATGGGTAGAAGATGATTTATTCCAGAGTAGACATGAAATGGAACATGTATACTTTGTCTGGGGAATAAAGATGATAGGTTGTGTAAATTCCATACTTATATCTTATTTTACCAACATTGATGCAGAGCAAGGTGTCTGAATGAATTTTGGAAAGATGTGCTTCTTCTGGTCATACTTTATTGCAAACAGATGTCTGAAGTTGCTCGTCTAGTAACTCAAGCAGAAGGTCCTGCTTCATTGTTCATGTTTAATAGTTTAAATGTAAAATGGTGATCATTTATATTGACATGGTAACTTCAGTTAACAGGTAGCATTAGCAAAGGCCATTCAGTCTGAATGCAATTTAGCTGCAGAACATCTGAGAAATGGTAAAATATCATTTTAGATACTGAACTTTCTAAATTAGATCTGACATGATTTAGTAGTTCTTCAGCCTTAGATTTTCTAAATGCATCTAGAAGATTTTGGGAGAGAAATGTCATAGTGTGTTCTGATCACTTGCCCGGTGTAATTTTCCTTAAGACAAGATAATATTTTAGACAGCAGCATAGTTAATTTGTCCATGTCCAGCCTCAAATTTCAACTTTAAGATATTAGGGAAAGATGACAGAGTGCTACTTGATGAAGTGGTCAGTAAACCTGTCAGCAAAAATATAAGAACAATTAAAAAAAAACTACCTGGGAAATCTGTGTGGAAATCCCTACCTAAGCTGCCATAAGTTTTTCTCACACATGAAAAAAATAAATGTCCAGTCTTAGAGAAATGCCCCTGGCAGATACAAGATCCCCTCTAGAGGCTGTGGAAACACTGCAGTTCTTCAGAAAATTACCATAGCACTTCTTATATTGGGAACTGCTGGGCACTTATGTAGATAAAAAACTACTGCTATTTTTTCTTTAATTCGCCACATCTGCTTAACCAGAACTCCGCGACAGTGTTTAGAATGTTGAACAGGTTTTCTGCACAATGTCATCTATTTGTATGGCCACAGTCACACAGTGTGCCTTGTACACAAACTTTTAATGATTAAATGGTATGTTACAGTTCTGTTAATTCTGGTAGTTTTACTGCAAGACAAGTAGCCACACATTTTCCTTAAATCTGTAGTTCTTGGGAGAAGCCAGCAGAAGAAACTTCATAGTGTTCATGTCGCAGATGAAAGTGCAAAAATACAGCCTTGCTGCATTCTGGAGGTTCAAAGTCACACTTAAAACTTCCAATTATGTGATTAGCCAGCTTCTGTTTGGCTAATAGTTACTGTCCTGTTTGGAGTTGATGATAAAAATGAGATCCGCAACTGCAGGTTGGTGTTTGTAAATGCAACTTTGAGTTAAGTAATAATAGCTACAGTAAGTTGCGATGTGGTGTCGTCAGAACATTAAAAGTGAATTATCTTTGGTGGCTATCATGGTCCAACGTTTATCCTTCTTCCCATGTTTTTCAAGGGGTGACTTTTCATAAAGTGGATGGAAATAGATACTCAGGAATCCTTCTGCTCTTTGGGGAATGGCAGGTTTTCTGTGCACAAACTGAATGCCGAAGCCTGACCTGACGAGGTGTGGGGCATGGAGACGGTGCATTGCTGAGTGTGTGTGCAAGGTGTGGGACTAAATGGGGAAAGAACGACTTACGTCTTGACTTAGAAAAATGGGCTCTGTTTATACTTTAATATGCCTCTAATATATGTCTCTCAGACATTTTATTCAGCAGGACTTCCTGCTGTTGAAAGATATTTGAATGAAAAAAGGCTCAGAAAAACTGCAGCAACTGAACAAAATGAGCATAAGTATGCTGGTTTTGGTTGTCTACCCATCAATTTGAATTGCCTGTACATGAGATGCTTTTTATAAGGGTAGTAACAAGCGGCGTCCTACAGACTTTGATCGCATTAACATCAAACAATCATACAGCTACTGGGGAAAAGAGGGGGCAACTGTGAGTGAGTAGCGCATTTTACATCATGTCTTTTTATGAGGCAGATTCCATGTCAGAAACAGCAGAAACAACAACAAAAAAGGGTTTTCAGCTTTGACCAGGCTTAAGTGAACTGACTGGCTGCAGATGGTCTCATAAATAATAAAACAAATAAGTGATAAAAGCAGCTTCAAACATCCTTTCCATACTGAAAGACATATACTTGGGTGTGTCTTGTTGTACATATGCGTTTTATTTTCCCAGCCACAATACATATCAGAAACTCCCTTGTGATATGACTGGGAATTTTTAATTTTAAATTAATTGTAAAGGTACTGAAATACAAATACATGAGGGGTGAGAATGCTGATGTGTAGCGCATCCTTTTCTTCATCGCTTCCTATCACTAGAGATTCTTAAATAAATCTTGTTAAGTGAATATTTTTTATTGATGCAATTTTTCTATTTGATTGAAAACTGCTTACAGGTCCTGCAAGCAGAACAGCAGAACCGAAGCTTGCTGCTCACACAGAATTTGCAGCTGGAAGACACTACATGTCTTTGGACATAAATAGAAAGAGAGAAAGGCTGCAGATTCCAGGTAGCTGTCTTGCCTTGGCCCTACTTCACCACCAGGCTTTTGGCAACACGGTGCTTTATCTGTGTCACGCAAATGAGTGTGTAATGAGTGTACATAGCAGGATGTGTTATGCTTTAATTTTATCTTGTATCCATTGATTTTAGTAGGCTGACATTTAAGTGAAGGAAGAATACAGTCCTATTTCTGTCTGACACAACCATATCCTCTAATATCTCCTACCTGTTTTGCATGTAACAGCAGCCCAGTGCAATTTTACAAGATTTTGATAGTTACAAAATCAAGCATACATTTTACAGCCTGGTGACAGGACAGAAAGGTGCAATTTTAGCTGTATCCTGGATGTGCAGCACCAGAAGCCTAAGGGGAATTAAAAAAAGAAAGTCTGTATCTATTTTCTTAAATGCACAAGCTTGAAAAAACAGAGACTTAGCCTCAAGGATTGATTTGGACGGGATACATAGCATCTTCAGAAAGGCCCTGACAGTTCAGCCCTTCTTGTACTCTCTGATATTCTGCAGTGTTCAGTGTCAATCCTACAACCCAGAGCAATGCAAATAGGAAGGAAGAGGTAAGTACAGAAGGGAAATAATAAGCATCTTCATGTGTCTAGGCATTCCTCTCTCTCAAGCGTGTTACCATCTTCATGATTCTTCCTATTTTTGTAGCATTAGAACAATTGTCACAGAAATATTTTTAAATTATACTCTATCTACTCCTGCATCTTTTTTTGTTGTTGTTGTTAAATGGTCTTCACTGTCTCCAATGATCTGTTAGTTTTGCAGCAGATATATTTTATGCCTGATATTTTAAACTCCTTTCTCATTTACCTTCAACCTCTCACAAAGTTCTTTGGAGTGGTTGCAGTTAACATGCTTATGATTTTTCAGAGACCAGCAGAAAGAAGACGAGTAGCAGAATTAAAACAGTGATGCAAAATCAATGTTACAGTGCTAGACTCCTGAAAATCTATGGACCAGGGCTTCAGGAATTCTCTGAGATGCTGTGCAGACACTGCACTGCCTCAACACGTGTTTTGCCCTGTAGCTTCCTCAAAGAGCTGGGTGGGAAGCTAAGCCTGAAGGTCAAGTTCAGTTCTTCTGCAGGCAGTGTGACATTCTTCATTGCACCAGGTCTTTGACTGTGTTTTCTCAGCACTTTGTCACGTTTTGTTTACTTTTCCTGTCTCCCTTACATGTGTGTGGTGGAAATCTTTGGAAAAAAAATAGTTTCTGCTTTCTTACTCTTTTCCTGAAGTATGGCAGATGGCAGCTCTGTTTCAGAGAGTTTAACTAACGTTTAGTAAGCATGGTCTTTCAGGCTTTGCTTCCAGTTGTATGGCAACCTGCCATTGCTAATTGTTATTGGTTTTACCAACTGCTTTTGCTGAACTGGTCAAAGTAAATACCATGGTGCCAGATGTGAAAGTGGAGAGTGTAGCTTTATTTCTTAAATGGAAAAACAGTTGGATCTTTGTACGTATCACAGATCGTTTAACGTCTCCTCTTATATTTTGTCTATGATAATGTCCTTTCGTTAACAAAGCATCTTAACTTTTGAGACAAATAAATGCATCATCATTAGAAATTAGTATCTTCATTATCTTATTAACACTTGTATCTTTTTGTGATGACTCGTGTGGATCACATCCTACAGGTTTAGGTTAATGTTTTGCCATTATAAAGAAGCATGCCAGACTTCTGGTCCACAGAGAGCAATCCTCAGACCTGTTACATTAACATCCACTTCAGCTTTCACTCAGTGAGGCTAGAGCTGGAGTTGTGCTGCAGTAATTGCCTGTACAGCAGGAAGAGAACCAAAAGTAAATGCTGCACAAATGATTGATTGACTCAGCAAATTACTGAGCCCAGTAATCCTCCTTCCATGTGTTTGACTTCCCTCCCAAACCTTTCAGTACTGTGGAGACACAGGAGTTGCAGAACTCTTGGTCAAACACGCCCAAGTCCTCAGTTTTCAGCACAGTTTACTCTTAGACCAGTTCCAATTTTTTTAGAAGTGCCCATCATCACCCCGAATCATTTGTTTCCTGGGGAGCTAGGAAGTGGTGTTGGTAACCTCCTGAGTGTCCTCCTTTAAGCTCTGCATGGTAGTAGCTGGAGTGTGTAACTTAATGAAAGTAAAAGGGACAGCGTAAGAAGGAAAGAAAATTTGGGATCTTTAGCAGTTTATCTGAGATTCACCAGACTTCTAGAACGAGAAAAATAATGCCAGTAATATTACTCAGGGGGTCAGTCCACATCCTTGCTGTCTTAAAGACTCAACCGTTACTGGTACTTCATAAAGCTATGTATCTCTCATGGAGTTTAATAGCCTTATTTTTTATGGCTGATTTTTAGAGAAAATATAAAGTAGATGTCATTTGTTTTCTCTCCCTTCCTCCCCACCAATTGCCGTATAGGTCTCCAATGCTCTGTGACACTGACTGCAAAGCTTAATATTTATAGACGCGTACAGTCCTAGACGTGGTTTCCCACCCATTTTTACTAAAGCTATTCCCATTCAGGGGAATGAGCCAACAGAAGTATCCTTCTGGAGCTCCTTTGAATTACTTGGCAACCGCTTGTCTGGCTGGAGGATGAAGACTGCAGGCTGTACGTGGGGCTCTTCGTGCTGGAAGAGTGGTGAGCACCAGGAGTGTTGTGAGCTCCAACAGTGGTACCTTTGCTGCTGAGGATTTTGCAAGCTGCTGCCAGCTTTTCCCTTGGGATTCATTGCACAGGGGCTGTGAAGTGCAGTGGAAATCTCCAAAGTTTCTATTTTTCTTACATGCAGGAGCAGACATTTCCTGTTTCCTAGATGAGTGGAAAGTGTTAATGAGTGGGCTGATGTGGAGTCCCCTCTCCTGGTAGAGTTGCATGAGAGTCTAAGAATTTGGGACTAAATACTGGTTCAAACTCATGAACAGTGTGAAAAATGGAAGAAAAAAATAACAGAAGGCATTATGTTTAAATCGGTAAGATAATTTGAAAGACAACCAGAGCCCTGGTGACTTCCAATACCATATGGTAAATGAGAGAACTGCAAGGAACACAGTGTCTCAGGAAGGATTGCTCAGTGGCTCTCTCAACCTGTAGATTATTCAGAGACAGAGCTTGAGGATGGGGCTGTAGGGCGAGCCCGCCTCCAGCTGAGGCATTTGGCAGGGCCAAGTGCAGGTCTCAACCTGGCTCTGGTCTGGGAGCAGGACTGGTCCTCTGGGGCCTGGGGGCTTTGCACAGCTGCCATGTGAGTATCCCGAACAGGGATTCATGTAATAGATCGTAACACTCTGAAGGTATTAAATTATAGCTGCTTGTGGAGGATTTTGTCATCATCGATATGAAGTTATTTTGACATTTATAGAAGTAAAACCAAAGATTTCACAGCCCTGCAGAAGCTAATCATGACATGAAAGAAAGCCCTGTTTATGAAATCCCTTTGGGAATCATGATTTTAGGCAGTGACTTGTATGAACAGTTTGGCCTAGGTGGGTACAACATTTCACAAATATTTACCAGTTTTTACATCTTTGAAGTATTTGAATAAATTTTAATGTATCTAACATGCTTAGTACTTGAAATATCACAGTTTTCACGTATTCTTAGGAAAACAGTGTGTGTGTAATATCTCTGATAGTGGATTGTGTCTTCATAAACATACACATCCATCTGCTTCTGGGAATAGTAACAGAGGATCAAATTATGCTTTTAAGAGGATTAGTGTAAGTACTTCCATCGAAGTCCAGGATTTAAGTCGGACTTAGTGTCATGTAACTAAAAGAATTAAACCCAGAACAACCTGCCTTCTTTCCAAAACTGAGTATTTTTTTTTCCTACTCATAAGCTATGCACTCATATTTGCAAGCTAAAGCAGCTTGTAAATATGTTATTGGGGACAGACATAAGGTCAAATAGATTTCTTACTCATCTGAAACTCAGATTCCAGCTAAGTTTATGGGGAATTTTAACTGCATATTCACAGACTATTGATTTCAAGGTCTCAGAGTTCTATTAGAGATAGGTCAACTAAAATGGTTTAGACTGCCCTGTCATGCCTATATCCATGAAACTTCACATGCATTTCAGATCAAAGAGTTTTGAAACTTGGAAATGTTTTGATGATGTTCCTTCCCTTTCTCATGGTGCTATTTGCATGTTTGCCTCCAGGTTCAGGCAATCTCTTGGTGCTTCTGAAGAGAACTATTGCAGCTCTTCTTCGCATTAAAAAGGTGTGCGTTTGTCTTTTATCTGAAAACAAGGATGGGAAAAAAATTTCCAGGAAAACTATGGGTTGTTGCTGAACAGAAATTCTGCTTCCTGATCAGTTCAAATCAAAATACAGGCATTTGAGTATAGCTTTAGTTTTTGTCTCTTCTTACTCTAGATTTAAACACCTTAAGATGGTCAGACCAGAGTGCCAGTCACTTGAATTGATACAGACTGTGAGATGCAATGAAACTATACTGCAAGTAACTTCACATGTGAAGCAACTTTTCTGATGCTGTCCTTTTATTATATTTCTCATATAACAAAAACACAGGTTCACTCTGAGAAAATCTCTATTTGAATGAAATGGGATACTTCTAAACTGTCCTGTAAAGATATTACACAAGTAATTAAGAGAAACTACATGTCAGGATACAGATGCATTCACAGTGTAATCATGGTGTTGCCTTCTTGCTGAGAGCATTGTCACTGCTGGCTTCCTTGCTGAATAGATGTATTCACAGAATCACAGAATGTTTGGGGTTGCAAGGGATCTCTGTGGATCATCTAGTCCAACCCCCCTGCCGAAGCAGGGTCACCTACAGCAGGCTGCACAAGACCTTGTCCAGGTGGGTCTTGAATATCTCCAGAGAAGGAGACTCCACCACCTCCCTGGGCAGCCTGTGCCAGTGCTCTGTCACCCTCAAAGGGAAGAAGTTCTTCCTCATGTTCAGACAGAACTTCCCATGCTTCAGTTTGTGCCCGTGGCCGCTTGTCCTGTCGCTGGGCACCACTGAAAAGAGTTTGGCTCCATCCTCCTGACACCCACCCTTGAGATATTTATAAGCATATATTAGGTCCCCTCTGAGCCTTCTCTTCTTCAGGATAAACAAGCCCAGCTCCCTCAGCCTTTCCTCATAGGGGAGATGCTCCAGTTCCCTCACCATCCTCATAGCCCTCCGCTGGACTCTCTCCAGTAGCTCTTCATCTTTCTTGAAATGGGGAGCCCAGAACTGGGCAGAGTACTCCAGACAGGGCCTCTCTAGGGAAGTGTAGAGAGGAAGGAGAACCTCCTTCGACCTGCTGGCCACACTCTTCTTGATGCACCCCAGGATGCCATTAGCTTTCTTGGCAGCCAGGGCATGCTGCTGGCTCATGGTTAACCTGTCGTCCACCAGGACACCCAGGTCCCTCTCCACAGAGCTGCTCTCCAGCAGGTCCGCCCCAAGCCTGTACTGATGCATGGGGTTGTTCCTC
>Ga0065711_1002362_pt1 | contig 34411 bp, 23 predicted proteins | sample Hoacrofraction12_FD_59098 | JGI IMG/M metagenome (GOLD analysis project Ga0065711, IMG submission 59098) | Hoatzin crop microbial communities from Cojedes, Venezuela - Epithelial fraction 12 v2 (version 2) | ecosystem: Host-associated > Birds > Digestive system > Esophagus > Crop | place... | reverse complement strand
TTTTGAAGTTCGGATCATTCTTTTCCTTTTTTTTTTTTTTTTTTAACAATATTTCTATTTTTTAAAAAATTCACTTTATGTTTCCTTCTCAGGCAATTTGATTTTGTCTTACCCTACCACTTCTCTCTCCTCAACACTCTTGGCAGTGCCTCTCCCAGCTCAGTACTTGCTGGAAATTTAATTATTGTGCTGCTTGCCTATATCTTCTGCATCACTAATAGAGATGGCAAACAAAATTCGGTCTAATGTTTCAGAATCAAAATGTGAGAAAACTGACTTCCCAACTCAAATACCATGATTTGCCTTGTTTTCTGAAGCTGCTAAAACCAAAAAACAACAAAACAACTTTTGCTATTCTCTACAAAAAATTCCTAAAGAAACAAATATTTTCCAGTTGTATTTGTATTTTTCACTGAAAATGGGGAACTTTCATAAAAAGGAACAAGATTTGAGGGGGTGAAAAAATTTCATCAAAAACTACATTTTTTGGGGGGTCAAGAAGCCATTTTTCCTATTGTAAAAAAGCCAGTACAACATTACTCCAGTAAATGAGATGCCAACTTTATCAGTCAAAGAAGGACAGTGGTCTGGTGAAGGGCATGAGCCGATTCATGTCTGAAAGGGGAGCAGAAGATGAAGGGAGGTCTACCTCACCTGTGCTACACCATTCTACTGCTATGAACCATAAAACCCAGTATGCAGCTCCTGTTCCCAGCCCAGTATGTGCCAGTGCTGCTGCTACCAATTGCTGCTCACCAGTAAGACTGGAGCTTGGTGGGCTTCTGAGAAAAGAGGGCCAATGCAGCCAAGAGCCCAAGGAGCGTCGCGCCTGGTGGAGGATCCCATCATCCCCTTAAGCTGCCAGCCAGTGGGCTGACGCCCTCCAAGGACAGCGAGACCCAGCAGCTCCCCAGCAGAGATGTGCCACCTGCAGGGACCTTGAGCTCCACTCTCCTCCACCAGCCCGAAAATTTTTCAGATCAATCCTGACATCTTTCCCCCAGGGTCGGGGGGATCGCCTGGCGACCACACTCACACCAGCAGGGCAAATCAGGAGTTTGTCAGCCACAGCCATCTATTTAATACCCATTTCATCTGCCAACCTTTCTGTGCTTCGGAAAGGAAACCACCACACCAGACAAGACGTTTGTATGAGGCTGAATTCCTCCCTCAGATGTACACAAGCATCTTTACTGCCTGAGGATTCAGGTGGTAAACCTAGCTGGGAGAATTTGGCTCAGGTGTTGCCTACGTGATAGCCTCCAAACCTTTCCCTTTCTTGCCCAACCAATGCTATTTGTTCTGCTGTGTAATCAGGGCAAATGATATGCAAATGTGAAGCAGTGAGCCCTCTCTGGAGGGCATCTCTAAAAGCTCAGCTATCTTTAACATCTTTAAGGCTAGGACTTGGGAATAGTAAATCTTCTGATGACTATCTGCAATGGCTCCTGTGCTCCACACAGATGCTGCTGCTGCTGCCCCCACCCAGTGCTCAGCTATTCTTGGTGAGTGCTTGCAGAGCACAGCTGGCTTCACTCCTTCGCTTCCAGGGCTGCAGCTCGGTAGTGTTCAGGAAACACAATACGAGGGACTTCTCTTGCAACTTTTCTTGCTATTTTTCACAGCGGATGAAAAATGGGCCCAGCTTCTCTGGAAGTCCATGCAAGCTCAGCCCAGTTCTGGATAACAGTCTAATCCCACAAAAGCACAGCACATCCCTCATTTCAGGAGCACTGCAGAGCATCAGATGAAGAATACATGCTGTACTTTCTCAGTGCCAAGGGAAAATGGTTACATCGTGATTATCTGATGATGAAAAAGAGAAATGCTTCGAAAAGTCCCCGAGCAGCGTCTTTCTCTGTGAGCGGAGTGTCCCAGCCTCCCCATCCCACCGGCTGTTTTGAACAAACACAGCTCGAGCGAGTGGCAGTGCAAGGTGCTGTGCAATCGGCCCCAGTGTTTGTGTACCTTTGGCAAATTTTAAATTGGGAGCAGCTGCTAGCAAACTAGCAGGGATGTTTTATAGCTTGCTGACAATGCCAGATTCTGCAGCTATTACAGTCTGTACTCAGTGGCATCTCTGGAGTATTCCGTTTTTACAAGCATTTCCCAACACACCACCAGGAATGCACAAGAACCACTCATATTTATGCCATCAGGGACGAGGGTTGGTTCGTCCCCTGCCACAGTTGGCCCAGACACGCTCCTCGCATGAGCTCGGCAGGGAAGTGCTGGTGTCTGTCCTCACTGGGGGTTTTATGGAGGCCAAGTGATGGTATGTGGTAGTTGGTTCAGGGCACCAGCAGTGCATCTGTTATCAGATCTAGTACTCCCTCACTTGAGAAGTTATTTGTCTCATCAAGGGACAGTTTTCTTGTTTAGAAAGGCAGATTGTAATATTTATTTCCCAGCAGAGATCGGAAGCCTCATCAATCATTACTTAAGCAACTGAAGGTTTTTATTTGGATGAGGCTAAATAAGTGTAAAATTATGAAGGGGATTAAGACAGATTAAGGGGTGCCTGTTAGTCAGAAATGACTTCTGGTGGGCTGGGAATTTTCTGAAGAGGATAAAAACTCGACTTGCAACACCACAAAGCGAGGATCTTGTGCTACCATATCACTCCCTTCAGCAGCTCCAGCAATGGCTAGGAAATCTGCTGCCCGACCTGCTGTCTGCAGGTCCGCAGCTGATGACAGCTTTAGCAACCACACTCAGCTGTCTCTGGAAGTGAGAGGAGTGAGAGCTCGTCAGTCTTTGCACCTGGCTGGAGGGTTTCACCCAGAAGCAAGTGGAGACGTGCCTCAAACCCTGCTTGCTGTCAGGTCTGGCACTGCTGTGAACTATCACTTTCAGCAGCTTCATGGCCCACGAGACCTTATCGCAGATCCACCACCTCCGGCACAGCATTTGGGGTTTTTTTTAAGAAAAGTTATCATCATTCTGAAAGAAAAAGTATCACATCCCCTCCCTGCGTGGTGTCACAATGGCGCTGCTACAATCCCTTTAAAGGGATGGTGTGCAAGTGCATAATTACACTTCATCAATACACTGTTTCATTCTTTATCACTTGAACTCATCTTGGTAAGTTTGGACTGGGGTCTCAGGACTGTGCTTTCCATTAGGAGTAAGTTAACACCACTCATCACAAAGCCCTAATACCGTAGTTCTCGGAATTCCTGTGTCTCAAAGGTGGCAGAAAATCAGAAAGTGCAAAGACTATGCACAGTGCCAGGGAATAATATAAAAAAAACCCCAAGCCTCAACCAAAATAATGCCAAACTCAGCATTTTATTTCTCTTTCCCTCAATTTTCTTGAAAATTGTGCAGCAGACAAGCATTGAAGACCAGATAACACACAAGCTACAGTTTCAAATTGCAAGACAGCACTGGATTACTTCTGGATCGGATGCTAAAAAGGAGACTTTGCTTTTTTTTTGAAAGAAAAATATGCTATAGCATATTTTGAGGTACTGGGTCTTCTGGTTGTATAACAGCCAAAACTTCTCTGGAGTCATTATACCCTCCTCTTTTTAAGTTCTCATTTGTTTTCACACATACGACATATTATCTTCCTACATTAGCGGGTATGAAGATCATACCTGCTTTATAATCCTTTATAATGCTGCTTCTCCTTCCCTCAAATAATTTCTTCCAAAAATATCTTCCAGGTAATCAGAGTCTGCCCACGTAACTAAAGAGAATCTCTGTCTCCTGACAATGACGTATTGCCTGTATTTTAGGAATGCTAAAAAAACCAGGGAGCATATTTACTGAACTGAATAAATGTGTACCTGGAATCCTCCTCTTGATACTGCAAAGGCACGTGGTGCCTGTCTTGAACAGAACCCTAACAATACGCAGTGAAATTCAGAATAAAGGGCAATTTTTTTCCAGTTTTTAGGAGAAAGTGAATTATCACACTCAAGGACCACTCCTCCTACCCAAAACATCTTATGTAGCTTTGCGCATGGAAAAGCTCTTTGCCTTCAGGATGGAATTCAGGACCTAGGATGGATGCAGCATGCTCCACATGAAAGACAGTGTCCACAGAGTGTGGGAACTGCTGATGACAGAAGCAAAGAGCGGGAGGAGATCCCAAAGGCACGAGAGCCTGAACAGTAGCAGCCATGAATATCTGCCCTCCTCCTCTCCTCATCTCTGCTGTTCTTGAAAGAAAAAAAACATAAGGGGTTTTTTTTTTGTCAGTTTTAGAAAGAAACAAGTTAGCACATGGTTCTCAGGAGGCAGAGATGACTGCAGCTCACCTTCTCTGAATGGCCTCAAACCTGTACAAAGGCTTGTGACTCCTTCAGATCTCCTCCTCCTTCCGATTGCTTAACGCCGTATAGTCACTGCCCTTGGTAGGGTGTATCACAGGCTGGTGTTCAAGACATAATTAGCTGTGCCTGTTTCAGTCTTAACATTTAAAATGTAGTCCTTGAACTTCCTTAATGCAACTGTCATGTTTCTGTCCAGAATTAGGGAACGGGGACAGGAGTGATGGGACGGGCACAAGGATTGGGCACAGTTGGCCATGCTTTCTCATGGTCCCTGGGACAGCTCTTCCCCAGGCCATCTCTCAGAAACATGCTGGCCTGAAATGGCTGGAGCAACCCAGGTTGGTTCTCCCTTTCTGAGCTATACAACAGCCACAGCGTGACTGTCCATCCCACCCAAAAGCAGGGTAAAACCAAGCGCTTACTTGCTCTGTTACAACACAATCTGCTGGCAGGGAGGCAAAATCCCATCTTGCAGGCGGGCACTCAACAGGCTCCGGAGCCCTTTCAGCTCACGACTGTGTCCTGAGGCTCTGCTCAGTGCCAGCATAATGCATGACAAGGGTTTATCTGGGACAACCGAGAACTTGTGCCAACAGAAATCGGACCCAGCTCAGAAAGGAGGGGTCCCTCGTGTCCGTAACACAACCCTCAGCACAGCCAGGGATGTTTTCTCTGTAACAAGACCCTCTGGGGGCAGCAAAAGGGGACTCTGTTGGCAGTAACCAGACTCCGGCTTCCCCTTCTCCCTTTCCAATACAAGGGATCCCTTCTCACCCTAAAGCATCCTGGCAATGGACAGTCCCATTCTCAGTACCACAGTCCCAGCCATTCCCACCCAGAAAGGGCTACTGCTTTCAAGATCAAGGAATGTCAGCTCCTTGTCTTACAGCTCCATAGCTCACCTTCAGCTCTCTAAGGACTATCCTGAAGTTATCCAGAAGAAAACATGAGTTGAAGTGAGAGCTCACAGCCAAAACTTGTATCTTTTGACACAGAGAAACAGGTACTAAATGAAAACTCTCCTAGCTGTTGTATGGGTCAATACGCCTCAAGAAACCAGATAATCAGGCCATGTTCCTCGTTAAATAATCCACAGTACAAGCACCAATATACTGTATTAGCTTGGTGCTGCTGGAGGATGCTTCCCACCGCTCTTCTTATCCTGCAAACAGCCTATGACTGCAATTGCAAATTTAAAGAGAAGGGTTAGAAGTGGTAATGTTGACATAAGGGCTGATAGGCCAGTAAAGAAATCGATGGGAAAATAAAAGAGCTTAAAACTACTGCTGTATCTCTCAAACAACTGGAAGTTTGCATACCTGCAAGACGAAGCAGTTGAAGTCAGAAATAGCCATCTGATGAGTTTCATTTGATCCTTTTTCTTACCTGTTTGGATGGCTTGCCAGAATTTCTCTGTCTCATATACACTTCTTTTTTCCTCTGATAATTCCCTCAGGCTAGTCCAGAAGCGTCCATTTAGATGTCCCTTGAAATAAGCATGGCTGACCCTCACCGGTTATGTGCATAAGGGTCATACACAGAGCTACATTGACAACATTAACCCTTTTTGCCAAGCACAGCACTCCTTTCAGGATAGGACAGCACATTTGCAGATGTTTGCCTTTCCTTCAGCCATGTTAAAACCTGCTGTTTGTTCTTCCCAAGCAAACCAGACTATTCTGTGCTGCAGCCCTGAGCTCATGGTTGCCCATCTTTCTGCAAATTTTAGAGTCACCATATTACATCAGTAAGAATTAATGGTGATGGCTCAAACCTTTGCAAGTCTTGGAGCAGACTCATCTTACCCCCATTTTCTTCTTGCTCTCAGATCAAAAAGTAGTTAGAAGAAAGGAAAGTGCAAGCCTCGTGCCTAAGCTTTGATAAATCTGCTGTGCAAAATCTGTGGAGCAAGATCCCAAGCATCTTCAGAGGTCTCATCCTGACACTGAAAGCATTGAAGTGGCAGGCGGGGGAGCCCACAGAGCACTGGGGGTATGTCTGGAGCACTGCAGTCGGCTGCTGCTTCCTCTCTGCCTTGGCGAGACAGACCAGCACGTCCCATTGTCTGCTGGGATCACTAAAACATTCGTCCTGCCACGCAGCACATCCCAACTGGATTCCTGAGCCGCTTCTCCCACTCCATGCTGGCTTTGGAAGTTGCCAGTAAAATAGAGGAAACCCGTGCTAAAAAACAAACTGATGCCATCCAGTAAGAGAAGATTAACAATTTCCCCAAGGAGGTGGCTCGGAGGGGACCTGGCATGGTATAGATAATAGGGAGGAACAAATGGCAAACCATAGTTTAGCCCGTAACACCCATTCCAAGATGGACCAAGCATTTACACTGGCTCACATCAACCCCCCTTTGGCACTTGGCAGAAAATAAGAAGCAACAGCCCTGTGCCCATTTGAATGTGGAGCTAGATCACTATGTACTCAGGGAACTGTGCCACCCATTGCCAGTTAATCCCGCTTTGAGAGCCCTGCTAGGAAGAACCCCTACAAAGTAATGAGAAACTTATACTAAGCAGGAGGCTCTTTTCTAAAGGGGCAGTTATACTCTGAGGGGAAGCAGGAAAACACACATGGGACCGCTGGAAGCTTCGTGCTGCCTGCTCGGTACTTTGAGTTCTATTTTCACATTTTTATAATTATCACATAATTCATAATGTCATACAAACCAGGAGACGTCAGCTCTGTGCAGAGCCAAACCGAACACGGTCAGGCACTGCATGCTCTCCGCCGCGGGGCCAGCCCTGCCCCGGGCTGCCCTTCCTGGCCCATCCCATGAATGCCAGCCATGGCTCCTGAGCCCCACGCCACCCCCTGGAGACAGCCCAGCCCTGCCTAGTGCAGAGCTGCTCCTGCCCTCACAACTGTGCCCATCTGCAGAGGATAAACCCTCACACTGCAATAAATGAGGTGTTGGAGCCTTAGGTGGGTCACAGCCTCTCTTGGACGCTCACCAGCCCATAGTCAGGTTTCCAAGCCAGGCACGTGTGCTCTGAGCTTTCTGAATGGGGGGAGCCCAAACACAGCCGGCCTTGAGGCACCCCACGGGGTCTGGCCAGCACCCTGTCCTCAGGGCACACACATGTCCTGGCAGGACACCCACACCCTGCTTTTGCACCTGTCTCCAGGGCCAATGCGTGCCCCTTCCCAGGACACCAGCCTTGTGAAATCCCCGAGATGACAATTCTCCTTCTCAGGGACAGGGGTAACTGAAGCTTGTCACACAAACACTTTGCAAAAGGTTAATAAAAAAAAAAAAAAATCCTCTCTTCCCCCTCCCCCTCCAGCTATCATAAGAATGCACTGCCACACGGATCAGCCATACACCGCTGGTCATCCCTGCCTTGCCTTCCTCCCCACTCCCAACAGCTGTGTCCTTTCGGGGCTTCAAGCTCCCTCTCCTGAGGGTCTCTCCTCAGGGCACCCCTCTGGCCCTGTGTCCCCCATTCAGGGATCTTCTGTTCCCTAATCCCTCTCCCTGCAGTCCCTCTTCCCAGTTCAGACACTTTCCTCAGAGTCCCCTTGGGTCTGCCGCAGCACAGGCCAGCAGCTCCCTCGGTGACCAGTGGTTTCTTTGGGAAAGGACAAATAACATGGGACTGGGACTTCATAAAACCGGGGAGATATGCTCTGGGCTCCTGACAGCTGACGGAGGCCCTGTCTCCATGGAGTCCCTGTGGTCTGGTCCTCCCCAGTCTGATGAGGCATCCCACACACACCTGCTTTGGCTCCAGCATCCTAACGCAGGCACATTCCTATCATCAGGTTACCCACGCAACCGGGGGGGATCAGTCACTTACTGGGAAGCCAAAGAGTTGCTGCGTAACCTTGAGTAAGCACCTTAAATTTTTAAGCGGCAGGGTTGAGCAGCACAGCGGGTCTCTGAAGAAATCTGCTCGATTACTGGCTCTGGGAGGGAATGTCCTTTGTCAGACAGAGAAAGAACATGTGATTTATTAATAGAGATATGTTAGAGAAAGAAATGGGATTCGGCACTGCTAGGGTTGTTTCTAAGTCTGAAGCAGGAAAAAGCTTGAGGCTGAGTAAGGACCCTTCCTCCTGCGCCACGTCTGAGCTGATGAAGACTGACTTAGGAACTTCTCTTCTCCCTGTTCCTCGGTTCCTCCGGCACAGCAATCATCACTGCTCGCAAAGCGCTGCACACTATCCAGAGATGCAGCATAAACACCAAAGCACCAGTGTATCCCTTCAGGGAACTCAGGAGTTCATATGGTCCCAAGTGGGGACGGAATTGTAAGGAAATCCATCTTGATGCAGATAAAACAAGAGCACAGTTCATTCACAGGACATATACAAAGGGAAAAAGCCAGCAGTCTGTACACCAATCTCTTTTTCGCTGCTTTTAAGAAACTTGCAGTGTCAGGCAAAATTAGAGCTTTAACGCAACAGCAATGAAATCGCCTTTCACAAAAAAACCTCTGCCTGCATCTGAACTCTGCCTGCATCTGGCAGCTGAGAACATTGCCAAGGCTTTAACCCTCTGATATCAACAGAAAGAGATATTGATGAGTGTCCCTCCGGCGAAGGAAACCAAATGGTGTTTTTAACTTCAGTGGATTCCTTGCAGATTTCCAATTCCTTAGCAAGGCTGTTGCTCCAGACTGGGATGTAATTGAGATGCATTAGCCACTCACTCAAAAACTTTCCCAGGAACATATGTGCACGCACACAGACTATGCATTCAGATATCAATACATACCATACCTGCACATGCGTTAAGCTGCTGTTCATGGGCTGTCTGGACCTTTCCGCTGCCAGCTCGGCTGCGCAGTCAACACTGCCAGCTCAACATGACAAATAAAGCCAACTTAGAAAAATGGCTGAGCACTGCTGGGTATCTCACCACAGCCACGAAAAGCAGAAAGAGGGTCTGTTAAGGACCAGTCCTCATGAAAGACAAAGATATTGGGTGTTTTCACCCCAAGAGGGACGGTGAACCTCTTAAAAGCAGGCCACGCTCTTCTACAAACAACTGCAGTGACTGGCTGATGAAGTGCCCACCCCGTCTCTTCGTCCTATACTGTCTCCTCACCGCAACAGGCCACCACCTGTGCCCAGCACAGTGGAAAATCTCCCTCCAAAATACCCCAGCCTCTATTACCATATTAATGTTGAAGAAAGGCCAAATTCCATGAACATAGACTGATCCTACTCATAGTGTAGCATCTATTGGCATGAAGAAAGCATACCCCTGGAGGTTTTTCAGTTGCAGAGGCACCTGAAGCCGTACCATTCACCTGAGCACACCTTAGCTCTGAAAGCCTGGATGCTATCCAAATGCAGCTTCCGAAACTCCGGTTAATTGTGGGTTTTAAAGCACGTAGATCTCACTCAAAAAATGGATGTTCCGTGCAAGCAGTGCTTTTTTATAGACTAGAGGAGACTAGGGTCAGCTATACTGGAAACATTTTAATGTAATATTCAAGACCAACTCTAGTCTTTCTTTTAGCCTAGGTAGTGTAAATGGGTTACATTACAGAATCACAGAATCATAAGAGGCACAGCAGGGTGTAAACCCACCTTTTGAGAGTCCTATATCAAGCTAAGAAAAAGTACATCCTCTTCTCACGAAAAAGGGAGAATGACACAAGATGTGCCAAGGATTACTTCCATCTTGGAAGGAATGATCCATCAATGAATCTTAAAGCAGTTTGAGAGCTCATCATCTACACCACACAGCATCCACCTCTGTCGATCTGCAGCAGGGAGAACTCCTACACAGAAAAGGAAATGGAGGCACAAAAATCTTATGATTAGTGTCTGAAAACATAACCCTGTAACCAAGCCAGTATGGCAGTCTAATCCCTTGTGTGCAAGGAAGGTCTCTTCAGCAGCAGAAATTATACCCTTTCCTAGAGAAAAGGCCAAAGACTTATTCTTAAGGGAACCAGAGCTTCCTGGACAGGGAAATAAACAGTTTACAACTTACCATTGACAAAAACTCACAAATCTAAACAGAAAATCTGATTAAAAGATTGTAGAAACAGTAAAACTGATTAAAAGAGAAAATTTTATCAGCTTTGTGCAACAGCCAGTGGCCAAAATGTTAATCCAAACTTTTAAATATTTATTTGAAACATCCTTTAGAGGTCCTCAAAATTTTGCTGTCTGTCAATTCAAGGTCCATCATTTTATTTCATTTACATTGCCCTCCCTACACATACCCCCCTTCTAATGAATTGCTAGAGTTGCTTTGACTTTGGCACATGATGAAGCCTTACACAGCCAAACATCTTCAGAAGTCTACACCCAGCTTAATTTGAAGGTATTTTATCTGGACATTCAGCCACCAACCCACTCACTCTTCAAAGAGAAGGGAAACTAGAGGTCGAACTGGCTTATTCAGAGGGGAAACAGCTTATTCTGAAGCAGCCAGTGAAGCAAGCAGTTTGATTACCTTGAGGTAGAATAACAGGATTTGGCCCAGCCATTATTTTTCCACCAAGCTTTTCACAGAAGCCAAGGAAAGCAGTGGTTATATCAACCTGAGACAACTATCAGGTCACCAGGCATCTTTCCCTTCCAGGTCTCCAAAGCACTGCAGGCTTGGAAGAGCCCCCGTGCAGGCAGGGCAGCTGCAGGCATCTGATGCGCGTGTGCTGTGCTAGCCTCAGTTCAGGCATTTGCACGAGGGGAGGAAGAAGCTTGTCTTTCATAGCAAGTATCAGGGGAACCAAGAAAGAGGTTGAAAAACTGCAAAAGTCATCTCTCAGTGTTCAGGGGCTTTACTTCAGCTGCTAACTGCTGTTTGCCCGCACAGTGCACCTGCTCCCTATGTGTCTTCAAGTCATGGATACAGAATTTTCCAACAAAAAGCAAACCTACTGTTTGTTATTCCCCCCAGAGCCAGTACAACTTCAGAGAGGTCTGGATCCTGCATTTCCAACAGGATCCCCGCTCTCACCTGGGATCAGGACACCACAGCTACTCTGAATTTCACAGCTGTTGCTCACCAAGAACTCAGGTCTGCCTGCTCTGCAAACACACACCTGCCCCACTCACCGCTGGTGTCCCTCGGCCTGGAGCATGACTGAGCCTGCAGGACACAGCTGAGCAATTTGGACCATATCCCACAGAGGGCAAGAATACTTCTACACATTAATTAGGTGCATTTGTTACTGGAGATGATGCTAAAGTTATTAAAGTTGATGAAATAACAAAAGAAAACCTCTGAAATCAAGAGTCTCTTGCCTAACCCTCACTTTTGCAGTTCGAGCACTGCAGATGCTGTGCCCGGTGGTCTAGCAGAGGTCAAGTCTGCAGTGAAAAGCCCCCTCCCACACAAAAGCTGAATCTCATCATCACAGCCTGAAGGGAGGAGGAGTACGGACAGTCTGACTTTAGCTAAGCTTTGGAAACCTGAGAAGATTGCACAGGATTAGTCAGTGAGTAACACAAAACCCAAAAGCCACAATTACCAACCAAGCAGCAGCCACTCTGCCCAAATTGCTCTCAGCCATCCCAGCCGTTGTGTTTGTGGGAAAGAAGGAGCAGAGAGCACCTGATCCTTCCAGCTACCCCAGAAGGCGGCTCCCAGCCCTCTCTGCCCCGGGAGAGGAATGCACCGGTTTTCAGCACTGGCATCTCTTGAAATATGTTAGGAAAGCCATGGGGTGGGCAGCGGAGTAAGGTGGGAGAGGGGTCTGGCATACACAGAGTTAAAAACCTTCAGTGGAGGTGAAGGGAAACCAGTCTATGTTTGTGCCTATTCCTGGATATTAAAGAGCCTTTTCGGCATCTGAGATATTAGGGATCACACTTGCTTGATGCACAAGAGATGCTTTGAAACAGCTACAGCCTTTTTATTCACATAAACTTCCTCTGAGTTGCCTTTTCTTCTCTTTGGGCAGAAGTTTGCACCAAGGTTTTATTTGGCTTCAGGGCAAACAGGATCCTTTGCAGGAAAGCACTGTCAAACAGACCCCTCTCCTAGACAAGTAATTACGAGAACAAATAGCTCCTTCTTAACCCACAGGGGAGTCTGCCAACCCCTCTCTCTGCTATTCTTGGCTTTCCGGCTCATAAAGGGTTACGTGCAATCTAAATGAATGGCTTGTCCTCCGGCTGGCTGGGAAGCTGAACAGATTTCAGCTGGCAGCGGGCAGAGCTGTGCTGCGGCTACTCACTGCAGGTTACCCTGTAACGGCAACAGGAGACGTCCTACGCCCTCCCAAACAGCACTCAGGCAAGTGCAGAGTGGTGCTGCAGCATTGCAGAGCAGGTTTAGATATGTCAGGTGCTCCACAAAAATCCAAACAAGGCAGTTCCTGCCCTGAAGACCCTACAGACTAAATGCAGGGTGATGCTACAGGCAAAGATAAATGCGCAGGCATATTTTTAAGTAGCAGGATGAACATCTGGATGGGATGCTGTGAGCTAGAGGGCCATCACGATGACAGACCTGGGTGCAGTGGTCGGAGCAGAGGGATGTCTGGGAAGCAGGAGAGGCAGCGCCCCAGGCTCTGCAGCAGTCTGCCTCCAAGTGCAGCTCGAGAAAGTAATTTCCAGCTGTTCTCTTTAAGCCCAACTCTTAACTTCAGTTTTGACTAAACAGTACAATGTTTCAGATTTGCCGCAAAATCTCTTTCTTTTCAACTTGTTTTCATAAATCCATACAGAACGCCCCTATTTCTTCCATTTTAACTACAGTTCTACTATTGCCTTTGTCAAGCAGGCCTGACTTTATCTTGCTTATCTGAGAAGAGCCAGTGTAGGTCAAAATCCACTAGATTTGTGGTGAGGGCTCAGTGCCAGCTCCATAGAAGACCCAGAGAAGGATAGCCAAAACCAGCACACAAGATGTCGTAGCCTTACACTTAAGACTGCACAGAACACCACAAAGCAAGAGGATTTCAAATAATGATCTACGACCTGCAGTGAGATTAGAAAACCCGCTTCGGTGAAATGAGCAGGATGGGGAGAACTGGTCCTTCATTACAAGTCACATCCAGTGTTACAAGAGGCCCCTTCTACTAAGCATGAATTTAGGATATTACACTGCTTTATAGATGGGTGCCATCCTGAATCGAAAATCCCTATCTGCACTGAGCACTAGTTACAAGTGGTGTCAACGAAGTGAAGGGCAGTTCTTAAGAAATAATATGCAATCTGATGTCAGTAAAATTATCAAAGCCTGGCCCTTCACTTTTGTTGGGCAATGAGTGCAATAAAGAGGTGCTGATGTTCAAAGGGGCATTCTACATTCAGTAAGGAAAGGAATAAATCACACGGCAGCCATTTATTAAAGGAGTTAAGTCTTCCCCAGAGCTGTACAACTCCTCAGAGGACCAACGAGAACAATCACGTGTTTTCAGAGGCATCTGATGAATTCTCTGTTTTTTTGCACTTTGCTTTCTGACTCTGCTACCTGGCATGCCCGTTTTCCCCTACAAGCAAATCTGTAGCCATAAGGCTGGACACTGAAAGAGAATGGGTGAAAAAAGAGGCATAATTTCAGGGAAGCATCCCACAGTTCAGCTGTTCCTCATAACGCACCTCAACATCATCTACCCATACCTCTCTGCACACCTGAGCATTTCTCACAGGAGCACCAGGATACGTGTTCCTGTTCCAGCAATGAGTCACAGTAGTTCATCCTCAAATAGCCATCAGCTTCACATGTTTTACACCTGATACATGTGCAGAAGACTCTTCTGAGGTTTCCAGCAGGTCTTACTTGCAAAACATCTTGAGAGTCTCTCTTCCCATGACATCTGAGACTTCTCATAGACCATCTCTGTCTGTGGCCTTCTGGTGCAGAACAGCACATGTAGAAGAGATGTGAGCAGAGCCAAGACCATCTTCAAATCAAAGGTATAATGGACAGGTAACAGGATGAATGTGAGGGAAGTGAAGGAGAAGAGTTGTGCCTTATGTTATACTCAATGACTTGCCAAACAACATGAAGGCTTAGCAAGCCATGCCTTACCCTTCTGCTCTTGATCAGAACAAAACTCATATCCAGCCTTGGAAGCAGGACGGTATCTAAAAACATGAAACTAGACTCTTGTCATTTACATTTGCTTCCTGAACTCTACCCAGCAATTTTCAGGCCCTATTCCTAGAAAAAAAGGGGAGATCTCTCCTCTTGCTATGCATGCAGGTAGCGTGAGAATGGGGGGAAGATCCTTCAACCTTTCGAGATGTGGTTTGCAAATCATCTCTCCATCTCAGGAGCTCTGGATGAGTAAATATTAGTAATAATCTCTCTGCCTTGGCCAGAAGAAAATGAAGAGGTGGGAAGACAAAATGAACCCTTGTGTTGAAATCATGGAACAGTTTTGCCTCTGCCTTGCAGTCCAACACACACATCTTGGCATGCACACAGCACCCAGACAAGCACTCTTGCTCTCCATTTTCTTCCTGATGAGACCACCCATAGGCAATGGAGCAGGATGGACTCAGGAGGAGGATGGAGGGGTACGCTGGCCATACACCCTATCCTCCATCACTGGAAAGAGATTGTCGCATGGAAAAAACAGGAACACATTCCACTGGTGCAATCAAAAAAACATTGACCTCATTAGGACCTAAAATTGGTGTTATTATGATGTTGGGGCGAGAAGTGTCTATTTATCCTCCTTTCATTTCTTGTTAAAAAGCATAGCTCATGTCAGAGCTGAGGAGAGCTGCAACACAGAGGAGACATTATTCTCAGCTTTGGATTAAGATCAGTATTTTAATGAAAGCACTTATTAGCCCCAGCTGGGGCTCAATTTTCCAGTGAGTTGGGAAAAAAAAATATATTGCCCTGGCCATTCTTCTCTGGGGATTGTGCAGAGACATCTGAGAATATCAATTACTGATCATAATACTCTATTGGAAACGAACAGCTGGGGAAAAGCCGCTGGCTGGAAACGACTGGATTGCTTTACATTTTAAAGTATAGTTCTCAGCTATATGGTGTCCATTTTTTTCCCACTCTGGGATCCTGACTGCTCTCAATGGGCTGAAATAACTCTGTCCTTACCACCCTCTCACACCGCTGCCACCTTGCCAACCATCAGAGGAGGCTCAGCTCTCTACAGAGACCACAGATGGCCTTGGGCTGCCCAATGCGAAGCAAAGCGCAGCCTCAGGGTCTTCCTACGAGCTGTGGACATTGGTCAGAGCCACCCAAACCCTCCACCTTATGAAGGAGAGAGACAGTCCATGTACTCTGTCTCCCAAAAGCCACAGCAACCCAAATGGCCTCTGGCCATTCATGGGCCAGCACAGGTTACTGCCCATAGCAGTGGAGATGTGCCGGTGTAATTCCTGACTTCAGACCTCTCCCAGAGCCTTAACTCTGACTTCACATGGATCCTGTATGCCCTGGGGGAGAAGGGAGGTTTACACAGCCGTTAAAAGCAATCTCATGTTGCCCAGGTGTGCCGCAGCCCTGCACGCCCTGCCACGGCACGGCAGTGATCCCCGCACTCTGATGGGAGGGTGTCCAGTCACCCAGGCAAGGCACGGGTGACAAAGGGAACTCGCTGCCATGTCAATAACTTGGTTTGGGCACAATTGCTGCGTGGGAAGGGAAACATTATTCAGCCAGTCTCCTCCTTCCTCCTGCAGTGATGGGGTGGAGGAACAACTACATGGACACGAGGTTATTCCTGGAGAACACAAGTGCTAACGTGCCCTCTTTGAATGTTTGTACCATCCAGTGACTTAGGCACCCAGGCCACATCAATATAGGCTTGGGAATATTTGTAACTTAGTGCAGTGCTGAAAGGAAGGCGAGTAAGGAACAACAAGGTGGAGTAATCATGCAGAGCTGTCTGCATGTCCTTGTGTGCATAGAGAGCTTTGTGCCGAACATATGGAGGAAGACAGACCCCGAGCTGGGATCTTACAGTGTGAAATAAAAGCTGATGCCATCTCAGTACCTTGTGCAATAGCTGATGCAGGGTCTAATATGAAATCAGAGCAGAGGTGAGTAAAGTTTTCAAAGTGTGTTTTCAAAGTTAAACATCATAAAATGCACAAGAGTTTCATAATGAAGGGCAGATCTCTGCCTTGTGCAGCAAGCAGGGTGTGGAGACATGTGGCATGGTGTTACATTTACATAACTGTCACGAGGTAAAGTGGCCAAAGGTAGCGAGTGGGATGTGCGCAGAGCTACCGGCTTTTCCCTTGTGGCTCCCAATGGTGGAGAGGGTGGCAGCACTTTGCTCCTGACCCGAGGGACTGTGTAAGGGGTGGAGGAAGAGACATCCACAGATGTGTGCCAGCAATTTCTGGAAGAGTTTAAAGCTGTCTTCACGTGAACAGCTGCACTGAACCATAATGGATGGTCACTCTCAAAGGCAAACTGTAAATTTCCCAACAGAACAGGCTGTGTGTGTGTGTATGTGTGTGTGTGTGTATGAACCATATGTTTCCCTGGGGCTAGGGGCTGCAGGGGGGAGAGGGGGGACGGGAGGGATGCCTACTCCAGCAGTTGCCTGGTTGAAGGTTTCATATTCTTTCAGCTGTAGTGGCTGGAGTTATTTTTCTCCACTTGGAATTTCAGATCTCGATGGATTTTATCAGAATATCAAATCAATAAAATGGTCTATCTGGAACCTGTTCTCTAAATGCCATTGGAAAACAAACCCAGATTCAAGGAGCTGATTCCCAGCTAGCCTGGGACCAGGTAGCTTGGGAGTTTCACAAGAAAACAAAGGAAATCACAGGCACGCTGGCCTTGAGAATTGGGATACTCCTTGAGATTTAGTTAACTTTTGTATTCCCTTCATCCTCCCCACAACCAGTTCATCCCAGCTGAGCTGGGAGTCTAATTCTTTGCAGGGAACAGAAGAGAATATGCATGAAAGCCAAACCTTGAAGTCTTTCCCACCTTTTAAAGGATGAAAAAATCCTCACTCTTGACCCTACACTATTTTCACAGGCACCTCTTCAGACCCAGACCCAGCCAGTCTAACAGGATAAATTACATCTCCCACAAGCACCCTCCAGCCAGGGACACAGCACAGTGCCCACAGCTGCTCTAAGCCCAAAGGCAGATGCTAATCATCATCTCATAGAAACAAGCAACGAGCACCTGAAAAGAAACTGAGTCTGAACATCACACAGACCAGTCATTCAGCACAGGCCAGTCACATTAGATTTGGTTGACAAAAGAATCCAACATGCACATTTATAATTTGGGAAGAAAAAAAAAAAAAGAGAGAAAGGAAAAAAAATAGGAGGAAAAGCTTTCCCTTCTGAATGGAGAGTTTCTGTGGCCCAGCCTCCCTCCTCGTCAGCAGACAGGGTGGAATTCCCAGGCTACGAAGGAGATCTCCTGGGGCTGATCATGTTCTTAAAGGCATGTTCCCAATCAAGAAGGCTGGGATGAGGCATAATAATTGCATAGGCTTCCTGAGAACTGGCTTAATATCCCTCAAGACTGATTTAACCTAGTTTTTCATTCTGCTTTCACATCAAAAAATAAAGATCTGTCTATATCTTGATATACTGCAAATCAGGAAATGGAGGCGTATGGTATATCTCATCCTCCCCTGCTTGGAGCTCTTTAAGGCACGCTGCCAAGGCAGAGCTGCCTTTGCTTTTGCAGACACTTCCATTGTGTCAGCAAAGCTCTGCCGATTAACACTGGTGAGAAAGAGAAACTAGTGGCCTGTTAAAGGTCTGAGAGTCAGGAGCTATCTAATCCTGTGCTGGCACAGGCTTTTAGGTCCTTGAAATTCATGGAAGGTAATTAGTATCGTTACTAGCCTACATTACACACCTACTGGCCTGTAAAGACAGATGAGGATGGAAAGCTTTATAGGCTCCGGGCCATAGCTGACTATAATTACCATTAACACCAGGATACTGGAAAATGTGCCTATACTATTGGACAAGTGCCAATCTTGTACTTACCTTTGGAGTCCCTGGAGCACCTTGAGGCAGTCCCAAGATCCAGAGGGGCAGGCTGGCATTCCCCTTTCCAGCTGAGCTCAGGCTGTCGACCTTCTGGCGGGCCATCCCAAGAGGCGCTGGGAAAGACCCCAGACCACTGCGTCTGCCTGATGCTGTACATGTGCTGTCACTGCAAGTCCAGATGGGAGAGACAGAGGTTATCAGCTCCAAGTCAGCCGGAGAACCTGCCTGCAGCAGATATCCACGCTGCTAAGGGCAATTACAAGCAGAGGGCAGACCCATGGCTCCATCCCGGGGGACCAACTGAGTAAATCCCAGGGAGCACCCAGAGATAAATAATGCAGCCTGGTCACAAAACCACACAGCAGCGTAGATGCAGACACGCTAGTCTGGCTTGCTTGCAGAAACACTGGGCTTTTCTGTTCCACAAGAATGGGATAAGCCTTTTCTGTAGGGACAGTCATCAGCCCCTGCTTTGACATTAGTACAGACCATGCTGGACTGGTGTCAGAAGAAGTGAGCTGGTTGCTGCAAAGTTATCTTTAGACTGTGCTACACATGATTATAGACAGACTGTAATCATAACTGGCCTTATTCATTACAAGTGCTTTTAATCCTGTAATAAACGAATGCTCTACAGACCAAGACACAGTTATTTTACACAGAGTGCTGCCAGTTTGGACTCCTGATTCCAGCTTTAAAAATACAGATCTCTAACAGAGAGCTCTGAGGTCTGTAACAAGACATAGCTTATGACTGGACTGCAAACATACCCCCAAACACTACACAACATCATCATGGTGCAATATATTCGGGAGGTTGCCTTCCACTGCTAAGCTGGCTCAGCATGGCAGACACATCTGTGTCACAACTGGGCAAGTTATGTTTAATGCCACATGTTTGTGACACAACAGGGTATGTGTAAAGCCCAAAGTGTAAATTCTGTCAAAAAAAAAAGAGTAGATGAATTAAATTATGGGACTTAGGATCATGAATTGTGCCTCTGATCCATCCTGCTGAATACCAATGCTCCTCAGTCAAGCACGATCCCATACAAAGCCGCACCTTGTCTGGCTCAAGCAGCCATGCAAGCCCCGAACTCCCCTCAGCTCCCTTAGATCCAAGGTGGGAGGAAACAATAGTCCCTTAAAACACTTGGGACCAGTTCCCAGATTTCTTACCCATTCTGAGCTCCGTCCTTACTCCTGCTGCAGTCAGTGGCAGCTTTACCTGAGCTCACAGCACCAGTGTCCAGACTTTGACTGCTCTAGAGGTTGCTGTCTCCAGCAAGAAATCGGCTCCAAGTCCAACGGCTTCACTTAATTTTGCTGGAATCATTCTCTGCTGCATCCCACTGCCCATGACAGCTCATGCGAAGACATGGCAACATAACATGAAACAGGCAGTTTCCATCAGTCTCTTAAGCAGATGTGGGTGAGCGCGGGCTTCTCTACAGAAACTCTACAGACCACATTTTTTGGCAGATTCTGGGCTATATAAACAAACAGGCAACATGACCTGAGCTCCCATAAATTTCCTGAAAATTCTTAATGACTCTAAAGACTTAATAAAGTGTTTCACAGCAGAGGCAGCAGCCAGTGATTATGGTTTTGGAATCTGTGAAGTAGCAAGCCAAAGTCCAGCTCTGTGATTGGAAACACAAGCAGTAATAATAGCTCTTTCAGAGCACAACACACTTCTTTCCCCATCATATACCCTGCTCTGTGAGCTGGTGTCCCTAGCCAAGCATGCTGTCAGCAGAAGCTCTCATCAAAGGGCAAAATACATTAAATACAGGGAGAAATTCTTGTGGATGGAGTTGCAAAGCATTGTGAAAGTGTAAACGGTATGTTGGAAGACCATGATTTAGCAAAAATTATAAGGGGGCAACTACAGGCTCTAAAAGTCAGTCTTCTACTGGAAGTAGGACGTGCAGGAAAGGTTTGAGACTTGCCATCATGTAAGAGGGTTGTCAGCCGCTGTGCCCTGCTCCCGGGATCCATACACTGGGGGACCAACACCACATCTGGATGCAGGTGGATGCACATTAGCTGAAGCAGGGTTAAAAGAGGGAAATGAGAGAGAGGGGTTGCAGCTCCCACAGACACCCCTCCAGCTTCATGGGGAGTCACTGTCACTGGTCATTCAGACCATCATGACTCTGGGACAGGCACTGCCAATAATTCGACATAAGAAAATACAGCCTCACACATTGCTTCGAAAGGCTGCCAGTCCCGACTTACTCATCTATCATATTGCGCTGACTGCATTTAAAATGTTTTTCATCAGCGCTTCGGTCATCTTTTTGCCCTTACATATGGTGCTGTTAGCAAAGCCCCTCTTCAAAGCCCACTGAAGGATTTCAAAAAACAGCAAACCTGTTAGTTTTTCCTTTTGCCTGTCATTACACAAGAGCAGTGCTTGACATCCAAGTTTCTGTTAAAAATGAGGACTAAGTTAAGCTCTTGCATGGTGTCTCTAGAGATGCATCAGTCAGTGCTTTCTTTACACATTCCTTGTACAGCAACAGGAAAGTTTGTACACCAACCCATCTACAGCTATTCAACTGTACAATCCTTTAAAACGACATCTATCCACAAAATAGCAACCAAACTCCTTTGAAATTTTTGGGTAGTAGAGAAGAATTTCACGTTTAATGCCTTGATCATAGAGTTGGAGGCCTCCACCAATCCGCATTACTGATGGCAGCAGGAGAGCCCACACCATGTACGGGTAAAAAAGAAAAGTCAGGATAAAGGGAAATTTAAGGAATCAGAACTGAAATGACCAGTGAGCCCTATACTGCCAGCCATTGTGTTAGACTACTTGTGGCGAGTCTCCTATTTCACAGATCACTGCAGAATTTCTTAGTTATTTCTACAAATTTAGAAAAAAATTATCTCATACGCCTACTGCAATCAGTAATGTGCTAAAGCAAGTAAACATCACATTTGTTAATGTTTCCAGAGATCTTTCCATCCCATCGGTTCAATCTGCAGAACAAGAAAGTAAATAGCTTAGATTACTTATCTCATTTTAAAAAAAGACCTCTCAGTTTTGCAGCTATGCAGCCCTCAATCTGTATAGACAGCCCTGGGACACTAGTGAATAATACAACCTTCAGTTCTTCTTTAGCAAAACAGATGAAGATTTTTACTTGTTCTTCTCTTACTGGTATTTTTGGAAAATACAGAAAGGAAAAAATTGTCAGACAAAAATAGTCTATGTGTCACTTCAAACCAATCACTGGGGACCTGGACTCAAAGCCAGCTGAAGTCAGTGGAAAGATTCCTCCTGACTTCCACGGGGTTTGGCTCAGACCCACACGAATGCACTTCTTGCAGGTGTAAGTTTACATGTTTCTTTCTAAATTGCCTGAACAAAGACTGCCCTCAGGAACCACCTTAACCACAGCTGCATTTGTCTGTAACAGGGAGCTTCCACCCTGCTTCAGCAATGTTCCTGGTCCAGGGCCAAACCTCCAAGCCAGCACATCCCTCTATCTTCTTCTCTAAACCTGTCGCTTTTGTATGGCCCACATTTCTAAGTGCCCAGATGCACAGATCGGGCCTGTCTCTCCCCTGCATGTTTTGTCTACATGGCTAACACCACTGCCACCCAAGCACCTAAACAACCATCAGAGGTTACCCAGGAACTGCAGAGTCAACCTCCCGCATCCCCCTGGGAGCTCCCCTTGGGAGATGGGTCTGCTCTCTGCTGCTGGCTGGCAGGGCAGGGCAGGACAAGAGCAGTACGTGACAAAAGTCTCATCGTGATTTTCATATACATCTATATATGTATATTGATAACAGCCCTCCTTTCACTTTATCCTTTCAGATACTTCCAAGAAAAATCTCTTCTGAATTTGTTGCTTCATATTCCAGAATATTGAATGAGGAACTGGGGAATATTTTTTCCATCTGGAGATAAAAAAGCCAGTTATTTTCATTTATTAGCTTATTGTAGCTGGAACCTAACTCCAGGTGCACCAGACTCAGTGCCTAGAAGGTTCCACTACGTAACACAGAGATCATTAACAACCAAGCAGTAAGATAACCTCCTGCCAACAGTTTTGGAGTTTGGTGCAGAAAGAAGAGGTGCCCATCTTAGCAGTAGTTATACAAACCAAACAGAAAGTGAAATCAACGTGAACCTTGCCTAAATAGGTCACTTATCTGCTTGGGTTTCCCCCTCCACCCCCTGCTCTCCAAACGATCTTTGAACATTGAGAGGTCTTCAAGTCACCGAAGGGACAATTACACACTCCAGTAAGCACAAAAACAAAACTTGCATAATATAGTGTTGAACTCAGAGAGTTAAAGGACGCCCCTGGGAGCAGCAGCAGCAACAAATAAGCATGTTGAATGTTCCTTCACCTTTCTGATTGCTCATTAAGCTTTGGCATGGTTCCACGTATGAACTCATTGCACCAAAACAGGCTTACTCCCCACTATTGGGTTTAAATGTACAATACAAACAGGTCCTGGGATGGGCAAGCGCAGGGGATCCAAATGTGCAAAAGGTAAGCCAGACTCTGAAATTCACTGTACAGCAGAGGGCTATCTGTGGCTCTTCACAGGCTGAAAATGAGTATGAAATGTGCCAGGGTCAACACATGCAAGGATTTCTTTTTTGCCAGAATTGAAATGGCATCCATCTCTAACGTTTGAGCACAGGATGAGGAATCAGGAGAGACTGCCTTTCCGCCTGGTTCTGCTGCTCACTCCCACACCGACACCATGCCACTTTCAGCACTGTATCTTTCCCTGTGCCTTAGTTTCCCCATCTGTGTTCTTCAGGTCTGTGGATCAAAGCTGCTGCATGTATTTTTTAAAGAAAGAAATGCTGAAAAGAAATCCAAGAGAGGGAAGGAGGGAATGGAAAGGTAAATCCTTCCAACAGTAGTCAGCCCTTGCTTTGCCCCAGTAAGAGCCACAAGAGAGGTGGAAGTAAAAGGAACCATGAAGGCTGGAACCACTAGGTTTCAGACAAGTCCACCGTGACAACTGTGGCCCTTTAACAGAGGGGACGGTTCAAATCAGCAGCCCTAAGCTTGGTCCTCCTGGGCTTTGCTCCCTGCCAGCAGTATTCAATGTACTGCTTTGTCTTTCAGAAAGAACAAGTAATTGCTGTCGTTCATTATTTACAGATGTGCAGATATCTGAATCTGTTCAACAACCATACTGAGCTGCTGGCCAGAGCCAAGAAGTTAGGTTCACAAGAGGCTTAGGAAGACTATCCTGGGAGATGAGAATTGGGTTTCTAGTGTTCAGTTCAAGCCATTTGCCCCTTGAAAACACCTGCTGGTTTCTTCCCTTGCACTCACAGGGAAGCAAAACACAATTTCATGGTGTTCCTTATCTGCCTCCTCTGTATCCTTTTGTCAGTTCCCACCAGTGGCTTCCCTATCAGGTGTCACGTCTGAGAGGGATGTAAAGCTGACAGGCAGAGAGATGCCTGCCCAGCCATCTCAGATTAACCACTTCCATGCTCGTCCTTGCGTAAACATGGGTTCACTCACTGGGTCAGTGGTAGGTAAATAACTGGAGCCTGTGGAGGTTCTCCCCCAGCTTGGGACAGTACCAACTGACATGATCCTAGCCCTGCCAAAGCTAGCATCAAACGTGCGTTGACTTTAACACACTTGCAAAATGGTAACAACACAATGCTGTGATAGTCCCCAGAGTGACTCCCGTCGAGACCAAGACAGTGGAAAGATGAAGAAGCATCCACCACTACAGGAGCTCACCAAGCATGCTCGGGAAGAAGCGAGCAGGAACCCAGCAGCCTACAAACCAGCGTGTAGCACAGTGAGAGGAGCTGATACAAGGTGAGCACTTCACTTTTGCTTTGTAGAATTAAAGTCTTTTGAGAATGGGCTCAGAATCGTGCAGCACTGCTCCACCAGCCCATTTCTGAGAAAGGTGGGGGGGGACAGTCATCGTGCACAAGGACAAAGAACTTCCTAGTGAAGACTGGACCATTTGACACCAAAGAAACCCAGAGCAGGTCCCAGATGCCTGGCATCAGACTGGCAAGGACCAGTCATATGCGATGGATAGCATTTGCAAATCACTAAGGTTAAAAAATCCCGATAATAAAAACCACAAGCTAAGAATTTTGGAGCATCACCAAATTTCTGTGCATTTATCTAACGCTTGTCAGACAAGTTGAGGTTCCTGCTTCACGTGTGAGCACATAAAGACACAGAAGCAAAGTGACTTTCAGGAGATCTCTGAAAACAATGGGGACTTGGAAATTAAAAAAAATTCCCGGCTCCTGGGTTAATGCCTCAACAACCAGCCACTTTCTTAAAGCACAAGGCAGCTAAAATACTGGCTAAGTTACAATAGCATGGGGTAGAAGATAACAGGATTTACAGGGTTAGGTTTAACAGGATTGAAGGTTAACAGGATCTTAAGATTAAGGTTTAAAATAACACAGCAAAAATGGAAATCCATAGTTATGAAGAATGATCTGTGTTATTCATTTCTTTCTCCCTGAATCTGCACAGACTGTAAATCAGTCCAGATCAGGAGATGTCACCAGCCAGTGCTGTCCTCTCCAGCCCAGAGCATTGGACTGGCAGACAGGATACACAGGGGTTTTATCTTCAGGGCTCTGACACTGAGCTGTTATACGATACCTGGAAAGTCACATCACATTTCTGCCTCTTCTCCCACCAGCTGCCGTTTTAGGTGGTTGTTCTTCTTATTATTATTACTATTATTTTAACCTCTGCTGCTAGAGGCACTACCACCAGAACCCCCCTCAGATACTAGGATCTCATTGTGTCTACAAAATTCTGTAAAAATCCCTCAAACCTCTTCTCCCAGCAGGAATTTATGCTCTAAACCAAAAGAAAACATGTGGAAACAGGCAGATAGGAGCGTGCCGGTACCGGGGAGGCAGGGCTGCCCAGCGCTGTGCACCGAAGCGAACACCCCTTGCTCCAGGCTCACGGAGCGTCCTGGCCAAAAGGGCTGGTGTCTTTTAGGGTTACTAATCATCACCATGGTATCAGCAATACACAGTTTATATGCACAAAGCTCCTGGGATGTACACAGGGGATTAAAGCACAGGGAAACAGATCCTGAACGACCAGAAGAAAATGTTCAATTCACGCCTTTTGTCTTTTCTAACAACTGTGCTTGTGCGTATTTGAGCCTCTCTATCGCTGGTTACAAGTATTTGACGCAAAGCGATGCCAGGAAGCACTTTTGCTTGGTTTTGTTTTTCGGTGGATGCAGAACCCTGCCTAAAAAATCACCAGCTACAAATACTGCACTGTCGTGGCTGCGGCCTGGATTTTTCTTCCAGCACCATGAGATTTCAGACGGGTGTGCTTCTTGGTGTGCTATGCCTGGTATGTACTGGATTTGATTATAGGTTTTCTTGCACTTCTATCTTCATTAGTTCTACATCGCAGAGAGTGTGGAATGTATGAGTTGCCGGCCCAAGAAAATTAAGATGTGACATTGTTTTTCAAGGACATATGCTTGGGGCATATGTTTTTCCCTACTTCTCCTCTGCCAATGCATAAACCCCAAATGGAGCTATCAACAAAAATAAAGAGAACCATGCTGACCCAGTTTAAGGGCTGGGTTTTTTCATTTCATTCTTTTGCTTCTCAAGGCCGGAGACAGAACAGAGGCCACAACCAGAGCTGCCAAAACACATGTGCACGTTGGACGTTTTTGTCTAAAGACAGTATGAAGTGCTAAAATATTAAACATGTCAAGCAGGAAGGTTTCCTCTGGCCTTCAGAGGAGTTCTGCAAATGGCAATAAAAATGTAAAAGAAGAATGCTGAATAATCAAATGTGGTTTCTTTTTTTAAATGTAAATAGTAAAAGTTGAGCATTAGCAAGTTGAGGCTGAGTCCTGGAGACTCCACGCTTAAGAGCAGAGACAGCCATGGGCAGAGGCAGGACAAGGCTCTTCAGCCCCACTCCTTCCCCTACCCTGGAGGGATCATTTCTAGTGGTAAGAAACACATAGGGTCCCACTAGCAAACATCTTGAATTGTGAGCTTCGGGACCAGATGTATTTGGATTAGAGGGGTTTTTGCACCATCCAGTCCAGGCTCTGATATTCAGAACAAGATTGGCTTTTCAGTCCCCCTGTCCCACTCCAAGTTGTTCAGAACCAGACTTCAGATTCAGGGCTGTTCTCCAGTGTTAACAATCTGCTCAGATCATGACTTCTCCAGCAGGACTTCCAGCAAGGAGAGGATGCAGAGAAGAGGATATTTGAAAAAGTGAACACTAGCCTTAGACGAACTCAGCAGTGACTCTCCAATTCAACCCCCAAAGGTGAGTAAACAGCCCCTGAACGGCAGTGACAGACACTGCTGACGAGTCCGAGGACAAGCCAGGACATAAAGTCCATTCTCACTCCCCAGGCATGCCATATTACTTATCATCACTGCTATTATTTGACTGTTTGAATCATGCTTCCCCCCTCCATCATGCGGCACCAGAAACAGGGTACTCTAAGACAGCAAAGGTCTGGGATCATAACAGAGTCCCTAAGCTGTGTTGGCGGCACTTTTTTTTTTACTATTATTATTTTTTTTTTGTCTGCAAAATGCACTGAAGTAAATACCAAGTAATTATGGTGTTCTGAAGTGACCTTATGGAGCATGTGCTCGAGTCCATGGACCTCGGCCAAAGCTACTATTGTGGATTTCATGCCAAGGCTTGGGAGAACCCTGGCTCCCTCCCATTGTTTTCTTTGGCTGGGCTCTATGGATTCTCAGCCTGGCAAGAAAGCCCCATTTTAAAAGTACTGGCAAACATCGTGCAGTTTGTCACACCACGGCTTATGATTTAGGACCTTGATTTAGGCTCAACACTGGGCTCTTTTGTTTAGCTGTGTTGGTACATCATTTGCAACTTTGTATTAGTTAATAAACGTCAATCGGCTAAGAGTGTGGCATGTCCAGTACTGCGGTGAGGATTTTCCCTTGAATATACAATCCGTAGTGGGAATGACTGAACGAAATTGAAACAGCTCTATCCGTCAGCCGGGGGCTTAAGCTTGTGTAAACACGGTTTTCTAACACAATGGATGCTTCAGCAATAAAATGATCTTTCTGCATACCTGGGTAAACCCAGAGCTGGAGGATAAGGATTTGCAATTCTCTTTTTTGTTTAATAGAAACTCTTTTTGTTTGTGATTCAACCTCAGAAATACAGGTGAAATTCAAGGGGGGTTAAAAGAAAAAAAAAAACAAACCACATAACCACTTCTCTGGCCCCACAAATCCATCTTACAGTTCCCTCAGGCTTTGCTAGTACTAGTTATAAGCAAAAAATGACTCTGCAAAAAAGCAGCCTTTTGGTAAAAAACAGCTCTTGAGCACTTTGTGTATTTTGGAAGCCATATTCAATCATTTTACTGGCTAAGGATAGCAAAACCCAGACGCTGAGATTCAGACTCCTCCAAATCCCCTGTGCATGGGGAGGAGGGGGAAGAGCGCACACTGAATATTTAAAATTGAACTAGTGTGAAGGAGAAAAGTCTTCTTTTAGAAATAGAGTCAAATAGCTCAAAATCTCTGTACCTTTGTGACTGGCACTGCTGAAACTCAAAAGAAAAACACAGCCCTCTATGCTGCTTGTTGATTAGAAATTAATAAACCAGCCAGCTTCTCCCTGAAATAACTGTCACTTTTTTTGGTCATCAAACTAATCAAGAATAATAGAATACAATTATTAAATCATGGATACAAATGCAAATGAGCTAGTAAACCAGCTAATTAATGACCATACTGGATCAGATCACGGGTGACTAAATTGGCTAGTAACATAGCAGAGATTAAGCTTAGACTAGAGTCGATTCCTCCTAACACTGAGCCCAGAAAATCAAGGATGTGGTTGGTGCTACCTCTTGGCCACTGCAGCTGTTACAGATTCCTCTAGGGTCCAAATAGTTAAGGAAACACTTCATTCCCTCCATCTTTAAGTGTAGTGTACCTGCCTTTGCTATATAACACTTGGTAATTCCTACTTTCTCACTAGAGAGATTTGTTGGTCGTATTTTACAGTCTCTGTGTGATTCGAGGGAGGACAGCTCCGAATTTGGGCTAGGAAATAAAAAGTGATGCCACTTTAATACATATATCTATACAAAAAATTTATCAATTCCAAATCTTACTATCTCTTTAACACCTCAAAAGTAGAAGTGAAAAATATCAGAGGCAACTGCCTGCTAGTGTGCTTTCTGTATTGATTAAATAGGGGGAAAAGGGAGCACGACACGACCCATTCTCCGGAGTCTTCTGGCATCAAAGTTTGGTGACAACACCTCTAGTCTGTATTGCACACCAAGAGGTTTCTCTGGGCTCCTGGCTGATCAGATTGACCCAGCACAGACATGTTTTTCTCCTTTTATACACCTTGTCTCAGAAAGCACAGAAATCATCCTTGGTTTTTGGTACAACATTGGAAGTATGGGAATATGACCATATCCTACTCATACCTAACCATGGTCACAATTCTGTCTCGCTCCAGCCTCTGGCACTTCTCCAGAGCATTGCTAACCAAGCCAGGTTAGCAAAAGCCAACTCTGATCAACGCGTAGCAAACTGGATCCCTGAACAGCTTGGAAAGTCCCTCTCTTTACATTGGTGGGTCTTTCACAGTATATCAGAACAGCCCCAAGCAATGCAAGGTCCAAAAAGCACAGGATAAACCAGAGCAAACAGTATGAAAGGCATCTCAGCACCCATTTCCGGTGGGCTGTGGAGGGCTCCCACATGGCTCAGCCTCAGCACATTCATGGGCATAACTTATGACCTGATGAGCTACTGCAGTTTCTGACTCACAGTTTCAAAAATTCTCACGGTTTTTCTTAGAATACACCTTGAGGTTCCTTTGCAACCAACTGGAAGTTGATAAAACAACCACTCTTGGAGTGACAGGGTAAAGGGTCATCCTCCAGTCACAGGACCCAGTGTCAGACTTGTGCTACAGCTCATTGGTACAAATCCCACTTAAGCTAAAGAAAACTAAAAATGTGCATGCACCCAAACCCACTCTTATGTCTATGTACACTTCACATCAGCTTCTCTGATTTCTGGTCCCAAGTTCACACCCAAACAGGAAAGGGACTATTTTTTGCTTCAGGTGTGACTGAAATCTCACTCAACTCACCATACTCATGAGAATTCAATGCTGGATCTCACTGAACAGCTGACTTTACTTCAGTCTTGCCCTATGAGGCCAAATCCTAACAGAAACCACCTGTGGTATTTCAATAATATTAAATCCAAGCTGAATTCAGCCTTGTACCTGACTCACATCCAGCATCAATTTCCTTGGCCCACTTCTAGTCTCTTGCTGTCAGCACTCCAGGACTGAGAGTCATGGAAGAATAAGCTGCATTCTATTAAACCTCATGGCCAACGCTGCCAACTGAAGTGTTATCCCTGCTATCCATACTGGGGATAGTGATGGGGTATGAAACAGAACAGTTTGTTTTCCAGATCTGATGCAAAGCCTCAGATATTTAGCTTGCAGTTTTGACTACAAGGGGGGTTAGCCAGCTCTGACAACATATGGATGTGGTTCATGGTACTAGCTGTTTCCTATAGGATCTGGAAAGGTCAGAGGCATGGCTCTGTCATGCTGCAGCACTTGGAATTGGCTGCGATGCACCAGAGGAGGAATTCCTGGGAAAGGCCAGGGCCTCTCCAAGCAAGGTCCCCAGTCCTGGCACTCACTCCCTTTGTAGTACACCAGCTCAAGAGTACAATATTGCAAAGTTTGCTCATTTAGCCAGCATCTGGCTGGCTGCAAGACATATCACTGTTTGCTAGTGACCGAGTAGCGAAACTCACTTATTGTTATCTCTTTTGGCTGTGCTTATATAACTATTTCTAATCTCTCATCTGCTCTGTACTGGATAGCAACAGATCTTGTGCTATATTAGCATGTCAAATGTAGGCACTGTGTATCTCTGCAGAGGGGAAACTACGAACAGAAGACATGCTGGGTCATTTCAACCACAGTATATAACTGAAGCCCGATCACACCATACTGATTATGGAATTTAAGCAGTGAACATGCCACTGATTTGCTGTTTTAAATACATCATTTTTCAGCCCTATGTTCCCCAGAACCTGCAGAAGCTTGCAGATTTATCGCTGGGGCAAAATGACATCCAAGATGTATTTGCATCTCCAGTCTTCTGTTCTCCTTCCCATACTCCCTCTCCTATGAACCTGAACTCTTCCCAGAGGCCATGCCCACACAACAGGGCAGGGGTAGCTCTCCCATGTACGCCACAACTCAAGAGCCCAGGTGCCCACAAGTCTTGCCCAAACATCAAGATAAAACCTCTCTCCACAGCCTTGTTTCTTTCAGAAAGACACCCAAATGCACAGGAAAAGAAGGAGTTGGGATGAGTTCAAATAGCTTCTCCAGGTTGCAAGACCAGAGGATCAGGGATATGGGGTTCCTCCACCCACAGCACAGGCCCAGACAATAGCCCCAGATACTGCGTTTCCACTTGTCAACAACACAGCACAAGGGCAAAAGAAGGTCTCCACCAAAGCAAGCCGATACCACTGTCTTCTCAACACGAGGACAGACCTCCTGACGTAGCCCAGTTAGCAGAACCAGGTTCTGTCCTATTGCTGCCAATACTATGGGAGAAAGGTGATGTGGCTTCAGAGACCAGAAAATGAGAAATTGGATGTGTAGTGCAGGCTCATCTCACCAATTTAGGTATAAACAAGCAGAAATGCAAACATTAGCCAGAATTGTTTATGATTTGAACAGTGACCTGGCATCTGTCACTTCATCACCCGTATCTGTTAGAAGAGGTATCCTTGTCTCTATTCGCCACCAGGGCAGAGGAAGTTGCTTCAACTACTTGTATATATGTGCCAAAAAATAGTAACTGTAGTTATGTTCATGTGTGTCAAAATGAGGGAGGGCCACCAGAGGTTCTGAGGACAGGTCAGCAACTTCATCCTTGTGCAGAAAAGGAAATTAAGATAACAAGAGCAAAAAGATGAACAGAAGATCAAAGGAGAACATAGTGCCTTTTTCCCTCAAGGGCCTGATACTGCAACCATTAAACTGACGTCAAAACTCCCACTGCATTTAGAAAAGAATTTAAACATTTTTGGAAAAAAATATATTTTGTACAAAATGTCATTTGTGTTGAAAGAATGTTTGGACAAGAAAATAGTAACTATTATTATTGGCATTATCACAGAAATAAGGCTCCAGTTGTCCTTTCTTAGAAGAGTTAAATTTCTCCTATTATGAAACAGGAAAACAATCTCTGTAAGGAAAAATTTTCCAGCCAATGCCCATCCAAAACCCCAGGTCAATGGCAAATATATCCAAATACACAATAAGGTCACAAAAAGAAATACAGGGAACAGCCCTTTTTGTCTAGAATATGAAGTACTGGAACAAATAACAGCAACATCCTTCTGAGTTGTTCACATTTTACCCAGCATGGCTCGTCCATGCTAAGGGTTGCTTTTTTTTTTCCTATCACACTGTATGGATTTTTATCTCTCATCATCGGTCTCCAACTCCATTCCAAGTAAAGCAAGTAATATCTCTTCTTCTGGAGTCACCTATTAGACTACAACTCTCTGGAGCTTGCATGTTTTGTATGTTTGTTTGTTTGTTTTTTAAATGAAAGAGAACACTTAACAACCCTTCACTCATTACTGTTCTCCTCTGTTTTCTGTTTCCTACAACGCCAATGCTACCCAATCCCATCTCCTTACTGCTTTCATCTTCTCTGCTGTTTCTTTAGAGGGGAAAATACAGCTTTGTTCAGTTCAGAGATCAGAGCTCCTTCACCCACCGTTCTAGCCAAAACCAGAAATTATGCAACTAAGTTTAGGTCAGTTGGTTCTTGCAGGTATCATATAAATGTATCTTAATGGTTACCTTGAAAATCCCACTACCTTTCAGATCATTCTCAGCGCATTTCTTACCCCAAGATTTTCAACAATGACTACTACAATTCCTTACCCAACCCTAATCCCACACTTCTCCTTATACTATAGAATTATTTCTCATACTGCAGTACTACCTTGATGTTACTTTTTAATAAATCACATTCAGTGTTGGTACAAGTGGGTCCAATTCGGGACAGTGAAGCTTCAGCCACTAACACTCACAAGTTTGGGGTGAGTTGGATTCTCCCCAGGGACGAACTTTTTGGAGATTTGCACACATGGACAAGAAAGATTTAAAAATTTTACTCAGTGTGAGTCAGTAATGCATAAATGGCGTCTCCAGGCTGGGACCTTAGATGGGGGTAGCCCTCAATACTGCAAGTCTTCTTTTTGCAATAGCAATTTTAGCCAGAGCGGTCCTAATAGCTTCACAGTCTTTTAACAAACGTTTTATATACTGTTGTGGCAAGATACAGGAAAAAAAGGAACTAAAAAAGTTTGTGTTCACAGAATTTCTCAGCTGTACTTCTCTACTTTATGCTATTTATGGCAGGATTAGAGTCAGAACCTATTGAACCAAGGTCTGTTCGCTCAGTCCAAACATTATTAATGATGCAAGCTCCAAGGAATTTGTTCTTTTCTCTCTTCTTTTAGTTTCTGTATTTTGGACAACTTTTCAACAAAAATATCAAGAACTATCTCCTTTCAAAGTGCCTCTAATTGGGTTATTATTGGGCGCATAAAATACACATTTATTGTGATTGAACCTACTGCAAACTGAGGCTAGCCAATGCTCAGAGTTCACTTCCACTGGCAGCATATAACTATTTCGCCCTGCTCAAATCTTCTTTATGTAAAAGAGTAATATGCCTCCAGTGTCCATCACAACAGAATTACACGACTGACCCCTTCTTGAACGAACTTTGCAAACCATGAGCATCCACATCTGAGCAGAAACTGAGATTAAATACAGTTGTTTGCGGAAACTTTTCCTGCAGAATTTATCAAAGTTCTTGTCCAAAAAATCTCCCTCCCATCCCACAGACATCCTGTGCTGGGTCAATAGCTCACCGCCCGGCCGTATCTCAATCCTCGCCAGGGACACAGGGAACTTTTTGTTCCATCAGCAGCTCCTGTAAGCCAGAACTCCTGTTGCTGCAGTGGCTCCACAGCAGCGGCCACATTTCACCCCATACAGCCCTGCCCAAATCAGCCATTTCTGCGGGTCATTCCTCTAAATCCAAAAGGCTCTCCACCACCTTCATTTACGTGTCTCAGTCAAGTGAGATTATCCAGCTCTTTCTACCAGGATAGCGAAGTGCTCTTCTCAGAGCTCCCCAGCATAAGCCCATGATGGTGAGGGTCTCTGCCACAGGCTGGGAAGAGGTTTGGAGATGGAACTGGGCAAAATCCTTTGGTTGAAGGAAAACAACAGGCAGTGGTAGGTTGGCTGGATGTATACCCATTCTAGCAAATAGTTTCCACTGAAAAACATACATCCCAAACAAAGGGGAAAAAGAAAACACAGAAAAAAATAAAAACATTTAGGCTTTCTAAATCAATCATATTGGTAATTTTAAAAATTACTTCACTATGTTTTTGAAACATTCTAAAGTTTGAACAAAGTACAACATCTGCGTTAAACAACATCTTTTGTTTGACCTGACATGAAGTCATTTCAATTCTGCAGTTAGCTTTTTTATCCTGCATGCTTAACTCAAAATCAAGACCTTTTTCTTCTGAATTTTCAGAGCAGCTAAGCAAAATTTGAAAAAATTATCATTAGCACAAGTCTAGTTGTGAATCATCTGAGTTCCTTGCATGAAAGACTCTCTTGATTATTTGAACATTCTACTTTCACCTAGAGTTTCCCTACACAAAGGAAAGGAAAGTTGAGTTTTTCTGGTCATTCATGTCCCCAGGAACCAACCTAGAGCTATGAGGGTAAGTGTTCGTAGGTTATTTCTTCCTATTATATAGTCAACACTAACTCCAATTGTATTGTCAACTTCTGCTTGGGCTTAGCTTCAAGACTAAAATTAAACTGTAATGCTGCATAATTCTGTGCCTGTTTCCTTAGCCATAACACAGGCTAATAGGTCAACCTTTTCTCCCATAATATCCTCCTAGGGAAGCTCAGGAAGTGTGGGCTGGATGAGTGGTCAGTGAGGTGGACTGAGAACTGGCTGAATGGCAGAACTCAGAGGGTTGTCGTCAGCGGCGCTGAGTCTAGTTGGAGGCCTGTAACTAGTGGTGTCCCCCAGGGGTCTGTACTGGGCCCAGTCTTGTTTAACTTCTTCATCAAT
>Ga0065711_1004527_pt1 | contig 34412 bp, 18 predicted proteins | sample Hoacrofraction12_FD_59098 | JGI IMG/M metagenome (GOLD analysis project Ga0065711, IMG submission 59098) | Hoatzin crop microbial communities from Cojedes, Venezuela - Epithelial fraction 12 v2 (version 2) | ecosystem: Host-associated > Birds > Digestive system > Esophagus > Crop | place... | reverse complement strand
ATCTCCAGAGAAGGAGACTCCACAACCTCCCTGGGCAGCCTGTTCCAGGGCTCCGTCACCCTCAGAGTGAAGAAGTTCTTCCTCATGTTCAGCTGGAGCTTCCTCTGCTTCAGTTTGTGCCCATTGCCCCTTGTCCTGTTGCTGGGCACCACTGACAACAATGGCAGCAAATACAGGAACCTGGCTGCAACCTTGCCCTCCTTTATTTGGTTCATTCACTGTCCCCTGTTTTCATTTAGACATCTTCTATACATGCTCAGAGCCATAAAGGCAGTAAAGACCCCTTATTACACTCATATTGGGTACTAAGAAATATTTATTGAAGACTCAGTGTGTAGCTATGCCAGTGTAAATACTTTGGTTTCTGATGACAGTAATGATAACTCTTCCCCCAAAGAAATACTAAAATCTCCATTTAGACAAGGTCTTATGTATATTGTCTGTCTCCATTGTTGTGTGGTCACAGAACAAATGAAAGGGACAACAGACTTACACCTCCTTGTATTCCTATTACCAAGACTGCAATATTTCAGACAGATCATTTTCCTATGAGAAATATTTTCCCTTTCATTTCACAGAGTAGCATAGGAAAGCCTTGTGCTGGTTTTGAACTGATATTGTGGTTGCCAGCATGACTCGTAACTACTTTGGCATAACAATATTTGCCAGGGACTAGAAGAGAAAATCTCAGTTGTGCTTCAGGCACAATGATAGTGTAATTAACTTTTGAATCTGACCTTTTCAATCCATGCACAACAAGAGTTAGAGAAAACTTCCACCTGCAAGTCTGGTACATCTCTTTACCAAGACCTCCGGGCCAAATTGTTTTAAACTTTTAAAATGAAAACTAAACTACAGAATCGACAGCTGAGCAAATGAAAAAGAGAGTCTGCTTTCTGGTAGTACCTGTTGCTTGCAAGTCCTGTTGAAGCTTGTGGGATGCAAAAAGCTCTTAAAAAAAAAATATTTGCTAGAAATCTTGGCACTGTGAGAAGCACCATAGCTGAGACCCTACCTTTTGAAGTCTTGCTTTCAATGGACATCACATGTGTCCAGACCACCTTTCAGCAAGACTCTTGGACACCAGCTTCACAATATTGGGAGCTCCATTGAGGCTATGAGACTTCAGATCGCAAAAGGCTCCTGTGCAAGCTGCCTTCTATACAGAGTAATGAGGGATCCAAGATTAAGGTGGTGGAATAAGCTGAGAAATTCACTGAAGCATTTCAGGAGGGTCTTTTCCCTAGTTGTACCCGACAGAACCACTGGAAAAAGAAAGGGAAAAGAAAACCAGCTTGTGAGTGCTTTTAAAGCAGACACTAGTCCTCCACAGACTCCAGCACATTCTTATTGTTACTCTACACTATCTGTTTTACAGTTTCAGAAAATTGTGGGTAGAATGTTTTTGGCTTGTTTGTTTTTCCATATGGCAAAGGCAAAGCTTTCCCCTTTGCTTCCATTGGATCTAAAATTGACAAGGCTGTTCTTCTTTAACAACTCATATAGCACCTTATTCTGCCAAGACTTCTTTGTTTGTGTACCAGCCACATCAAATGCAGTTAGTACAGGACTGGGAATACTCTTTATTAGTTAACCACAGCTGCAGAACTAGCAGATGGAGCAGAGCACAATCCTGTTGAAGATGACTGTTGTTCTTTTCTTTTTCCTTTCATTTTTAATCTGTCACTTCTTTATGATGGAGTTGTCGATTTAGTTAAAGACTGCATATACTTGTACAGAAACCACAGTATCTATTACATTACTCCCCCTATTTGTTTAAACAGTGAATGATTTTATCAAATTGAATTATTTTCCTCTGCAGCTTACATGAGAAAGGGGCATTCTAATTACAGTCAGGTTGGCATTTTAGAGTTATAACATTTGTAAGCTACAGTAAAATTTTCCAGAACCCTGTAGAAATTACATGTAAATTTAAAGACCAAAAAAATTTGCTCACAAACCACCTTTAAAAATTTCCTTCTCTCTTCTGTGAGCTGAAATTGAGATCCCAGCTGAAGTGTAACACATCAAAATGACCAAGTGGCCAGCAAAATCTCTTTCCTTTCAGAGGCCCCAGAGCAAAGACAATGATGCAGTGCAAAGGAGACAGGAGTAAGACTAGGGCAGCTCGTTGTTCCTTAGAACAATTCCCACTGGCTTAACTAACTTCCCTCCAGTAAAACAAACAAACAGAAAAACAAAAAGTAAGAATTTTTAGTCTTTTCGTTTCTAGCATCCTGTCAAACGAAGCAAGTATGCTGCCATTGTTTCTAATCCCCACGGTTTCGGGTCATAGCAGTTCCCTTCTTGTTATAAACTTACCCTTCTCTTTACAGTCTCTGCACTGGAGGCTCCACACCTTCAGCTTCACTAACCAAACCTGTAAGCTTTGGGAGAAATCAACACGAAGAGTCAAGAAGTCTGTCCCAAGGACCTTGTATCAAATGCAGTCACAGTTGTAGTTTCTGAAGTGACTTTCATTGCCCTTTTCATTTTAACTGTGTATCCATTTCTTTCCTTTCTTCAGAAGAAAAAGGGATATAATTGAACAATAATGTTGCAAAATGCAATAATCAAACCTATTGCTACATTCTACAGTGCACATAGAGCATTAAGCTTAAATTCTTCGTCTATATGAAGAAATTATTTTTGTCAGGGATCTTTCTCCTAAACATGACAGTAGAAATATTAATTCCATTAATGATGGAAAATTAGCTCTTCTACACACAAAAAGTGGATATGAATGAAATGAATAACACCGTGATGTGATTTTTCACTGAGGCAAACGGAAAAGTGGGGTGAATAAGAGGAAATTTTCTTTTGGTTGATATATCAAAAGAGCTTTGTACATGGGGTGGGGGGGAAAAAAAGCAGAAATGAAGGGTGGGTTTGGCAGTACAGTCATGAGATGATATGCCACCCAATGAGTAATACTGTGGACTAGAAGAGAGGGATTTTCTTACAGCTCTGCTATTGCCCTGCCACTTGCATTTCATTAAGACCCATGGGCTCCTTGTACCTGTGCTATGCTCTCCTGTTTGTTTGGCATTTTAGATTGGAGACTGCAGGCAACAAGTCTTTGTATGTGGCTCCACCACAATGGAATACCAGCCTTGGCAGAGGGTTATAAAAACTGACAAAAACAAAAGCCTACCCCAAAAAAGCTGAACATGAACTGGTTCTGATGACAATATTAACACATTCCTGAGATGCACCTTTCGTAACCTGCAGAACACTGTAGTGACAATGACATGCAGACAGAATTTATTCTGTGTGCCGTGATTTCATGACTGAGTCTGACAATGCTTCATACATCCAAAGAGCAAGGCATTATAGTATTTTGAGTCCTCAATCAGACTAAGATGTTGAAAAATAAATGCAAAATGACAGCAGCCATTCTACCTACAGCCAGGGTTTAGTGCCTGTCTAGAGCAAAGCCTTTATAAAACTTGAAGGAAATGAGCCATGGCAAGCAGAACCATTACAATGACGATAAAATTCTTCATTGCCACTTTGTCACTCAGCCACTGGACAAGAACCACTGAGATCAGCTGTGGGACCCATCTCTGTGGGCAACTTCTATTGCACTGAGATCTATTAGACTGGTCAGGGAAAGTGAAGATGCCGTATCTCTCTCTCCTTCAGAATTTCCTCACAGTATCCCTTACAGCATAAAGCAAGCCTGCAAATGTGGTTCTGCACCAACTAAATGTCCCTCCATGACAAAAGAATACTTCGCTGTCCATTTAAAGCAGCTTTAGCCAGCACCACAATGTAGGCCTTTCTCTTCAGTGAGAAAATAATATATAGTGCAGGATCCTTCCATGAGCAGCATTTTTCAATCTGAGTGCATTGCTCTGGTATCTTGAAGAAATATGAGAGAGATTTCCCAGATTCAGAATTGCTGGCAACTGCTAGGATTGAGGGTCTCTGAAATCAAGGCTCTGAATACACAGAATCAGAGTCTGCCAGCGAACACTGCTGCTCTGCAGTGTCCTAAGGACGGGCAAACCCAGCTCGGACAGTCAGTTAACCAGGGTTAGGTCACTTTGCTGTGCAAAACACCCTGACTGCACCTCTGGTCCATAGTGCATGGCTTATCTCCAATATTAATGTGTTATTGATGTGAAGTTTCACACCAATGATAATTGTAAAAGGTGGATATTTTATCAACCTGATTGACTTGAAGGAAGAATGAATCCACCGATATCTCTCTACCAGGCATTACACCGCACCGTGCTCTCTGACCTACACATTACATCTGAGTCAACTGAAGAATGAAGCACACAGCTGGCAAAAGATGGTTAATTCCACAAACAGACTGAGGCAGCCCCACTCTAAGCACAGGGGAAACGCTGCTGCTGAAACCCTGCCACAGTGTATCAAACATGGGTTTAGCCACCCAGCTTGTACACCTGGGAAACTCCATCCCTGAGCAGAAGTTGGGCATCATCTTTGCTCTGCAGATCGTGATGATGACAAACTCAGTAGAACGTTGGACATATCCATCTCTCCAGGATCATTTCTTCTTGCAGAAACATGAAGTTCTCTCAAGCAAAAAGAGAAGAGAACAGCGTTAGGATGAGAAATTTGGTTAAAGACTCATGGAAACCAAGCACACTGAAATTCCTTCTGTTTCTCCTCCCCATGACAACATTTGTCAGACACACTCACAGCCTACTTCTATTTACATACAGATTTAATCTCTGTAGTGAGAATTGGTTTGCATTCTAGCAACAAGTCCTCAGCAGATATGACAACCTTGATTAAACCAAAGGAATCCAACAAATAAACGGATCTACATCCATCTGAGAAAGAAGTTCTGTGTTTTTCATCCCACAGGCTGCTTGCAATTGCTACCTGCTTTCAAACCTTCTCTGTCTCAAGCCAGGAAGAGAACACAGTAGCCAGCCAATCAAACTACAAAACAGTGAAAAAATCAGAAAAATGCAGGGCATCGTTAAGAACTGAACATTGTATGTGACACATGAGATCTTTGATGCCTCATTTTCATGACAAAATATGTGCAATCCTAACATCATCCAATATTATTTCAATCCATGGATGAGCTATATAACTGGAATGACGAATGCTGGGCACTTAACCTTTTCTCAGATTGGATTTTGTATTAGTAACATAACCAAAATGATTATAGTAATTTTCTCAGAAATGAATTATTCTCTCTGAATCAAGCACATATGCAGCAGAGAAGGGCAAATCCCTTCCATGCTGCAAACAATAAAATCAAAATAGTCAGTTTAAAATTATTTCTTTTTTTCTTCTGTGTCTAATAGGATCTCATAATCTCCAAGTGTTTGTGCAAACTGGGTTTATCAGTTTAAAGCATCTTTAATTCAGGAATTCTAGAAACCAACCAAAAACTGATTCAGTATCTAGAGCAGATAAATCTGAGAGGACATTTATAGAATCTGCTTTTAAATAAAATCAGTTGGTATACCCACATTCTAAAATGGGCTGCCATGTATCTAGAGTTAATGAGGTCTTAGTAGACAAGCTGGTGTAAGAACATTTTCCAACTAAAATATTCATGTGTATCTATATCTGATATAGACATCCAGCTATACACCTATCAGATATCTGTATCAGCTACAGATATGTATAGAGAAACTCACACAATGGAATGTATTAAATGGTCCCATTAACTGTTTTATAACTGCACGGTGTTATGTACATGCCATGCACAGCCTGAACATAAGACATCATCAAAATTTTCTTTAAAAGTGTCATTTTTAATTTCAAAATAATTACTGGTACTACACTTTATATGACTTTAAATAATTTAGCACATCAATTTAAACTTCAGTGCTCTCTTCAAAGTTATAGCTCCAGTAATTTCTAATTCATAAAAAAAAAAGTTGAAAGCTTTATACACTTCAGGTTTCCAAATACATAGAATTTCTCCTAGCAGAAGGGCTATAAGGGTCTGAGATGAATAAGGTATATGTTTGATTTATTGACTTATAAGTGTATGTGTAAAAGGGAGTTGACATTTGACAACGATTACGTGAATCTCAAGATACGATTGGACAACTTGGGAGACAGAGTAGGAAAAGAGAGTAATATTGTCTAAATCCAAACCCAGACAGAGGAAGAAGTCCTCCACCTCCTTCATCATTGATATTTCTTATATATATATATATATATACACTAAAAAAAATTAAAAAAAGGAAAAAAAAGACTATATTATGACCACAGAGTTTGGAAATAAGTATGCATAATGTGGAAACAGGAACATGGTCATTAGGAGTGGCAGTAACCAGACAGAGACCAAGAATGGCTACCCAGCACAAGCAACTGCACTGATTGCAGATATGTCAGACAGACACATTATTATTCTCAGAGGCATCCCCAGGCCTTCAGGTTAAAAAGGGTTTGAGCCAACTTCTATATGTATTTCTTACGACTTCTGCATGCTTTTGGCTACTTGGAATTACTCTCATAGAAGGAAATCCTTGAAGGATCCTTAAACAGTGTGGTCTTCCATACAGCCCAAATCAATGGCTCTGGGAAGGGAACCTATCATCCTGTCTCAGACTCAGTGGCAGATGCTTGGCTAATTTGCTCTTGAAAACCTCCAACAAAAACCTCCAATCTTCTCTAACCAATCAAGCCTGACGTTCACCCTATCTTTGTGAGAAGAAGGCTTGTCTTAGTATCAACTTACCTGGCACTAATAAGCCAAGGCTTCTTATTACGACAGTACAAAGAACATTTTGTTTGTTTGTTTTGATTCAGTTTTGTTTTGGTTTACCCTTGTTACATACTTGCAGGCTACCCTGAGATGTCATCACATACATGCACACGGATATGCATCACCGAGTGGAAGAACAACTCTCACAAAAGTAATGCAGTTCATCTGTTTGAAAGATACTGCCTCTTTCCTTTTCCTAGTATCTGTCAAGGCTACACTGATTGCAGATAGCCTGGGAGATGTGAATCAAAAGTAGCATCCAAAAACTTCTCACCTTGTGTCATGACCTCAGCACAGAACCTGCAAAAGGCTTCATTCTAAAGCCATTTACCAAGTCGTTCACTATAGGCATTTTCGGAAGGTCAGGACCCTTTCAAGTGACTCAGCCTGGAAACCCAAAAACGCAGGTCCTCAGAATGACACATACCTCTGGAGAGTGTCAGCCAGGGAGTATATAACGTGTGCTCAAGGAAGTCAATGTTCATTCAAGCAATTAAATATCATGCTTTATATTGCTGTCACTTGTAATCTAGTTAGACTGGAAATGAAGAATGGGTTGTCTATGCAATTGCTATGATAAACATCACAGAAACTGTGTGGAAAGATTCACAATAAAATACTAAGTTGCTATTATCTCTATGGCAGGTCTGTCCTCTTACAGAGCAGTAAGTAATAACTCTTTCACATTTGCAAAAGAAAGCAATATTTGCACTGCAAGGATGTGTCCTGTTAGTTTGAAAATAATGTCAATAAGGTGCTCTCCTTAGAAACATCTCCACCATCCAATTGTTTCCCAATCACAATTCATTTACTCAAGGACTGCACTCTGCTAGAGGGTAGGAAAGATCCTGCTTTCATAATTACTACTCCTGTGTGCAAACACTGAGAGCACACAGGCAATTCTGGCTGATTTAGCCAAGTGAAAGGTTAATTCTGGGTAACTGCAGCCAGAATATTTCTTCCAGCAGGAAGGTGTTCAGTGTGCAGTAAAACCTGCTCCCTGGCTAGTGTTAAGCCGTTGTGCCAGGTCCTTGCTAAACACGGCTTCAAAGAGAAAGCCTGTGCTGAAGCACAGGGCCATTAGCTTGCTTGCATCATGCATACTTTACCACTGCGCAACAAAAAAGCCTATGAACTTGCACAGTTAAAATCCTCAACAGTTCTGAAACCCCTTTTTGTGCTGAACTGTACCTCTCTGGCACTTCCCAAAAAGGAATTTAAGATAAAAATAATTACGTTTAATCCACTCCAAGAGGAACTACAGCCAGAGACAAGGCATTCTATTAATTATTGGGGTTTTTTTAGCTGTGACCTTGAATACAGCACTCTCACAATAACAAGGCAGTTACTGCATACTAGCTTAAACTCTTGAAGATGCTCCATACAAGGGAAAGCACTCAAGGGAGTCAAGTTCTAAATTTCTTGATGGACAGTCATTGATCTTTCTGAACTTTTAAGGACATCACTGGGAGTTGCAGGGTATTTATCATGTCTGAAACTTACTAGATAAAAAGACTAAATTGAGTGATTCAAGGCAAAATACAGTACCCAAGTTCTTGTGCTATCCCAGACTAAAAATGAGTTGAATCAGCAGTCGTCTAGACAGATAGACACATATACACACACATTGGCAGTGCTCCCATACTACATGCTGTAGGCACAGAGTTACTCACATTTAGACTAGAGCTATATCCACCTGAGACCCATACTGAATTCCGCCGCTGACTTCTTAGCATGCTGGATACTGTCTTGGCCTCAGTGAGGTGAAGGATCCGTTGGGAATTTCTTCTAGTCAACATTAGTGCAGGTGACAGGTGATCTAGGGTGCTCCATGTGTGGTGATGTGAAGAGGAATGATCTTTAGAGAACATTATCCAGTCCTATCAAAAAAATCATACCCTTGTGTCATGTCTCACACTGAGCAGTCATAAATGGATACAACTGAACCACTGCTTATTCCTGGTCTGCATTTTGAAAGACAGGCTAAATTGGATATTGCCTCTGAAAATTAATTCAGGATGTTTTAAACAAAAATAAAGAAGCATAGAAGTCTGATATTTTGCTATGTTTATAAAAACTCTCAGCATCTCTTCAAGGAGGCTATACTGTCCTTTGATAAAAGACAACCTTAATTGCAATAGGTGTAGGTGGCCACCTGGTGTATCAGTTGCTCTCTCCTTCTCCAGTGAGATAAAGCAAAGGGAATTGAAACTGCTAATGGTCATGCATATGAATAGATTAGACAGCAACTAAGTTAGTTCTCATGTGCATGTACTGCAGCACAGCTGGGAGCAAAATGAGTATTTTTTTTTAACAGTAGCCCTATTTACTCTGTCATCAACTCAGTATTTTTTTATTATTCTTCCATAACCACTGATAATTACCTAATATATTTTGTAAACTGCAAGTCCATTTTCAGAGCAGGAATGGCACTTAGACACGGATTGACTCCAATTGGCTTCGCCGTCTGCTCCACAGAGGAACGGCCATCATAAGACTTTTAATCTCATATGAAACAAAAAGATTAAACTGTCAATATTAGGATGAGCCACCATGACGACTGCCCTAATGGAATGGCACTTCCGAACTGCTCCTAATAATATGTATGCAAGGAATAGATTTTTCTTTATAATGCATGTAATTAGAGTACAGGACAAAATGTTCTGTTCAAATTCATGACGTGCACAACTAATAGAGAAGGAGAGAATGAGGCCCTTGGCTATTTATTTGCATGAAAAGGCTTCAATATAGGCTATACTTTGGAGAAATTAGTTTTTAATCTAGGTGACTAGATGAGATTTTGACCCTGAACTGTTTTTGAGTTGACCTGGGAGAATTTATGCAGAAATAAATGTGATGTCCTGGAAGCCAGACGGGTGTCACTTTTTTCATTAATTTTTGAATGACTCAGTAGTCAAGAAGAGCAGAAAATCGCTCTTTTTAAAGGCTCATCTTATGTGAATTTGCTTTGATGAGACACAATCAAAAAAAGCAGATAGAAATCTTAGCAGGAATGTATTCTTCGTAAATTTGGGTGTTGAAGGAGTTAGATACATGGATTCAGCAGCCATTCCCCCTGTTTGACCTGTATATAAAAAAAAACCCACCAAAAAACCACAACTGTAGCTTTCTACGAATACATGAAGTAGGGCAACTTACTCTTCCAGCATAAGTGTATTACAGAGAACTATTGTTCTACGATTCTAATAATAACTGATCCAACAAGTCCTTGAAGGAGTGTTTCAGAACACAACTTCTTTATAAATAGTGTTGCTCGTTTAATGGCTGATACAGGAAATGTATGGCAACTGCACGTGAAGATTTTGTGTCAGGTCAGGGTAGAAACCTTGTGAGGTTTCCCCAGGGGAAGAGTACTCCAAGCATGCCTCACAAGGATGTGCATCTGCACCGCCTCACACCTTGATGAATCATTGCTAGCAGCAAGAAGTAGGGACAACAATTATTTCTGTGTCAGACCACTGAACTTTTGCTCTTTATACATGTGTTATTAGTACTCTTAACTTGAAGTCAGATCTGGCAAGGCAAGCTATCAAAAGTAAGATTTTAAATAATTGCCAGGGACCTAGGAGGCACCCAAGTCACTGATGTCGATGTTGAGGGTGCTGAGTGACCCTGAGCACTCATTAGGGCTGGTTTTTGCTTACCTGTTCCCCTTCACCCAACACTGCATACCTGCAGACACAGCTCCAGCAGAGACCCCAAACCCCACAGTGCTAGCCACTGCTCAGCATCTCCTCAGCATCCCACCATTGGGAGTTCATAGCGCTTTTCTGCTGAAGGGAGTCCTGGCCACCACTGGAACCAGCAGTCAAACTCCTTCCGACAGGGAAGGAGTAACGTAATGAGCATACAAGCCTCACAGCAGTGAAGGACACAGAGATGTAAATTACTTCAGTAAAAATCACCACATTAATTAGGGAGAATATGTAATTTCTTTATGGTTTTAGGCTTTGAGGAGGGCACAGAAGAAAGAACCTTTGCTGGCTGTGGAAAGGCAAAGGCAAAGTGTCTACTAGTAACCTGATGAATGAACAGGTCACAGCAGCAGAGGGAAAGTGAGGATTTCTGTTCTAGCTGATGAAAAGGGTGTTACTGTGAGCAATTGCAGAGGTTGGAGCATGCCAGAGCCATTGTGGACTTTGCCTAAGGCGTGGGCAGTTTGAAAGACAATCTATCCAGAAACTTCTGTGCTAACTGCTAAATCTGCCTTTTTAGGAAACCCAGCTTCAGTCTTTGCTCTGCCGTGACCTCCTGTGAAACATAAGGCATGCTGCTTACACACTCCATGCTGCACAGTCCTGCTTGCAAATATAGGAGTAGTGGCCATTGAGCAATATCAGTAGTAACTCACAGAGGTGCTGTGAAGTGGCAGGTGCTGTGGTAGTGGAAGGAGGGGCAGGAGGCAGGGATAAATGTCCCTTACTCCTGTTCTTCCTCCTCTGCAAACGTTCTTCTATTTTTGGACTGCACTTGGAATTCAACACCACATAGAACTACTCTATTCCTGATTACTGCTTGTCATAGCTTATGGTAAGAAGAGCTGGTAGACACACAGCTCATTAGATGAAGCTAAAAGAAGCTCTCAGCTTCCTTCCTTTCATCCCACAGCCATGAGGCTGTTGCTCTGAAGGGTTTGGAAGCAGGTGGATTTGCTGATATGCACACTTTTCTGCTAGCAAAGATTGATCTGCCTCTACATTTGAACCTGGTCTTGTTGCCTGTCTTTGCTCAGAACTGGGGCATCTTTTTAAAATCTTGGTCCATGAATCCCTCTCCAGTCTATATCAAATAGCAAAGAAAATACACGGACTTCAAAGGAATTTCACTCTGTTATTAAACAAGGGAAAGATGGGGACAATTTCATAGGTGTGGCATTTAAGAAGGCCTGGGGATGCAACAAAAATATTTGGCCTTGGGTAAAGGTTTGACAAGACTTTGGTTGCCGACGGCAGTGCAGCCAGGTTGGTTTCTCAGCTCAGTTACAAGCAAGGGAGGAGGAGAGATGTGGAAGGTACACCTGGGAGGGGGAAAAGCCATGGGGTGGGCTTTCTAAGTGAAAGGATGTAAAGGGCTGAACAGTATGCATGGGACATGTACTGCTTCCCCAACCCATCCCCTCTGTGGGCAGCGCTGGTGACACTGCCCAGTCTATGCTGATCACAGAGACCCAGGGCTTCCCCTCTTAGCCCCCATTCCTGAGCCAAAGCCTTTCCCCCGACACAGTGCTGTCAGAGGCACTAAAGCCGAGGGAGGGATAGATGAGCACTCACACTCTACACCATCCCTGCCGGCAAAACTTGGACACTCCTTATTCATACACTGACCCAAAGTACACCTCCTCCCAGGCCTTCCACACTCAACATGTTCCTCGAGGACGTCATGAGGGTGTCCTGTAGATCACCACACTCAGCACAACACGCAAACTCTGCCAGAGAACACTCTTATAAATCTGAAAAACCTTCAGGCAGGTAACATTTTAATTGGAACCTGCCCTACTTCCAAATCTGAGAACAGATTGAACAGGAGATCTCACAGTGAAAGCTTACATCAGCTAGGCTTTACCCAGTCCATCATCAAGCAAAGGGTTAGGTGACTTCAAAAAATCTGTGCCAGCTCTACACAAGTTGAACGCAAGTAGCTGGTCAATTTGATTACTGTCGAGTTGTTTTCATACTCATTTTCATGCCATTACTTTAATAAAAACTTTTGCTGATAATTGTCACTTACTGAAAGACTCTTCCAAGTCAAGTTCTTACAGATGCTCAAGTAAACTAATGCCTTCAGGAATGACTGTAAAAATATTTCCAGAAAAATTTGTCAATTTTCATCCCCTTTCCTGACTTTATCCTCCAATTTTGTCAACAGCTTTTGTAAATATACATAATCTTTAGCTTTGAAAAGAAAAGTTTATCAAAAACTCTGTATTTGTGGAGAAAATAACACCATGACTGTGGAACACAGTATCACAAAGATGAGATGAGGAAGGTGAGATAAGTACTGAAAAGCATTTTTTCCTTCTTGCAGAATTGGGTCATGGCTTAAATAAACAGAAATCCTCAAACTAAAGGAACCTCGAAAATGACCATGAAACAAAGGTGAAGACTCTTCCTCAGACATTTTAGTTTGAGCACCTATGAAGACAAGGAATAAAAATAAAGTGTAGCATATCTATAGCATGTGACTTCAGAAAAAAATAAAAAGGAAAAAGAAAAGATCTGTGACATATGCCGTTCAGGTGTTGCAGGACCTATGGCTATCCAGAGCAAGAAGTTTGACTTATTTCAGTTAACATATGGTGTCTCTTACAGCATGCATCCGTCTCTCCAGACTGTGTCTCTGTGTGAGTTTAGACTTTATGACAGTATCTCACCTGCTCAGATAACACTTGAAAAGTCATTTCAGCTGAGCAGTTCCCATCACCTGGGGAACTAAGGGCTGGCATGAGAAAAGGGGCCTTGTTGCAAGGCCCTTTGCTGACAGAGGTGTTTTGTGGCAGCAGCTTCCCAGGTTAGTGCTCACCTTCTATTGCTCTAGAGAGGAAATAATAATAATAAAAAAGTTATTTAGGGCCAAATTCAAATTGTGCTGAAACTGATGGGTATTTCCCTTTGAACACAGTGTGCATATGCCAGCCTGTGAAGGGTGACATCCTGGGTGGAACAAAACACTTGCTGTGAAGTCCAGAAGCAACAATTTAATGTTTCCTGAGTGCTGAGCACATCTGTACAGCGCCTGGCACATCTGGGTGGTATATTTCCTGCAGCAACCGTGCTCGCTCTGCTTGACACAGTCAGATTTTTGTTTTGTTTTTCCAGATGATCTTGGCTGGTAAAAACGGGAAATGCAGACAGAAATACATTTGGAGAATGGTAATGAGGGGCCATAAAGAGTTTTCTAATACACTTCGTACATTCATTGTACCCACAGCTTTCTTTATGGGCTAATTGCTATGCAGGCTCATGTTTGGTTTCTGAGCAGTTGGGAAAGTAGTTGGAAGGTGTATGCTGAAGCTACACTGTCTCATTATGCTACTTGCTTCCTCAGTTGGAAAAATCATCTCTGACAAGCCACTTTCCTGGGTGCAGAGCTCAAAAGACGCCAAGAGGCTTGGGGCTCGATGAAAGGTATTTGATGTCAATAGCATTTGACATATGCGGGTTTGATATGTTCCTGGCTTCTAAGTGATGCCAAAAACGCAGCTTATGAGAATAATTTAAAGACAGAGGACAGAGATCTAACCTCCTTCAGATAATTGCTCTGAGTTGTTGCAAGGTGACCTTCATCCCCACACAGACATCTTACTGGTGAGAGTGCAAAAATATTTATCACTCCCCATTTTCCATGGGCACAGAAGAGGCAGTCCATGCTGCCGAGAAAACATCGATGACCCTGCGTCTGCTGCGCAGGTAGGTTAGATGGTAACCTTTATATGAGCACAAGGGCAGCTGTCCTCGGACTTCCCAGTTACTGTCCGCGATGCTTTGTAGTCCCCTTGATAAGACTAAAAATTTGGCTTGTAAGCAGCACGACTCCTTCCAAAAGTGTAACCCACCTCTACCGCCAGCCTCTTCCCACTCCTGGGCACATGTATGGGCACCTGGGAACAGAGAAACAGGTGCTGAGGGCCAACAGAGCTCCTTTTTCCTCAAAAAGCAGGTGGTGAGGCTTTCAGGGGTGCAATCCCGCACAGCTTTGCCCCGTCCCTCACTCCCCAGAGAGCCCAGCTCACGTTTGCATCCCCTTTCAAAGGTCTGATTTACTGCAACTAAGTGAGCCCCGAACTGGGCCATTAACTGATTATAATTAAATTAGAGGTGAGGCAGGACATTAGTAATATGAAAACACTTAGTGCCTGAGTGCTGAGCTGGAGACTCCCTTCGCCCTGACAGTCACGCAGCAACAAACACTGGTGTCAACATGAAGGGCTCCATTTCCCACCACCCTCCTGTGGCATGGCGGTCACTGCCTCTCCCCAGGGACCAGCACAAGGCTGAGGAAACTTGGTGAGGCATAGCATGGAGGGGGAAGCTGGGTGTCACCCATTTCACCGTATTGTTTGGCTGTAGGTGTGAAGCTGAGGGGAAGACATCCTTCCCCCCTGCCCCTTGTCGGCGTGGCTCACCGTACCAAAGGGCCCTGGGCAGCGCCAGGACGGCTCCAGGCAGAGCCAGCAACACACATGGCTGCTGAAACCACTGCCATGTCTCTAAATGGGAAGCAGGGACCTCTGTCCTAGTCACACACTGCTGAATTTATCTTTCTGTCCCCAGTCACCTCCTCTGCGCAGCCCCTCCTGGCGTACCTGAGCCTGGGACAGGCTTAACCCCACGCTCGGTAGGAGATGCCGGTGCCCAACAACCTCCCCCCCTCCCCGGCCTTTCTTCTGCGGCGATTTTAGCAGAGAAACCCACGGCAGGAGAAAGGAGCGCGCTCCTGGCGATGAGGGTGAGGGGCGGCGGAGGGGCCCCCAGCGCAGTGCCAGCTGCCCGCCCGGGCTCGGGTAAACACAGATAGCTTGGATATGCAGAGGAAATTGCACAGAATCTTGTTGTCTGGACACTTCCACGAAATTTCACTCCAAGGTAAAAAATTGCTTTTCACACCATGCTCCCAAATGTAGAAATAAGCAGGAAAACCCTGCTTCTCTCTTACAGATTCATTTTCCTCAGTGCCAAAGCAGCACAGAGCCACAGGCTGGGAATATGAATGATGCTCTGTCTCGGCTGGGCAGCGTGGCCTGGCCCCAGAGCCCCCAGCCAACATGGGCATCCAACACCGGGAGGGCAGAAGAACCACCTGGCTTTGTGCCTGCCTTTGCTCACCGAGCATTTTTGTAGCTGCCTTCCTTCTTTCAAAAGTCCAGGAGTGACCTACCACTCCCCAAATGCCATCGGCTGCAGCTGGTTCTCAGCAAATTGCTTTGCTGTTTAACGAGACCAGCTTCCATGCTTGCTTAGTTTTCGTATCTCCTACTTGCCGGGACTAAAATTCATCTGTCCTTCCTTTGGGAAGCATACTTGCTGTCCTCCAGCTGCCCCTCTTCAGACAGAGCTGTCTGCCGAAAGCCCCCACACCCGGGTAAGATGCAGTCCTTCCCAGTAAAGACACAGACAGCTTAAAGATGTCTTTGAAGCCTAGTTAACTTCAAAGCTTTTGAAAACCGCCACTGAATCTCATAGCTAGAAGTCATGGGTGGAGGCAGGACATGGCTGGGATGGCCCCATAGCTGCTTTTCAAAGCAGAGTGTAACATACCATAAGACGCCTCGGAATCCAGTCCTGCGCATGCAAGAAGTGGCAGTGCATTCCCAGGGTTATCTTGCTGAAATCTCCATAACAGAAAATTGATGTTTTCTGCCATAAAATTCTAAATTCTGTCCGCCTCTTTCTAGACTCTTTTTGCAAGCTGCAATTCCCATCTATTCAAATTCATGCTTTTTACCATTGCTACAGTATTTTCCTGAGAGCTTATGTACTTCTAAATACTATATATCACCCAACAGTTTGAATGGGCTAGGAATTGCATGTAGACATAAGAAGACATAATCCTGATGTGAAAGAAGCAGACAGATAAATGGTAGGGTGCAAAACTCCAAAGCAGAATTGTTGCATATAGCTTATATACTTCATATAGGTCCTACAGCAGCTACTTAGCTGGAAATCCAGACATCCGATCTGGAAATCACTTTTGAAAACACATGTCAAAGAGAACAAGCAATTTGCCAAAGACGAAGACACAAAGGAATGCGTGAGAGCACCAAGAACAGGAGCAAGATCTCCCAAGTGAAATTTAAAATGCTAGTCCTAAAACTGTCCCTGGTACAACACTACACATCTGTTTCTCTGCTTTCTTTCTTGGGTGTCTAATACCTTCTTCTTAAATATAATTTAATAACATTAAAAATGAATAAAAATACGCAAGTGCTTCTATTTATGAGTAAGAAACTTTCTCCAAAGTTCACAGGAGCAAAAAATCAATGTGTGTTCCAAGGCACAATAAGATTTCTGAGCAAGCCTTCTTTATTATTCAATTTAAGCAGAACTGAAATATATAGCTGTTTCAAATCTGGTTCATATCTGAAGCATGCCTTGTAGAACAATGTTTCTCTCTCCCTGTAATTCTGGCTCCACAACAGCAGCTTTATTTGCCAGGCCTAGCGAACAATGATCTATCTATCCACGTCATGCATATTATGTCAAATTTATTACGGCAGATTTTCAGCATATTTCCAGTCAAGGCTTCGTTCTTCTTACAGATTCTGCAAATGAACAACAGTTTTAGTTACAAATGCCTCCCCGTGAGGCAGCGCTCCTGACAATAGAACTGAACTCACTGTATTTCTTGCAGAATTGTGACACTCGTGTAACCAATCATTATGACACATTGCTGAGAAACACCGTTTTACTCTGCGGTTGATATACTCCCAACTCAGAAAGAACAGGAGTGATACTGGGAGTCATTCAAGCCTTGATTAGTACTTGAATAGATCAAGCATACATCTTCATGTCCCAATAGCAGAAGACAGCCAAAAGAATTAGCTGCCCACAGCCAAGGCCCTGAACATTGGGAGAGGTTTGTCCACAGAACAAACGGCACATGTGTGGAAAGAAGAATATCAAATATGCAGGAGCATATCGCCAAACAGAAAGAACAGCAAGATGTTCTTGACAAATGGTGGCAGTGCTAATGAGCGTCTGGCCTAAATGATTACCTTCCCTTTTTGATTGAAAGCACTTACAGATTTACATTAGCCCTGACCCAGTAAAGCATCAACACCTGTTTGTAGCGAGGCTCGCTGACTGCGATGGCAGCACTCACGTGCCACTAGAGAAATGAACTGGGGCTTGGGCAGGGAAATGCCCTGCCTGGCTCTTCCCACCTGGCAGGGCAAGCACCCAATAAACATGCCAGTGAAATACTATTTTCAAATCAGGAAAGAGTCCAGTCCCTGCTTTGCAAATTCCGAGCTGTGAAAACTCCATGGAGACCAGCTCTGAGCTGCACTGGGAATAAAGGAACAGTTATAGCATTCCACCTCCCACCCCCCAACACCTGCTGGCTTCTCCTCCCTGACCACAGCCGTTCTCTATGCACTTCTCCCCTTCCTATGCCCAAGCAATGCAGCTATGGTCTCACCTCTCCTTCGGTTCTGTCTGCAGAGGAGCCTCGAGCCAGCCCTGGGGATTTCTGCCTGCTGAATGCAGCGTGGACAGCTGGGTCCAGGAGCCAGGCAAAGTGAGAAATGTTGGTGATGCTGAAGGTTTAACTCTGGTTTCCCAGTCTTCTCAACTCTGCAAGCCTCACAGTCCGTGCAAAGAGTAGCAACCCTGGAATTGCTGTTGGCAGAGGTAGAGCAGGGGGCTAAATCTTCGAAGCATTAGTATACATGACATTCCCTGATAATCTGCTGCTCACGAAGAGCACAGGTATGCTGCATTATCAGTATCAGACCCAGAGAGGAAGATTAATGTCATAAACAGACTGAGGAAAACTAATTTGGGAGCTTAGACAAGTGCTGTTGGTTACTCTCAGAGAATTTGCAAGGGCAAAGATATTGAGCATCAAGTAACGATTTAACCTAGCATGCCAGCATTTCTCTGCATTGGAAGTTTATACCAGAAACTGAAAAAGAAAGATTTAAATAGCTGTCAGAAAAGCTAAAAAGGCTTCACAACTCCAAAGGTTTGAAGAAAATAAATGCAACCACTCAGAGTATTTTTTAAATCATGGACAAGTGACATTGAATAAGCTAACAATGGTGAATTTCATACAGCAGTAAATAGGAATATCACTCTTCAGCCCTAGGTTTTACAAAAGAAACCAACATCCTTTGGCAGATAGCAAACTGAGGTACAAAGAAATAAAACATTTCTTTCTCTTGGTCCCCCAGGAGACCGGCTGGGAGTCACGAACTAAAGGCAGGTCTCCTGCACAGCATTTCGGTGCCCTTCTTCCTTGCCCATCCACCCAGCTTTGTATCTGCTACTGATGATGCTAACTAACACTGCAGAGCTCAGTTCTGCAAGGCGCTGAGCTCCCTCAGTGCCACTGCAGTGAGGCGAGCGTGCGAGCCCTGGTTTCACACCAGCTGGTGCTCCTCTCATTTTGGAGAAAGCATGCAGGCTAAGCCATTCAAAGGCTGACAACTGATAATTCTCAGCCACAGGGCAGCACTAAATTTATCTTCCAAATCAAAGTCGTCTCAGGGCCTGTACATGATTTTTTGGCTCACTGGGAGAATCTCTGAGCCCCATGGGTGTGCTTTTTGGGATGCCAGAATATGTGGAGTGCTGCACAATGGAGGACTTTATATCATGAAGCGGACTCCCCACCAGGTCAGGTCACCAAGTATTAAGCCATGGGTGTAGTTTATCAGCATTGTTCTCCAGCAAAAATAGCCCCAGGGCTTAATCCTAAAGCAGCAGTGTTGGGTCACAGCACTTAGAGCTGGATGCAGGGGCACAGGGGACTCTCTTCCGAGTGGATGCTCCTCTGCAGGTCCCGGCTGCAATACAGCTGGAAGTAGGTGAAAGTCTAATAAACCCCTCAGAAGACAAAGCGAACTGACAAAACCATCATCATCCATCCATCGTTAGTCAGCAAACACAACTTCTGCCTTCCACCTTTGCTTAGAGCAAAGCACATGCCTAAGTGGTTTCCGGCAGCGGGAGGTCTTTGCTGAACCGAGGACTGCAGGAGCCATTGATCATTTCCACTGGTAAACAACCTTGTTTTTCACCAAGCAGAGAATACACAAATGCAGGCTGTAGACTAAAAGGTTTTGCAGCAAGCCCAGAATCTCAGGGAACAACTCTGGCCTAAAATGAAAAAAATAAAAGAGGAAAGAAAGGTTTGGACTCCCCCTGCCTCCGACATCCCTTGGAGACCAACAGCTTTTTTGCCAATGAAGTACACAGAGCAGCTTCCAAAATGCAACACCATAGGTAGAGTACAATTCGTGCATCCAAAGTTTTCTTATCAACATCAGAAACCATCCAGGAAAAAAAAAAAAAAGAGTTTGCCTCTGCCACAGGAAAGCTCAGGTTTTGTCGTGTGAATCCATCAAAACCAGAACATTATTCCTTTAGTTTCAGTCTAAACAGTCATTTCCTAACTTTCAGTGAAAAACCTCCATTCCAGATGGTCATTTGTCTTCAAGTGCAAAACCAAATCATCAACTACAGTACTTCAAATGAAGATTATTGTTCTCATAGAAAAAAAAAACAAATCCCTTTTCCAGTCACCTGTAGTAAAACACTTTGCTTCCTAATTCTAGGTAGGACTCTTCCAAGCAGAAGTTACCTGTGACTGCCATGGATTTGAGGTGCTTTAGGATTGTTGGGTTTTGGGTTTTTTTTTGCTTTGTACTATATTTATTTTTATGGCCTTTAAATGTGTTGGTGTGTAAAAGATATTAGCATTTCTAATTAGGACCCCCATTAATAGAAATCCAAGCAATTCCAGAGTCAGAAATTTTTATTTATTTACTGTAGATAACCAGGATCATACAACGTATTCTCAGTATCTGAAGCACTGGAAATTTCTTGGTACTTCACGTGATTTGCCTCTAGTGGGATTTTTCTTTTTTTTCTTTTTCTTTTTTTTCCTCCAGATTTCTATATTTTTAGACTTTTTTCCAAGACTAACCAACATGACCCAAGGTATGAGAGCTACAGGAAAGCAAGGCCAAGGAACTCAGCTTAAATCAATACTTTTCATGTAGAGATATACTTTTTTCCTTCAACCTGAGTGAAAAAAGCAGAACGACCTCTTACTTCAGCAGCTACTGAGTATTTAAGAGACCAGCAGGAATTTAACAAGCCAGTGCTGTATTTATCCCAAAATTAAAAGCCGCCCTTCCTAGCAGTTTAAAAGATTTTTCCTTGTGTGCACAATTTTTTTGTCAAAATAAATATCAAGGTATTATTTTCTCCTTAAATTTTCCTTCAGAAAGTCTTCTCGTCTGTCACTGCAAGTCTCTTATACCTCAGGGAAAGGATTGCTATAGCTGTGTTTTGGTTATTCCTAGTTACCCCATAATTGCAATATATTTAAACAGAAAAACACTGATTTTTCTGTTTCACACAGAAATTGGAACCTGTGCTAGAGCTCACCCATAGCATTCTGGCCAGGATCCTGACTCACTTGTTCTTCCTGTTGATGCGATGTCCCCTTCTCTCTCACGGAGGTAAGGCAAACACAGAGATAAGGAAAAAAACAAAAAAAAGAAAAGAAAAAAGAAAGTTAAAAAAAAAGATCACTCTCAAGTTTCTTGAAATACATCCCACCTTGCTTTGGGCGGTTTTTGATTGGCTTCTGTGTAATTAGTTCCTGCTCACGGTTTCTGTGATAATTGCGCTCTCTATTAATTGAGCATATATTGTACTCCATGCAGTCAGCAAGTGATGAAGCTGTCAGTATTTTGTTAGCTATTACACTGCCTGATTCTTATGGGCTGTTTGATATTGGTAACAAATTAGCCAATTTATATGTCATAAATAAGATTCAAAAGCCCTGCTTTATCAGCTGGAGAGAAAAACACTGTTATCTTCGTTGACAAAATGCTTGCACTAAGATTACCAGTGTCTTTTGGCAGGAATTCATCAGAGCAGATGTATTCCTTCTATTGGGCACCATTTGGTTCAATTATTCTTAATGTTTAATGGCAGAATAATTGGACCAAATGGTAATATATACTCCAATAAAATACTTTCATCAAATGCTTTAATTGCTGGATCTCTATAACTGCAGTGCTGAGCTCTTTATTCTGCTTATTGACATTTGACAGACCATGATCTTAATATGTTACTTTCATAAATCTCTTGATGAGCTTTATCAGAGGTGAGGGCTAAACCCATGGAAACAGATCGTCCTCTGGTGAAGGGGCTGGGGAATTGGAACAAATAGGGGAAAAAGCAAAGTGACATAAAGCTGTTGTGCCGTAACCCCAGGCACTTCTGCGCAGCCACCCTAGGCGGGAGGAAGAAGCGTGGGGTGGCCGTACCTGTTCTGTGCGTTCAAGACATGCTCCCAACATCTTCCCCATGTTAGTGAGCAGCACGGTCTAAGTGGCAAAGCAGCTTCTTATTTTCTACATACCGGGCAGTTGAAGTGCTTGTGCCGAAAGTCCTTCCTTGGGCAAAACTCTCACAAAACTGACAAGAGTTGTGACAGTGATTACATGGGGTCTGATCCACACTCCATGAAGTCAGCATAGTCCAGTGATGAAAACAAAGGTCTGTCACCCTCTTGGCTCTCCACTGGTATTCTGGACTACTTGGTGACCAGAAAACAGAGAGCAGGAGGCTGCCAGGAGACGGAGTGAGCAGGAAAGAGGTGCAGAGCCAGGGGAGACGCTGTAGGAAGGGGGTGAATAACTGTCTTCACTCCCTGCTGTATGCGGGGAAATAAGGATCTATCACCAGGGACTAAGGGGGAGAGGAATGGCTTACAAGTCAGGGGAAGGCTTACAAACCAGAAGAGGATTGCTGGCTCTCCAAGGCACTGCTGGCTACAGTGGTGCTTCTTTGGATAATGCTGGGTACAATGGCCACTGGGCAATTGCTCGGGGCTCCTCGCTCCCAGACAAAGAATGCAGTAACACATTTATGCATCCAGAAATGGCCAGAAGCCAGTGAAGAAGATGAAGCTGCTTTCTTCTCCCTTCTGGGAAATTCTCAGGCTATCAATAGCGACAGACTTTATTTTTAAACTGAGATAAGGGAAAAGCACAGAAATACCTGCCAGTGTTACCTGCTCTCATGTATTTGTGTCGTGATCTCCACACCACCAAAATCACTGCAGGCACCACACTGGTTCCAGTAAATGCACCAGCTCTGGGACCTGGACATGCTTGTGCAACCAGGTGACAACCCAGTTTCTGCAAAAACAGGGACTGCCCAGGAGGATGGAGCAGCAGAGAAGACAGCAAGAAAAATGAGTCCCCCCTGGGTCCCCAAACAGCCCCACCCTGCTAAGACACACACTTTAACTCTAAACACCGAGCAAACAGTAAAGCGATGCAAAATCCCTTCTGAAGAATTCTGCTGGGGATTGTTAGAGGATTAAACAGAGCAGAAGGAATGGGGAAGGGATGCATTTTTAAAGCTTCTCAATTAGTTCCTAATTGTTGGCATCCAGCCAGTCTGGAGGCAGGGAAGGGATGGGAGCTGAGGGGCCGCAGCAGCTGCTCCCACCGCAGAGGGTCCCCCCACGGCGGACGGATCAGAAACACCAGGGCTGTGAGGGAAGCTTTGCTGCGCGCTCCCTCTCGTAGCTGAGGCCTGAGAAACGAAACTTTATGCTGTTANGGATGCATTTCCTGTGTCTAGTTAATAAATACAANTTTANCAAAAAGTTGTTTTGTTTTTACCAGTCTGTTTTCTTTTGTTCCTTCTGNCAAAAGACAGAATTGATTGAAAATTGAAGGGGTGAAGTCTGAAAAAATCCTACCCATGGAAGTTTTCATCACAATATTGCATTTATGTGCACTACAAGGAAAAGCAGGAATCTTCCGGGGATCTTTTGGCTCCAAAAATCGTTTCAGGCATGAACAAACCTAAATGTTGGCCAAATTTTCACACTTAAAAATTTTCATTTTACCAAGAACCAAAATTTCTGGTAAAAGCTTTCAGACAAGCATTTCCAATCAGCAAATACACTAAATTTTGTAACACCTGGCTGTGTGGGTCACAAAATCCTTCAAGCAGTCCCATTGACAACTTCATTGCTACCCCTGCTGCAAACACGTCAGAACTTAGCTAATATTTACCAAAAATGCCTTTGGTGTATTAACAGCGCGTTCAGAGTAAACTGCGCTGACCGACCTCCGCAGCTGAAAGGCCTGTTATGTCCATTCAGTAACGCACAGCGATTATAACATCGGTTTTCTACAGCAGAGATATTCCCCAGTGACTGGATTTGAGCCATGCAACCAGAGAACACGTTCAAAAGGCATGTTGCTACAGTCTCCATCACCCACCCTGTAAAAATACCAGGCAGAAAGTCCCGGCGAGCACATATCCAGTTTAGAGGCAGCTCAGCTTCACTGAAATAGCAGGCATTTACAGACAGGGTGAGCCTCAGCCACCTCTCCTGAGTGACAGAGTGGACACAATACTGCTATACTGGGAGATGAAAGGGAATTGTTGAAATCCATTAAAGTAGCACCTACTCTTGAGCTGCCAAATTAATATTTCATTGTGAACCCCATATACTGAGTTAGGGATGGGGAGGGAGGTGCTGGGACGTCTGTAGAGATGCTACACAGCTATGTCCCGAATGCTGGGAGTGACACAGGCACTTTCTGAATTACTCGCTCTTGCTACCCACCTTAGAAGAGACTGGAACACACTGTGTGGGCGGCTCCCTTACACCAGCAACAGACAGCACGACAAAAGGGACCATATGGAAAAGCCCTGCCGTATAGGCTGCAAACATGGGCTTTGCTTCTGCTGCTGTTGCTGCATTTTCAAATCTTTGCAAGATCTGGAAACAACTGGAGAAGAACTCGAGCTGTGATGGGAAAAAACTCAAGCTTAATGATGAAACCTGGAAATCAATCGTTAGAAGGAGGCACAGCTCTGGTAGAGACCTCCGTGTCTTATGAAAGCAAGCCGTTTTCAAAGGGCAGCTTCACGAGGATGGAGATGGGAATTTCCCAACTAGAAAAGCCAGTGCAGCTGTCATGCAGGAACAGGCTGGCTTCGGCAGATGGAGCATGACAGCAAGAATTCTTCAGGCTTGCGAGCAGCAATTTCTACAATGGGTATAATCCAGAGGATAGTGGAAAAATCAATAGATGGATAATGTTAAGGAAATCAATAGAACTGAAGCTCTAAGGCAGAGTTGTATACACAGAGAACTCACACTGGCACTAGTCCGCCGTCTTCCTTAAAAGTTTTCTCTTGATGAGGAAGCACTCGCCATTCTGGACATCGGCACGAGAGCAGCAGTATCCTGCATCCATCATGGTGATAATGGAAAAAAGATTCATTCTCTTGCAAGTGACATTCTGCATGTCTGAGAAAATTTACTTTCTGCTCTGAGTGTTCTCTGAAGCGAATTTAAGGACTGATCACCAGATGTTCAGTGGATAAACTGTGGAGGTGTGTTATGTCCAGCATTTCACCAGAGCTAGAAGACAATAGTTATGGAAAATTAAATGCAAAATAACGTATTGCAGCATTTTCCCCATGTGTGTTTTGCTCATGCTTGTTTAGAGCACAACTCAAAGAGGATTAACATCTTCACGTCTGAAGTGTTGTTCCTCCTGCTCCAAAATATGGGAAAAGCTCTTGGGAAAACAGTAGAAAAAGCCCCTGGCACTAAGGGCTTTCCAGTACCTCAGGAACTCGGGATTTAGGTTGAGCCGTGCTCATCAGTGAAGCTGAACTTCAGTGAATGGGCAGGTTAAGAACGTCCACGAAGAACGTTGGAAATTTGTCTGATTTCCAGTTAATACTGGTTTCTTTGGGCCAGGCATGGCAATTTGTACTGACATCAGTCAGGACTGCTCCCAGGAATGCTCCTGGGAACACTACAGTGAGAATTCCTAGAAAGCCCTTCTTTTCATATTTCCCTCAGAAAATGGAAAGCCAACAGAGTCAGTGAGAAAAGCACCCCATCAACTTCAGTGTGAGGAAGAAACGAGGGTGAGTTCACAACTTGGCTTGCCCAGCAGCTCCCTGCACAGAGTTGCCAACACAGACTGGCTTCCCTGGCACCCTTTCAGAGGTGAGTCAGACACATCCCAATGAGCTACACAGGACAGAGGACTTTAGACCTGGTATCTTCTAATGATTAAGAAAATATTTACACCTTTGAGCTTGTCTGTACATGGCAGAGACGTGCATAAGGGCAGGACTCATGCTGGTCTGTGTTTGCTATGCAAACCCCATCTCACCCATGGCTTGGTGGCAGAGGGAGGATGAGCCCTCTGATGTTCAATGGTAGCGCTGCTGCTCTCCAGTTGAAATGCAGCATGAATCCCTCCAAAGCTGCAGGTCGTCTGTTTTCACAAACCTGGCTCCCCTACAGACCAGGGTATTACAGCCGTAGGAGATTAACACCACGCTGCTGTCAACATCCTTTGAAGGAAGCCTCTGGTCCCACGCAGCTGGGGCAGAAGGTCAGTTTTGCTAAGCAAGCAGCTCAGGTAAGGCAGGGCACCAAATACCATTTATTTCCTGAACTCTGCTGCCTGGCAGGGTAAAGTCTTTTAATGGAAGCACAAGGAAGGAGAGTTGTTACAGGAACTGAGCTGCTGAGTATTGGCCAGTGCTCCGTCAGGGAGCCAAAGAAAGCAGCTCTCGTGAACAAAATGGCATTTTCCAAACCCCTCTACTGACCCATCTGTGAAACAAAGGAGGAACGTCTCTCCTCAGTACTTGCTGCAATGCCCTTTCTTGCCTTTTATTTTTTATTTCTGTTTTGGAGCGGCTGCAGAGCAGCAATCAGAGCCTAGCTGTAAAGAGGCTGCCACACGCAATTACGGAGAGAAAGTCTTGAAGGACACAGTGGCGAAGCAGGGAGACATTTGAAATAAACTTAAAGGCAACAGCTTTGTTTAGCTGTGTGGCCTTTTGCTGCCCTGTAATTCTTTATGTCGATTATAATAGAAAGATCAAATTTCTCATTTTCTCATCTCTGTATCTAGAGAAATGCAAAAACTCTTACACTTGATGTCTCCAAGCCCTCCTATCCCAGACTCGCTTACCGATACTTTGTCACTGTCACCTCTTTGACGATGGCCTGCTTGTATGCGTGCGCGCGTTCAGCGGAGTTGCTCTGGTAAATACAAAGGACCCAATTTCTAAATCCCATTATCCTGTACAGCCCAACAGCACTTAATTCGTAGAGTAGCCTACTTCTGTCAGCTGCTTCCTTCTCTCCAGGCTTGGCTATCCCTCCTGTTAGATTTCATTACAAATTAGCTAGGATTTAATTGGGAATTGAGGTCCAGGCCATTTTGCCATCTATGAAGACATAAGCAGGTCCAGAACGATGCATCTCCTGTGCCAAGATGATGGGAGAAGGCAATACTGTCCTCGTGGCATTGCTCTTGCTTTCTCCTTCTTGATGATGTGGGAGTACTCCAAGGACACAAGCAGGACAGAGGGGGGTAACAGTCACTCCAGTGTGGAGCTTCTTCCTTTCAAGCAGTGTGAGATGCAGAAGATGTGGCGCAGAGCCTTCCTGAGGGCCGGTGAGGAGCCACCTGCCATCCCCATCCAGTCCCGTGGGCTCCCCCCAGTTTTTTGTCCTCTGCCTGCCCATCAAGGCTGCTTCATACTCACATAAACGGCACATGGAAAGGGTAAGCCATCGGAAGCAGCCTGCATTTATCCACACACCAGAATGCAGGCAAATCCTTCCTCCAGCCTGGCACTGTGATCCAAGATACACAGAAAACCTTTTCCCTCTTCAGTGCTCTAAGTCCTATAGAAAAAGAATGGCCCTAAGAAATGGAGAGTGTCCTAGAGATGCAACGTTCTACTATTACTGTCCCTACACCACTCAGCACCCACAAACACAGGCAGAATAGGGAAATGCAAAAGGCCAGATTCACATTTGCACTAAAGATCCTTCTGCAGTCTGCAGGAGGGGGCTACCATGTCTTGGATAAGTCAGATCTTATCTCATAGCAGTTATCTCCGAGCAATAACATGCAATAATCCATGTATACGTTTATTTTTAATCTTTAGCTGGTACTTTGTGAGGCTGAACAAAGACACAGACATATTCAGGATTCTACCAAGGGTGCATCTGTCTCCGGATGAAAGGATCCTGACATCAAACTGAGTGCAGCTGGGCTGGAAAAAGTTTTAAATCACTGCGATCAACACAAGTTTTGCACCAAAGTACAAATACAGATACCACGACTTCCTCTGGGTGACAGGCAAATCCTGCTATTCTGCTTATGAATGGGCCTCATTAAGCAGAAAAAAAAAAGTTGTTGGTGCAACCTGTTCCTTTTTAAATTAAACATATTAAAGTTGACAGATACCCCTAATTCTCTGCTCAGCCTTTTATGCATTGCAGTTAACACTGCTCCCATTGTTAGGGAAAGCCTTGGGTTTGCATAATCTGCTCTTCATTTCCCTGACAGCTGCAGATCATTCTTGGCGACTAAATTAAAAAGTTTCTTTCAAGAATCCACCAGATCTGTCCTCCTTTTTCCTCCCTATACCTTACAAGTTAGGAAAAAAATAAGAAAACAAAACCTTACCAACAAGCATTAAATCCTATCAGATCAGGCTGGAAGGTCACCTCATCCATCCCTCCGCCCCGAGGCAAAAATCAACTGTTCTTAAGCCATCCCTGACAGATGCTCATCTCACTCTAAAAAACACCCATTGATGATTACACAGCCCGTTCCTTGGCTTACCTCACACCTACAAGTCTGACCTAACTTCCCCTATCACAAAGCTCCTCACTGCTTGTCCTGTCCGCACTGGGCTTGAAAGACTATTTCTCCTTGAAGAGTGTTTCTTCTCTCGTTGAAGCAGCCCGTTACATGCGTATCAAACCTTCCCACGCTTTTCCCTCCTCATATCTCTTACGAACGTACCTGTCTACAACTTCGCCGAAACACAGCCCCATTTCAGAGCCCAGCACTCCCAAACAGGCAAGTCAAACTGCTCCTCAGCCCATTTCTGCCCCTGTGTTTATTCCTGTCGTACAGAAGCGAGCGGAGAACGCTGGAGGTCAAGGTCTTCGTTTCCCAGGACAGCGATGGACAGGTAGGGAAGAGGCACCGAGAGGACTCCAGGACAGCTTTAGGCTGGCGTACAGCAGCTGCACCCGGTTGCTGATGCTTGTTGGCAGCATGGTGTTAGCCCGGCGCTGGCAGATGGGCTGCCCAGTGCACACCCAGTCCGCGGGCAGGCGGCTGGATGCTCACACAACCCAGCCGGCCCAGCCACGCAAACCTAGCAAAGCCCAGTGGTAGGGACTCTGCCATTCTGGTAGTGAGGAGGCACAAGTAAGCTATACGGGTGGAAATGTGGGGAAAAACCCAGGAAGTTCAGTAGAGGAAGGGGAAAGAATCCGAGACAATAAATCAAAACGTGCAGTGACCTTCAAAGGAAACTCCAATTTTCTGAAAGGCAGCAAAAAAAAAAGGCACAAAATCTTGTGATCAGTTCGGAGGCTTTCAGCAGCGTCCAGTACTTGCATTCTGCACATAACACAGCACGAAGCCTAGGAGGTTTTTGGATTTCTGTGACTAGGTTGACAGCTTTTATTACAGGACGCAGCTTTGCCAGCACCTAGCTGTGCGCACACAACTTCCCGGCTCTTCCAGCCCAGCGAGGCCGCTCAGCCCCGTGTTTCGGGCCACTCTCAGTGCACCCAGCTAGGGCTGTGCCCAGCTCTCAGCACGAGGGAACCATCCCAGCCAACCCGACACACGATAACCAGGGGTTATTGCGGTGCCCAGGTCTGAAAATCCCCATGGTCACCAGGCAAGGCTTAGCTGGAGAGCGCGGCAAGCAGCACAGCACTGCTCCTGCCCGGGGAAGCAGAGTCGGCCCCGCTCGGGATCTCACCTGGGGGCTGATCTGCACTGACAGGCTGTTCCAATCACAGCAGTTCTGCATGATACCAGCTGCTTTTCCGGATGGAAGGAAGAATAGGCCTGACAAATAGGGTAGTAAACGCACGTTAAGGACATTACTCCAGAACTCCCAGCTGTTACACTTTCACTGTGAGAATTTAAAAGTATCTTGTTAAAGATGTAACACAATGACAGCATTAACAGTTTCCTCCTGTTTTCCCTCCTAAGTGCCCTACAGCCCTACTGAGCTTTATTAACACAGGCTGAAATTTCAAGATTTAAAGGCCAACTAAATCCCACTTAAAACTTCCACAAAGGGGATTAATTGGAACTTACCCACTGCTTACCCTGCTGTTCGCGGGACGGGCGATTCTCGCGTCGGTGCCTTCTGGGTTTAAACCCCTCGCACCCAGCCCGGCGGAGGCAGCGGGGCAGCGAGCGGGCAGGCAGCCGCTGAGCCCAGCGAACCCCACTCACGCCAGGCTGCGAGTCCGCAGGCTCGAGCAAAGACAAAAGCATCCTTCTAGGCGCTGTGTTTACTCGCAATTTGTAACAGCTAAGAATCATAGGAAATGTAACTGCAACGCCTTCCCAAGGGAGACCACAACCAACTTTGCACATTTCCACACACAGAGAAAGGACAAGTGCAAACAAAAACCAACCAGTCCACACCACCACCCCAAGCAAGCTGAGCACAGCAAGAGAGCCTCTGGTTACAGAGACAGCAGCGCCTGGCACGAGTGAGACGCCAAACGTTCAAAGGTACAAACCCAGAGCCTAAGAACTTTTCCATATGACATCTGAAAATTAAAAATTATACTGTTCTATTCTGTATATGGCTTATGAGGAACAGAACTTGTATGCACTATCATTAGCCTAAGATATATACCGAAATAAAAAGATTTACTTTTTCAGATAAAAAGCACATATATAAGGGTATACCCATACTACCCAATTGAACTAAATTCTTATACATTTGATTTCACCCACCTGTAACAAAATGCTGAATGGAAGAACCCAGAATACTATAGACAACTGAAACAATTTTCCATTTTATAGAAAGCAGTCATTAAATGGGTTCATTTTTACATTTATTTGACGAAACGGTGTAAATAGTGGTAATCGTTGCAGAATGATAATCACGTGCACACACAATGCATGGTTCTGAGACCAGAAGTTCGATACACAGTGTGTGACAACATTGCATAAACAGTTCTTCCACAGAATGCTTCTATTTGCAGTACTAAAATATATAAAACAGGGTGTGACTTTTATATTATTTGTGGCGAGGTAAACATTCCTTCTTTCCAAGCAGTGTGCTCCTACACACCTTCATGGAACTGCTAGTGATACCCTTCTTCATTCAGTCAATAAGTACAGAGCCAGTGGCATATTTATTGTTATTCTAATGGGCGTACATTTTTTCCTTGAGCAATATGTAGAGAAAGGAATGGAGAAGAGAAAACCTACAGTAACTGATGATAGCAACCTATGTATACTATTTGTGTCAAGAGCCAGAGATTAGTGCAGGTAATTTATTTTTGAATGTAACAGTTTTAATGGAAATGTCAAGAAAAATTTATTTACATTTTTCTAAGTAGAACATGGTATTGATTAGAGCTGCTCAAAAATCACAATTAAGAATTTATTAGACAAATTTTTACCTCTCTGCCCATTTACAAGACCAGATCATAATATGTACCCATTTGTTCACTGTTCAAATTTATTGATGATATTCAGCATGTCATTCCTGGAGTGAGCAAGATTTGTACCGAGTTCTGTAGTTACACAAGCCATTTGGTATTGTCTTCTGTTCCCTGAATGAATGATCTGTGCAACTAACAGCCTGAATTTTGAATGTTACAAAAGAATACATGACCAAATAAATCTGGGTCAATATCCGAGTACTGAAACTTCTTCTTGTAGATATTTTTACTGATGCCTGAGAAATCAAATACTTTAAAAATAGAAAAGTTCATTTGCATTTTATTCCAAATAAATCAGAAAAGGTTTTTGGAAGTTAAATCAATTGAAGAATACTCCACGCTCCTGACAGAAAACTGCCTCAGGTTCTCATCTTATTTTAAAACCTCACAGCAGTGACATAGTTCTGAAAGAGGTTATTTTAAAAAGTTAGCAGCCATTTTCTTACCAGCTCCTCCTAGAGCTGTCTGTATGGCACCGTTACACCTGGAAATACTGCACCTCTTTTCCAGAAACTAGAAAATAAAATTCATCACATTTTGCCAGCTTACAGGCACAGGATAAGAATGGAAGGTCCTTTCACTACCAACTATTCAATCCTTTTTCCTATTGCGAGGTATACTTTGGCATCTACCAAAGAAAATAATCTTAAGGCAAAATGTGCGATTTCAAAGAAAGAAAATAAACATTACTCACTTCAATAAAAATAGATATTGTAAGCACAATTTTTTACGTTATTGTAAAGGTCCTTAAAAAATACAAACCCATTTTTAATTTTCTGACTCTTCACAATATAAAAAATAATTAAAGTATTGTGAAATAGGTGAACTACATGAGTTTGATTAAAGAACAATCCTGTTGAAAGAATTCCATCATTAATTATTGTATCTTATCATGAGTTTATCAGTGACAATTTTGGAAGGAAAGCAGAATCCTGAATAACAATATGACCAAAATCAGATGAAGACAAACATTTCACGAATGTAGCTGCAAAATTTCTGAAGCCTAACGTGCAAGCCTATGGCCCGAGCTTGCCATGTATCACAAATCAAGTCCACCGACACTGATGACTGATTAGGAAAACTCCACTAATCCTCTCCAAAGTAACAACAGGAATGATGCCTTGTGAAACACGCACGCTTTCCAAGAGAATATCTGCCAGTGGCTATTTTCTGGCCACGCTAGCCACTGCCTTCTTTGCTGCATCCTCAAGGTCATTTGCAGACGTGATGGGGAGTCCACTTTCACTCAGAATACGCTGGGCTTCGTGAACATTTGTTCCTGAAAAATAACACTATAATTAGCAATTAATATTAATGAATAAATGAGAATCTTCTATTAAATCTCTATAAAAGTAGTTACTGCTTCAAACTCCCCATCATTTCAGTTTAGCAACAGATTCAATGAGTGGTTTAGACTGAGCTGAGAAGGAGGAACTCCTAATTTCAGCGACAATTTTGACAGACAACGCAATGTGATAATGGCACTTGCATCCTCAAGAGAGGCTTCGTGAAGATTAAAGGGTCAGTCCAACACCCCGAGCCGGCAGGGACATCCCGCGAGAGCAGAGGGTAATGGATCACGTCTCAGTTTTGATCACTGACACGCTCTGCGCCCCAGAAGAACCTGGAGTCAGACACCTTACAGAGGCCGTGGAATCCACGCCACAGGGTCGCACGCTAGTCACAGATGCGAGACCCTGAGCCGATCCTCTTCAGGATCATTTCTACCCCCCTCCTCCGCATCAAGTTCCTTGTTCATTTGCCATGTCAAAATGCTTAATTACTTTGTAATTCCTAGACCTAGCAAAATGAATTTTAATTATATTTGGAGCTATAAACTAATTATACCCTTAATTATTAACCAAGCAAGGAGCATACTTCCAGAATGCTCATTTTAAAGAGTGATTTGGGGTTTTTGGCTGAAATTATACAGCAGAAGCTGAGGAACTGAGTCTGCTTCAGCAAGGTGCTCAAGTCAGCATCCTCACTCCCGGCACGGAAAGAGACCCAAGGCCCCAGCCCCGTGCGAGGGGAGATGCAGGCGTCCAGAGGAGGAATGTGGGACCCCATCTGCCAGCTGCTTCACGGCCCTGGCACGAGAGCTCACGCCTCCCATCCATATGCAGAGGGCACGCTGTGGGACCTGTGCAGGAAGGTCAAAGACATCTGAAATCTCTGACAGGAGGGGGATTTGGTTGCATGGTAACTTCCAGAACCTTACAGGGCTTTTCCAACAGAAAAAAGATCTTATGCACAAAAAAGAGCTAATATTTGGGGTTTTTTTTTCAACCATCCTATATAACGTAATGCAGAAGCAGCTGATTGCCACTACAGAACTGCACAGGGAAGTCAGCAGGCATTACAAAGGTTCTCTTCTCTGTTAAGTTCCTCACATTCGTACAGCGATTCCCATCAAGTCACGAAGGTTTTATAAATTATTTAGATACAACGGTGATAAACATTTACAACAGTCAAGATTGTACTGATCTCTCAAACAGGATTCTACAAGACAAAGTGTTGCGACGCAAAAAAAAATGGGAAGACGAAAAAAATTTCCTGGAAGTTTTCCCACAGAGAAAAATACTGTGCTGTTTATGATAGCCACGTATTTAAAATTAACTTTTGCTCTTCACTAAGGGGCCAATATTAATTTACTAACAGGTCAGAGTGGGAACAATACACTGGAACTGTTCTGCTCTGCATTGATTGCTCCACACCCTGCTTGTCTAACATGCATTACAAAATCAATACAAAACAGAGTCCACTAAGAACGGAGGGGGGAGTTTATGCAGACAAATTAAAATCTGAAAGCTGGAAAAAATCTCACTGCAGTAGAAATAGTACAGGTGCACTTTGTATTTATTAAGTAAAATGCTGTCTTATAGGCAGGCCATACAACTAAACACATTTTTCAGCAAGCATCTCCTTTGCTGTAATTTTCTTTTTTTTAACAATAGCTTTTTATGCCAGCGTGATAAGTATTTCAGATATATGGAGAATACAGAAATTATAATGAGATCCTGCTGAAGGCAGAGGTAAGTTTTAAATAAACGTTCAGAAAACACTGGAAACATTTAGGAATCTACAAAGGGTATCATCTTATTGTAGCAGACGTTAAAATAAACAAGTAAATAAGCCCACTATTCTAACATTAACCTCCTGCCACTGGATGGTGTCAGAGAACTGTAAACAGAATCGCACAGGCAGGCTATCACAGTAACCTGCCCTTCACCTCGCTGCAGCCAGCTGAGAAGCGGTGAAAACTCACAGGACTGAAGGCTGCGGGGCTTTTGTTGCTGTTGCTGGGTTTTTTGTGTGGGGTTTTTTTAGGTTTTTGTGTGGTTTTTTTGTTTGGTTTATTTTTTTGTTTGTTTGGTGTTTTTTTTTTTTTTTTTTTTTTTTTTTTTTTTTTTTT
>Ga0065711_1029903_pt1 | contig 34415 bp, 20 predicted proteins | sample Hoacrofraction12_FD_59098 | JGI IMG/M metagenome (GOLD analysis project Ga0065711, IMG submission 59098) | Hoatzin crop microbial communities from Cojedes, Venezuela - Epithelial fraction 12 v2 (version 2) | ecosystem: Host-associated > Birds > Digestive system > Esophagus > Crop | place... | reverse complement strand
TCTCCTATGAGGACAGGCTGAGAGAGTTGGGCTTGTTCAGCCTGGAGAAGAGAAGGCTGCGGGGAGACCTGATTGCAGCCTTTCAGTACTTAAGGGGAGCCTATAGGAAAGATGGGGACAATCTTTTTAGAAGAGACAACAGTAACAGGACGAGGGGTAATGGTTTTAAACTAAAACAGGGTAGGTTTAGGCTAGATATAAGGAAGAAATTTTTTACAATGAGAGTGGTGAAACACTGGAACGGGTTGCCCAGAGAGGTAGTGGAGGCCCCATCCCTGGAAACATTCAAGACCAGGTTGGACAGGGCTCTGAGCGACCTGATCTAGTTAGAGGTGTCCCTGCTCGCTGCGGGGGGGTTGGACTAGATGACCTCTAGGGGTCCCTTCCAACCCAAAACTTTCTATGATTCTATGATTCTAAAACAGTGTAAATCTTGCTAATATGATTCACTGTAATTTGTGGTTCTGAACATAAACTGTATTTGAAGGTTTGAAAAAGGTACAGACATCCATGTTTTCAAGTCTCAGACCCGAAACAACAGAATGAAAATTCTTATTTTCAAAATATAACCGAGGCCACCAAAAGCCCACGGTCAGTATGATTTAAGTACTCTTCTATTTGTCCAAGCAAGAATAGTTACAATACTGTTATGAAATCAACAGAACTACTCACCTGCGTGAAGTTTCCTCAGTTACGAATGGTACGTTAACTTGAGTGAACAGCCCTACTGATTTCAAAAGAGTCGTGCAACCCAATATGCGTAAAAAAAATGGACAGGCTCTTTGTAAGAGTAGTTTAAGGGTAAGAGCTACTCTTGAAATCTAATAGAAACATCCCATTCATTTTTGATTCCCACTCCACTGGAAAACACGATTGAAAGGGAGTCTCTGGACTAAACCTTGATATACTCTGCTTTTGCCACTCAACACAATACACATTTATTCTTAGTTCAGTATAAACACACAAAGGAAATAATCCCAAACTGTAACACTTGCACACGCACTCTTTACACTATGTTTTGTTTTAGAAGCCTGAAGTGTTCTTCTGTGAAATTCATAACCTCTAAAAATGGGGACCTTATTGTAAATGCTGACACAACTTTAATTATAATAGCACTACTGGATGATGCTATAATTTTATGTTACAAAGAATGTTGGAGAGCCAGTTTAGTTTAATTAGGTCTGCTAGCAGTACAGTAATAAAAGCATAAAGATTTCCCATTTATCACATCTGACAGCCAATCAAAGATTCTTCCATGTTCCTAAATGAAATGTGACCCATTCAATAACTCAAAGTAAAACAAATTTTTGACTTTCAAAACCATCAATTTCTTTCTCTATACAGCCGTAACATATAAAAGAGAATCCCCCCTGCCCCCATCTTTTTTTGTTAGAAGGTGAAGCTTTTCTGTGACTGAATACAGCACGACGGAAAACCCTGTTGGGAAAAAGCCATGAAACCATTTTTATGGACTTATTCATCCCACTTCTTAAAAAAGTTGATAGAAAAGGATGAAACTGCTTCTTTATCTCCCGAGCGCCAAGTGTCAGCTTTGGGGTCATTTGTTAGCTTTACCTTTCAGAATTAGCTGCCTTATACACACACACAGATGTCACATTCATCATTCTCATGATACCTCAATATTTTCTTAATTGACATTATGCTTCTATTTGCCTGTATACTTATTTATAGACCATTGACAAAACTTGACAGAGGTAAAAATGATAAATGGGACCGACAAAAATGGCAGCCAGTTTCAGTGGGACTACTTACAATGTTCTGAGTTTGGGCATATGGTTGAAACTTGCCACAGAGAGTCGAGTGATGTTGTTGTTGTTGAGTGTGCTGCAAAGTCAAGAAGAAGCATATCAACATGTTACAGTTATGTTGTGTTTACTACACTTTTAAAAAAGGCATAGCTAATGAAGACCATAGTGTACCGTTTTTAGGGATAGGTATCAGGAAAAAAACCCATGCTTTTAGTTATACTTTTCCTCTGTACTCAATCCCTGATAAAACACTATGGTTTGACCTTTCCATCAATAACCCTGAATAATTTAAGGTCCCAGTAACCTATGATTCATGCAAATGGAGCTTCCACCAATGTTGATAACATCTACAGCATTCAAGCTAAGCTTGTCATCCTGATGCAAAAAAGAGGGTTATTGGAGAAAATGCCTTGATTCTAGGACTCTGTTTTTCTAGCTTCTAAGAGTCCATATTGTTTGACAACAGATAAAAGACCTATCTGTTTTTTCAAGAATTTTAGGAAAATATTAACCCTGGGCTGCAATTATGTTTTACATGGAACAGAGTTGCTATAGATGATCCAGAGCTGCACGAACAATAGGGGAGCTTCTGCTATGCAACGGAAGGAGTCAGGAACCTTAATAGTTTAGCACGCTAGTAATTTAACTTTTAGACAAGGTGCCTGGAACTTGAGATAGAAAATAGGAAGAAATTTTAGCCAGTTGTTGGCTAGCACAGACCCACCATACTCGCTCAATGTAGTTTGTAAAGATAATGAAACTTTATGAACATTCCTGCAGTTAAATATTGTCTTCAGGCTACAAATAAAATGCAAACAAGCTTGACTCCAGAACAAGGAAACCAGCCATAGAATTTACAATTTTGACTTAGAGGTTACTCATTTGAGCAGAATGGAGAATGCACTCTGGGATTTTAAACACATAACTATAGCACTGAAAATTAATAATTCCCATTGATCAAATGCTTTTTCCCTTTTGAAACAAAACATGGTTTATTTTTTTTCCTTTTTCTTTTCTCTTATCTCTTTTTTTTTTTTTTTACCCACAAAGCGTAATTGGTGCTTATTTTGAATGAATTTTTAAATACTCTCTGATCCTGAATCACAGAAAGGTAAATTCACAGCACCCTGAACAGAATCAGGTTATACACCTCCACCAAGCAATTAATTACTGGTGCAATGTGCTGCATTTTTACCTTTGTATGCTTACTCATTCCATGTCCTAAATGCTTTCTTCACTGTGCATGAGGGCTCTCCCCTGTGTGCCCTCAGGGCTACATAAACAAAGAGGAGAATAATCAAAAGAAGAAGAAAAAGGGAGAATCATGCCCTTTTTGCAAAACAGAACAAAAATGAAACAACAAAAACATGGCCAAGTGGGTATATCCGAAAAAGATGTCTTCATGAATAAATGACAATCAGTAAATCTTGGCAGGATTTTCTTACAATGTCCACATGGTAAATGACAGCTCCCATAGTTCTTCATGTATGACTCTTACAAGGTTTCAAAATCATATCTTTTCAATTAAAGGAATGGAAATTGGTACATATTTCCATAGCTGTTAGTGTTCAAAGAAGGTGTATCTACAAAGGCTTTAATTTTCAATTTCAGATGTTTGATGCTTGCCTTGCTATTTTGTATCCATGAGCTATTGATTTATTTTTGCAAGGGTAAATAAAAGTATCAGGAATAGACATAAGGGATACACAAGGAACTAAATATTTTTCATAACTATTTCTATCTAATGATGAAAAGACTTGATTTCATTACAGAGATGTAATTGAAAAAGAAGTGGGCTCAATGCTTCTACCACAGTTACCTACTATTTCAAAGAGTGTGATGACTGAAAGACATTTTTTTAATTTCTTACTTTAGTTTTTTCAACATGACAGCACTATGTATTTTCCCATAGTCACTGTTTCACCAGAACAGCAGAATTTCTCTTAAAAAAAAATTAAAATAACAGAAAAAGAAAAAATGAGATGTCACAGAAATTCATAAGGAGGATTATACCTATAATTGCTTTCATCCTTCAGAACTGTCCAGATTTCAGGTTGATTTTGAATCTTTAACACTAACAGTCTCTAAGATTTTGCAATTATTTAACTGATATACAAGACCTGTTACTTTGGTAAACATTTCAAACTGTCACTAAACAGGACTGCAGTCCAAGTAACTTTAAAGATTATTTAAAAGCTTCATCATACACTTGTAGTTTGAAGTAACGTACACATTCTGTGCTTAGATAGAATAATTAAATCCAAATGAAAACAAAATATGTAGTCTTATTTGCTACTCAGTGCATATACAGTATGGCCTGATCTACGTATCTTTCATTCGTTAAGCCATAATGGAAAGGAAGCTGAATTAGATACAAACTCTTCAGCACTGTTTGAAATATCTATCACAGTTTTTATAAAACTTAATCTTTATATCATTGCTTATAACATAGTGATAATTCAAGATAGTGAGCATTTAGTTGTATGTTTGAACAACGCTAGTATTCTATGCATATTCATTCACAAAATTGTAACTAGCTACTTTTTCAGCAGACTCTTATTTAACAGAGTTTTTTTTTTTCCTTTTTTGCATTCATTGAAATCCATGTGAAAATTTTACCTCTGACATCAACTGACAAGGATGACATTTTTAGAAAACTAAAAATTGCAAGCATTAAAAAATGCATAAAATATTTGATTTTTTTAAAATGTACATTTAACACTTTTGCTTCTAAAAAAGGCTTGTATTAAAAAACATAATAGCCAGATTAAGCCATCACTGGAAAAGTTATTCTGTCACACAGGAGTTCCAAAGATAAAAATCTCACAGAACGTCAGGTTTACTGACAGACAACCAACAATTCATCAACTTCACAATTAGATGTAATATTGAACCTATAGTACATTTGACATGGCTTTATACCAGAAAGTTAACAATAGGCTTATTATTCTATAATTACAACATTAAAAAAAAAAAAAATCAAATTTAGCTGTCAGATCCATTCACTCATAAGAAAGCCCAACTACTGCTTAATAATACAAAAAATTTACCACCAGCAGCTCACATATTCTTTAGTTTCTTGTACATATAGACACTATTTATTGCCAGAGAAGCTTCTTTACTGCCGAATCTTAAAACAACCAACCAACCAACCCCGTCTACCCCCTACAAGGTGTTGTGATTTACCAAGTGTGACTCAGAGTAACTTACTGATACACAAAGTCTTTCACTTTTCTTCATGTAGAAAGCCCAGAAAAAATGTGACATTTTGACTGACAATAGCAAATATTTCCGAAATGTGTCATGTGCCTCAAATTCTTTGTTAAGTGAGGCACTTTGCTCATTACAGTAACTATTTTCAGGTCAGAGGTCACCAATGATAATTTTGTTACCTTTAACCCTACTGATGGCCACTTTGAGACAGCGAGAAAAAGTACGCAAAAGACTATTGCAATACTAACCTTCAGTGACACAAAAAAAGATATTTTTCTACACACATCTATATTTATACACATAAAATTTAAAATGTCAAAAAAAGCGCAGTTAACATGGACATGCTAAACATCTTCACATGTAACAGTAAGGTTTGATAGAAAAGTGCCTCTTTGAAAACATCCAGATTATCAAATATATATAGTATACTGCTCCATAAACATTCTGAAAGATCAAACTTACGTCAGAGTATACAACAAAGGCAATCCTGAAAATATTCAGCACGTCAACAGTAATGGATAATTTACAAAATTAACTGGATTCACTAATAGTGCCCCCCATTTTAAAAGGAAATTGTTCTTTTCTTACAGTATCTGCCATCTCCTTTTTTTTTATTTATTTCTTTTTTAATTTGTGTGTAATGGTCATCTTGAGTATAAAGGAATATCCCTGCCTCTCCACACATTTTTACCATTTTATAGCACACGGCAGCGGATTATTTCAAGCCATCTTTTCACTAGACCGTCCTGACACCAGGCTGCAGCTCGCAGATAAGCTTTTACATTAGCCCTCCCCAGACACTGAGCTCTCGCTATAAGTAAGAGATATGGGAATACTCACAGCACTTCCAGGTCGCGCAGAGCCCTGAACGCCCCATCTTCAATACAGCTGATCTGGTTGTAATCCAGTTGCCTGTTAAAGAGATTAGGGAGGTATTTGTGAGGGAGAGGGGCGCCCGCAGCGAGAGGTGCAAGGGAAACCTCCCGAAGGGCCGGCGGAGCTGGGCCGTGCTCGCCAGGCCACGCGGGCTGAAACGCGCTCGGGCGCCAGCGACCGTTGCGCAGCACACCGGCCTGGCTGCCGCCACCGGAATCCCTTTTTGTTCTGAACTGTCTGCGCAAAACAGCAGTGCTGGGAAAGCTCCAGTAAATAACAACTGCACCTTATATTAAATGCCAAAGGAATGCAATTTCATTACATCAAGAAAAGCTATCCATTAAAAGCTCTCAGCGTCATCTCGCTGAAACAATTTCATTAAGGTAAAGGACGGTAAATCACTTAATGTCACACGCATCCCCTCGGTGACCTAACAGAATCCATTTATCAGAGCAGCCCAGCTGCATGTTAATTCCACCCGCCACGGCAGGGACTGGCAAGAGACGCTGCTTCCAAGGGTCCCTCCATCTGCGTGCCCGCCCGGACCGGGCAGGAGGTGTGTGTGGGGGGGACACTGCAGTAATCACCTTCTCCAATATTTCTACACATAGAAATTACAGTGTCTGAGGTATTTACATACTTGGTTACTTATCTCCTTTATTTTTGCTCCAAATGAAACTAGTATTTCTGCTGTAACCTTCAGTATGTGGTTTTCTACATACTTTGGGCTCTCTGCAATTATACGCAGATAGGATGTTCTGACGGAGTACTTGGATTCTGGACATAAAACTCAGCAACCCATCCCATACATTATTAATCTTTAAGTATGAAGTTATGAAAAATTTACATTAATTTCTCTGAAGAATATTATTACCTTTTCAATTCAAAACACTGACAATGGTACATACTGCCCAATTAGAAAAGTCTGTTGAAATTAACAACCAGGTGAACACAAAATGACAGTTTCTCTGCTGAGAAAAGAGTTTCCTATAAATACTGTCACACGTCTGGCGCATTTCAGGGCACGACGTGCAAAGCAGATACAGCCTCACTTTAAACAACCAGAAGATCTTCTTCAAGCTGGTAACTTGTCGGTGTCAGATAATATATATGAGTAAATCCGTGTGAACAATACTAAGAAAATGAACAAAATACAAATGAACTCTGCCCTTCTGTCTTCAATTACACATTAGCTAGCAGGGCTAATGAGGCTTCTATGACAGCATTTTCTGTGATTCTTCTGAATCTATGATAAAGCTTTATCAATAAATCATCACACCCACTGTTGAGTGTAATGTAGCAACTTCTATAAAGTTCTCCTAGTTTCATCCACATTTTTCATCTGAATTACTACTCCACAGGAATAAAATGTTGCCACAAATGTTAACAGTTACTGTTGCACTGTCTGTGTTTCTGTGTACTGAAAGCTAAATGCAAACTATCATTTCCCGAATATGATCTTTAATCATTTTGGTGCAATGTTGCAGCACCAGTGCTGCAGTGTTGGAATATTTAAGCCTACTTTCTCAGGCTCCTTCAATTTTTACTAATGAATTTCATTTAACAATTAAGTTAATAGCCTTTTTATTTTAAAGAGGTAAAATATATACACAGTACAATTCTCTAACCTCTTGAACAATTTATCAAAGCTATTTAAATTAGTACAATGGCATGAAATGTTACCCTTGACACAATACAAAAGAGAAATTGTTTCCAGACAAATTGGAAAAAACTTTAATGCCATCAAATTTGCCTAATGCAGTCTGCAGGTTAATCTGTAAAAGGGTGAGCTGTATGTTTGCCCATATCTTATTATCCTTAGCTGTCAACGTATAAATCAGTGCTGACACAGCTTCTTCTAAATCATCCACATTATATACAAAGGAAAATCTTTTAACAGTAGAGAAAGCACTTGAGCAAATCTTGTCCTACACAAATTGAAAGGCAGATTCCTTCCACTAGACTGGCAGCAGTCGTGGTGCACCCGAAAACTTTTGGACTTCTTCCTCCAATGAGTCACCATGACCACTACCTTAGTGAAGGGTGAGTTGTTTTCATTTAAATGTTTTTAGCAGAAATATTACTTTGCACTGAACTAATTAGTTGGTTTCAGTCTGGGGGAAGGGAATTTTGTGGGTGGGAGAGGAGAAATGTTTCCTAGTTTTATAAATTATTGTCTTTGAAAGGTACGACCGTCTTTATGTTCTAGATGATCTTCCATCAGTTATGACCATGACATAAAATGATCAGACACACACCATGAAAAACAATTGGCAAGATATACATTTTTTAAGCTATCAAAGGTACACAACTTTGAAGACTGTGTGCCTGGCTCACATAGAAATTTATGGTATTTGCATTAAGGTAAAGATATCCACTGCATATATAATCCAAACAGAAGGTTAGACAATATTCCACAATCAGAATATATCATTAACTTATGATATCCCTTTAACACATATACTGAAGCAATCTGAATTTTTTTGGATAAGACTGGTTCCTGACAGCAAGTTGTGCGAGTGCTATGACTTAAGACATAAGCAAGAATACTAGAGGAAAAAAAAGCAAATATTTCTCTAATATTAAGTTATGCTTTTTAATTTGGCTTTAGCATAATGACTTTCAAGACCACACATAAAAATCTATAATACTATAGTGAAACTTTTCTCACCACTTAGTTATTGAGCATACCAATAATACTAACTCCATTTTAGCTCCATTTTAGAAAGCTTCCCCCTCGAGAATTTCTTTTTAAATTATTAAAACACCCTAAAAACAGCAGCTGATCAGACATGGACCAGCAACTCTGGCCCATCCTCATTCTTCCTCTCTCACAGTCTGTCTTCGTCATCTTCTCCCCTGCCCTGTCTCCACGTTGGGTCTTTTCCATGTGGGATCTCTCCATCCCTTTGGACAGGTGCTGTTCCTTTCTGCCTCCCCTTCCACAACGCAGCCAATTACCTTCGGCAGTGCCATTTCTGTGAAGCTCATATAATGCCAAACAACAGCTGTCACATTCAAAATCTTTCTGTTGTCGCACAGAATTAAATAGGTTTTGCACCCATATTGGCAGCATTACCTGGGTATTAAATATATGCTAATGTTTATGTGTGTTCAGCCATAAGAACTAGGAAAAACTAATTAAAAAGCATTTACCTAATAAGTAAATGTCTGCTTGAAAATGTTTTTTTATTTATTGCTTTTGCTGATACATCTTACACTGTAGAAACATGTTGCTAACTTAAAGTTTCTTCCCTTTTAACATATGTTATCTACCAGATAGTGATAAATAAATATCTAAAAATAAACCTTGTTATCCCACAAAGGCAGCATTCAGTGACTAACAGAAGATGTTGCATACATTTGAAAACTACCACCCTCATACAGGAAAAAAAAATGGTATCTGACTGACGGAGAAAACCTTCTTTACTCATTCACAGAGGCTGCGTTAAGAGTTGGGACAATTTCAGGCAATCTGTCTCCTTTACTCTCCTGTTCTTCATGGCCTGGGGACACTGTGTGGTCCCATGCAAGATAGGCACCGTGCAGCTTTACCTTCTCCCTTCTGCAGAAACAATTACATTCTCCTCATGTATCAGCTTAATGGTAAACATCATTTAAGGAGTCATCAGAAAAAGTCAGAAGTGTTTCTAGATCCCTGCAGTCCTCACCAGCAAAATATTTAGAAAAAATCTTTCTAGTTCTAGCACATTGTACACTGGATTTCATATCATTAAATTTTTTCCTCGGGAAAAGAACAGAGAGCACAATATTTATCACTGAAAGACAATTTCTGGAAACAGTCACTGTTCTTAATGTCTCCTTGTATTTTTTCAACAGAACTGAATTATGTTTCCTATTGCTCAATTCTCTTCTCAATTTCAAGAGGAATCAATAATTTCAGTGACATTAGTTTAGAAAGATGTAACAAAATAATATAAGAACTTATTCTAAGTTTTTATCAAGCTTCAAAGAACTGCTTGTTTCCTGTGACTATTAGTATTTATTGAGATTATTCTTTCATTTGGAAGTGCTTTTTTTCTACTTGCCATTTATTTTGCTAATGTAGTTCATTTAGTTCTTCACTAAATTTTCCCTCTAAAACATTTTTAATGAATATATATTTTTTTCTAGTATGCATAATGTAGCAAATGATTAATCTTTTTCTTTTATCCCAAAACTTAAAAGCAAGACTTAGAAATACTTCCAAGTAAGGCATACTTACTGAATAAACTAGAAGAAAAGGGAGAAGAGACCTACAATTCAATAGCTCAATCCTCTCAAAATTATCTAGCACCCTATATGGCTAAGCCCACAAGTATTTTGCACGAGCAAAAATAGACTAAAAAAAAAGTCAAAAAAACAGGAGAATGCCATAAAAAGGAGAATGAACACAGAATGAACAATCTATGAGTTACGTGACGCTAAGATACTATCACATCAGCATCACTTCCCAGGAATGCTGCAATTTAGCAAGTAGATGATAAATAGTATCAAGACTATTATAAAATGGGAAGCAAATATATTCCTGTTCTAGCATGGAAGCCATATTAAGCATTATGAGTTTATCAGCTCAGTTCAAATTAATCTACCTCAATTTGCTTTGTATTGTGACACGAAAATCTACATAAACCACAGAAACATTTGGTACTTTTCCTAGCAAAAGCATAGGCCACATTTTTCATTAGGGCAAATTCAGAAACCATGTAAAATTTTGTGTAAATATTGGCACTTATCTTAGCAGATGAAACCACACCTGCTTCAGCTTCCTAGGTTTTATTCAGCTAATATTTGTTGTAACTCAAATAAATTTCAGATAAATTTTATTTTCTATGTATTTCAGACTTTTCCTGAGTGGTTCAAGTGCCAAAAAAAGACTTGCAAGGAAGCTCTCGATTCACATTCAGAGATTTCTAATTTGAAACTCATCTTCAAAGCCAAAGGCTCTGCTTGATCTAAAAACATAATTGACTTTAACATTTCATAAATAAATTTGTTGACAAAAAAGAAACTGCCTTCAGCAGGCCAAATTTTAGGAAAGCAGTCTGTAATGAAAATAACAACTTTAAAAGTAGTACTGAGAAGGTACTTATCTAAACAATCAGAAAGAACAGCTTTTTTTCCCCAAACACCACAAGATCTCTGACCTGTTTGGCAACAAGAGTTTTAGGAGGCACTAGAAAAGTGTACCTATTTTTTTCTTCATTCCTTCAGAGCTATTTTTGTCTTTAATAAAAAACTTAAGTATATGCTGAATATATTTCACTAACATTCTGTGAAAATCCTTCTGGATGTATACCTGAAACGCAGGTGGCTGAACAGACTAGTAGTTGAATTAAGATTCCCAGTAAGAACAAGCATGAGAAATATGCCAATTCTAAACTAGTAAAGCATATCTTAAACAAGCAATGCATTTGGAATAGCACTTGTACCAATGAGTAGACAAACATACTTCCAGCTGCAGTGGAATTTTGTGCATGATCTGAGAAATCAGTAATTAGAACATCTTCAGCAGGACACTGTTGCTTTTGACTGCTAATAAAACTGAACTTCAGAAAGAAGTCTAATCTTTTGCAATGAAGATTAATACAAAATTCACTTATGCCTTTAGTGACAATGCCAGTTTTGAACCTTTCACAACAGGCATAATAGAGACATCAGGGCACCACCAGTTAACAACAATCAAGGTTTTGGACAAAGGTTAGAGTAATGGAAAGGACTTTGAGTGGTGTCTGTTTCTCTCTTCACTAATTCTCTATTTTCCCAGCCAATTTAACCTGTGAAGAGCCTACATTGACTTGCAGACTTTATCTTTGGGGTGACAGCTACAGGGTACCCCACTTGCTGAGAAAAAATGGAATTGAATGGACACAAAAGCACTAAAAAAGAGAGTAGTCCAAAGGAAGATCAGACCACGACAAGAAAAACAATGCACAAGATACTTGAGGAGATACGATGAAAATATTCCTTGTTTTTTGGTATCATTTGATGTTGCATAGATTTAGTATCACAATTCTGCCATGATGTCAGTGTATTCCTTTCCATTCTCTGCTAAATATTGATTACATAGCAGAAGAGAAACTTGGAACTTCAGAAAATTTTATGTCATTCAAATGGAAATGTTGTAATATAATTTTATCAAAATCATCAGATCAGGGGCCAAAATTTACTTCTCAAAAACTGAGCATAGCACTACTGTTCTATCAGTGGTGTTTCACATTTGTTTGCTTTTTAAGCCCAGCTATTTTTCTTCCTAGTAACCAGATTCAATGAACAACTCAAACTTCTAATTTGGGCAGCTAAAGCAATTTCTCATCATCCTAAATACAAATAAAATTCCTGAGGTTGGGGAGATTTTAAACATCTTTCACATCCAATGTGAGTACTGTATCATGAGGGAGGGTTATGAAGGCAGCATCAACATGTATATTTAAAAAATCTGTATTTAATTTCCAATTTATATGATAATTCCTATTTATTTTTAAAAAACAGTGGGTGCCACTGTGTTCTCTGCCTAACCTAACCTCTTGGTGAATATTTTTCTCCCTAAAAAAGTAGCAAGTTATGAGCGACTTTCAGAATTATATTTCCAGAATTTGCACCCTAATTTCTGCCAAGCCTCAGATCAGCAGCTATGCTAAAAGTGGATTATTCTTGAAGTCATTGCCCTTGAACAGGAAAATTGAGACTGAGACAGAGCAGCTAAGTTTTTTCCTATATTTGGACTGCCATAATACTTGTACAAAATAAGCTTCCCTCATTTGTTGTCACTTTTTCTGAAGAACTTGATTCATTACCAACAATTGGGTGGTATCAGTGACAGTGCAGCCAGGACACTCTGTCTGACATTCTGAGATGACATCAGAGTACTGCATCCGCTTTCAGCCTCCCCAGTAGAAGACAGACACTGACACGTTGGGGTGAGCCCAACCAGGCCCACCAAGATGGGAGGGCTGGAGCAGGGGATATCACGGGAGAAGCTGAGAGAACCCTATTTGTGCAGTCTCAAGAAGATAGGATGAAGGGGCTATCCTAATTGCTGCCTACAGCGGCCTAATTGGAGGGTATAGACAGAGCCAGACTCTTGTCACTTGTAAGGTAAGAGGCAAGAAATTAATTGGAAAATGAGAAATTTCAATTAGATATACAGTAGATTTGTGGGGGGTGATGTACTGATTGTTTGGTTTTTTTAGTATGAGAGTGTGGCAGGGTGCCTGCCTTGTCGATTCTCATAATGCCTTGCCCATTTTGCTTCTTTTGTATTCTACAGAATCTATGCTGTAAAAGTTATTGAGAAGATGTCCAGAAAGGAAATATCACAGCCACATTTTACAGAAACTATACAGCTTCTTCTGACAAATATCAAGAGGACTCTAGAGCTAACATATCAGCAGGAAATAAAAAAATCATAGTGGTATCATCAACCTTAAAGGAAGCAATTTCCTTTAGATAATCTGAGTCTACATCTAATTCCCATTGTTCTGCAAAGACTAGAAGAACACACAAGATGTTTTCCAAAATATTCCAACTCCTGATTCAGATGGGGAAGTATTTAGGGGGAGTGAGAGAATGATGAGTCTCCATTCAGGAACACAAACTATGTAATCAAGTCAAGTTCTGTAAGATTTGCTAACTGCCTTTGAAGAACCTTACTAGAGCTACTGTATGGGATCTTTATCAATCATTGCATTACAAAAAATAAATTCTCTAATTTATATTGAAATTGATGTAATTAATGTTACACAAAGCAAATCTTGAATTTACAATATGTTCTAATACAGGCTTCTTTACTCTTTGTACCTTCACCTATCTCTTCCATAAGTTTGGTTAACGCTTCATTGTTGCGCTTCAATACTGGACAATTACAGAAGAGCTGCTGAAATTAGACAAATACTGAGTTCTATTTATGACAATTCTCCATAAGTATATACAAATATCTGGTTCCTGGATCTTAGTTTCTTCACCCAATAGATGCAAAATTCCTTCATAGAATCATTTAGGTTGGAAAAGACCTTTAAGATTACCGAGTCCAACCATAAACCTAACACTGCCAAGTCCACCACTAAACTATGTCCCTAAGCGCCTTCTTTACATATCTTTTAAATACCTCCAGGGATGGTGACTCAAACACTTTCCTGCTGTCAGAGTGGTTCCAAAGAACATTTATCAGTATGGTGATAGGTACTTTATATATATAAATATAAATATACATATTTTCTTGGGCAATATATATTGCTTCCCTGGGCAGCCTGTTCCAGTGCTCAATAACTCTTTCAGCAAAGAAATTTTTTGTCCTATCCAATCTAAACCTCCCCTGGTGCAATGTGAGGCCATTTCCTCTCATCCTATCACTTGTTACTTGTGAGATAAAACACCCGTCTTGCTACAACCTCCTTTCAGCATAGTTTCCTTTGTTTGCAAAGTGATGCTTTCTATACCTATCACTCATCAACTGTCTCCTTAATTTTCTTGTACAAGGAAATAAAAATAGTAAAACTCTTGCCATCACCCTTTTCTAAGTGTAACATCCAAGGCTGGATGGAAGGCTAGCATTCAGATCTCCTTCTTGCCTAAGCTTCTGGGAAGGCACAATGGCCTGATTGAGTTACATAAATTCTGTACTAGAATCCACTTAACTCACCCCACGATATCACTCATCATTCTGATACTCACTTACATACTTCACACAATATAAGGTGCTTTTCCTTATAGGAACATAGGAACATTTACAAGACAGAGAAATGTGTTTTTTCGTACTTTCAATTGCAGTGGGATCATAAAGATTTTGGATCGTGGGTTTTTTTCCCTTTTTTTTTTGACCCCTGAGACCAGCAATAAAGGAGATATCTGTGGTATTTAAGCTTTCACAATGAAACATATGCCACAGATACGATTTGGAATTTGTGGCAATGCTATGGTCTTTATGAATGTTTTTTTTTAATTATCTCCCAAAAGAGAAAGGTTTTAAATGGTGGATCTACCATTTTATGCAAGATTTAGACATAATTCAGGATCCTTACCTTGAAAATACACACCAAGATAAAATATTATGTTAGTTAAAGATTAGCATCCTAATTCAGTTTCTGACTGGGGCTGTCTCACAATATATAAGTATACTTATGTTCTGGGTTCATCTGGGATAGGGTTAATTTTCATAAGAAGCCAGGAGGGGACACAGCTGGGACCACTGACCCAAAGTGGCCAGACAAACAGGGTATTCGATCCCACGTGCAATCATGCTCAATTCGGAGGGGTAGCTGGTCAGGGGGAAGTTAATCATTGCTGGAGAGCGCGCTGGGCACCGAGTGGTGAGACAGGTGCTCTGTGTATTCTCTTGGCTTTTTTTTCTATTGTTCTTATCGGTATCATTGTTGTTACTGTTCGCTTCCTTTGCTGTTCTGTTAAACTGTCCTTATCCCAACCCACAAGTTTTGCCTGTTTTTCCCTTCCCGTTCTCCTCCCCACCCCCTTATTGGGGGGAGGAGTGATAGAACGACCGCGTGGTTCTTTGTTGCCAGCCAGGGCTATACCATGACAACTTATTACATTCTAAAATCTTCCCTGCCACTAGGAAATCATCAGTGATGCTGTTATTGTTACTACCAAAGTTCCTTTCTGTAGCTGTATCAGTTTTCAAATAGAAAAAAACATGCAGAAAAATGAAGACTTCTCCTTGCAGCCAAGCCTATTCCAGACCATGAATAATGATGGGACCAGTTCTGAACAGAAATTCATAAAACCTCAATTAAACAAAGTAACAAAGTTACTTTGAGAAATGCTTGCATGTATTTGAACATAAACGATTTGAACGTAATAGTTTTCCATTGAGATGTGCTAGGACTTCATTGCAGGAAGAACCATATCAGAAAAATGGTTAAATAAAAAACCTGAAAATTTTCTAAGCATCATATAGACCAGGCCAAACTCTTGGGCATTGTGCTAAATCTTTAAAAACTGCCCTCCTAACTGATCTGTGTGCAGTGCTGCAGGTGACAGAATGAAGCATAGCCCATCACAGGAAGACAGAAACGCAAAGGGTTTCCTGTCCAGTCCCCTCCTACTGGAGTTATGACATCATGTTGTTTCTGTCAAACACGGAGCACTCCATTTTCAAAGTAATACGGTTAAAAATTTCATCTTTTTTTAACATTGGTGACTTCAATTAATCAAAAGTATTTAAATAGAAATTACACAAAAACCTCTGATAACTGCCTAATACCCCCCTAGTTTTATTGATGCTGTGTAAGACAGCAATTATATTTTTTCACAGTTGTATCACACTGGCAGCTCCATAGTCCTTCTAGAACCCACTAGAGTATGTCCTCTTTGTTGGTTGTTTTTAAATTATAAGTCCTCTGCTTACAGCAGGGGTTATTGCTTTTGAGTGCATGACCTTACATTTCCTATTGTAGAAGTTCATCACAGTCTTCAGGTCGTTTAGCTCTTCCAGTGCACTAAACTGAACTACCACTCTAAACAAAGTTGAAAAGTCACCGCTTTCCTTTGTCTTCAAACTCAGTATTTCCACATTTAGAAGCCATAAGAATTCAAAACCTGCCCATGAACTTCAGGGTCACTATCTCCAGGAAAGTGGTTATGTGTCTTTTAGAAAAGACTTTTTTTACCACAGAAGAAAACTGCTTAAGAAAATCAGTCACACAAGTACAAAAATATATGCTAGGAAAACTAGATAATAGCATGATTGTTCTTTCTTTTTTTTATACAGGCTAACAAAAGCCAAACTCTTAGACCTAAGGCAAAATTAATTTTTCAACGTGAAACAACCAAATGTTTAAAATAGCCTGACATTCAAATATTAAACCCGGGTTACCATAAGCAAATAGTTACAATGCCTTGTTGTATTCAACTCCATTCAAATGTTTTAGATTTCATATATGGTAATTTTAGGATGCTTAAGTCACATTAAAGTATTTTGCCAAAACAAATAGTACACGTTGGTTTTATGCAGAGAATCCTTATGCAACTATAAAAGTGCTTATGAAAAAGAGACCTGATACAACAAAAGGACGCTGTATTGACAAAGCATTACCATCAGAATACATGCAAGGAAGAAAATACTTACAGATTTTTTATGTCTACTGCTCCTCGGAATGCTTTCCTTGGTATTGCTTGAATCTGATTTTCGCTAAGATCACTAAGAAAAAAAATAATTAAATTAAACTTAAAATTTGCCATATATATTTTTTTCCATGTATAACAAAAAGAACATGTAGGGAAATAATTTCAGCCATTACAGTTCAGTCAATGTTTCCAGTGAAGCTTATTTTATTACCTTAACTGATTTGTAATTCAAGAAAAAGAAGCAGCAATAATACTCAAATTAGTTTATCTGTGTTGCACTAAGTAGCTCCTTTAGAAAGCAGCAATACAGCTCCCAAACAAAAAGCAGAAACATTACATAATTTAACAATGAAGGCCAAACTGATTTAACTGATTGATTTTACTTTTCAACCCCTTCCAAACCCATGCCATCAAATGTTTGCTAGCATGTTCAGCTTTATGCAAGGAAGAGTGAAAACAAGCAAAAAAACCAAGTAGCAAGCTGTTGAGAAACATCTGTCAAGATGTAGAATGTCTGAGATCAATGTATTTCTGAATTTTGTTTCAGAGTGGCAAGCACCATATATTTTAAAAGAAGGCAGTAAAAGCCATCCTGCAGCAGATATCTAATGATTCTCCCCCAAATCCCTCCGTGACCAGCTGCATCAGGCTATCTGAAAGTAGTCTTTCCCACAAGAGAAATACTGATGAATTTTTTTTTGCTATCAATATAAATAACCTACTTTTTTTTCTGAAATTTAGTAATATTTCTGGCCTTCACAGTTCAGTATCAGAAATAAAATCCTAGAGAATTGAAGTAAAGACAGTAGCAGAGGAGACAGGAGGAAAAGAAAAAAAAAGAAAACCAAATTAGAATACGGGGATTTCATATATGCTGTACCCCATTAACAAGTAATTCAGTGCAATAGGAGATGATCAGTAGATTAAAGTCATTAGTGCTATATCTACACTGTATGCAGTTTGAAGGTTTCACTTCAGACTATAGTTTGGCACCTTGGACCAAACATACCTACCACACACATGGTTCACAAATGTCTAAAGGCCTTCAAAGGGCCTTTTACCTCTATCTCTACCCTGTAGCCTAAAAATTATGAAGTCATATCTTGTTTTGGTGGCCTTCAGAGATGCGTATATCTATAGACAACTTATACACAAGAAACTGTATGAAGAGTATTTCCTGAGCATCTGGATAAAATTTAGAAACAAATCAGATGCATACAAGCTGTGTATACACTAAGATTTTCAGTCAGTCTGCAGAGCAGAACTAGATTTCATTTTGCTAAAACCAAATCTGGACCTTCACTCCAGAAGCATATCAAAGGAACTCCAACCCCTAACAGAAGTAAAATTGCACAACGTCTTGCTTTTTAGAGGCATCTTTTAGATGACCTTTTCAGAGACACCTTTTGGAAGAAACATTGCAAAATGGTGCATAGAAATAAGGGAACTAGCTCAGATGAAGTGAATAAGCAAGAATCATTTAGTTGATTAGACATAAACAGTCCTGCTTTTGACATATTCTTTCCCTAAAACGTAATCTAGCATGAGGTCATATTTCCAGTTATTAGTAATCACTCCTGGAGATCTCTTTCAACTTTATGGACTTAAAAAAAAATAATTTGAGGACTTTACAAAACTCCACACTGCCAGAATCTAACAAAATTTATATCAATATAATCATTTTTTAAATAATTCCATGTACATTGACAGCAACTTTTTTTTATCCAATTTACTGTTAATTTATGGAAAGTCACAGTCTATTTACTAAATCTTTCATAGTTCATGCATTTAACTGCTGTGTAATATCTTGCAAGGTATATTTAAAACTAGACCCAATTTTACTATTACTAACTGTGGGTGAAAAAAACATCTGTGAGCCGTGATTTAATTTTCAAGCCACCTAAGTAATCTTGAAATGGGATATGACTACGCTGCTCTGACAATAAATTCAATGGCAATGAATGGAAAAAGCAGCCTTCAGCATTTGTTACGGCAACATGATTTAACAGCCTACTTCCTTTAAAAAAAATCCATTAGAAGTATAAACAGCAAATATCTATATTTACACTTCTGTTTAACTGACTAATACATTATACCTATATAAAAATTGTGCCTAAAGTGGTTAAGTTAGCAGTAGTGATTCGTATCATGATCATTGTTCAGTTTATAATAGAGATATATGTATATATCTACATAAACCACCGCCATACTCATATATTGCAGGACGTAATGGTGCATTATGCTTTTTATGACAGTAAACAGAGTATCGTTAGTCACCATTTTATGTAATTAAAAAGGTAGAAGATGAACAAGATGGACACAATATGTTTTATTTTAAAAAAACTAATAAAAAAATCTCAATGGTCAAACTCTTTCTTTCCTTGACTAAACGCAAATCTTAGCATGAATGCAAGGACTTACAAGTAACAGCTATTGAGCCAGGCTCCTCAATAAACATTACACCATGGTTGTGTGTGTGTGTGCATACGTATGTCTGTGTGTACGCACACGTGAAAGAGAGCAAAGTAGTAGTATGCTAGATTTACCACTGGGTCCACACAGTCAACACTATTTCCATGTAGCACAGGCTCATGTCGACTAAAGTACAGTGTCCTCAGCTAATTCTAGCACATTTGAAATGTAAACCACTTGACTGCAAAGGTTCCCAGCCTTGCTGTGAAAGGCACTGTTTAAAGCATCTCTCTTGGAGAGAGAGATGGAGAGCTAAGTAAGGCTGGCAAATGTCATCTTCCAAGAGAAATTTTTTTGCGGTGCATCTGCTGTTGCGAAACTTTGCTGGGATTGTTTATGTAACAAAAGTTATTCGTTCACTCCTTCATTGCAAAATTCTTCCTCTCTTATAAAAACTATGATTTTCAACACACAATTTATGTCTATTTATGGCAGGAAAGTTTTTAGTAATTATTATTGATTGTTTCAACTTTTCATCTGCTGAGTCTAAAAAGGTTTCCTTATAAAAACCTTCAGAGGCTTAAATAAACATTCAACTTTTTCTTCTTGCATAAATTATGCCTACATTTCACACTGCAGACCTAGGACTCAGTAAGAAGTTGCTGTGTGGTCTTTTTTAATGATGCTTTAGCTCATTCCACTGCAATTCTACGACTGTTCACAGAAAAGGTCACAAGGAGCACAGGGTGCACTGTGACTTTCTGGGGAAATGGGGCAAAAAATCTGTCTTGTAGATAAAACCAGACAATTTTTCAGGCCATTATGTTACATTGATTTGACTTTGCAGCTTATGTTCTGCAGTGAAGAAAGCTGTAAACCTCCTTTTCAGCCTGATGGTCATTGTTTTCCTGCACTAACTGTGTGAAGTTCACCTCCTATTTCAAAAATAGGCAGCATTTGAATACTGGGTATCATTTCTGATGGCACTTGGTACCCCTAAAATGAAAGAGGCTGTAAGCATTTCAGTAAAATTTAAGCCACTAAACAACAGAACATTCCACTTTGACAAGAACAAAGCTATAGTTTTGAAAGAAAAGGCATGAATCCACCTTCACATTTGAAACCAGAAATCTGACTGAGATACTTTCATCAGAACAAACTGTTCTCCATTATTATTGCAGCCCAAGAACTTACATCAAAATCCAGCATACCTCTGGAACCGCAGAATTGATTAGAACATATTTTGTATACACCTAGAGTGAAAAAAAAGCAAGGCTATCCTACAGATTTTACAATGGTCTAGTAAGATGTTTTGATGATTTCATCTTTAAGCAGATTCTAGTTGTCTTGCTGACTTCTTTAAACTAAATTGTTCTTGACTCTATTACATTGTTCCTAGAAACATATATTCCAAATTATTAAGTCTGAAGTGGAGTACCTTAGACATTGACCCTTCAAGAAAATTCCTTAGTGCAACTTTGTGGGCTTCATTCATTGCATCCACTGACTGGCAGAGCACCTTCAACCACCCAGCCTTCAACGCACCTCCCCGCTGATCCGCTACCAAACCAGCGCTCGGGACCACAACTGCCATATATAGCTTCGGTCTCTTTTAGTTTGATACTTCGTCAAGCCAAAAGGTGGCACAGTAATGTTTGGGTTAAATACATTTGCACAGAAAAAGCCATCTGGGCAAGTTAGGCTGGCAGCAGCTGAAAGAGGCTCTTTTCAGAGAAGGCACAGATGAGCACCTATGCTGTTCTATATGCGACTGCACCATCCTGTCTATAGTGGTTTATCTCAGATATGTTTAAGCTGTGTATATGTCAAGCATTCTCTGAGTTGTAATATTCTGGCTACAACCTCCTTTTCTCAAAAGCAAATTAGAAAACCAAATCCATATACCAAACAAAGCTGAATCCCACTCTAAATGAAGATATGCAGAGGAGAATGCACAAAGATTTCTGAATTTTTCCCTAACTATAGTGATTCTTTGAAAAACTTGCATACTGTTTTTTTCCCCCCACAGAAGATCAGGTGTATGTTTCTAAATCAGAGACTAAACATGTTGCACCTAAATAACTTTTTTTTTAATATATATTAACATAGTCTATCCAGGTATTCAAAACTCAGCAATAAAAACAGAGAAATACCATGGCATCTCGAAGATATATGATCAAGTTCTGGAATTATTATGCTTACATAAAATACAAATTCCTTTTAAACAAACCAGGTCAAGACAATTTACATGCAATATATACTGATAATCACATATGCCTCAGCTTTTAAACCAATTTCCAAGGTAAAGGATTTAATTCTGGTATTTTCAATGACACCACAGTAGAACTTTTCTAATTTGAAATAATGTCTGAAAGAATGTAAATTTTTGTAGTTCACAAACAGATGAAATAATAGGAAAAAAATTAATAACGAAATAAAAAACATCAGACCTCTCAACCCACCCTCCCCAAAAAATCAGCTTCATTTTATGTATTCACTTAATTATATTTTTTTGCTCTGGAATACATTAGTAATCATAATGCATTATGCTTTGTGGCAATAGCAGGAAGACCTTGACAAAACCTTGCTACTGCTGAATCCTTCCTAAAAGCAGGATGGAAATCATACATTTCTATTTATTGTGTTTACTGGTTTGTAGATAGAAGTATATCAGGGAAAAAAAAACCCAACATAGAATCCTGCCAACATCTGAAATTCATACCAATAGAATATAATAACCTATTCCCACAGAAAACCTAAAAAACTTTTATATGCTGTTGCTTTTTAATCCGAGGATAAAGCCCTCGGATAACCTGATATTAATGAGCCTGATAGAGTGCTTCAGCTCTTAAAAAATGCAGATAGTACTGCATTGCAGCTATTTTATTACTCACCATGTATGGTTCCCAGATGAATATCCCATTTATCCTTAAAAGGAGTACTAAACATTTAATTATATATATTGAAACACCGCATATAATATCTATATCATATGCTGCTAAGGCTATATCACAGTTTTCTTGTGTGGATAAAACCATTGTTCATCCTGAAACAATAAATCTTTTGAAGATAGCAAACCTGCTTGTAAATTTAATTACTTGTAATTTTATTTTCCTCTATGGTTTAACCTCCCTCTGTGTCTCACCAGTGATATAAATCTATACTGCCATTCTCTACTTTGTAAAATACTGAGTACTGGGAATGAGCAACGTGTCCTGATTTTTAAAGGAAAAGGCAGAAGTACTGAGACAAACTAAGTATTGAATACTTGTCAGTTTATTTACACCAGTACGTACAAACATCTCAGAAGGTGGCTTTCCATGATCACCATCCTTAATAATTACTTAAGTATATCTGACACAAATAAAGTAAGCTTTGCTTAGTACTTCTCTCTTACTGGAAGACAATAGTTTTAACATTAGCTAACTATAATTATTTGACAGAAGATAAAATATAAGAATTTGGATATGGGTATTTTTACTTGGAATACAAAGGTGGTGAAAAAAATATATGCATATTGTAGAAGCTGGAACAGGCCTCCTATGATTCTATGACCTAGAATGTTCATCTAGTCTAACCAGATGGTTTTGGTTGAACAAGTAACAGCTGCTTTTTATGAACATAAGTATCAATTGGACATCTATCCCAAAATAATAAAACTAACTAAACAATTTATGAATGTCAAATAGTCCTCTCCTTTTCTGCTGTTTTCCCCATCGTGCTTTTTCTTCAGTACTATTCAATGTTCCTACAACATACCTGCATCTGAGTACACCCTAAAAAGAACAGAAATTTAGGTGGCAGGGAGAAGACAGGCACTGCTTGTTCATTACGGAGCTCTTTGCAGAGAGATTCTGAGGAACATGCTCCGGCACAGGCTACCTGCTGGATTCTGGACTTCATTAAGATGTCTATGAGGTCCTGCATGGCCCAAGACGCTTCTCAAGCCACAGTCACCTTAATGAGGCATGCCATCTAAAACCTCAAACCTATTCCAAAGCAAGACCCAGGCTTGCAAGAGCTATTCCTTATTCCTCTGGCTTTGATGTTATGGAAAATGAAGTACTCTGCTTCACTTGGAGGCGGCAAAGACACCTGCAGTAAAACCTGAGCTCCCAAACGCGGGAATGTGCTGCGACGTGAAAGCTGCAGAGAAGTAAGCCACAGCCCCAAGTTTGAGCTGTGTCTTGATATGTATTGAGAGAAGGATGGGAAGAGATTATTTCATGTTATCGCTAATGCTGGCAGCAGCCTCCATTTGCAAAAGCTGCTACAGCAGTGGGCTTTCCAATGCAAAGAGGACACAATGAAATGGCAAAGTAGTTTTTTTTGCATTTCGCTGCAGCTCTGATTTGGATTTCACTCCTAAAATGCCAGACAGTTTTCCACTTTCTAAACTGGAATAATAAATATGTATTTCTACTCTGTATTAGGTGGTTTGCGTTATCATGTAAAACTTTTGATCAGATTTTTTTTACTGCTTGTACCTTCATTTATCATCACACAATCATACTCATAGATTTCAAATTTCCAGTATGAGTAGGAATGTAACCTAAGACCTTTTCTAAATGCTACAGAGGCACGCTTTGGCAACCTCTGGTTTTATTAGGCTAAGGCATATTAGCATGGAAATTATTCTCAGAACTATGTAACAAGAATCAATCCAAAGTACAAAGTCTTCAAGAACGCAGGTGCTACTGAACTATTACATTATGGTGTAAAGTGCAGGGAGAACATCCTGGAGAGTTACTTCCTCTAAAATTAATAGCTCAGGTAAATGGAACCTATTGAAACATGTTTGGAATTTCATCAGGGTAGAAATATATTGCGTTGTAGCATGAGCTTACTAAACAAACACAAATGTTTTAATTTATAACACAAGAGGTTTTTATCCCAAGTTCAGCAAATATATTAATATATACAAACAAGTACCTTTCCCATCAGTCAAATGAGACTTATCCAATTAATTGTTACAATACTGACATATGTTTAGATTTATAGAGTTACCATATAAGAAGTTACTGCACTGCATCACTTATGAAGATAATTATATACCCAAATGGCTTCTCATTTTCTTTTATCAAGGCGTAGCTTTTTGGCTGGTCTACAGATCAATTAAGACAGACAGAATATGGAAATGTTTAAAAAAATATATGCTTAACAATTCAGTCTGAACTCTTGTTCTGAAAAAAAAAATCACCTCAAAGCCATGAGTTCTGCTTTACCATTATTCTTTGACGACGAAATAAACAATTTAGCTTCCTATTAATTTCAATGATTTTTTTTTACTTCTTCAGTAAAACATCTAATGCAGCCATTTCTCTTCATAATAAAGATACAGAAGGAGTCCAACACTACCAGCAGTGGCCAATATGTCTTTAGGCACATGTTTATCTCCTTGTGAAGAACAAAAATCTGAATTATAAATTCTAGCATTAGTTCTGTAAATCAGTATTGCTGGTCATTTCATCATTCATGCTTCCCATAAGAGGAATAAAATTTTGCGCCTGAGAAAGGTACTATTAACCTCCTTTTACAGATGGCGAAACCAGGGTACTATATATGAGTTGTAGTATGTATCAGTGCCATGCTGGGGAACACAAAGTGGATGAGAAAAATTTACATCACAGACTTGCAGGTTCTCTCTGCACCAGTAATTTCCATTTGCTCTGTTGACTCCCTAGAGATCCAGATGCTGTACATCGCAGGCACATAACCTATTCCCACGCTAAAGCAGGATCACTCCCTATTCCATGGTGTGCTACATTGCCTAAGTAAATATTTCATATTTCACAACACAGGGCAATCATCACTGCAGTATGGACAGAATGATGTGAGTCACAGCGATTTCTGTGGTAAGGAATGAATCTTTCACTTTTCCAACAATATTCAGACTAAATTTCCCTGCCCAGTTTCATCTCTCAGTTTTTAATGATACCACTTTTAATGATATCACTGAAGTTTCTTTCATTCTAATGCTTCATATTTTGAAACATTATCCATTTATAAATCTATAATTGAATGCAAGTGTACTACTTATAGCCATTGATGTATTATTTTTGTATTATTTAAGCAGCAGATTTTGTATTGATTTTATCTATTTATTTATTAAAGCAGAGGTGCAGATCATTTATGCATACAGTATACAGTATAGAATATATACAACAAAAGAGAAAAACTTACAAACTAAACAACAGGAGTACTGGCAGCCTGATAATCTCAGAGTTTATCGTACCTTCAACCGTAACAATTAGGATAAGTAAACAAAAAATTATGACAATTAGTGCTAATCTTTTTCTGTTTGAGAAACAGCCTGACTCTTCATACCTATCCAATATCATATGATATTGACTTGTTTATAATTTTGAATATTAGTAATTGGCAATTTCTGAAGAATGAAAATAGCACAGAGTGCAAGTACCAGGCCTGTCTTTTTAATAAGATCACGTTTTGGGTTTGGAATAAGCCAAAACCTCCAAGCTCAGTCTTGGCATGGAAGTTAATCTGTGGGCTGCAAAATCAATCCTGTTCTACAATGTGTCCAAAAGTGCACTTAATCAATTTGTACACTCTGGTACCATTTGAAAATAATTGCTTAAGGAGCTTCACCATTTATTCTTTATTGTGCTAGAGTGTCCTAGTGTGGCAAATGCTAATTGTAAAATAAAATAGGAGTATTAGGACCACACACGTATTTTACTGGAGTCTTAGAAATTATTTTTGAAAAGGAAATCAGTCTTTATTAGTCTGTTCCACTAAATTAATATGTAATTCTCTTTTGTTTAGGACTAAAAAAAAAAAAAAAAGAAAGAATGAGTTACGTGTTGTAGCTCCTAGAGAGGGAAGGACCACCCACAATTTCAAATACAGAGAATTGCAATACTACTTCAAATTTGGCTTCAATGTAATCCTTTTGATAGAAAAAGAGCCTTGAAAGAAAAACTTGAAGCTCTTAAGAGCACCCCTGCCCCCTCAAAGAAAAACTTGCCTTTTCTTTACCCTCCAGTCTCAAATTGGTCAAGCTGAAGGAAGATACTGAGCGACATTTACTGACTGCTGCTTGTCATGTATTTCTAAGGGCAGTACCATTCCCTCAACAGTGCCCGAGACAGCAGCACAGCTGTGAAGTGTGAGGGTACCGCTGACCCACAGCCCTACTTGGGAGTTTGCAGAGCAAGAGATTACTTTTAGCCATATGGATGCATATCTTGCATTTAATGTTTCAAAAATGGTAATTTAGTCCAGCCAATAACTCGTAAAGCATATATGGTTCATGCATTTCCCCTCCTTTTTATTTAACCAGGTTGGAATTGAAGACAAAATAGAAAACAAATTTAACCTTTATGTGTTATTATTTCATACAAGGCCACTAAGACCATTTCTTTGTAAGGAAGAGTGAAGTTTCTGTTATTTTAATCCCACCAGTCTCTGATAGGTGATTTGGTGATTAGCTTTTAATCAACTGTTACACCTGATAGACTTGAAAATGCATTACAAGTTACGGACTTAAAAAGGATAAAGCAACATGCTGCCAGGTAACTTTCACTTCTTCTGGTACATTACACACTCAGCATATGCATGGCTGAAACATCCATTTGGCTTGGTTTGGGGATCCGCTCACATTAAGAATAGATGAGATGGCATACTTAACTTTCCAAAAGACCTCTTCAACAGTATCTGAAAAATCTATCACTACTTTTCCCTGTAACAAAACTTCTTTTTTAGCAGGAGTTTGCAGCTGTCAACATGTCTTTAATATTTAATATTGTTTCACCTGCTTTGGAAATGAAGCCGTAAGCACTTTTAGAAACTGATTGAAAAGTTGTCTGGTGGGTTGACTAGTTTCACCACACAGTCTATAATCCTGTATGTACTCCTCTGAAATACCAGTCAGCGAACCATGGCAATTTCTCGCTTTGTTCAGAACGGAGCAGAGCAGGTTCCTGATCCAGCCCCATTACGCGTAGCTGCCATTCCAATACAGGTATGTAATAATTACATCCCTGGACACAGACATTTTTCATCAAGTATAGCTCCCAACTGTTAGTCTAGTAATAAGCTGAGTACTCCAAGTGTTTCCTAACAGTAAACCTAACCTTGAACATTTTGTCAAGGGACGGCCAAAATTTGGAGACTAAACTAGAAATGATCTTGCAGATCATTAATGTTGAATGGCACTGTGCTCACTCTTCCTTCACTTGAATCGAATGATGCAATTTGGGGATTGTCTCTTGAGATGGGCTGATTGCTTAACAAGACAGATTTATTGTACAGTCTTAGCTTTATATAGTATGTGTGTAGTCACACAATATACGTGAAGCACTGATGCATCAGGCTTTGAGGTTGTCGCCTGTCAGTGCCAAAAAGTATTCTAAGAACAGCAAAAGAAACCAAAGCAAATTATAAAAGGATTACCATGGATGATTAAAAAAACCGACAACAGCTAAGCTACCATCATAATTACTGCCTATCAAGATGACCAATATTATATCATTGTTTTCCTGGGCTTCAACCATCTGCTTATACCCATCTGTCATTTCTTATACTGTAATATTTTTCACAGAAACACTGCTTTATTTTACGAGGTTCTCATTTTTTTTTTTTTTTAATTCTGTGTTTCTACAGTGCCTAGCACCATTGGGTTTCTGGCCCAAAGAACTAGGACTTTCAGGTGTTCTGCGAGTAAACTAATAATAGAAAGGATGACAGACACATGTGTTCATATCATCCTCCACTTCACTGATAATGAAATACAAAACAGTAAAGACAAGCTGAATTATTTGAGTAACTGGATAGTTTTTCTGGACTGGATTTTTTGTTTATTCTATTTCTTGTGTGTCACGTATGTGCTGGTTAATACAAGTCAATTAAAAGCTCTTGGAAGAAAAGGGAAAAGCAACTGTTGGGAAACTTCAAGGCAATTACTGATATGAATATTCAAGAATTCTGGTTCTAAAACCTCCCACTGACCAGGATTAAATGACTTTAATACTCTAGCTGAGCATCTCAGAAGTCTCAAGTTTCTGTTCACGGGCTCCAGGCTTTTCTTTCTTCTAATGCCTGCCTCCTCTTTCTGTGGCTGTTCCAGCCACTTCCCCCAAACTCCTTTCAGCACAATCTCTTTCCTCTCAATGCCATGCAAAGAAGAATTTCAAGAGTTGGTTTCCTGTTGTAAAAGCAGCTGAGAATACAGCAGAGACAGTACAATTGGTCTGTAAAACAAGAACAGTCTATCCTAGCTGAACAGAGCCCATTTAGATTTGAAAACCCTTGTAAAAATGGTAAAAATGTACGTAGGCAATGAAAAGAAAACTGGTGATTCCAGAATGAACTGATCACAACCAATTTCTTCATGAATAGGAAACTAAAAATAAGAAACCAAGACAAAAACCTGAATCAGAGTGCACCTTAGTGTAAGAATGTGCAAAATCCCATTGCAGGTTGCAGCCCTGGCTGTATGCTATTGCTACAATGTCAGTATGTAAATTACATTTAAATGTTCTATAATAACTCATCTATAATATAATCCATCCAAAGCTGGACTTAATGTTAAAGAAAAGCTTAAACTGTGTTTCTACTTCTGCCGAATTTATCCCTTTTTATCTCCTCAAAGTTACAAAAAAGTTCAGCTACTTGCGCTAGTCGTAATTTTCATTCAGCCATGTTTTTAAGCTTAAACTCCACAAGGCTCAGATTTTCTGTTCCAGGACTGCGCTTTTCCATTGGCACCATCAAAGAGTGGCTGCTCTTCATTGCACTTTAAAAACACATCTCCCATCCTTCTTCAGACTTATTTCCTCTATCTGTAAGTTTTCAAGCCTTTTTTTCCAAATTGCTTCCATGCAAAATTCTCCCTTCAACAGTATTCCAGACTCTTATAAGTAGCTGACAGAGCTTCTGCCCAAGTAAATATCCAGAAAAACCTACTGATAAGCCCTAATAATTAGGTTTAAAAGTGATTGTGGGTGTGGTGGGGTCTTTTTTTTGTATGAGGGTTTTTTAAATTTAGGAGGGGGTTGGTTTTTTTGCTATTTGGGGACACAAAGGCAGTTGAATGGGATGGATAGCAGTGAAGTAATTGCAATCAAATGAGAGCACAGCATACCTAGGATGAATAAGGGTGACACTGATGTGTTCATTCACAAGTTCTTATACGTTCTTGTGCTGAATAAACAGATGACCTGAGAAGAGAGATGTCTAGGTAACCATACAGAGACTGAGGACAGTTATGGTAATGGGAAGAAAGAGCTATTAAATGTTCTTAAACCCCCCCCAACAAACAATGTATAAGCTTCCCTTTCCCTTGAATTGCTTGACTAATTCTGAAATACACCATGAAACTATATAAAGACTTAAAATGATTGCATTTTGTTTAAAGCAGAAAATTTTAAAAAATGGGATTTAAGAAATAAGCCTAAATATAAGAACACATTACATTGCCCTCATATGAAAAACACCCATTAAACAGAACAACAACATCTCAGCATTACACAGCCAGGCTTTCTCTGAAAGTAGTCTGCATAAATCCACTCATAGTTCTTAGGCATTCTGTAAGAGTTTCACCAGCTCAAAAATCCTAGGACATGTATCTCGCAACTGCAAGTGCATGTATCTGTACTCACTCTTTTAGCTGAGTAAGAACAGGACCAGATCAGAGCTCCGAGGTGATTGAATTTGAAAGATATTTACACAGATAGCTGAGAAGGTGTGAGGATTTGCTGCTACGCAGGCTCCACTGCACTTGCTATCTATTGCCATACGGCCAATTCCCTCTCATGCTTATTCTTCTGCTGCGGTTCATATTACAGTATACTGTTTTACAGACCTGCAGCTTCCAACATCTGTAGCAAAGGTCCCAGAAATTGATTGAGGGGCTGAAATACAAGCATATCCAATCCTGCTTCCACACAAGGCTACATATCTTCATTGGAAGACTGACACATGGTCCCCATATGCACCGGTGATAACACAAGCCTGCCAGGCACAGATGTACTTATAGCTCCAGGGAGATGCAATCTAATGATGGATAGGAATAACCCAATCATACGAACATTTGTATTTGTAAACCCTACCTAGTGCTACAGACAACATGTCTACATTTCACTGCCACATTTCTTCAAGGATATCAAGATGTTCCTAAGGTATGACAAGCATATGATGAAACTTGATGGTATACAAGATAGAGAGACTTCTTTCTGAAGCACCACTTAATAGTTGGAAGTTTTAAAAATTAATTGCTTTTCTGGCAAACCCAAAGAAAATTAAATTAGATAGTGGAACTTTTTCATTAGAAGGCTTTGGCAAAATAAAGTTAATAGATGGAAAGCTTTCTGCAATTATAAGTGACAGGTGCATTGCCTTCTCTAAGCTTTTAAATCACATTTGTCAAAAGGCCTACTGAAATGCATTTTTTAAGCCCCTTCCAATCTACTCAACTTTTACAAATCAAAATACTGTAGAATTATTGAAGATATATCAATTAAGAAAGTCATGGCTTTATGACAGTAAAGAGCTAAAATTTCTATAGAGTTATACATCTAACATATTTAGGACAATGTATTGAATCACAGAGTAACTCTGTATCCCATTCCCATTCAGTTCATTAGTCAACACGATTTCCTGCTTTAATTCTTAACCGGCGCGCAAGAAAGACAACTTGATTTCCCTAGTTTAAAACCAATCCGTTTATAGTAAATTCAAGTCTGTCACAACTTTGTTTCTGAGCTATACATTCTCTGTGTTTAGGGCGATTTGGAAGACACACAGCCACGGTAAGTAGTTTCTGTATATGTGTACTATTTACCAGTATTTATACCTACTTTGAAAAAACTTTCTTAACTCAGAAAGTGTGTGTCTTGAAAACAGGCAGAAAAGTTTGAGTTCAGCTGCTGCTGTGCCTCTTACAGAAACAAAAACTGTTTTCAATGAACATACATTCTGATAGTGTCAGCAAACTCACTTATTGCACTTCTTCTCCCCCACCCCCAGACATGCCTAAGCCAATCCTTCACCTCTCATCCCTCACTCACAAAAAGAGAGTACATATAAGCAGTACCACTATTTTTTCACCTTAAAAGCAACTCAACAAACCCAAAACTCAGAAAAATAAAAAAAACAAACACAAAAACAAACAACCCAAGCCCCTAATGATAATTTCTAGGGGTTTTTTTGTTTGATTTTCATTTTCATTTTGGTTTCGTTTGGGTTTTTTAACCATTTTTTTAATCAATAGCTCTAATTTTGATAGATTAGGACTGAAGCATATTTAAGGGAATTGTCCTCATTGCCACAAATTCTGAAAATAAACAAAAGCCTTACTCTTCAAAACTCTTCATTATCAACTAAATAAAAATCTGTTACTCTCTTGTAAGACGGACTGTGACAACATGAAGCATACAGGTTATGGCACACCACCTTCAGAGATATAGGATGGAAAATTACACTAACTGAGCTAAACATAGCTCTTCCTAAACTGCAAACACACAAATAATCTCATCCCAGTTCAAGAAAGCACTGAAGCATGTACAATTTAAAGTATGTGCTTAAATCCGATTGAATTCATTGTAACTACTCACATGCTTAGTGTTAAACACGTGATCAAATATTTTTCTAAATCACAAACTATTTACTGAAAATCAGAAGTGAATACATTTTAATTACAAATTTCCCTGATTTAAGGATATATGAACACAGACAAAATCCTCCTCAGATGGAGAGATAGAACAAGTAAGAAAATAATTTTCTTTTCCATAACCACTCTATAAATTTTCATCTTACCCCGTGACGAACTATCATACAACATATTGCAACACCACAAAAAATATTTAAGGCAACTGGACCATTTATGAGTCCTTAACAAAATTGTCTTTTATATTTAACAAAAATCAGGGTTTTGGTGCTGCTTTTTGGGTTTTCTTTGGGGGTGGGGGTGGATCTTGCCAAGTGTTTAGTTAGCTGCTGTAAAAAAAAAAAAAAAAAGAAAAAATGCAGTTTCTCATTTCGAAATTGGAAAGTCCTCACAAGCTTCTCCCTAGCACTCCTTATGAGAATCTTTAAAGGATTTTTCTCAATCTGAGACATAAATCTCCTTCAGATCCTGGCTAGGTAGAGGAAAGTTTTGGTACAGAGGGCCAGTATTTCAGGAGGGCCAACCATTCAAGGTAATAGTATACTTGAAACTTTTGTGTCAGGTCTGCATCCCTGCAGAGTAACACAGGAACTGTGCTACCAGGGACAGAATGGTAGGCAGCAAGTCTGCTGAGAGGAATCAAAAATAGTTAAAATATACAATACAAAATATCCAGAGATAAAAATATTCAAATATTTTCTCTTGGTATCAATTTTAACTAGACCGTGGGTGAGAATGAAAGGTCTGCAATCTGTGAAAAACTAAAAGATCAAATTCAGCTTACAGTAGGGATACCGAATATCTAATTAAGCCCTGGATCTGCAGAATAAAATTATTTCTGTAGTTTCTTCTTCTGTATCTCCTTTTGCCCTCTGTCAACCATCTTCCCATCCACGTCTATAAATAATGCAAATAAGCCAAATTTTCCTCCCTGATATCATGTATTACATAAACATCTGAAAGGAAAATATGTCCAGAAATAATTTTCTGAGCTGTACTAATTGAACAGTTTAACCAAACACAAACAATAACATAGAAATACACACTTGAAAAGAGGTATTGGATAACCCTATTCTAAATAGAACCTGAAATCCTAGGATCCCAAGGAAAAAGGTTTACCAGAATCAAAGCCAGTGTTCAAAACAGCATGGCCATATAAAACAAACCAAAAGTGTGTGTCGGTCATACTGATTTTATTCAGCTGTTAAGTCTATGCTTAAAAATAAACGCTATGATGAGCATTTGAATTAATTTCAAGATATGTATTTTATTCTCCTGAATTTCTGCTTTAACTTTCCTTTAACTTAGCTGAAATTTCTTCTGAACTGATTACAACCTCTTTTTATGTAGAACAGGAAAAAGAGTCTTATACAGACCTCTCCTACATACCTATACTAATTTCTGCCTGTGGGACTTTCTTGTTTGGTTTTATTTTTTAATTAGGGACACACTTCACTTCCACTGGGAAACTACCTTCCATGTATGTAAATGTATGTATGCTACAATGCCTGACCTGAAGAACCTGTTAGTATCTCACAGGGTCTGTTTTCCACAGTATTTTCAATATTCATGATTCCCTTTTCTGTACATATAATAATAAGCAACACAAAAAAAAGAGATTCCCAGCTGAGGCACAGATGACATCTTAGCTTGCAGTTGAACAGGGAATTGCAGAAAAAGCATTTAAATAGCAAAGGGGGACGGCCAGATTTTTAAAAAATAAAACCAGGATAAAACTCTGCGGTAAATGCATTTAATGACGAAAATCACAACAGACAGGATTACAATATATAGATTTCATACTGCTACCAGGTATGTACACGCCTAATAGTGAACGTCTTTGTCTTCTATTCATTTATGAGCAGATAGAAGATTATAGTAATAAATCCCTATGCTGAAATAAAAGGGAATCTAATCTCCATCAGAAATAAGATACAGGTATTTAAAATGAATGGGAGGTCAATTTGCTATAGGCATCTCATCATTCTGTATTGTACATAATGCATACTCCTGCACTGCAACTGAAGTATTTAAAACTTACTAGCTGACACAAAAAGCAACATATTGACAGGAGAGTTTTATTAAAAGAAAACAGAAAATCTCAGCAACTATCTTTGACTTCAAGTTGAATTTTGGTCATACAACTCCCTAGTTTTTTTTGCTTTGCTTTCCTAACTAGTTCCCCTATGGATTAACCTCTTCTCACCTCTGGTTGTATACACACTGCAAGATGGAGCTGCTGGACAGTTCATTAGAGCAGCTCCTGCTGTTTCTTCCACCGAAAAGGAGGCACCTCTACATTCCTGTACACAGGCAAGCCCAGGTCGACATGTCTCTTAACAACTTCTGGTAGCTTTGATCAGGCTGGTGGTTCATACAAGTTTCACAGGCAAAAAAAAAAAAAAAAGAAGGAAAAAAAAGAAAAAGGGCAGGAA
>Ga0065711_1029902_pt1 | contig 34419 bp, 13 predicted proteins | sample Hoacrofraction12_FD_59098 | JGI IMG/M metagenome (GOLD analysis project Ga0065711, IMG submission 59098) | Hoatzin crop microbial communities from Cojedes, Venezuela - Epithelial fraction 12 v2 (version 2) | ecosystem: Host-associated > Birds > Digestive system > Esophagus > Crop | place... | reverse complement strand
AGGGCCTCCCCGCGGCCCTGCTGCCCCGGCCCGGTCCGGCTGGGAGCGCGTCTGAGGCGCCGGCCGCTGAGGGACGCGCAGGGCCTGGGGCGGGTGAGAAGCGTCAGGCAGAGCTGCCGGGCGCTCCGCAGGGACAGGGCGGGCCCCGGCGAGCCGCTCTGCCCGCAGTTCTGCTGCGCAAGGGGCTGGGTCGGCGGGCAGCAGTGCCACGCCTGGGCCTCTGCCCTCTCGGCAGGCCCCGAGCCCTCCTGGCCCCGCAGGCTCCGGCGGCTGCTGGCGTGCCGCGGGGGCTGTGCGGCCGGTCAGCCCTGCACCGCCGGGCGGGGTCGGAGCGGTTCGGTCGGGTCTGAGTCTGTGGGAGCTGGGGCAGATCCTTGGCGCTGGTGGGTATTGTAGCAGTCTAGCAATGGTGACGTGCTGTATCTTGCTGATGTTGCAACAGAATATAGAGAGCAGACAGTAACTTAGTAACAGCTCGTTTCCTTTTTAAGCCTTGAAGTTCTGTAGTGAGAACCCACAGTTAGGGAAATTCTGACCTCGTGAGAACTTCACCGCCTACAGCCCTGCCGTGTAACTTGCTGCTGCCTCATCGTGGTGCGCCCAGGGCTCTAAATCTGTTTCTGAGAATCATCGGAGATCGTGATTTGCTGTCTCTCGAATGTAGCATGCCTGTGATGATAAGATGTTGCTGCTCTGATGGTTTCTTACCTTTGGGTGAGACAGGGCTCTTCTGATAAATTCTGAAGCTGCACAAGGGAGATCCTTGCTTGGTGGATACCTCTAGTGCATACCTGGCATTTGGCTTTCAGGTGCATTGGCCCTTTTCCCAGGAGGGCATTTGGCCTTCAGAAAATCATCTTGCTTGCAGTTCACTCAGGTGCTTTTCTGAGGAGCACCTGGGAAAGAGCCAGGGCAGGAGGAGGGTGTATGAAATGTTCTTAAGGCAGCCCAGCTGCTTATTGCTCTCTGATTTGGGGATTCCTCAGGTGGGAGTGGGGATTTGCCCACGTGCATCTACTGTTTAACGCAGGCATGGTAAGAGGTGCTTCAGGGAAGTTTTGTATCTCCTGCTTGTGGTGGATCAACCATACTGCACGTGAATGGTGAATCTGACTTAAAGGAAATATTGCACCTGTGCTCCACAAAAAAAGGGATGATAGCTTTTTCTTGCGCAAGCTAAGACTTCATGCTGTGATGGCCTGCTCCGCTTCTGGCTTCTAAGTGTTAATCTATAAATTGTCCAAACTGTAGGCATTTGCTTCCCTTCTCTTTTAGAAAGTAACATAACTTAAGGACTTGGGAGTTATTGGACCAGAAGGAGAGAGCAGGATTCTTTTGTGCATTTTTATCCGGAAACAGTCCCAATCCCAAGCCTGAGACATTATCGTTATGGTTTTATCTGTAAAATAGATTGTATTTCAGCTGATCTATGGATGCTTCTCACAATAACTTCGATAAAACCTACTTTGTTCTGCAGATCAGGCTTCCTGAAAATAACATTGATAGTTTATGATTTTTTTACCAGAATACAAACTAATTATAGCTGTACCTGTATTAAATCTATAAAGCTGTCTCTTCTGTTGTGTGTGGGTTTTTTTTTCTTTTTAAGGCAGCTAAGAATGGAGCAACAGGTGTTGAGCTGGATCTTGAATTTACTGCAGATGGTGTTCCCATTCTAATGCATGATGAAACCGTGGAAAGGACAACTGATGGGTCTGGAAGATTGCGTGACTTGACTTTTGATGAAATTAGGAAGCTTAATCCATCTGCAAAACATAGGCTATGGTAAATGAACTGTTGCTCTTCTGAAACTACTGTTTCAACAGTGAAAAAAATATTCTTGACAAACACATTATTGATTTTTATCACTGATGAAAATTTTTGTAAATTTGAAACTTAGTCCCATATGTTACTTCTCATTTGGTTTTTAGAAGTGCATGAGACTATGACTACTTACTCATCCTTACAATAGGAACAGTGAAGCAGGGTCAAGATAATTGTCTTTCAAGGACAAAATCCACAGGCCTCTAATGTTAATAGATAGGTTAATCTCTACATAAGCTTCCCCTAAATTGACTGCAGGACACGAAATATTCTGGAGTTTCACTATATGTCAAAATTGGCTTGAGTAATTACTTCTAAAATTAATTTTATTCACATACATTTCTTGACTGATTGCATCTTGGGGATTCTAAACATCAGGATTATACTGTTGAAAAGGATCTAAGCAGATTTCCTGGGTCGTCTCAGGTAGGAGCTGTGAGCCAGTGGCTGATTAGGTCCTTTCCAGTGGTGTGCAGGGGAAAATATTTTTGTATATTACTCAAATTCTGATAACAATGCAACTTCTACAGTATCATAAGTGAGTCATCCGTTTTAGAGGAATAGCTTCTAGTATGTGCTCCTGAGACAGTGCATTACGGATTTCCAGAGTCCTGTACCACCTGTGCGAGTCTGTGGTACCAGTAGCATCTCCCCCGTCTGTTACTGGAAAGGTGACCAACTGAGCCACTCGGCGAGAACTTCTGCATGGGCAGTTACCGCTGATCAGCTGTTGTTCACTTGTCACCCAATCAGGAATAATTTATTGATGTGTGAAGCTGCTTGTCCTGCATCCTTAAAGCTAAGGATTTAGCTTGCTTACTCTGCCAGGATCTGCATTTCTGGCTTGGGGCTAGGGAGCGCAGTCGAAGCAGGGTGGAGCGGGTGGGTGGGTGGTCAGCGGTTGGGACTGAATGGTTATTTGTGGTAGTTGAGGAAGGAGGTGAAGAACTGAGGTTAGTGTTCTGGTGGGGGAAAGGGGGTCAATGAGTATTGGGTTAGACCTTGAATTTGAAAGGGTGCCTTTGTCTAGCGGGATTCTAGGGGAAGCAGAGATGTGCCCATATCCCTCTACGTGTGCAGCCTTTGACAGGGCGAGAGCGCCACTGCTGCCATTGCTAGTGGTGCTTGATCCCACCTCTGCTACTAGTGTGTCAGTAAACTACGTTCAGGAATCCCCAGGAAACAGCTCTGTGTAGTTGGGGGTGTGCATGCCCACATGTATGCACACGAGTATCTTGACTGCATTCCAGTGAGGAGTTCTCCATTTCTACAGGAGCAAATTCCAGGATGAAAAAGTACCAACTCTGAGAGAAGCTGTTGTGGAGTCTATGGATCACAATCTTATAATCTACTTCGATGTCAAAGGCCATGCAAATCAGGTACCACTTAATGCACTAAGACACCTTTCTTTGCCCTTTCTTTGGGTTCCTATCCTGCTCTTTTGTTGGTCTCAAACTGATCTGTGTGGTACAGTCCTTTCTCTAGTACAAGTGGGATTCATTTTTCCTCTTAAAATAAGTCCTAAGTAGTACTTCAGAATTTTATCCACAATATATTTAAGGGTATTTCAAGCACTGAGAATGCTATGCACTGCTGTAAACAGAATCTTGAGAAGGACTTTGGTTGCAAAAACCAACATGCATTTTCTGTGTTAATGCTATAAACATGATGCTGTTTTTCTTATCCCCCCTTTCCATTTCAATTGTAGCCACACAAAACAGGAAAGTATTTTTAAAGGGGATTATTCTAAAGTGACTTTGCAGTGTAAAGTAAATACGAGTGTATATATAAATATAACATCTGTGTGTGTCTCTAATTGGCAGGCAGTTGATGCCCTGAAACAACTCTACCTGGAGTTTCCGCGTTTGTATAACAACAGCGTAGTCTGTTCTTTCATGCCAGATGTTGTTTATAAGGTGATGTTTCCTAAAAGTTTGTTTTGGGTTTTTTTAGTTCTGTCTGGGAATTTCAGTAAGATACACAACTCCCAGTTCCAGATTACTTTTGGGTTGTTAAAATCACCAAGACTTCTTTAAAAAAAAAGGAACCATAAATCATAAGCCTCCTGCATAATCTTATTAGATCCCTCTGTGCTCATGAGATGCATGTACTATAAAACTACAGCCATGCCCTCCATTCTGAAAATTATACAGAAACACAGGCATCACTCTTACAGTTGGCATGTGGCCAGGTATGTGTGCAGGGTACCTGCAAAATAAACCTCATATTTTCATATAGATGTAGACTATTCTTAAAACTGTTTCCTAATTCTCACTGCCAAGTACCCTTACTATGTAGTTTATTCCATTGCCTGACTGTTCTGCGATTTTTTTTTAACATAAAGGTAGTTGGTTATTCAGTACATTTTAAAGAAAAAACAGTAAAACATCGTAAACAGCTTTCTAAAAGAGTTACAAAAGAATCTGGAATGGAAAGGGAGAAGGATTCTGGCAGAGCTGCAAATACAAGCTAGCACTTTGACCTCTCCCAAGCTGTATTTAATGCAGCTTGGCTGTTGCTTGAATCAGTCTCTGCTCCTTGACCTTCCAGATGAGACAAGCTGACAGAAACGTTGTGACAGCACTAACGCACAGGCCGTGGCATCTGAGTCATTTTGGAGATGGGACACCCCGTTTCAATTCCTCCTGGAAACACTATTTGTATATGATGATGGATGTCATTCTCGATTGGAGCCTACACAGTTTCTTGTGGCGACTGTGTGGGGTTTCAGCTTTCCTCATACAGAAAAATTTTGTGTCTCAGTAAGTGTTACAGCTTGCTCCTATATCGCGAGGTATTACCATTCTACTGATGTGTGAGCATGGAGTTAACACAGTGTGTGTTAATCAGTATGTTCCATTTAGTGTTGTGTAAGGTTGTTCAGACAGTTTTTTACCGCATGCTGTTTTATTATTTAAAGCCTCTATCTTTTCAATCTGTATTTTTATCTTATGTCAGATACTAAGTTTAGTCTCAAAGGGGAAGAAAACTGTTGCTTTTGCCTGTTTACAGTACTGAAACACAAAAAGATGACATGTTGCAAAAGATGACACACTATCATTCTTGATGCGATACTGATGTAAGACTAAACCTCCATTGTAGCTCAGCATTGTCTGCCTTCAGTATGGCAGTGCCAGCCTTCCTCTTACCGCGTCTCTCTTCCTTGCAGAGAGTACGTGAGGCACTGGTCTTCAAAGGGAATTCAAGTGGTTGCCTGGACAGTGAACACGTTTGCAGAAAAAAGCTACTACGAAAGCGTCCTTGAATCCAGCTACATCACCGACAGCTTGGTGGAGGACTGTGACCCCCATTACTAGACCTGGGCTTTGTAGACGCCTAAATAAGATGTCTTACCAGGGCAGGTCTGAATTGGCCATCGAGAGGGCATCCACTGGGGCCGGTGGGACTAACGGTAGCTCCAGCACAAGGAAAAGCTGTAGCTTACTTCTGCTGCATGGTCAGATCTCGAATGCAGAAAAGCCCCCCATTGCCACACTGGACAAAGCTGAGGTACAGCCACTTGCCGTCGGAGGAGATCGCACTGTGATGTAAACCCATCAGTCTTGACGAGCTGACAGGGCAACACGCTCTACGTGCAGGTTGCGCTGTAATTCTCAGAGTATCCCTTTTGTTTAAAAACTTGGTTATAAAGTCGTCAGCAATTTTTGGTGGCAAAATTTAAAATCATCCCTTGATTTTAGTAATTTAAAGTCTGTTCTACAGCTGTATAATTATTTGAGGTTGATTTATGGCATCTTAAAACCATCTACATTACTGTTCTGGAAACAGAAACTGAAAATAATGGTGCTAAAATAGAGGGTGAGTGTATTTCCCTCCTACTGCATGGAAAGATGGCTGTGCTGCATCTTGGCAAGAAAGCCAACTTTCTGCGTTCAATGTGAAGACTATGAGGATTAATGACTAAAACTTGACTATCTTACCTTCCAGACTTTTTAAAAGAACCAAGGGAGGATTGAAGATTATTTTTTCTAATGATACAGCACATGAATGTATTTGTTTTAAAAATAAAGCTATATATTGAGTGCTGGTAGTGGTAGAACAAATAGAGCTGAAATGTCTTTTTACTTTGCTTATTGTTTGCATGATGGAAGGGCACTCACAAGGGTCTGTGGGAAATTGTAATCCAGATTTAATCTGAAATCAAACCAGTTTGCAGTTAAAATAAACAAGTGTCTGATAGCTCCTGGGTATGGTACTCCTTGTCAGCTGTGCACCAGCAGATTGATGTAAAATGTCCAAATCAGTGCAGGGTGCTTGCTATTTTTTCTAAAAAGTAAAACCCCAGGTGCTGTCATCACAGGTGCCATCGACATGCCATGAACAGTTTTGGCTCTGCGGTAGTTAGAGAAGACCATCAATGACGAGCAAGAGCAGAAAACTCCTGCAGAGCTGGCCCTAACATAAATTAGACCACCTCTTCTTAATGACCAATGTATGGAAAATTTACTAAGTTTAGTAACTTCATTTCAGAAGAACGTGATACTGATTTCAACAGAGATGAGGAATGTGAAGACTTAACGGATCGGTGGCCTGCTGCTGCAGGTTATTCAGATGTAATCTGATGCGATACCTTAGATGGTGCACGTGGCCATGTGTGTGTTTGGGTCGAACGTGTAGCCCTGTTCCTCGTGCTGCTTCAGTGCAGTTGAGTTGTTTCCTGTCTGTGCTGCTGTGCTTCGGCTGACGTGCTGCACTGTACACGGGTGCTGGGGGAAGGCTGCACCTACCGGAAATGGAGCAGCAGAGGGCACGGATGGGTGCAGTTCGGTACCCTGCTTCGGACAGAGGTGTGCTTGACAGCATGCCTTACAGCTAGAATTCGTACTCGTGTGCATGGCCAACTGAAATTTAAAAAAACCTTCTCTAAAAGAGGCAAAAGGTAATAAAAATTAAAAATCAGTCACTGGTGGAAATAACTACACAGTTGTCCCAAACTGAGGTAAGTCCAAACTTCTGAACTAGCAGCAGCTTAACGCTCCCTTCTGCAGGGGTGACGGGGTTTCCGCTTGTATCTTCAGCTATAGCTCAGCACAGAGAAACAGAGGAGTAAGGAGGTGGGCTCTCCTGTCAGGAAGACGAGAGCCTCTGCTGTTCATGTTGCTCCTCACCTGCCCTGCAGAGCCAACAGTCTCAGTCTTGTGGTGCACACCCTATAGCACGTGTACGTTATGCCCTCAACCAGTTCCTGTCCAGCTGTGTCACGAGTGCTGCCACCTGTGCCTGCGCTGCTGTCCCACAGGCGCTCCCCTCACAGCCCTTGCTCCAAAGGTCCGTTTCTCATTGCTGCTCGAGCTGCTGGCACTACTGTGTCACCATCCTCAGCCCGTGTTCAGTATTCACAGTAGAACAACATAGTAACGCTCAGTCTCTGGTCTCACATTGTGTGTGTTTGTCCTTTTTTCTGTACCTTTGGTGGCTGGTTTTGGGTTGTCTCTAGCCTGAATTATGAGCATGAGTAAAATATGTGCCTCTTTCCTGAGGCATTTTTATGTCCAAAGCACTGAGGGAGGAATAAACCAGGCAGTAGTAGGAAATAGGATAAAAAAAAAAAATTACCATCATGGCAAAGTTGTGGCTCTGAATAAAACGCTGCATCAAGTGTCTCTCACAGGCATAGATGATAAAAAAACATCTCTCAGTTGTGTTACTGCCAATCTAGCCTTTACTGGAAAAGATATGTGTAAACTTTTTGCTTACAAGCAGTGGTTTTACACAGATGAGAATTTTGATAAGTAGCCACTCTTAAAAAAGAGTTCTGATAACTTTTAACATCACAGCTGCTTTTGAGTGACTGTAATAAACTGTGAAAATGGCTCCAAAAGGTGAAAATAGGATAGAAGCTTCACCTGGTTCTGCCAAGTTACTTTGCAGCCATTACAATGTCTCAGTCGTTGAAAACAACTGCACTTTAATTTCCTTCTATTTTTATTTGACCTATACTTCACTTTTGATTTAGATCAGAGAAAAGCAGTTTGAAAAATATAACTGATACAAAAATATTTTTAGACCAAAGCTTTTATTTACAATTAGGCACAAGCTTCCTTCCATTCAGTCAGCAGCAAGGGACCAGCGGTGGAGGGACCCTTGCTGCACCGTGGCAACGGCCAGTCCTGGGGGAAGGCTGGCTACCGCTGGAGTATCATGGCTTCAGAAACAAACCAAATGCAGGATGTTCCCCATCATCACCATGAACTGCAGTCGGGATGCATTTTGCAATCTGTTCTTCTATTTTATCTTCCATTTAGGGGTAAAAAAAGTGTTTGAATGGTTCTTTCAGTCATTAATGCAAATGAGTATTGCTTTCTGCAGAACACCAGCCAATGACGTAACATTTCTTATTGATTGTGCCTGCTCATGGTTGAAAATCTTTGTTATCACTGTAGTCTTCCCACTGAGCTGCTTCTCTAGCACGCAGAGCGAGCGCCACTGCCTCAGACACGCCTGGCCCGCTGCAGGGCTGCCACGGCTCCAAATCTGTTTCTCACAAAGGAAGTCATGTTAACTGTGCTGGTGTCGGTGTAATAACCACCCCCATTAAAGAGCCCTGTGCTATTTAAGTGTCTCATCTGTTAAGTATTTGGAATGAAGCTACATGTCTGAGTAAACCAGGAACAGTTCAAGCTACCATGCAAATTTCCATAGCTTTTTTTTTTATTCTGGACATAAGATGTCCTAGGGACTCTACACCTTTAATAACCACTTCTCAGACCCACGCCAAGATGTGAAGTGTATCTCTAATGTGATGCAATATTCTGGCCTGTGGCTGCTCCCATAAGACAAAATGGCTCATTTGACCACAGAAACGCGCTCTGTGGCGTACAGAAACTTGTGATCAGTCTTCAGAAGTCACCACCAGCATCGCAGCAAGCTACCAATAAGCACATCCTATAGAAAATGATTACCCTAGAAACCCAGTCTCTGTTTTCTCTTTATGCAAGATGCTAAAATTCTGTCTCTTACATCAAGCTGTTACATGCTCCATCTGTACTATATCAAACATCTTTATTGAGCTCAGCTTCTAAGAGTTGCTTTCTCCAAGTTTAGCATTTGTTTCTTACCTAGTGGGAAGCCAGTCCCTCTCAAGACCCCAGCAGAACAGGGATACTGAAAACAAAATTCACAAGCAGATTTAGGTCGATGTTTCCCTCGTGAGCCTATTACCTTGCATTTAAAAAGACACCAGTTACCTGTAACAAAACCACGCTCTCTAGATCATAAGCAGGTCTGCGAGCGTGAGTATTCCAACAGCTATTCTGATTACATTTTTGTACCTGCTCAAACCAATCTTTAAAATTATTTCTATACATACAGGCTGAGCTCTTTGTTCACCATACACCCATTGTCTCTGTCATGCCCCAGGTTCTATACAGGGAAATCAAGCAGACGTTTCCTTCTTCTGACCATCTCACCTCGTAAGATGTGCTTTGATTCCTGTCAAAGGCCCTTCCTGGGTAGTCTGGCACTTGCTGGGCAGGTGGTCTGGACGGGTGGTACGAGGAAGAGCTTCTCTGGAAGACAGAGCATTTGGCATTAGCAGTACTACAGTCTGGCTTCCAGTCATCACTGTATGGTCAGCACTACGCACACCTGGGGCTGTTACCCTTGGTTTAGGGAGATGGCTCTTCTGCTAGATCCACAATGAGGTGGTTCTGGCATCTCCTGTTGACATCCAACCTTAACAACTACAAGAACACCATCTGTGATTCTGTAACATCCACGCCTTGCAGGCGACCCAACCCTCCCCTCAGGAGTCCCACTCGTGAGCCTGGGCACGGGCACAAGGTTGCCTAGTGTTGGAGAATCCCCAGCACACAGAAAATGCTCATTTGCTTTAAGGTCTCCTCTCTACAGTCAGTATTTATTTATACGATCACATTAATGATGGCCAGTCATACAGGGGCATTTGTGGGTTTTTTTTGAGGGAGGGAGGGGAACCTAACAAACCGTTCTTCACCAGTATGTAGGTCAGAGTTCTCGCTCAACCCAAGTAACAACACTGCACTGAAAAATACATGCACATTAACACTAAATTGATGGCTGAGCAGGCAGGACTGACTTGAAAAATTAATTCAAGCTGAAGACGTTAGATGTCTGCCTTGATGCTGTATGGGATTTAAAATGGGGTTAGGTCAAAGCACTCAGTTTTACCCCAGCTGAAAAGATTGGGGGGGGACGGACACACACTATAATGCCTAGTGAGGGTAAGGACTTTCCTATATCCTTCCTAGGCTAAATTCCAGCCTGGAGCAAACAGTTAGGGAATTTCCACGGTACCTTTTGCCGCGTGGCGTTAACTAGTAATCAATCAGCTTAGGTGAAGTTTTAAATACAGACGTATCCCAAAATGTCAGCCTATTTGCAAGGCTGGAGGAACCCCACAAAATCCTACCAAGCACGTAATTGAAACGGCAGTATCGGAACTGTCAAACTGACCTGCTGGCCTGGTCCTCTTGGTGCAGGTGGGTTCTGCTTTGCCCTTTGCAGTGCCCGTAGTTTTTCAAGTAAAAACATTTTATCTTTTCCTTCCTATGGTCAAGACACATTTGATCATTAGCTGGAATGGAGTAATCATTCCTGAGAGGCCTATGACCAACCATTGACCACAACAATCATTACAATTCCTTTTATTCTGAGATAACCTGTCTACAGAGGGAGCTGCAGCAGCACAGCTTGAAGGGAAAATGATTTTGCAGCAGCTATCTGTGAGTTAAGTTTCCCTGCAATTCACATGGGGGAGGGCTCCCACCCCGCCTTGATCTGTCATAGGAAAAGCAGATTACAGCTCCACAATAGCAGGATGAGGCAATCAACAAGGAAGTGAAATTTCAAAAAAGATAAAGCTGAAAGTCAAACTTACATTAATAATTTGCTTACGTAAGACTTTGGCCATGGTCTTTCTTCCTTCTATTATTTGCCAGTAAAGATAAGTAATAATTCTAAACAAACAAACAAAGAAGTCCAACGTATGAGCACTCATACCCATGAGTATTTCCTCCTAGTCATCGCCTAAACAGGAAGTTATCCCTTTTATTTTATCCATTAAAAAATATATACACACTTATCTATACACACATATATGTGCATGTACATACACACACACACACGTAAAAAAGTATGTATACAATTACACAAGGAATAGCAAACACATGAAATTGCTTAAGACATTCTCTTGGAAAAGACCCAAAGATCCATGGACTTGTATTCAAGATGAAAGGTAAAGTAAGTCAACAATGCAAGGTGCATTTCAGATAACAAATAGGAACCTACTGCACTTCTCCAGCTTTGTGTCCGTTGCTTAGACACACGCCTGAATGCCTGAACCTTAAATCACAACACTGAATGCTTATTGCTCCCAGGCCAATCCTGGTCCCACTAGAATGAGCGGCAACTTGTTTTACGAGAACAGGTTTGGGCTCTCAAGTGTGTGCATGGCCAGTGCTAGAAATATCAAGCCGGACAGCTACAACATCAAACCCTACCTGTGGGCACATAGCTTCATATGCATGGTTTTGCCAATGTAATTTACTTCAGCCTAGGGGACAGTATGTGAATTTACCCAAGACGAGCTGGAAACAGACTCCAACCCACTCATCAGCATTTCCCCATATGGTGTACTCACTTTAACGCGCTGCTTGTGTACCACCACGCCCTTCCACCAGTGTCCCTAGGGTAGTTCAGCTATTCTTTACACAGTACCATCTCCTCTAATGACTCCACTGATGAGAAATGGTCAGAAAGGACAAAGCAACCATCTCCCAAGGTTCTGCTTTTTATGACTCAGGGTCCTAGCATAGATCTGGGCTGTGTTCCCTGAGTTGTGAAAGCTTGCTCTTTCCCTACTGATTTATTCACCTCTAGGAAAAAAAAAAATAATAATAATAAAAAAGGAATCTATCCTGCCAGCTGTATGCAGCATGTTATTATGCTGATATTCCATGCTGATATTCCTAAAGCTTAGTGTGTCAGTGGTAATAAGAGCTGGAGCCTAGGCAGCAGTAAACTAGAAATATTCAGTTAAAAGCAGAGCATCCTACGGTTAGCATGAAGCTGGTTTGTAAAGAGCTTTGGCATCCTAACACAAAAGGAATAGGTTTTATAACTTCTTTCTGTACTTCAAATACACATTCATTCAATACAATGCACTGAATACAATACATTCATTGGAAATGTAATTTCCAATACATTAACCATTTCTGATGCTTTAAAATGCACTTTGCCTTTTTTTTTTTTAAACAAAGAATGGCTGTGTCATAGCCATTTTTTTTTAACTTCAGGTCCTTTTCCAGTGCTTTTCATTAGCAAACACTTACAGGACAAGAACGGAGAGGTTGAAGAAGAAAAGTTCACTTGTAATTAAGTTATAGTAAATCCACACTACCCATTTTGAGGCAGTGTAATTTTCCAGTATTTTAATCCACTCAGAGACTGCAGCATACATAGAGGACAAACCTCGGAAAGGACCACATTCTTCTGAAGGTTTTAACCTGAAAGTGTGAGAAAACAGCTACTTAGAGCTTCATATATTAACCAGTGACGTCGTTAATACTGTGATTTTGTACATCAAGTTTGCTGTAGCCCTCTGATCTCTTTGGACCCTCAGGGAGCTTCCATGATCTGTGTCTGATTTTTAACTTGGGTCACTCTCCAGCCATTAAAATGCCACCTGAGACTACGCAGTGGGAGATAAGAGCCCTCAGTGCAATGGATCAGTACCAAGCTCTATAAATACAATCTTGACCTAAATGTAACATGTCAATCACTGTAGCGCAAGCCACAGCAAATTGAAAAATCTGGATTGTCAAAGTTTCACCACAGGTGCTTAAGGGAACCATCATTTCACCTTGCCTTTGAGGACATGAGTCACTACAGATTCTCAGTAACAAGAAGATGTGATGAAGTAAGGCAGCCCATAGCAAGAATTAACATTTTCAGGTAGACTGAAATAGTAAAGTGCTGTTTGCTTTGAAATTGAACCACTCCAGACAGTCTGAAATTCCCACTTGCCATCTGGAAATGTTCGCTCTGAAATATTTCATCCCACCTGGTTTCATGTGTAGCCAGCTGTCTTACTAAAGATTAAAATCACGTGGCTGAGAATTGCCAAGAAAAAGAAAAGGGGTATCCGTGCTGCCCTCCTTACTGTGACTAGAGTAAGATGCACATAAACACGGCAGCTTTAAAATACTGGTAACAACTGAGATGCATTATTGCAGAGGTCAGCACTCCCTGCAAAAAGAGCCTTTGAAGTTCATAAATAATCCAGAAGTTGACCTCAGTTGAGTTTTTCCAGGTGTTTCTCCACTGTGGACGCAGTATGGCCTATAACATAAATAAGTCCAGGAACTAGGACTAGGTCACAGAAACTTTTAAGGAGGAGCAAAAGCCAAATTTGCTGTGACATTTATATAGGAACCCAAAACTTCAATGTAACTTTTTTTCTCTTCCCACTTTCTTATAGAACCAGTTAGTGCATTAACCACATTCTTGCAAATTGGCCGAGCGTGTCTTGTTTCCAGAATACAGAACATCTAATGAACATCTGAAACCTTCCATTAGCAATTAATACAGCTTTTTTCTATAGAAAAATGTAGATTCCTCTGCCTGGTATGAGGTCGCACAGCATAACATAGTAGGCTTGAACACCAGTGATCTTCTGTACCTCCAGACAGTGACTCCAACGACAGAGAGGACTCCAAGGAAGGAAGGGAAGAACAGCAGGAACATGAAGGATGTCATCATTTGAGCAGTTCTCCAGACTTTGCAAGGGGGTTGGCAATTCATCATCAGACTGACCTTCAAAGAGATGAAGGTACACTGACTCTTGGAATGGTGTTACCTGCCACTTCAACCCAGTTTAAGTCAGTCCCCCCAAAATTCCTGGTGGCAATTGCTGGAATAGACCCATCACAAGTTTCCAAGAACGTCTTTCATATCAATCTGATAGATACACTGTAGTTTTAGACAACGTCAGGAATATAGTCTTTAAATATTAAAAGGCAAAATGATGTTCTGATGGGTTCTTCAGGACTCTCTTGGGTGGAGTTTGCATTTGTAGCATAAACAAACCCACTGTTCAGGCAAGTTTTGAATCAATCTTTCTAGCTACAGATTTGTTGTTCTACATCCAACACTACAAACTGTTCAATAACCCAACAAACGATCTATCATCTAGTCATACTACTGAGACAAAGAATTCTGAAAAGAAGACATTTCCACCATGATCTTTAGCTGAATCACCCTGCTTACAGTTTGGTAACTTGGGGGGGGGCATTGCTGGCGAGTAAGCAGGAAGCCAAAGTCACAGCCACCAGCTAAGTGTCATAAGTTCTTGTACACTACTAATCTCCCAGCCTTTAATTTTACTACTTTATTCTGTCCCCTCTCTAACTATGCTCTTAGACCCTCCTACAACACTTTCACACTTTTCCCCCCTCTCAAGTTTCACATGTTTGTAATTCAAGGGCGTGGATCGAAATTGTGTTCCTTTAAAGCCACCCACTCTCCCAAACCCAATCAAACAAACTGCTCCCCTAAATGCAAAACCCCACAGCCTCCAGAAAAAAACAGCACTTCAACGCAATAAATTCTGCCCAGTTTTCAAACGCTGTAAGTTTATGATGAATATATGTAAAGCCAGTTACCTTTTTCACATAAAATACTAAAGAAAATGATATCAGCTGGATACAAGGCAGGAGAGGTGAGAAGAGGATACCGATCCTACAACAAACAATTTATAAGGGAGAAGTTCAATCACCACTATTCACCACCCAGCTCTCAGTGCACTGAAAGCAGAAAATATCATACAAAATTCATATACATTTAGCGTTTGGTTATTTGGAAATGTAAATATATTACCATTGGCCCTGTAACAGTAAGTCAACCTTTAAAAATATGCAACTTCATACATACATATCTACGTACACATCTGCAGAACTCTATTACAATAGGAGTAATATACTCGTTCTTAGAAATACGGCATCTTTTCCAGAGTTTAATACTGGGAGTATTTCAACACGAACACCATTCCACTGGGGAAGTAAACAAAACTCTAGGATGTCCCTTTTACAGGTTTCTCCCAGACCAGGTGGCCACAGGGTATTGTTGTTTCCTGCATAATTACAAAGAGAACTGGCAAGTCACAATCCTTACAAAGGCACTTAATATGTCATCCCTCTCAGGCATTTATCGTGTTCTTTCCCCCCCATGATGAGAAGCACCCAGAAATGTCAGAATAAGAGTGTTCCATGGTATTTGGTCTAGTGTAAGATGTCCCTGCTCATGGCATTAGATGATCTTTAAGGTCCCTTTCAACCCAAACCATTCTATGATTTCTAAGTGCAAATGAAGTTTTGGTCATAAATATAACACTTACCAGGTCAAAGTCTGTGCATAGATCAAATCTAAAACATTTCGCCCGATATCAAATTCTGGCAGCCCCCAGCTCACATAGACTGTAGTTCCAATAATTCTGGGGAAAAAGAAAAAAAACCACAGCACAATAGCATTTGCTAAATGATAAAAACCTTTAAAGAAATCTCTACAATTGACCTGAATACAAGCATCAACAACAAATTATTTAGGGGCTGCATTAACCACATGTCATGCAAAGCATCCACAGCTTGTTGATTAGACAGCACATCAACAATGAAACAGAATTTGGCAAAAGCAGATTCCCATAACACACTTCAGGTTTCAAATAAAACCACAAAATCTATGACATTTTTCACGCAACTCAAAAAAAAAAAAAAAAGAAAATAGTATTTGTAACTGTATCAGAAAACTATGCTTACGCTTAAACAGTTGAAATGGCAAGTTACCCAAGTACAAAACTGTAACAGCTTTTCAGTTCCTGAGTCCTGAGAATTTTCAACCTCAATCAAAAAACTGAACCTTGTAGACTGATAGTCTTAATATACCCTAAAGCATATCCTGCTTAAAACTAACTGAGCCTGCAAGTAGCTGAGACATACACAGGGGATTCCTACTGAGGACCAACAACTCCTTCTTAGCACCTGATTTTTCCTGAGGTGGGGAGATTCAGTTTCTGCTTATTGTCGCACAAACAATAAAGATTTTGGTAACTATCCCACCTTGCCTTGAATACAGGTCTTGGTTCCCACCTTATCAGCTGCAGTATCAATGTTTCAGAGGGTTACTCTGAATATGTACAAATAAATATGAGCAATTGTACTTATAATCTGTCACGGCTGTAAATCTGGTGCTTTTGCCCAGCTTAGTGGAAACCATTCATCACAGCTGACACTGCAGTTTCGGTACTGCGACCTTTTGCTGGGAGGTGGTTTCCTGCCTGAACAGACCAAGAACAGAAGGGGGATTAAAGTACACTGGCAAGAGCTGTGGAGGGAAAGTCAAGGGCTTCTCAATGTTGTTTTGTGTTAATTTAACGTAAAGTTACCAAGCCCTACCTTGTAAATGAGTCTTGTTCACATCGTGTGCAAAGGGCAAACAATGGCCTCCTACACAAGCACGGCCAGGAACACTAAATGCTCTGTAGAGCTGGCAGGCACTTTAATATTCTACTACCTCACGTCATAAATAATGTTTGACAATGTGAAGGTACACACAGCAGATGTCAGAAGTAAATGACCTTTGCTTACATGCTTAGCTATGTTCATATTCAGTTAAAAATACCTTCTCACTTACCATGCTGCAGAACTCTACACTTGAGAGTCATATTATATCCTTAATAAGACTGATTGAAATAAAATTTTAAACTTGTGTGCGCTCTGTAGAGTGACATAACTAATAGGAAAAAAAACTATTGGGTGACATACCAAGGAAAGCCAGTGGTGTGCCTGTGCATATGCAGAAAAGCAAGGTTTTCTTGGAGCAAGGAGACAATTGGTCCTTTGTCACCCCATTCAGGAGACCCAGGGGAGTAACATGCGGCTGCCTCCCTGCCTGTGCTTCCATCTCCCAGGCAAAAAAGGACACATTGGGAGAGTGGAATGGTACACACTCCGACCTCCTCCTAGGAAGGAGGTGCAACATACACAAGGCATGTACTCAGAGACTATGCCTGGTAGAGACAACCAAGGAAGTTTCAGTGGTGCCACAGCCACGCTTTTGTAGGACTTCTCTTTTTCTCACTTTGGAAAAAAAGACCAAGTCTTTGGTGTCTTTGGTTAATGAACAAAACCAAGATTGGAAAAGTAGTACTCACCTTCGTAAAAACTCTCCAAAGAAAGAGCCAAGCAAACAAAATATGAAGTCAACTAGAACAAGACGATAGATATCTTGGCCAACCATAGTTTCCCAGCACTTTAAGAAGCAGAAGAAAAAAAATTAAAAATGCATATCTAGAAGTCAAAAATCATGTGACTCTAATATACTTCCCAAATGCTTGAGCATCTGAAACTTGGGCTACAGGCCAAAGATTTGCTAGCAGCCACACTAACCATAGTTGACCTCTAATTGAACAATGCTACAAACCAGCTGAGACCTCAGTCGGGTGATTCATTTTTTCCTACAGTTCATTTCTCTAAAGATGCTAACAAAAAAATGTTGGAGGAGCAAATTCAGCTTTCCAAGACACTACGTGTACTTCTCTTTGCTGAAGCAAGCTTCTTATCAAAGATTTGTATTTTTTAAACTTTACCTGGGACTCTGATGCAGCCACAATGTTAAGCCAGTAGTAGCACAGTATTCCAACAATTGATATTTTCAGGATGATATTTCTAAAAAGAAATAAGTAACAGTAACTGCACTGACAGCTGGTCCATAAGCTCACTGGAGGGAATGATGGCAGGATGACCACTGGTTACACTTTATTACCTCCTCTTCTAACAACAATAGCACTGCAGAGTGCCAGGACTAACAGGAGCTCTCCTCAGAGCTCAGGTGCAGCATTATTCTATTGTCCTGGCAGAAGGGGAGCTGGGCATGACAACCTTGGCACAAGTCTCTGCTAAACAGGCTGCTGGTTGGGTGTGTGGGCTCCACAGGGGAGGAAGGTCTGAGGGGCACCGCGGGTTACGTGGTGTTAATTACAGGCACCTGTATTTAAGTCAGACCTCCTCACTCCTCTCTCTCCTTCCTCTCTCTGGGGGGGCAATGGCCCAGGGGCTGTCCAGGGAAGCTACAAACAAAACCAAGTTCATAGTCATAGTGTGCCTAATTGAGAAGAAAACTATATGCCATCCTCATGCAGAGATGTAACACTCCAGAAGGCTAACAGAAGACAAACAAATCATGGAGGGCAGAGTATACAGAAGCCTTTGGAGAAGATGAATCCTCCTCCGTAGCTTCCTACTGCCCACCACACCACCTAGACATAGTTTGCTGTCAAGAAGAGTAATTGGACAACTTCTGGCAAAAAACCAACAAATACCTTGTAATAGTGACATAAATCTGGTGTCCAGGAGTCTGAAATCTCTCCAGCCGTCCAAGCCACGAGTAGAAGAATGGGATGAATGCATTGAGGAGAGATGTGACAACAGGTAGCACCAACATGGCAGCTTGGCTCTTTAGGTCATTTTTATGCCCTTTCACAAACAGCTTAGAGAGGAAGAACAAAAACAACCCCAAATTAGAGCCTTAACCAAAATTCTATCTCAAGTTGTGCCCACAGGGAAGACACCTAGCACACCTCCCTGTATGTTTTTGGGTTAGAGACTATCATGTTTTATGGGCACATGTCTAGCAGTCCAGTGCCCCTCTCCTCTTCCCCCGCATTACAGGGGACCAAGGGTGGGAGCCACAGATTAAATGTAGCTCCTAGGCAAAGGAGAGGCCTTGCTGAGGCTTCTTCTTGCTGTTTCTTTCAAGGTCACCAGCTGCACTATCCCTAAGCTAGCCATAAGCCTAGACAAGCACCTGCTGGGGTTAGGGGGCAGATTTGCTCAGACTCTTGCCATAGTCCCCAGTGGTGCAAGCCTTCGCAAACCAGCTTTTAGGTACAGCACAATTTGTATTTGCATTGGCAGAAACAACAGCTATGCTTCCCTACCATCCTAGTAGTGAACAGACCGCTGCTTGCACTCAGTGTAAGAGACCCACGTGGAAAAAACACACCTCCAAAACCAGAACGCAAAATCTGTCCTTACCTTTAGGTTATTAATGGAGAGGAAATAAACACCAGCACAAGCTGCTAGTGCTGTTCCCAGGGAAGCAACCCAAGCAACCAGATGAATAACAATACGAACAACTCTCTCTGTCACAGAAAACTTTAGAACTTCTTGGTTTACTTCAGTGAGGTCTTCCTGCAAGAAAACAATTCCTAATGAAGAACTCCTTAGTCACCTGCATAAAGCAAAACTTGTTTCAAGTAAATGCTTGAGAGACTGAATGAAAGATTATTGCTCTAGAAAACAGGCAGAGTTTACTGGGAATATTTACTGGACACCTTTTGTGCTGCTATCCCAAGAGTTATCTTTTGACGGTTACACTGTATTTCAGAGATAATATTACAAGCCTGCCTTTTGTTTAGAAAATGGTTAAACAGCAGGAAGGAAAACTAGAAGAAATATTCTGTTTGGCAAATATTTAATAGTCACAGAGATTCATTCAGTAGAATACAAACATACAAATATTTGTCTGTAGCTTAAAGAGAAAAGAAAAGCAAGTAGCTGAGCCAGCTCCAGGAGTTCAAACCAAATGACACTTAACAGTCAGGAAGACTTAAGTCTATTAGGAACAGGACTAGCATGCTTGAGCCACTCTGCCAGAAACTTGTATATGCATACACAAATATGTGTCCACAAATAAGTCTCTGGCAGAGTGACTGCTGCATGCTAGTTTTGTACCCTTCTACCTTTTTATACCGCCTGTGTTTTGTACCTTTATTTGTGTGCTGAGATTCTTTTGTTTCAGCTTTACAGCTTTTTCATTAGTTATATTGAAGTCCCAAGTGCAGAGAAGTTTGCTAGCATTTCCAGAGTACGTCTGAGGGTTAATGAAGTTCCTGCAGAAGGATTTGGCCATGCTGCAATGAAAATTAACTTTGTGAGATGCCTAATGGGGAAATACATCAAGTTCGTACAGCAGGGTTGCTGCCAATCTTTACCTCTGCAAGGCCACATCAATACCAGAAGATAATAGAAACAACAGCTTACAGAAGTGGGATCATGCTATTCATTGGTTTAAACTGGGATTCTCTGCACCTCCCTTACTATTTTGCAGTTATTATTTATTTTTCTAATAAAGGTTTGATTTCTGGAGACTGTCTTTTGAGCAGAAACTTCTGCTTAAACTCTAGACCTGGAAATAAGGACTTACAGAAACATAACAGGTAATTACTACTGCCAATGATTTACAGGGTGGGGTTTTTTTTGGTGGGATTTCCCCTCCCTCCCCCCCTTAATATAAGGGAAAAAAGAACATTGTTAGTTTACCTGAACAACAAGATTAGAAAACAGATGACAAAATAAATTCCAACAGTGAAAATATAGGCCAGCTGCATGTTGTAAGACAGACCATTCTCTATTTTACTGATTGTAGCATTGGTGTAAAAGCCATAGTAGAGTACTGTTTGTTGAAAATAACCCTGAAAAGATATGGACATCATTCAGCAAGTTTGCTATCATCTGCATATGGTGGGAAGTATCATCACCTGAAGTAGAATTAGTGGAAGCGGCAAGGGTCCCATTCCCTACTGTGAAATTACAGGTGTGATTGAATTTCTAAATATCAGGCCCCTTGTTTTCCTGCTATCAGCTAAAATATTCCATAGTGTTGAGATCTAAATGACTTGTATCCTTCTTAAGATTCATATGGGATGGCCATGAGTATTCAACATCTTTGCAGGATTTGGTCTTTTCTGAAAATTCCTGAAGAGGGAAAGGCTTAATCGCTTCTTTCTTAGGAGCAAGGTTCCGTACAGACAAATTGTATGGACTGTGAAGGAACCAGGAAGGAAACACGTGACGTTTAACGCTAGCATTACTACATTATAGCTGAACTCTTGCAATGGTGACTGTACTTTGCAAAGTTCAACAGCACTTATTACAAAACATAGCACTTTAAAAGCAATTTTAGAAGGAAAAGGCTGACACCTTTCCTCTTTAAAAAGATCTCTTCTCAGCTAAGCATTAGTAAGAGCAGAGTCTTGTTTATTAAACTACAGAAATCCTTTAACAACAATAAAACTGACACATTTTCTACAGCAAGGACAGGGGGGAAAAAAAAAAGGCTAAGTCGTCTTCTCAGATTATTTAGCTGATGAATACTAGTAGAGTTAAAGAAGCGCAAAATCTTCCTTTCAAAACAGCCTGGGCCTTTATTCCCTGAATGTAAAGATCTCCACACAACGAAAAGAGATCCTCCTGTTTCCAGGCCCCACTGAGTTCCGTGGCTTGCCCCAGAAAGATCTGTGTACTCCGTGGAAGAATAAATCTTTGGAAATAAGCAACATTCACAGGATCACATATGGAAATCTGCACTGTATTTTCAGAGGAAAATTAGCATGGGAAAAATGTTCTGCTGAGAACTATTGTAGCTATCTCTGGAAGCTCTGGCTTCCTTTGCGTCTCTTTCTGAAAGCGATGAAATCCTGGAAATATTGCTGAACACTGCAATCATTTGCAGAGAAACGCATCAGAATGAGTTCCATTCATCCCATTCTGAGTCAATGTTTGTTGCAGCTTCTTTTTCAAACATGTACTAAATATTATTTCGAGTCATGTAAAATTCTAACTCCACCTCTTAATAAAAAATACTAACTTTTTTACTTTATTGTGAGTTTTTGAAGTAGATCTGTTGCATACAGTACTAATACAAATCTGCTGTTACATACTTACAGCTCCAGTGAACAGCTCCAGACCCATGAAAGAAAGGTTATTTGGTTCTGCTGCAACAAACTGAGGGATTGTGATGAAACTGAAGTTTATGAGGAATGAGAAGATATTGAAAGTTAGCAGCCACTTCAAGAAAATAAAATAAGAAAGAACACTTGTTCCAAACTCAGCACCAATGATCTTCAGAGTCTTGTGCCATAACTGCAGCAGGTGAAAATATTCGGACAAGCTATTCCCAAATCGCCGAAACGACTGAAGTGCAAAAGAAGAGAGAGATGAATCTCAGCAAGCAGTCTTAAACAGGACTCACATTCATGTAATAAAGCTCACATTTTTTACAGTTCCATTTTGATGATAAGAACAGACTTCCCCCACTACATGCACCATGAGATGCTTAATGGGTGTTCCCAAGTGCTACCATAATGCAAGTCATTATTAATGAACCCTGCAGCAATTAATGGGTTCTTTGGTAAGTAGCGTGAAGCAAGATATCAGACACCTCTGGAGACAGTGATAAAATTGTAGCTAAATTGATTTAACCCATTGTGACCGACGGAAGTTTCTGACACTTACCACTGTCATTCCCTGCAGACACTGTGTACAGCAGGAATGTTGAGTACTGCGGTACTTTGATGTTTTTGTTATTTCTTTGAGAACTTTATTCCTGTGGGAGAGCAGTGCAAGCATTATAGTATAGGTTGTAATCAAAACAAGAAGCCACACAAGCTGCTACAAATACAGTTTCACACATGTGCATATGAGCAGTTAATAAAACATGGAGATGTTCTGCTGGTTCTTTTTCTATTAGCTGATACCATGGCTCTTGTCAATGCTATGACAGCATGTCCTAACCCCTCCACCAACTCACACCGGGAACAAAATTTAAATATATTCTGTGAGGAGACAAAAGGATGCTTGAGACGATGTGGTCTCTTCTCCATTTTCAATGGCCAACATCCAAGTTTTCTTTGAAAAGAAATCGCAAGTCATCATTAATAATCAAACCTCAAGGCCTTGATATTCTGTTTTATATTGCCATGAGAGATTCTTCTTATCCAGAGAAAGGACAATGAACCATCTTTAAATTATCTTCCCTTGCAAGATGTTAGCTTTTAAAAAGTGCATTAAAAAGTACTGGGAGTTCTTTCAAAAGTGACAAATCAAAGCTGAGCAGATGGCAAACACCCATACTTGATAGCTAGTTGTTAAAAGTATACTGTTTGTAAAACTATACAGATAAACTTTAAGTTTTACCTGATTTCCCTCTTTTTTTTCATGGTCTCTGGCATCTTCTGGATTGCTCTAATCCTTTCACTGGTGGACATACTTGCAAGATTTCCAACTAACTTTTCCTCTGCATAAAACCCATGAGAAATCCAGATTTGGGGATGATATTAATACAGTAATTCTTATACAAAATCTGAACTGCTTATAACAACATTCCCCATTTTCACTAGTGCTAAGGTGTGGCAAGTTCTGAGACTTAATAATACTCCCCAGAATATCCTCATCTCCATCAGTACTCTAATACAGATGTAAGCAGTACAATACTGAATGTTAAAAAATAAGTATCACTGGTCTGATGCTTGTTTAATGTTAATACAAAGAGCTACAATATAAAGGAAAACAAAATACTGACAAACTCCAAGATTATGGTCTATTCCTTGATCACTGTTTGACAGTTACATTTCTACGATGCTACATATTGACTTGAAAGCTAAACTTTTGTTTTTATTCTAGAATTTTAGTTGATGTTAGTGCCCAACCTTAGCACTACCTATCAAATAGACAGAACTGCACTACTTGACAATCAAGCTGGCTTTGCATAGTTGAAATCCAATGCTAATTCCAGACACAGTGGCTGAAAACAATCCATTAGCTGGTCAAAAAAATTCTAATAAACAGTTTAGCTTTTCCTTCTACAATTTAACTGCAATTCACACTGCACTGTGCTTCATTTATCATGGGATTCCAGTGTGCTAGTACAGCATAAAAGACTAATCATTAACATTCACACAAAACCAAGTTGTTCCCATAACCACAGAAAGACTGTACATGCAATTCTGGTGATAAACCAAGAATAGTATCAACCACACCATCCTTGTGCAAGAAGCTATTTAATATTGAACCACTCCTCAAAATTCCTACCTTCTTTGCACACTGGATCTGTTTCAAACAGGCTGGAAGAAGCCATGAAGATCTCATCAGGTGGTCTTCTGTTGTGTCTCTGAACAAAGTTATCTAAATAGCATGCACTGTTTAGCCCAGATACTCCTGATAAATTGACTTAAATTCAAATTTCACTTTCACAGAAACAACCTCAAGGCATACACTTCATTCTTACTACCTACATGACAACATATACTCCCCTGCTCACTTCTTTCCTGGTCATCCTTGATAAACGTATGCAATTTTTCACATATGTATGGTAAGAGAGGTACTGAGCCCAGCCTTCAGCTGTCACGGAAAACTTTGTCATCTAAGCCATTCATAAATGCACACATTGATTATTCAAGACTTTCTTTCTAGAAGACAGATTCTTTCTTTAAAAATCCGTTCACTGACTTCAGAGGGATTGTTTTAGTATCACACTCAATTATGCTGAATAAATTATCTGTACCAGACTCCCATTTCCACAGGCTAAAATGCAACTGTTCTCTCAACCTTCTTTCGTCCATTTATTCAAACATGAGTGACGTCTGCCTTCCAGCTATGAAGCAGATGGGTTTAGCCACATCTTTCCTTGCCTTGACTTCACGGAGTGAGGCATTTCCAGGTACCAATAAAATAATTGCTTTTTAATACAAATACAGAATTTTGCCAAATCAGATATTAAGACCATGTTCTTAAACATGAAAAAGAGAAAAAAACATGAATCCGTCACTTGGGGCACCTAGGTAACAACTCCAGAAGCAGCAGGCAGGAACAAAACCGACTGTAATAGAAGAATTACACAATATGGGAAGAACAGTTCCTACCCAGAACATGAACAATAAATTACTATGGTAGCGTAAAACAGAACCCAGATTATAATATTCCAGCCACCCTGTATTTTAATGACTATAAATCTCTAACTACTATTATAGCCTAGAATTTACACAGAGACAACATAGTGAAAAATTCACTAAAGACAGTCTCAAAAAATCATCCTGTCCTCCTCTTATTTCATCCTATTATGAGTCTCTTCAGATAACTGCATAAGTTTGTTTTACGTTGACCCACTTACAGGGGGTTTGGGCTAAAATGGGTAGGCACTATATCTTTCATTGCTCAAGAAACAAAGATCATCACCTTCAGAAAGATACTGAAAAATTCAGCTACAACAATGTAGGATAGTAAAAGAGAATTTATGTTTTATGATTCCTTTTATTATGTGAAAATCTTCACACCTGAACCAGAAGGCTTTTAAATATTTATTATTTTATGGAAGGCAAGACTGACATGCAATATTCTGAAGCACCAGAATCCTTATGTCTTACCCTTCGACGCATTAGCAATTCTGTGGGTATAGGGGCGATCCAGCAGATGGAAGGCAGAAGTTGGGCTGGATGCCAGTTCTGGCTCAGGCTCAAAGGAAAGATTATCTGTTGAAGGGAATCAGAATTATACAGAAAGTTGTATAATGCTATGGATTATTTACACACACAGAATATCATCCCTATTGACCGAATACAGCTCTACTGCAAACACAGCAACATACTCCATTAAGAAAACTGCTACATCTCACTCTAACATACATCCTAGTACTCAACAACTTATGCAGTCCATAGAAGTCAGTATTTACTGATCTGTTAATAAAACAGACAGTCAAGGATCTGTTTATAAAACACCTGAACTACTTCTGGGAAAAAAAGCAAAAAAACCGCCCTGCCACCATATACAAATATAGAGAGAGTTGAGCTTTCCAGAGCTGCAGGGCTCCCTCAGGACAGAGTAAGCCATTATTTGTCCCAGCATTTCTGCAAGCTGTTCATATGAGAAATTACATACCCATGGTATTTCCATATGGACTTCTACTTAGGACATTAACTCTTGGTAAACCTTCACTGTATTCAGAGCCATGTCTCATGGAGGCCATTGGTATGGCCAGAGGGTAATTCTCTCCTCTTCCACTGTGTTCTCTGTGGGAACCATGCAGTGAGGAATCATAAGGGGTTTGGTGAGAGAACAGATTGTTTTGAGAACTACTCCTGTGTGAGCAACAAAAAGGAAAACCCTGAGTGCCACAAAAACTCTCAGTAGATATCCTTAATAAATTATTACGTTATCATCAAATTTGAGTACATTATAAAACAAACTCTGAAACTGAGCGGTATTTTGTATTTAGAACTCCAACATCATAATTCTGATTTGGTCATCAACTGAATTGGAAAGACTAAAACTTTTCTCCATTTGAAGTTAGCTTGGACTCTACCCAAATAGGAATAACTACTATGAAAACGAGGACATACAAAGCTACAGCACATCGCGAAAATTACTGGAACTAAAAAAATATCCATGACATTATGCCATAAATTGTAAAATACGTTTAACTGAAAAATTCATCTAGCATGTAAAAAGCAAACATGCCATTTCTCTTGAATGCCTCCTTCCTGATAGCGGCTTTAAAAATTTGTGTCTGGCAATGCAGGCATAAAGAAGGGATTAAAAGAATTCCACAAATTAAAACTCTGGACAAAACGTTTCTCCTGCATATAAATAGAGAATTTAATTTCTTATAGCACAGTCACAACAGCAAAATTAAATAAATTCACCTTCTATCAATTTCCAGTGTCTCTGAGAAGTGGTAGTCTGGATTTTCAAAGGCTTCATTGTAATGATAAGACATGACAAGTCCTGGGTTTGGTAGGGACAAAATCTTCCTTATTTTTGTCTCCACTGCTTCATTAATCTGTTTAGGGGAAGACTGATAATAGACCTATTTACAAAACAGATGCAGGTACATACAAAATTAAAAGAAAGGAACTTCATTTTGCCATCTTAGAAGATTTTGACACCCTGCTGACAAATAACACGAAACAATATAAACTGGAAATGGTTCTAACTTAGTGCTATTTACCATCGGGAAATTAGGGTCCACCAGAAGTTGCAGGTAAAACGGGAACTAATATTTCTCTGTTGTAAGCTCTCTACAAAACTAACGGAGTGCCATATGAAGTTGTCCCCAACACTGACAATGAAGCCAGGTTTTAGAAGCATGTTGAAACATTAAGCAGAACAAAGTAAGTTCTCTCTTTCCTCCTCATATAGGAAAAGCTAAATACACAAAATTTCTCTAAGTACCACATGTCCAAAACCAAAGAGAAGGTGAAGTGTGAACAAGGGACCCACTGGACCATTGCTACGTACAGAGCTGACATTATTTAGAGACCCACTTTTAATGAGGGCTCTCCTAATGACATAATGTCTCGATCCTGTAAATAGGTTTGGTTTTAGCTTTATTTCTCACAGAGTGCTCCATTTTAGTCTTAAGCAAACCAGAACCCGTCAGAGTTTAATTAACAGAGGTCGAGGCAAGTCAGTGAAAACAGAACCTTCTATTAGAAAAACAGAATCCAAATTAAAGAGGCAGTTCTTGCAATTAATCAAAAGTCATACTCAAAATTAAAAAGAAAGCAATTTTTAGAATTTGTTCTGTAAGGCACCACGCCAAGCTTGATCAGCTGGCAAGCTATTCAACAACAAGGAAGCAAAAAAATACGCGATAAATTACACATCTGGCAAAATCCATCAGACCCTGCTTTTATCTCAGCTCCACTCCTAGAATAGCAGAGCTGAATCTCATTTAACGGTACCATCTCAACAAACTTTTACTGCTGCGGTTTTTATTTGTGATTTCTACTGCAGTGAAGGAAGAATCACATGAAGAAAAGCGTTTTCAAAGTGGATAATTGTACAGTGTCTAGTTTCTGAAGGCTTGTCAAAAATCTTCTTTTGCCAAAAGAAGCTCTTAAATCGCTATTATTTCATTTACACACCTAAAGATATTGGGAGACAGTCTAAAATCTTGCAGTGTGACATACAGCTGTAAAACACTGCCCAGGTTTTGCACATTGATTTGCAAAGATATTTGCATATAAACACAAATGTTTGGTTGAATTCAAAGGCCTATATTTTAATGAGAACATTGCCTACACTTTCATTACAGCATGATGAAGCATGCTATGAAGCCCACGTCTTCAGCAAACACTCAGTGAAAAAGCATACCAGGCAATTCGAATACATGGTGCATCACTCATCCCTTCCGTAAATAGTGGAATGTGATTACTGCCAACAAGAAACTATAAACATAGTCTCCCTGGGTGAAACTTGTGCTATTTTTCAGGCAATAATTCCACACCTACAGAGACAGAGTGAGATTATAATGTATTCAGAAAAGTAATTAGCAGAGCCTCCTCCCCTTATCTCCAAAGAAAACCAATAAACACCCCAGGAATGTAAGGCTCTTACAGAAAAAACTTATGGGAAGTTTAGATCTCTTGAGAGGAAGGTTTTCTTTGACAAGAACCACTTAGGTCTTGATGATCTTTTGAGAACTAGCTTAGAATATATCTGAAGTTTTATGCCAACTCTTCAAGAATTAGCACATTCTGTTCTTACAGTCCATTAAAAAGCATGGAAACAATCACTGAAAAAGATAATCATGGTCTTCTACAAAGAGCTGCCTGGAAAACTAAATTTCCGACAATAGAAGTGTTTTGTATTTCAAACTGTAACAAAAAGCTACAGAGGAGAAGATTACTTTCTCAGGGGAAGAAAATTTTCAGACAATACCCTTTGAAGTGTGTGCAAAATTACATTTTTCTATTTTTTAACTGGTTTCCCAGGAACCCAGCTCACTCAGAATCAGCCATCCAGGAAGCTGGGATGCCTGCCAACAAGGCAGCTTGAAAGCTGACCACTGATCTAAACAGCTTGTCAACTTGCCTTGTCTTCACTCAAACTGTAGAGAGAATGGATATTTTGACGGAAATGCATGGGTTGTGTAGAATCACTATTACCAAGAAGGAAGCTGGTAGAAAGCATCAACAAGCTCTATCAACCAACTTGCTGGAGTCCAACCAAACAGAAGAAACACATCAGCCTGACTAAAAAATACATCCATGACTTCCCTCTCTTACTAATTTTAAAGACCTCTAGGCACATCCATAAAGGCTTGCTAAGACACTCATATAAGCCCAAGACAGTTTGTCTATTGGTTCCATCATTATCCAGTTTATTTTCTACGAGTCTTAAGATGTGAAAATCCACAGGGACATTTACAGCCCAACACTGAACCCAACACGTGAAGCCACTCTGCTTTTTCTCCACTCTCAAAGTTTTAAGGGTTTTAAATAAATTCTCCATGTATGCTGAGGCAAATTTAAATCTTTGCATTTTGTTCCTGAAGAAACTAGAGATTTTCCTCTTGCTACCTGAGAGAAATAGATCCCAAACCTTGAGGCATTTGAAATGAGCAACAACGTCAACATTGATAACCCATATGTTTCTTGACGGAAGCTGTAGTCACTCAAAGATTACTATGCTACCTGATACATAAATGCTGTAGGGTGGGATAGAAGAGCGTATGTTACATGATGTATATAGCATGATGATGGAAGTGTGCATGATACATGCTCAGGGTGTACAGGTAGCACGCCAATGGCGTGCAGGCAGCATGCACAGGGTGTACAGATGGCACACCAATCCACCCACTTCCTCCTTCCCAAGCCCAAAGATCATGAGAAACAATTCTTGTCAAATCAGATGCCTACATTCTAGGTTTGCTTTGGGATTTGATGGACTGGCAGATTATAAATTTCTGACTGGTCATAATTCATTGGAAAGAACCCAAAGCAGGTAACACTCAAGCTAAACCGTCTCTTTCTTCTTTTTGACTTGTGATGGGATGCAGTAAACCATAGTTCCAGAAAAACTATGACATTTAGACTTCTCTTTCCCTTTAAATAGCTATTTTCCAGAAGGAAAAAAAAAATAGTTGGAGAACAGAGGTCATCTGTGAAAGAAAGACAAAAAACGGGAGCTTGATAAATCTTCCCTTTGCAGAGTGGTGTCCATTTGTTGGACAACATATTGGATTTTGGCAAGCAACTAGACAAATCTAGTGTTCCTCCTCTAGAGAACAGAAGGGTTTAAGATCAGTGGGTTTAATAATCATTGATATGTGAATAAGTTACGGGATAGGTGGAGAGTGGGTGCTTTCTGCTTAAATCATTCAACACACACTGTAATGATATAAAACAGGAAACTCCCAAGGAGTGCAGACTCGCGCTTCTGGATCATTTCCCAGAAAAATAACTGCCTTCACATCATAGACCAACAGCTCTGACAAACTATTCCAGATTAGTTTCATCCATTCCTGTACAGGTAATTCTCTCCTGTATTCTAAATAAGGACTAGTGTCTATAAAATCAAACAAACATGAATGTCTTGCTAAAACAGCACTTCGTCCTTGTATCAAGTTTCGGGAAAGGCACTCAGACCTTCAAATCCTTTTCCTGTAAACCCTCAGTAAAAAGGATTACATGAAGTAAAATCTACTTAAACAAATTGTGAAGAGGAATGGAAACACTAAGTTCCAGAACTATGTCATAGCTGAGTTAATAGTGGTGAATGAAGGGAAGAGAATTCATGGAAGAACTGATTCAGAAGGTTGAATGTACTCCATTTCCATAAAGATCTTTTAGTTTTGTGGGGTACAACTGGACAGGACTTCACTGTTACCTAAGCTATTTTTATACATGAATCCTTGTCGTGTTCAGTGTGTTCCACACACCTTCATACTGAAAAAATCAGATGGATTTCTGGAAGCCAAAAGTGAGTTTGAGGGACAGACCAGAATTAAAACTAGATTACACGCTGCATCAGCAACTAGATTCCAGTGCTGACCACTACTCTTCCACTATCTCAATTGCAACAGTCTTGACACTGCTGCAACAAACCAGGAAAGCCTCTCAGAAAATATAAAGAGCCTGTGAATTGACACTAATCAAACACTACACACAAGAAAACCTGATCTTTAATTGACATATTAGCCATGAAACAAGCATTAATCATACACAGAAGCGAAAGTCACTCACCTTGTACACCTATCGCCAAAGTACCCAGCCTGCACTGACAAACCTCACCTCTTACCGGCCTTCCATTGTGTTTTTATTGATGTCAGCAGGGTCAATTACAGGAGCCAACATCAACTTTGTTATTTTAGACCTTCAGTCACTCTTAGCAATGTAAATTGTACCTCTGCTACAAAAGATCGTCCCAGTGAAAGATAACACGGTAGCACCAAAGACTCATCTGCTTACCACTGTATAGGCAAAGGACAGACAACCAAATTGAGAAGGCGAAGGAGAGAGTGACGGCATCCCCATTAAAGTCACAATGCTGCTGTCTCTCCCAGCAGCTTGTTGGATCTCAGGTTCACAAAAGAAGGTATTTCCTAGTGCTGTAGTCCAGTACTACCTAACAGAAATCAGATCCTATCCTCCCTGTCCCCCCAAACCTTCTTGGTGAGAGTGGGGTACAGTGAGCAGCCAGGCAGACTGGCAGCAGCAGGCAGAATACGGCCTGTCTGACATGGGGAAATAACCTGCTATCCAACTTTCACTGCCCTCAGCTGGCCGCTCCCATTGCCTCCAGCTACTGCTTCAGCATCATCAGCTCTGCTCCTTATTTGCTCTTTATCCACTTTTTGCACCTACTCACTTGTTTGCCTTGCCATGTAATTGTCCTCTTGTAATTTCCTCCCCCCACCTCCCAAATATAGTAAGATTATGATATTTTCATCCTGTTCACTTTGTTTCAAGTTAACTCCCTTCTATCACCCGTGGCTGCTTAGATTAGGCGTTCGGAGGACTGCCGACTGCTTCGTGTTTGCAGTGTCTCAAGCAGGATTCTGCTTCTTTACCCAAGTTTAGACACCTTTATTATCAGCATGCTCCTGAAACATTCAAAAAATCATTACAACATATAGTTAAATATTAGTGTCCAGTAAAGTGTTGTAAAGACGTGGCACGCACTTCAGAGTTTTTGCTTAATGGCAGGGGATGAAAGTTCAGCTACTTCATTAATTCTGTGAAAGTCATAGTACTCTCTCTAACCTACCACACAAATCCCTGCTCCTCCACCCAAAAGGCCGCATGGGATCACAATTCTCACGGACTGAAGTACATATCACAGTGATTTTACATTATCTAATCCTTTCTCCAGAGACTCCTTTGAGAGCATGTTTCTTTTTGTTTGCTGCTTTGTCACTTTTATTTTCTTAACTCTGACCTCAAGTTGCAAACTTAATCCATTGGGACAACTATGACCGCTGGGTAAAGAAGAACAACCAGAGATATACAACTACTAAAACTAGAAATAGGGAACTGAAGAGTAAGAACAGTATACCTGGCATAGAGCAAAAAGATTAACAAGAATAAGAAATCGTGAACAGAACTCTGCATTCTTTAACACTTGAAAGACATTACATAGCTCATAGTCTGACCGTTATGGTGAAAAAAAGTCTAAGGCAAGAATCGCTTCATGCCAGTGCAAATCAGTCTTGTGACTAAATTTCCAAACTGCAGACTATCACATTCTTTGCATATAGCAGGACTAAATCTTGCTTTGCAAAACAAGCTTTTTAAGTCTGTCTGTTAACCAACATTACCAGCTACTTGCATTTGAAGGAAATGTCTGGTTACAAAAAAAGGAAGTAGATTTTTTGTACCTGTTCGGAATTTGTTTTCCTGCTTTCGGTAGAAAGGCAGCCTACCACACCAGGTCAATTAGAGGCATGAGACACTGTTTACTGGAACAGTTCTAACATTTTGCCTTAACAGAAAGCTTTGTTTATCCTGTACTTGCAATGGATACCTATGCAGTTTAAACGCAACCTTCAAATTACAGTTTAATGAGCAGTATCAGTTACAGGAGTCTCATTCACAAGTTCGGTTGAAATAGCTTATGAAAACTACGCATACAGTCATTTTAGATAATCAACAGGGTTTTAAAGATACACGACGTTGTTGAACTAAAAAAGGGTACTGTTCTGTTTGTAATTTCTAGCTTAACTTCCTGCTAAGATATTGTTATCTCATTACTATTTGCACAAGCAGCACTTAAAATGACCCCAAGGGAAAATAAAAGCTACTCGCAATATTCTAGCAAACCAACTAAGAAGCTGGGAAAAGGCTGGGAAGAACCAGTCCGAAGAAGAGAACCAATTTTGTCACGGGTTTCTCCTAATTCTTCAAAATCCTTATATGCAGTTTTCAAATCATTGGACATATAATTTCACATAAACTAAATATCTCTTTTTCAGACAAAATACAGCTATATTAAAATGCAGTGTAACATGTTCACATGTTAGGGTTCTATTCTACAACAAACATACAGAATCTATTGACAATACAAGTCACAATTAGAGGCTTTTGCACGAAAATGTGAAAGGGGACACCACTGTAGACTGCTAGTTCCTGTTATGCCAAACCATACAGCCATACCACACCACTTTACCACTTTCATGGCAAGAACAAAAGCCCTCCCAAAAGCTTATTCGGAGTGGGGGGGAAGAAACCAAAGAAAGAAAAAGAAATTGAAATGGATTGCTTTGGGTGGACTACTGATGTAACAGCCTGGAACAAATGCCATTTCAACTACACTGCTTAGCACATGCAGCCCACTGCTGTCCTTACCCTGTGCCAGGGCTGTGTTGCACAGGCAGCGGCTGACACGGCACCACACTTGAACTCATCACACCTTGAACATGGCCCCTGGCTACTTCTGCTGCATGGAGCAGGATCAGGCTGCTGCCAGTCCCAGGACTGACAGAGGAGACTGGAGTAACACTAGCTCAATGGAAGCAGAAGTTAGCGTAGCTCCCATGCGGTACCATGGGTTTGCTTAGCTAACAGAGCAAGGGACAGCAGACTGAGGGACAGAGACTTAGCAATAAAATCTTGGATGTAAAGAGTTAGCTTTTAGATACATATTTAATCTTCTGCATAGAAACATTTCAACCTTTGTGGGTTAGGGCATAAAGGAAGAGACTGAAGGAAGAGAGTAGTATTAAAACAGTATGCCTGTGTGTTTTGAGGGTGTGACGGAATGACTGACCACAAAGAACAGGAATACTTAAACCTGAGATGTTCCCCACTTATTTAATACAAATGTAATTCTGGCTTCCCGTTACCTATCATCACATACAAAACTCACAACCTGCTATTTCAAAAATGCAGTGCCACACTCATTGACTAGCTAGCAGACTCCAATATGCGACCTACACCAAAGCGAAAGCAGGTATTATGCCGCAAGCTGGTGATCCCAGCAAGGTGGGTGCAGCAGTTCACAGACTGAAGCGTGGCACACTGGCTGAACACTTCAGGGACGGATGCGGCTGTTAACCCCCCACGGGACCAACCCCTCAGCTGAAGACAGTGGAAGCTCCTACGTGACTAATGGGGCGACAGAGCTGTGAGGTGCCATGCAGCAGAGCTGACCCCAAGGTCAGGGCACCCCTCTGAGGGACTCTTTACCTGCCAGGTAGCAGAAGCCGAGTACACCCCCGAGCACGCACGCAGTCCAGCCCCAACAGCTCCATCACTCTAAGTTTCAGCCCACTGCCGCCGCCCGCCAGGCGGTTCGTGTGACCGCCCCAGACCAGGCGCACGGATGAACTACCCGCCAGCCCCGCCGTCGGAGAGCTGGGGCTCCAGCCCCCGGCGACCCCGGCCCTGCCGAGCGCTGCTGAGAGCGCCGAGCGGCCCGCAGACCCCCGGCCCCGGCCCCTTACCTGCCCGGCCCCGGCTCGCCAGGGCCTCGGCGTCCGCGGCGG
>Ga0065711_1002361_pt1 | contig 34420 bp, 21 predicted proteins | sample Hoacrofraction12_FD_59098 | JGI IMG/M metagenome (GOLD analysis project Ga0065711, IMG submission 59098) | Hoatzin crop microbial communities from Cojedes, Venezuela - Epithelial fraction 12 v2 (version 2) | ecosystem: Host-associated > Birds > Digestive system > Esophagus > Crop | place... | reverse complement strand
GGCCCGGCCCGCCCGGTACCGCCCCGCGGAGCGCGGAGCCGCCGCGAAAACTTTGTGGCCCCTCAGCCGGGCGCGGAGCCCCGCCGGCCCTCCCCTCCCCTCCGTCCCCTCACGGAGCGAGCCGCGGGGCCCGCCTCCCCCCGTTATTCGGGGCGGAATAAAGAACGCCGTAAATAAAAGTATTGGGGACCCCGGCACCTGTCAGAGTCGATCAGGGCGCGGAGGACATTTTTCCCTCTCGTCACGCAAAAGCGTTTCCGTGGCGAAATCGAAGAGGTTTCGCTGTCACTCGTGCGTGCCGGGCTCCCGGGAAGCCGGGAGATTAATCGCGTTTAACGCTAATTGCAGCGTGCGTCGTCGCCCCCCCGCCCTTGCAAACTGCCCGCATGCGGCGGAGGCGCGGGGCCGGGGGTCGCCCCCAGCCCGCCGCCTCCCCCTTCCCGGCCCTTTCGGCGACAGCCGGGGAATAATGAAGCGCCGGTGAGAGACAGCCGGAGAATGAGATGCCATCGAGAGACGCGGCTGAGGAATGGTGGAGATCTGGGCGAGACGAGACGGCTGAAGCTGAGTGATGTGTTGGAGGGAAATAAACGATAACAAACCGCCCGCTTGCCCGCTCTCCCCGTTCTTTTCTGCGAGGCAATTTTATATTTTGCATTAGCATTTCCCTTCTTCTGTCCCACTTCTCTCCTGCTTCTGCTGCTATAATTTATCAGGATTACAATAAGCCCTCTGGCTTTTGGAAGTAAAATTACAGAACACCTTAGTTATATTTAAGCAGCGGTGGTGGGAAGTCATTCCTCTGTCATCACGTGGAGTTTCAGCTACTTATTGTGGTCATCGCTCTCCCATTTCAGCTTTATTTGTTTGGTCGGGGTTGGGCTCGCTGGGAAAGAGAAGCGACCCTTCTCTACTGATGTAATGAACTCCTGCGGTCTTCGGCCCCTCTCCTGCAGCAAAGTCGAGCTAACTTCTGCAAGCCGGGCATTTCTTCCATGCAGGGTGTAGAAGGAGCTGGCCTGTTCTGATTTTGATTTTTTTGACAAGTAGAATAAATCGATTCCTTGTAGCAGCCAAAAGCTTCTAAGTAAAGGCTAGGGTAATAGAAATCACTATTTTACTTAAGCAAAATCAATCATAAGTCTTTTTGTTTTCTGACTAGACTCTTTGATTGCCTGTGCTTTAAAAAAAAATTGTACCATAATGCAAAAGAGAGAATGAAAAGAAGTGTGAGAGAAGCCCTGCTTCCACTTAGAAATGGAACATTTAGATGATAAGCTGCCATAGTTCAGTGTTGGCAAGCTGCTGAAGAACGGGCGCAGAGGCCATCGTTTGGTGAAGTGCTGGCCCGGTCCGTGTCCTCCACCTTGTCTCGTCTGACTGGCCTCTGCCACAGCCAGCGGCTGTCTGAGGTCGGTACGGTAATAAAGTTTTGTAAAGTTAATATTAGGCCCTTAATAGATTCAAGTGAGTTCAAATAAACGGCCCAAAATTACCCGCTCAGGTGTCAACTACATTTCTAGGAGCTCACTGGTCCTCAGTATTGATGCCTACCCCTCTGCTCCCGGTGGAGGAAACAACCCTTGCCTACCACGAGCCTTGTACAACCCAAGAGAGAAAACCAGGCTCAGCACGCCTTGTCCTCCAGGCTGCCTGCGTTGGCTGGGATCCTTGCAGCTCGTCAGGCAGACGCTGGGTCTCTGCGGACATGAAGAGAGATGCAGATTTGGGGTTAACGGGGTTGAAAGCCACTGAAATGAGGTGGGGACCTCAGCCAGGAGGAGAATGAAACACATACTTAATGCACTGAATTTCTTTCTGCTGAGGTTTTTGACAGTGCCCACCACTGGACCACCAAAATGCCCCTTCAGTTGTTTTTAGGAAGTCTGGGCTTTTCCTCTGCTCTGCTCTTGGTGATCCTTCTGGGTATTTAGACCTGAAAAATGTGTTGGGTTCTGTCCCCCGCTTTCCTGCTACAACTTTTCCCTTGAACTTCAGACGAGGGGCTGTGGTGCCGTGGCCCAAAGGCTGTGTCTTGTGCCAAACCCGAGGGGCTCCTGCAGCTCAGTCCCATGGAGCAAAAGTGTTTAACTCCAGTGGTCCCACCTTTGGCTTTGTGGGATGCTCCATTTTAGGGGAACACTGTTTTACTCACAAGCTCCGTACAGGTATGCAGTCGCTCTTGCAGGAGGACTAACGTGGCTTTGTAGTTTAGGAGCGTAGCCCCAGACTGGCAAAGGGGCAGGCTGGATGAGGTGATGGTCTCAAAGCATGGGGAGATGCCACCGCACCTGCTGCGAGCATTTCTGGCTGCTCCGTGCCATGGCTGCTCCCTGCGACACATCCTACACCACGCGAGTGGTCTCATGAGTCTTTCATTTCATGCATTAACCAATCATTTGTCTCTGAATTACAGTCCCATTTTGGTTGCACACTGGATTAAAACAGTTGGTGCATAGCCCTTGCCTTGACCAAGTAAAAACAACAGCAATAAAATCCTTAGCTGATACCAGCAGCTCATTTCAAAAAAGCCAAACACCTCCATTTCCCTCAGCGTGTGCCACCGCTCAGGATTTGACCCTGAAGCGAAGGTTGCGTCTTTCCCTACCTGTTTACTGATGCAAGTTTCCCCTGTTCTACTGATGCTGAGGGCTGGAGATCTGTAACAGGATTATTTCAGAGCACTCTGAGAGGGAAAAGGATGGGAAGTAACTGACCCTCAGAAAAAAACCTAATCAAAACAAAGACAAAGGGCACAACGAAAAATAAGAAACCCAACATTGCCGCAGCGTATACTCCTCTGCTCCTAGAAATCACCACAAAGAGAATATTTGTCAGTATATAGAAAAATACCCAATCTAGACACAGGCTATCAATCACTGAACATGCCTGTGTTGAAGTTACCGTGAGGTACTCAAAGAATAAAAGTGTGATTCATCTCTATCTTCCGAGCAGGGGCTAAATCTTGCTCCACTTATTCATGGGAGCAGTGCTCCTGTGATAACTAAAGCATGCAGGATTTGGCCGTGAACTGCCAATATTGCTCTGCACATTTGGAGTGCATGATGAGAGCTAAGATTGGCAACTCTCCCCTGTAATCTAAACCACTCTGCAAGCAGGCTAGCCATAATTTGCTGCCCTAAACATTTAACCCCACCTAGTTAATTTAAGCTTAGCTCAGTTGCTCATGTTTATGGATAAAGAAACAAAAGGGAGAGCATCAAAAGGAAAAGATGACTGTGGAATTCAATATTTCAGCAGCTGTTGATAGGTAAATGTTATTGAAGTGTGGCATTCAAAACCGAAGGCCTGCATTTATGATAATGAGCCTAACAAGGAAATGAGATTGACACAGCAATTCTCTGTTTTTGTCATCCCCTGAGGTTAGAGATTATGCAGCGCATGGTGCTGTTTTTAGCCTCTTTGGTGATTCCAACTGAGAGAGACAACGCTGTGCATATTTGTCAAGGTTGCACTTTAATCGGGTGACTCAGGAGCTTTTTGAGGGAGAACGTGAACTGCTGGTCTCACTTCAGCCTTAATCCGCACCCTGTGTCAGAGATCCATCAGCCAAGCGATGGGGCTTTTAGTCCCTGCTTTTCCCTTTTGCTTACTCAGTGCTCGGTGAAAATGATTTGAAATAATTGAAATGTATCTATCATGGTTACATTGTATTTTGAGAATTACTGGAATGTTTCTCAGTGACCTTAATTAGTTTTATAATATTTTTGTCTTTCTAATTAGTGCAAGATTGATGAATAGTGGAAAGGGCATATATACGCAGGCAGACACGTATTTCCATGCTACATTTATGTCTTAATAAAATGGTAGCTAACTGGATTCTTGTGCTGAGTGAACACTGGCAAGAAAAAAATATACCCTATGACTTTAGGAGGAGGAAATATCCTATGTTTTACATAGGATCGCATTGCATAAAAAATAAAAAGAACTGATCTTCCTGAGGGCTGGAAAATGGATAAATGAATTATTAAAATATAGTTAAAGGACACACAGGAAAAAGTAATGGCTTTGATACCCAATGTAGGGAAAACTACGAATATTTTAAGGAATTGATTGTGGACATATGGAAAAGCTTGTTTTAATTAAAGATAGCTTACATAAAGCAGTTTTAAGAAGAGAGAAATAGAATAAGTTCCTTGTTGCTGAGAATTTTTTAGAAATATGTAATGGATAAAACAGATGACATAACATATTCCTAACTTTTGTCTGCCCTAAAAAAGTTTCACTGTCCGTATTGGAGTGATTTTGAACAGCTTCATCTTCCTGGAACATCAGCTCTTGCCTTAGCCCTCGCCCAAGCTCGGTGCTCTCGTCTCGGCCGGCACCATGCAACATAAAATTGCTCTATAACTTTTAGATGCTCTTTGGAAAATTAAGGCCTCATCTTGCGGCACTTAGTGTTTTGAGAGCAGCACCTCAAAAGGTTCGCTGGCTGCATGCTGAGAGCGAGGGCTGGTGCTACACCGGTTGGGACGCAGCTGCTTTGCCAAACCTGTGCGGCTGTCACCACTTCTGATGTCTCTTGCCCTTCATGTACCTTCCAACCTCGGTTACCCAGGCTTGCAAAAAGGCAGTCCTTGCAGGGCAGAAGAAATCACATGGAGCTAGAACTCCATTAGAGTAGAAAACACCAGTAGATGTAGAGTAGAGCCATTATTAATATTTTGCATTGAAGTGTTGTGTTCAGACCCAGCACCTATACAGCCTGGCGGCTGTGCAGAGATACCGTCAAATTTTGTCAGGCAAGCTGTGCTTATGAGTTGCAGTTAAAACACAGGTGGGATGGACAGGGGAAAACAGCTGGAAGCAGAATCTTCCTTAGACTCATCTAGGTGGGGAACCTGACTGCGGTTCAAACACAACAGGCTATACATGATCAGCCGTGTGGTGTCTATCAAGCAGAGAGTCAACTAGGCTCAATTTGATGAAAAACACAGGCCTGGCAGATGCCTGGAGATACCACTGGTGCTGGAAGCATGGGGATGACACTTGACTCTTTGCTGAAGTCAGGCTTCAGCCCAGGTTAAATGCCTTTCCTAGCTTTGAAGAAGGCCTATTAGGAAATGAAAGGGTGTAAAATCTTCCCTGCATTTGCCTTCATCACTCTTCCATTCTCAAGCAGCCCCTAAACCTGACATTAAATCATGACAACTTAACAGCTCATTCTCAAATGCAGCATTCAAGGACTTCCTCTACATTAACAACCTCATAGAAATAGCACTGGTAATCCTACGGGAGACCCCAAAAAGCTGTCCTTGAGGGCAAAATCCTTGCTTACAGTCCAGAAAAGATGAAAGCAATGGGCAAAACCGGGAATCTCCCAAAACCTTGACTGCACACTGGGTGGTGCAGCACAAAATGAATCAGTTGGGAGAGGTGCTAAAATCTTTGGGACACAAACTGAACTGAATGCCACATTAAAAGAAATAAAAAAAGAAAGAAAAAGGCAACAGTATGTAAAGGCACAATTGTGTGGGAGACTGCTGTAGTTTCAAGTGAGAAGAAATTCTGTCACGCTGCAAGTCTTTGTGCCTGGGAACGTGTCCGTCACAAGCTGCATCTGCTTGGAAAAAAGAAATGGGTGAAATTGTGTTTGCTCCATGGTGAATGCACAGATGCTATGTTTGCAGAGGCTGAAATTCACCCAATGCACCACGCACCTCTGGCCCTTCGCACACAGAGGAATTGCACCCAAAACACATCCAGAGTTGATCTCAGAACAGCACTTCAAAGAAGTGACAGTCTATGAAAAAGTATGCTTTTACTTGTTGAAGTGCAAAGGATCTCAAAAAAAATTGAGAAGTGTGTGTTTGTCTCAGACAATAATGTGATAATACCCCAAGCATCTATCAGCTTTACTTCTGTGATTACCGTATCATGAGAATCTATTTATGTCCTGGCCATTATTCAGCATGCTTGTTATTACAGTCTTGTTTCTTTGCTGTGTGACAATGAATTTACGTCTTAAAACAGGAGAGAAACTTGCCCATCAACATAAATATAGAGGTGAGAGTTAACTTGAGCTAATGCTCTGTCCCTGAACCTCTTAATTTACAATTGAGGAAATCTTATATCATCTACCATCCTTGGAAATATCTACTGGTTTTGGTGCTGATTCTACCACCCTTAGTTAGAGGAGATCGGAATTTTGGCCATTTACATTATTTTAATCTGGACTAACACTTAAAAATTTATGAAAATCTGCTTTCCAGCTGGTAGGAAAGTGGCTCTTCAAGAAAGACAGTATCTCTTGCTCTCCCTCCACAAACAGCTGTTTCAGTTATGTAGGATTTAGCTTCTGAGAAAAAAAGGGTTGTGGGGTTTTTTCTTTTTTTTTTTTTGGTCTCAAATTCTCCAACCCCTTCCATTTTTTAATACTATCTTTATTGTCAGTTTCTTTTGCTGGGATAAAAATCCTTTTTGATCAGCTCTTTTAAGGATGGAGGAAACCATGTTTTCCAAAGAAATGGAATTAGCTTCCTTAATTGTTGTTTTCAGACCATTTATATGTATGAAAGCAAGAGACTGGCTCTTGGAAAACCCAAGTACCAAGAAAGATAGCTGTCCAGGTTCGAAAGGAAATACATTGCCAATATACATCTGGACACACACACATCCAGAAAACTGAAAAACTAAATATTAAAATCTGACACTTGCACAGTTAAGATTTTACGTGTTCACTTACATAGGCATCTGATTAAAAATGCGAATGAAGCTGGCTTCGCTGAGATGCTGACCTGAGATCAAGCTTTCTGAACACAGGCTATTTCCACTTTCCTCTGAAGAAAGAAAAAAAGAGTCGGGAGTTTTTATTCACCTGGATGAAACAAAAAAATGTATAAGAACTATTTATAAATATGTATGAATAATTTTTTAATTATATATATGTTGAAAGGAGTAACCGTTGTTCAGCAAATAAGCAATTTGTTAATTTTTGCCTGCTTCCACTGAATAATTTATTAATCAGATCAGCTCTTTTAATATTCACTAGATGATCGGCTGATCAAATCCTGTTAGCTGAAGATGTTATTTGATTTTTTTTGCCCTTTTCAAAAATCACTTAGTCTATTGGAAGAACATTGCTGTGATTTATTAGTGGTATATTCCATCCAGTCCATGGTGACATTCTTCAAGAGTAACCTCTGAAGGCAGTAGATTTCTTGCTCCTGTCATATGATATTAACCTTTTGTAATCCTGACATGTATTAGATGTCTTTGACCAGGGAAATAAAACCCCATGTCCGACAGCACCCTTTTGTGTCACACATTCATGACAACACATGTATGACGTGTTTTATTTTTCATTCGATGACTGAATATTGAATTATTTAGGTTAGCTACATCAATCAATCCTATGTTCTAGTTCATCCACGTGTCTTCCCTGCAGTTTGTTCAGTAATATGTCTCTGCAAATGATTTCTTCTAACCCCTAAAACTGCCATGTAGCTTCAGAGATACCCTGACATTAGAGTGTGGAACAAGATGCAGAAAGGACAGTGTCTAATCCTTTACAAGTCAGCCTTGAAGTCAGTCATCTTATAGCCCTTTGTAGCTAGAGAAAGACTTCTTACACTTGCCACTTGAAGAGGGAGATGCCTAGCTTTCGATTGTACTGTCTTCACACTCAGGGACGTCTGCAGAGATCAGGAAGTAAAGCCATGGTGTCATTATATTTTCAAAAATTATTTTATGTTTTTATAGTATTCATTTAAATTTTCATAATTTTTAAAGCTTCTGAGGACATACTTTTCCTCCTAAGTTACTGAAGCCTAAATAGTTGAATAAAGCTAGCTTTGTAAGGAGGAGGCTGTAAAAAGCAGCATAGATTCAATTTAAAAAAAATGTTCTCAAACTAATTCTCTGTAACACTGCTCTGTAAGACTTACAGTATGTAGAGAACTAACAGCAGGGCAGTGACACCCAAAAGCATTGAGAGCACCACTCTGAAATGACCTGTGCAACTTTGTGCCAGTGCCAGTCCAGACTAGGGCCGACATCTAGTACTCAGATGTGTGTGCCACAATCTGTGTGCTACAGCCTAATGTATTCCATATTTCAATACGCATGCATATGTAATAGGCTATATAATATTCCATACAAAAATTGCATTAAGAAAATGTTAAAGTTGCCTAATTTGGCATTTAAAAGTCAGGAAATAAAATTAAGTTTGTACATGCAACATTAACTCTGTTCCCTAGTGCATTTGCCTGTGATACAGTCTAATTACATGATCAAATATTATTTCTCAGATTATACAGTATAATATCTACATTTTTTTCATCTTGCAAAATGTGAGGTGAATTAGGCAGGACCCAGCTAGATTTCTATAAACCTCCATACAAAAAGACTCCAAATAAACATGGACTCGTCAGTTTGGAGAAGAGATAACTGAAAGGTGTTGTAACAAGGGGTTATAAAACCATGAGTGGTGTTGAAAAGGTGAATAAAGAATGATGATTCGCTGTTCTTTCCACTGTAAAAGCTGGGGGACATTCACTCAAGCAAGTTTAAAACAAACTTACTTCGCATGCCACACGCATGAACTCACCATCATAGACTGTTGAGGAGGTCCAAAGTATAATGGATACAAAAGACATCAGAGAAATATCTAGAGGATAGAGCCGTTGTTGAGTATTACATATCAGTTACGGGTGGCAATGCCCATGCCAAGAAGTCACTAAATTGTTGGTGGCTAGGAGCTGGGAGGATCTGCCTGGGAAGGGCTCATTTCTTTTTTTTTCTATTCTCTCCCCAAACAACCACTGCTAACCTTGGTTTCAAAAGAGTAGCAGTTGCCAGTGTTTCCACACAAAGTAATGATGATGATGGCAACGATGACGATGATGACAGTAATACCTTGTATTTGGGATCCCTGCCACAAGGAAAGGAGAGGTAAGTGTGACCCCTTGGTCTCAGGGAGATGTTTACCAGCTGAGAACCCTATCCTCTGGACCACTCCTGGACCACTCCTTTTGGGAGATGTTTCTGTGCACAGGAACAATCCAGTGACACCAACCTAAAATCTTTGCAGGACTGTCCCTGTAAGACTCCATTCCTGCTCACTGCTCTGCACTCAAGCAGGATCTTACCTTAAATCTGCAAACCTGGATGTTGTAAGTACGGAGTGGAGGACAATTGGATCCTTCTTCCTACCTCCCTGCAGTTTGAGGTAGGTGTACCTGTGCCTCAGTGGCTTCTTTCCCACCTTGGGTGCCAGAGGGATTAGTTATGAGATTGTTGCAGTCCACTGCTGTCTGGCATGGGGTGCCCTCAGTGGGCCAGCCCGTGATGGAGAGCATCCCTGGGAGCTCTGGACCACAGGTGCCCAAAGGGGCACAGGAGATGACACGCTCACCAGGTACAGGCTCTATTGCCCCATGGCGTGGGAAGCTTAAGTGGGGCTGTTTTCCTATGAAATGGGAGTGTATGTCAGAAAAAAGCAGGTGGAAATGACAGCCATGTGATAGACTGTATTCACAATAAATTCCATTTACCTTGCATATATTATCTGCCTGCTTCACCTGCACTGTGACTGCTAATTCATTTCTACCAAGAGTCTTTTTCTTATGCTAATCAGGTTCTTTAAACAATTGTTGCTAAAAACTCACGGAGTTGCTAGAGAAATGGTCCTTTCTCTTCCCAAAATGCAGAACAGTCCTTCCTCCGCTCCCTGACAGGCCAGAAATGACAGTGTTGTTCCGCTGGCAGTTTTAAGGTCTGTTCTTTCACTCTTCGTTGGGTCTAGAAGTCAGTATTTTACATAGTTAAAAATCAAGAACTATTAGTTCAGGGAATTAGATTTTGAGAAAGTCTTGACAGATAGCAAGGTGTTATGTATAATTAACACCAAAAATCTACAATTAGAAGATTATGCATATACAAAGATTATTTTGGGGAAATTAATGACATTTTAGAAAATATGAGTGGTGATTTTTACTCCCCCCGAAGTCTGAGTTTCTCCATGTGTTTGCAGGTACAGCAATATAAAAACAGTGTCAATTTTCATTCTGAAAGACCTGAAATCTTAGTTTTGTATTCTGTAAAATGTCTGCAACCATCTGATGCTGATCTGTCTGTAACATCTCAAGATTACCTCTGGGTGAGGTACCAAATAAAAAAGCCGGTCTGTCTTTATCGAGGGAGGAGTTAATTTTCTGTTTGTGGGGAAAAACAAGCTTGATGCTTACATTTGCCATGCTACAGTGGCTCGTACAATAGGATTTTCAAGCAGGGAGGGAAAAAGTAAGTGTGAGAGAAATTACAGTCCTGTGGTAAAGACAAAAACTTAAAGTGCTGACCATATGCAGCTGTCCCATTACTTATCTGTATGGTGAAAAAGAGGTCGTTAATAATTTGGAGCATTTAATTCCCTTTTATTCTGCTGTTTAGGTGGGGTATAAAATATAAGCATTGTAGAAACACTTTGCACTGGAGGAAGTCACTGCACAATGCCAGCAGCACTGGGGAACGCAATTCTGCATTCCAATGCCCATCTTTAATGTGGAGATCATAAAAAACCCTTTTGTCTCTCTGTTTTATTTTTAAACAATATTTCTTTTCTATCCCAAACTGGAGACTAACCATTCCAGTAAGGGATAGACAAGAGGCAGCCAATCTTTTTATCTCTGTGAGAGACCCAGCTACCAGCAGCTATTGTTCCTGGAGAGCTCAGCAGCCTAGGTCTGCTCACAATTCAGCCATGGGGACCTGAATGAGTTCTCTGTGGACCCTTCTCATCTTGTACAGCAGAATTTCCTTCCAAAAGAAGGATCCCGGAGTTGTTCAGCACTCAGCTCTGCTGGCTGATACTCGCTCCAGGGCCAGATCTGTGGAGGACAGCTGCCCTGGAGGGTGGATGTGGTTGGAAGCAGCTCTGTCTCTCAAGATGTGTCTCCAGCGCCTGTCCCCTACTCTGTGCCATTATAGTTGTGCCTGGCCATGTGCAGGATTTGGCACCCGCCTTGCAGGTGACAACATCACTGGAACACAGCACAAAGATGTTCGGGCTAGAACAGTTACTGCAAAGGTGATGTACAGGTGCAGCAGGTATAAAGGCAGCTTCAGAAGGAACCTTTCATAGCAGTGTGACTTCCCAGCACACTTTGAAATGTCTGCAAGCCTGAACCAGCAGTACGATGGGACAAAGCAGTTTATTTTGGAGTTGCTGGTGAAAGACAGAAAAAAGGTATTTTAAAGAGGCAGGAACTTATGGATTCATTTGTTCAGACTGATAGAAGCCATTAAATGTTTGCAAAGCAGTTTTTCTCTGTAACATTACTCTTAATGGGAACAAATTAGCTGAAAGATACGGTTGCAGGAATGGTAACAGCAGGATTCTGTATGAGCTTCGAGTTTACAGAGTGTTTTCTCTGCTCCTCCATAAAGGAAAGAGCTCTTAATATATCACTTCTGTGGCATTGTGAGTGAATAAAAGATGACATAATTCTTTGCCCTTAAAATTGACTTAAGTTAGGTGATGCACAGATACAGATGAGGTGTAACTCTGAACTACTGCATTCTTCAGGGCTGGCACAGTTCTTGCAGACTAGGACTTTTGTATTTAACAGGATGAACATGGTTATAAAAAAGCTACAGAAGTTACATGGCCCAAATTCTGTGTTAAATGGGTCAAATGTTAGTACTGGCTGTGAGAAAAATAAAAAGAAGCTATGGAGAGAGCATTAATAAAACATTCACACAAAGAGACAGATGAAGCTGTATCCAGACTTTGATGGCAACAGTAGGGTTGTGGGACAGTTGTCAAAACTGATACTCAGTAAAGCATTAAGAAGTCGTGTGAGAAGACAAACATCTCAATCACCAAGTGTTAAAGCTATCCCCACCAGAACATACACTGACATCCAGTCACACACTGTAATGCAAATGAAAAGGCTCTGGTGCTTAGTCCTTCAATGTTGCATTTCTAAATTCGCCGCGTTAAAGCATCAGACCTCAACCCTATCACAACAAAGAAACTGCAGAGGATATGTGATTTCAAAACCACTACGCGATCTTGTGTAGTCAGTATATGTTGTGGGCTTATATAGTGCTCTGCTCTTTCAAAAAGTAAGGTTTAAAGGTTTGCCCAAGACCACATAACAAAGCTGGCAGAGCAGAATATGATTTGGGATCAACCGCCTACCATATGGCACTCACTTCTCCATTCTATGCTGCTTCTTGATCGTGCTAAGTTAGTCACAGCTCTAGCAACAGAAATAGGAGGAGCTGTTTGTTATCCTCAGCGTAGTAATGATACCTCAGGCCACAGTGACAAGTAATTGAAACAACAGGGGTCTTAGAGATACTTAAGAGCACAGATCTTAAAATATACAGAAACTGGTGTAGATAAATGGAATGTGTAACTAATAAACTGCCAGCTATCTGCAGTATAATGTTACAGCCCAAATTCAGTCATTCCAGAGACTTCCACAGTGCCACTTGCTACTCCTCAGACTTTAAATCTCCATCAAGCTGAGGCTAAAATAACAGCAATAATAATAATTAGTTATTCACACCTACATTTGCCTAAAGGGATTGCCACTTGTAAATGCCAGGCAGGTGAAGAGTAAATTTAACACGAAGGTGTGACAACAATCACATCCAATTAAGGACCTAGTGCTATGCAGTACTGAATATCTATGGCCTAAAGCTGATGAGGAGTTAATCAAGTAAATAGTGATCTTTATAAATATTGTTGGCTTATTGTGTCGTGTTGTGCTGGCCTGAAAATACAGTATGTCACACTGGCTACAGATTTAGAGATCAAAAACAAACAAAAAAGTGATTCCTCCATGGTTGTATTTGTCCTAAACAGATGTCATGGAGCCCATTATTACAAGCTCTTGGGAAGGAAGGATACAACCTTCAAAGTAAGTCTTATGCCATCAGACCCACTGATGTGTATTTCTGTGTGTTCTTTATTAAACGAGATTGTGTTTGATATTTTTCATTTGCCTTTACGATCTATTAATAACCCTTTACCTACCCATCACTCAGTATTTTCTGCATCATCTTATACAATGCTTTCGCTTTTAAGATGATCCTAGAATTTATAGTACTATTCCATGTACTATATGCATTTTGGGCATATATTTTTTGCAGCTGAGATCTGTCATACTTAACAGAAAGTTTTGCAAAACCATAGTCTCACATTGTAATGAGATACAGAGAGATTAAGGCTATTTTAGTACTTTGGCTACTGGATGGCAGATGAAGGGCAATATGATTAAATGCAAGATAAAACTGTGAGCTGAGTGATAAAACCAGACAAGTACATGAAAGATTCTTCTGTCAGAGGTTTTTCTTATTTGTCATGTAAATATTGCCTGAATGCACTATTACTGAAACTAAAGTTTGTAATTTTGCGGCTAGTATTTCTCCCTTAGAGGTTCATTTATCACTATAGGGTTGTCTCTGGAAGAACAGGAAATGTGACAAGGTCATGCAACAATAATCTCCCTTAACCCGTGCTAACCTGGCTGTACTATACAAACAGTAGATCAGGGTGCCAGGCTCTCTAGGTCTTCAGTGGGAACAGGCATGTACATCTGGTGGGTGGTTAATACACGGGGCAGAGAAGCACCAAGAGTTAGCCATCAGCAGCTGAGCAGCAGGATCTACTCAAGCATCCTTGAGTATTGTTTCTGCCATTAAAGTGTGCAAGAGCGGAGAAGAAATGGGTGTGATGCTCCAGCAACCTCAGCTGACCTCTTTCAGGACCCGAGGTGACATCTGCTTTGGAGAGGTCCCAGCTCACCCAGCCCTGGCTTGGGGATCCTGGTGCTGCGCTGGCAAGTGTGGTGGGCTTCGGCTCCCCCAGCTTCAGCCCACTGCCCCTGTGTTGCTGGGGAAATTGCCCTGATTTTGAGGGTGTCAGCATGTAAAGAATGGGGATGTTAGTGGTTGGAGTTATCTCTGGTAACACAGCATTTGCATCAGGAGAAATAGGAGCCCCATTGCCAGAAATATTCCAGCTCAATTTTTATATCCTGCTATAGAAACCCACTCTGATCCAGGTTTTTGGGATGTGGATGGAGCACCTGAGCCTCACACTACCAGTGCACAGTAGTTCTAGCCAGGAACGAGGTTTGCAGATGTTTGTAGAGGTTGCTGGTGACTCTCGTTGAAAGCCCGGTGGGGGCTGCCTGCTTGCTAGCGCAGCAGTGGAGGAAGACAGTGCTCACCATAAGCTCCTGGAGCAAATCGCAGGCTCTGTGTAAGTTGCAAACCAAAGATTTCAAACAATGAATACGTTTCTCCTCAAGCTATTTATGAACAGGGGGCAAAAAAAACAACCACAAAAACCAGTGATGGGTTGAATATGCTTTGTTTGCCTGGCATTAATGGATATCTGAAGGACTTGTGCTGCATGACCCATTCAATCAAGCTGTAGAGATACTCAAAGGAGCTGAGAAATTCTTCCAAAGGATCCCATTCTGCAGTCTTCAAACATCCCAAGCTCCCAGTGAATTCAGTACAGAAGAATGAAGATGATATTTCCATCCTTGCAGGTCTCCCCTCTCTCTGGTACTTCCTGTACAGCAGAACTGAGACTAAGCTGTCTCCCAGAGCTCATATGGGAGCTGCGCAATTACCCCCTTCTCTATGACGTTCGTTACGTGTATTTCTAGTCCCCGGGCTGGTTCTAAGCAGTCTGTGTGTGACTTGCTGCCTGTGCCCTGCCACACTCGGTCCACGAGGCCCTCCCTGTCACCTGAGGATGGAGACATGCTGTACAACCCCACGTGTCTTGGTAACAAGCTCTCTGGCTGCTCTAGCTGAAGTTCTGGGGTCCCTCATGGATATGTGACACCCAGGAGTAAAATGGAATTATCACTATAAAAAATCCGATCTTTTCATGTCTATAATTTGTTCCTGTGTTTGTGTGTTATTGCATTGCATTAAGCTTTCTCTAAAAATAAAAAGCTACAATTCATAATCAGAGAGAGAGAGAGAGAATAACGCTGGGAATCCCAGATTACTGAAAAGGAGAGGAAAAAAACAATACAAAATTGCTGCCTGAGATGATTAAAGACACTTCAGAATTTTATAGGCAACAGCCTGCAAAATTGCTACAGAAAATGGTGAGAGATAAGGCAGAAAAGGAGTTGGTTATCAGAGGCACAAGCTGGGGGTCTTTTCTGAAAAAAGTGGCTGTATGAAAATACCCTTTCTGGTCTCCAAAATAAAGGTGCCAAGCGCAGCTATAACCAAGGAACATACAGATGATCAGTGTCCCATGCTTCATTCAATCAGGCAATCAAGATAATTGGAAAGTATGGGAAAGATTGATTAATGGCCAGGACAGACATTGAGCTGACCTTTTCTTTATTACTAGAGCTGTACATTTAAATAGTCTCCACTTAGTAGGGTTTAAAATAGAAAAGTGAGCTGTTATAGATATAGTAAATGTGTAACTAAGAATGCATGAGCTATTTCCCCTATTCTGTAGTTTGCTTCCCACCTTTAATCTCCACACCACCTCGTCTGAATATGAATTGGTTTAATTTATTGAATCCATGCTTCAGCAGCAGTACTAGTTACTGTCTTAGAGACACGAATTTATATAACGGTAGTAAAATAAATATATTTTAAAAATATTTTTAAATTGAAAATATGAAGACCTAGGGGTCAGTGTTACTTTGTGAATTAACATCAGTTGTGTTACTCAGGGTAGCAGGATCAGGGGAATTGCAACGGACTCCTCATGCTGGGAGGCCCAGGCTCAGTGATGAAGGAGGGAACTTTTCCAGGACTTCTCGGTGGTACCTGCTGCTAGGAGAGGCTGGTAAGCTGGGCTGCTCCTCTTTTGTGTCAGAGATTTTGGCTCAGTGACCCACAACTGGGGCCAAAGCACCAGTGCCAGCAGTGACAGCGGCAGAGCACAGAGAACAGATAGAAATCTCGGAGGGGAAGAAATTTTGCTGAGCTATTAGGCAGTCTCCCGGCTGTGAAAGGAAGAGCTACCAAGCAGGCTAGAGAGCAGGAACTGTCTGTGGCAGGGACTGGGTGGGTGCAGGGCAGAAAGGGGGCACCACGCAGGAGAGGCTTGCAAGGATTTGTGGCACCCGTAGAAAGAGATCCTGAGCCAAAACTTACAGCTGGCAATGCTCACCTGAGAGGGGCTGAAAATATAACACAGGTCACAAGAGGCCAGCTGTCTCGTGCCGCTGGGCGGATGGTGCGGAGCTGGCTGCCTAAGCGGTGGACGTCAGGGCACAGTAGCGCTGCCCCGATCACACAGGGAAGCTGGGACTCAGGTGTGTCCAGGGCATAGCCCCCTTTGGATAAGGGTTTAATTTACCTTTTAATACAAATCATCCCTCATTCCAGTGAGAAATGCAGCGAGCTGGGCTCCATAAGGTGACCCTTTAGCAAATGTAAATGAGGAGCAGAGGTAGGTACAGACACTTCAGGCAGAAAGAGTGGGAATGAATGATGCTGTATTTTGCCTGGAGGCAACCCAGGGCAGCAGTTTTGTCAGATCTCACACAAAGACGGTGCACTGTGTATCCCGCTGTCAACAAGGGCCGGACGGCAAGTGGCGCGGGTCTGAGCATGCTGCAGCGGGCTCGGTTTCCCACTGAGGTCCAGCAATACCTGCTAAAGAGTCACAGCATTTTCTCAGCTGCTGAACTGAAGAACGGCGTGTAGCGCTCAAGGCTGTTTGCTGAACAGTGCTCTTCCTCTCAGGCAGGTCTGCAGGGAAAAGAGAAGCAAGTTAATTAGTAAAACTGGAAGGCATTTAGAAAAAGAAAGTATATATTTGGAAAAAAATCCACATCAGCCTCTGTGGTGTAATGCAAGTGGAATCAATGGAGTTCTACAGAGAGTGTTTTTGCAGAAGGCTACAAAATCTGCAGGAAAATTATGACATTAAGCAATGTTTACAACTACAGAATGATGTTTGGAGCAAAAAATGTTATGTGTTGTTCAGTTGCAGCCACTCATTGCCCCCTTCCCGCTTCACGCTAGAGTGTTAGCTTCTTAATTTTGAGGAGTTGAGACCCATCAATATACCGTATGAAAAGTTTTCTTCTGTGAGGTATCTTTATTAAGCAGAAATAATCTCGATCACCAGCATTGGATCAGACATCCAGCTCATGTAAATCAGCAGAACTCCTTTGGTGTCAATAAACCCACCTTGATTTACAGTAGCAGGAGATCTGAGCAGCGTACTGCTTTGAAAAATGGAGGTGTACGTTTATTCATTGTTTCAAAGGTAGAGGCTTGATCTACTCTGCTGGGACACAGCCTTGCTGCGTCAGGCAGCTCTGCCGAGGTCCCTGCAGGCTCGGGAGGACCAGGGCTTGCTGACAGCATGTACTTTGCAGGATCAGCTCCTTATTGAATAGGAGCAAGAACAACACTTCCCGAGGAACGGCTCTTTACCCTAGCCCATCAAAAACGCACTTGCAATGGCAATTAATTGGTTCTGGGATACCCTCCAATGCAAATGGCCAGATCCAAAGCCCACTACTTTGCTGGCTTCAAAGGGCACCAGCCCAGTCTCAAGGGTGCCAGTTTTGAGACTGGTGCTGGTGCTTTAAATGCATCTAGGTCACATTTCATCTGTGACCAAAACGCGAACTGTGATCCTGCGCTGATCTCGAAACGGGTATAGGGCCACATGGACCCTTTTTTAACCCCACTGCTCTGCTTGCTGCAGCGTGGGTGTGAGAGTGGAGTGGGTCCACTCAGGGGCAGGGAGGCACTGATGCCTGCCTGCGTTTGCTGGATGGGACCCAGGCTTCGTAGTCCCGTTCCTATAGCATTGGCAGGTAGGTGAGATTCCAGAGCTGGTCTTAGGAGAATGTTGCTCTGATTCAAATAAATATGTTAAGAAAATACTAATAAGGAAACATGAACCTCATAATATGAAAATATACTTGCATTTTAAACAAGAGGGCAACAAGTCACTGTTTCGGAGACTGCAGAAAGTGCCATCGGGTTAGAGCAGGGTTTGGTTTGGTGTTTTTACTGCATCAAACACCATAGAACTGGTGGTTCAATGTGGTGAGGTGCAGGGCGCTTCTGTCTAGTGCTGAGCATTTTCTGCTGTCATTACCTTCACTGGAGGAAACTGGGGGAGCTCCATACCTTAGAAGGTGACTGCAAGCTCTGACATTTGAATCACATTAATGAAACAGTTTCCCTTGGTGGGATATGCGTTTCCCCTCCCCCTAAGTTTCAAATAATGCTACTCCTTAAAGTAGGAACAAACATTTTACTTATGGCTAGAATGCATTTATTGGTAATTTTCACATAAATCAACTTGTATGAAAATGTATTCATAATCCAAGCCTTCTCTATGGTGATAAAATGTTTCTGCTTCTGTGGCAGAAAATAGCTTATTATGCAAACAGCATTGCTAGTGTTACATTATGCATGGGAGTCACCTGGAGAACATCACAAAAGCTTCAACCAAAAGGAAAAAAAAGAGGGGAGAAAATCGGGTGTTCCATTTACTGCACCACTTGCCTATTATAATTAGCTGTAAATGAGCTGATATCTGTACTTTGAAATGTATTTCATATATGCCTTGGTAACACTATACAAATAAGAAAAGCAGAACAGAATGGAAGAATATGAAACTCACCAAGGAATGGCCTTGTAAAATGTCACTCCAATTAAAAAGCGAAAGCCAGTTGCCATTTTAAAACTGGTTAGTTGTATTTACTTTGAGAATACCTTGATTATATTTATATACTGCTTGATTTAATTCAGGATGCTGCAAGTTCCCACTGGACTGTCATTATTACGAATGACATTGCTAAGAAGCTTGACTAAATAAGATCTGCTCGGACTAAAAACCGTATTGCCTCAGATTTTTTAAAATAATAATGAAAAAAAAGAATTAGTCCCAGTACAATCATCCAAGGCCCGGTGTCTCATGTGGCCTTTCTTCTTGAGGGATAAGAGAGTGGTTTTAAACATGAGTGGGAGGATCACGGTCACAAGGGTAAGTCCTCTGGAGACAGTGAATTCTTGCAGTTGTTCTTGTGGCACATCTTTTGGGAAGTTCTGGAGAGAAGTCACATGTCAGAGCAGCTCTTGCCCAGAGTGGGTTTACAGTCGGGGCTGTTCAAGGCGAGGTGTCTGTGATCGTGTAGTCTGAGGGCTGGTATTTAAGCAATTCTGAGTCTTTCACAAGCCACTCGTTTTCAGGAATGTATATGACTCCCTGCACCAGCCCTATCTTGGCCACTGTCCTTGTGCCTACAATGTTGTTACCGCTCTTAAACTTCACTGGAAGGGTTCTTTAGGCTGCAGTCTTCGTGCAGGGGCCAGATGTTTCCACCGTCTTCTCTATGTCAGCTTGTAAGCAGCGAGCTCTTGACTTGTCTGATATTCTTGCCTGTGTCTATAATCTAACTGAAGAACTAGTATTTCCCTGAGTTGCTTAGTTCTGAAAACATTTGGCTAAGCCGGAGCAATCTCTTTTATGCTGTATTCATGAGATCAGCGTTTGCGGCAAAGGCAGGACAAACACAGGCAGGGCTTCACCGCCCTTCACAATCTTTCAGTCTTGCCAGTCAGCCCAGAGATGAAGTTAGCCCAGAGGAAAACAAGATGACACTGAAGTGAGGAAGGGAGATGCTGCGAACCAAAATTGGTGTCTGGTGTTGCTGCTCTACAGCTCACTGTCAGCTGACGTGCATCCTGCTGCTCTTAGCATCTACCAGATCGCCTGGTCTGAGGCAGCCTGAAACCTCCTGCAAACCTCTCCATCAATACGCAATTTGCAGCGGTGGTGTTCCCCAGGCAGCCCCTGGGGCTTGACCTGGGCCTAGCCACGACAGACTATAACTACACATTACTGCTTTTTCTAGCCCAGCCCAAATTTGCTGTGCCTTTTCATGTGGCAGATTTTGCTGTAAGTTCACCTGATCAAAGGGAACCGAAAAAGTTATACGGTGCATGATACTGTGATCTCCTCAAACCCTGGGCACTGAAGGGGCTGATCTGAGCTCCCCAGTCATGAGGCATTTGCTGGCCCAGGAAAGCATGCTCTGACCTCGCAGGAGGGTGGCTGGAGACACCTCGCTGTGACCGGCTCTGCTGGGCTCCGGGGTTTAGAAGGTCAGTTCTGCCTCAGGAGGTCTCACGTCAGCGTCACAGCTGTTTTACTTAAGCAAGAAGCTCCGTGGGGTTCAAGCTGCAGGGAACTGTACTTTTCAGCATGAGCCACCTCAGACAAGCTGTTACATAGCAGTGGTACCTGCTGCTGATCAGGTAGACTTAGGTACCAAAAGAAGCAGGGGTCTTATGCTTTTTGGCTTTGCACGGCTAGTGAGTGACACAAGGCAGTAGGAGGAGAAGCGATGAAGAAAGTATCCTGAGAAACAGGCTAGAAGTTGAATGTTACAAGTCGAAACTCTCTGAAAATGTGCCAGACAATTGGTGATGGTTTAAATCTCACTTCACCATCCACGAGATCTGGATGCCAGCAAACAAGAAGATAATCAGAAGGCAATTTTGTTTCTGGCAACACTTTGATCTGAGGCAGCTCATGTGCTTAATGTTTTTCATTTAAGTTTCTTTCGGAGACATCACTGGGAAGTGATGAAAAACATCACAGAAGAAAATCATGTTGCTAGCATTACGTAGATATAATATATATTAAAAATACATAGTATATCTACATAAATATTCACATACATGCATATGTGTATATATACCTAACTGTATCTATATCTAGAAATTCAAGACTCAAAGAAGAGGAATGTCGTCTGTGACTCATTTAAGGCCAACAAGCCAATCTTGGGGTCCAAAGTCTTTAGTAAGAGACAAGATCATGACAAGAACCCGGAGCAAAATATGCACAGGAGTGACTGTTTGAGGAGTCAGAATTAGTCTGTGGCAAAGAAAATAACATTTCTGAAAGGCAGTAACTAAAGCTACATTTTTTCTTATGGATGCTACATGAGGTGACACCATGGGTGGTAAGGGCAATCCAGAATATTGGATGAAAAGAGTGGCAGAAAGTCATGGCCAACAAAAACATCATCTAGAAATGCACTGAAAAACAAAGTAAGCAAAGATAATGCCTGATATTTGGGAAGATATGCAAAATTCAAATGACTTATGTCACTTTGCAAGAGTGCATGCACCAGCAGAGTGTGCATAGCATGAATAAAGATGACAACAGCATCACTAGCTCAGAGCAATTCCTTCTTTGAACAATGGACACTGCTGCAGAAGACGAGTAGAATATTAGCTTGAAATCAAATGGAACATTTATGAATTTTATGTTGGACACAGGTAGACAAACTGGTGTGGGGCCAGAAACACAGATATTATCATGGAGGTAACATCCACAGGCAGTAGGGAATGAGTTGGAAATGCTGGGCCTTACAGTGGGAAGCTTATCTTTACCAATGGAATGTATGAACTAAATGTGTAAGTAAATAATAAATTAAGAAAACAGAATCTGCAGATGTGCCAAAGGTGGGGAGGGGCTCTATTTTTTGCTTAAAAACATGTAATAAAAAAAGTACAGTTATTAAAGTGAAAAAAGACTAAATATATTCCATAAGGACTTAAGGGCATCTTCCAGAGGGTAGGCAAGGAGGTAAAAAACCCCAGACTAAGTGTGAGTAAACCTATCTATCCCCTATCTAATGCCTTCAAGACAAGGTTTTCTCTCATCCTAAACCAGAAGGCAAAAACTCCTCTAGTGAAGTTGTTGCTGTTGAATCACAAAGTAAGTAAAGCATCCCTCCAGAGTGGATAAAATTTCTGGGCATTGCAGGGGAAAAGAGAACCTGTGGTTACATATTGATATATTAAATAAGGATATGACAGCTAAAGCCTGGTTCTCAGAGAGTGACATCTTTGGTAACATGGACATTGACAAAGGTACTCTGTGTGTGATATGTTTGCTCACCCCACCTCGTGTCTGCTCGAGGAGCAGCTGAGGAGCTGCTGACTGCGCTAGATCATTCTATGTGCCCATAGGACCAAGTGATGTTCCCAGGCAGAGTTCAGCAACATCCCCACTGCTCTGCACCCCGTTTTTCCCTTGTCTTGGATGAGAAATTTGCCTCCACTTTCACAGTCATTTTGCCCTGTCTCTGCCTTGTTTATGATCCTACCTATGTTACAGTACTGATGAGGTGAGTTTTTTTCCCCCTTTCTGGCCATTATTTAATGAATTACTTAATGAAAAGTAACTTAATGAAAACTCTGACACTGTTCAAGCCTTGGGAGACTGTAAGTGCATCTGGTTCATTCTGGGATCTGGGTTAGAAACCTCTCCCAGCTCCATGGTGCCCTTTGCTTCTTCGTCTTGGGGCAGAGGTCTGTGTGGCTCCCCAAAAGTCTTATCTCAGCAGGTAAATGATTTTTTCCTTTCATGAGTTTACTCCTGCAGATGGCTGGTGGCCTGGACTAGCTCACAGTGACAAAGCTGCAGAAAAATGATTGAGGGATATTAACAGAGAACTCACTCTGTCCCCAGATCAGCATCACAAGTGCCCTGCCTGCCTTTACTAATGAGATGACCGACCTGTGTGAAAATAGGAGCAGGTCTTCGCACATGTGGAGATCACAATAGTGAACACACAGTTGCAGGATGCTGAAGCTCCTGCTGCTCCCTGAGTCCAACATAAGGAAGATGAGTCTTCTCTGGTGCACAAATGGCAATGACCATCCTGCCTGCGTGCTGCATAACTGGTTTTGCTTCTGCATGGAAACGCGTCATGTCTTCATATTCCACCAGTCCCCCAAATGTTGTCTTCACTTTCTCTGAAAGTTTTATCTCAAACCCTAAAAAATGATAAATCCTTTAACTTTCAATGTACTCTGCTGTGTTTAACTAGAAATGAGCAAAAATAGGTTTGAGGAATCCAGAGAGGCAGATGCGGTTTAGTGAAATGACCTTTCCTCTTCCCAAAGTTGGGGCATCATCAGTAATTGCTTGTTCCTTGAGAGAAGCAGTAGCTGGGCTGGAAAAGGCAGGATCACTGCATCTCTGTGCCCTTCAATGAGATGCTACGGGTTCTGTCTGCCCCACTGCAGGCCTTCAGGTCTGGCATGGAGACCAGTGGGATCAGATTTCTTATGATACAAGCTAGTTTTCACGCTCTTTATTGGCATGCAAATGCCAAGAGAGGATGTGTTTAAAGACTCCTGTAATTTTTCCGTTTTGCTAGGACGGGTGTGAAAAGGAAGGGTCCAGTACTGGTGTGACGTATGGTGAGGAAAAAAACCAGTTGCCAGGCAGCAAGAGGTGGCCTCAAGGACCGGAGTCTTCCTACAAAACCTCCCAGGGGAGCTAACCGGGATTTTAGGATGGTGGGTGGGAGTCAGAGAGGAGCAGGAATTACTGTGCAGCAGTGGAGGAAGGTGGAAAGAAGCCTGTGGGACCAGGAGTTAAGGTGTCCTTCCAGGCTGCTAGATGAGAGAGAACAGTGCTGCTTCAGACACAAGGCTGGGCTGATAGGGTAATAGCTTGCTATAGTCAAACTGCAGAGTGGGATTATTATGACTTTGGATAAGAGCTATTAACTATTGTTAAGGTGATTGATCACTTTTATCTTTTTGTTATGGAAGGAGTTTCACAATCAGAGCTAATCATGGGGCATTACCATGCCCCTGTCTGCTTAAACGCTGAAATCCAGAGAGATTGTGAGATGATTACAAAAAATTGCAAGACTGCCATTTCCATATTGAACATGGACTGAGCAAAAATCATAACAACATATGTATTGCTGAGACACCCCATGTAGGGGAAAACACTTGTGAAGTTTGCTTTCAGCCTCCGGAGAGGGAAACAAACAAGTTTGCTCACTGTTCTATTTTGCTTTTCCAGCACACAAAGTTTCTATAGTTCAAAGACTGCGCTGCTGTGTGTCTCCTATGGTACGTGCATGTCTGGGTTCTCCGGTACTGACCTCTTCCACCTCTCGCAAGATTTGCTGAGGTTTCATCAGGGAAAGCTCAGAGAGATGTTTACTTGTAGATATGTTTAAAGCAAGGAGTAATAAAAGCGCATTTCACATGCAGAGGAATGGAGAGGCAGGTTTGAACTCAGTGTTGCATGGCCAAAGAGATGCATTCGGGTGTTTCCAGAGCAGCGAGATGCTTTCCAAGAACACAGACTTCCATCTCACTCTCTTGCATGGTGTTGGTAGGGCTTTTTATGAAGCTTCTATCTGAGAAGACTCAAGCTCATGGCCTTGTTCTGTTTGATGGGAAAAGAAAAATCCATATTAATTAAAAATTTTCCAGGTTCTGAGAAAACCAGCTGGATCAAGTCATAGAAGTTCTAGATGAATTCAGCATGGAGATCTGATCAGGAACAGAAGAACTAGTCCATGAGACACACTCTCCAGCAGCACATGGATGATCCAAGATTAAGACTCGAAATGCCCAGAACATATCAAATAAATTCACACCTATGCCTTGGTGTTCTCACCAGTGACGAAAGAGAGCAAAGAGAATATATGTTAGCCCTACACACAGCATCAGGAAAGTGGCATCAAGGAAGCAGCTTTTTTTTCTGTGCTTTTTCAAGTCTCATTTTCTCTCCTTGCGCGCACCATGAAGACCAACCTACAAAAATAATGAATATCCACCATAAACATTATAATGTTCAGCTCCTATTGGAAGGTGCGTGTTCAGCATGACCTTGCAGAAAATGTGCATATAATAGTAAACATAGTAGAAAGAAGAGGCAAGAGACTGCATCAGGACTAGACAGAGTGGAAAAATACCAGTGACACTGGCCTGGCAAGTCAAACTTGGATTGAATTGTACAAATAATAAATGGTGCAATAAGAATTCTGCAACTAAGTAGCATATTATTGTGCACAATATTAATAATGTGCCAGAACAGCAGTGCATGTGTTCACCAGTGTCTTGAAATGTTATTTCTCTGCAATGACTGACTACTACAGGCAAAAAGAGATGTCTCCTACTGCAGCTAGCCTGTGTCAGAGACCTCATGCAAAGAAACTTTTCCCTGTCACTACCTCACTCGTTTAAAGCCTGTTACTTCAGGAAGCTCCTTCCTCGCATCTTCCCTGGTATTTTTCCACTTTCAACTAGGAGCATGAACTCTTTTGGCCCTAAAGCTCAATATTGACAGAATCTGCTTTTGTGCATAACAGGCCCAGTTCTGCTTTGAAATTATCACCTTCATAGTCTACGAATGGGAACATCAGTAAAGACGTAAGCTTTGTAGGATATTCCTGGATCAGTGGGTTTCAGCACAAGTCCATGTACATGAATTGCCCAAAAGACACCTACATGGGTGTTCTTTGTTCTCCTTTGACATGGATGACCCCTAATGGGTATTTAACCCATCAATTTATTGATCATAACCCATTCATCTGTCACCAATGCAAAAAGGGTCCTGTTCGTAGATACTATACAAATGGACAGAATGATACATACATAGAAGAATTTGGAGATGTTTTATATGACTAAAAGTACCAGTCTTGGGAGGAGATGATTTTGCAGGCAATGGAGGAGAGTCAGTGTCAGCTGGTGTGCCCAGATTTCAGACTGCTTTCTGAGCAGAGGGGAAAACCAACTCTAAAGTTTATGAATGTGCATGCTAGCTAGATTAGATTTGTACTGATAGATTTTGTTTCCGTTCTTTCTCTCTCGCCTAGTTTAATATGCATGGCTATATATGGAGAAAATGCGTCTCTGTGCTGGCATAGCAAAGATAACCTTGAAGAGTATAAATGAATGTACGTATTGATGGAGCAATTTGTGTTTTTATTGATTTCTTGCTGTGTCTCGCTGAATTCCTAGTATGTAGAATAGGCTGTAACTATTTTGTTATGAAGAATGCTACAGAATATATTTTCCCACACCAATTCTTAGGGGACATAGACAATTTATACATGAGAATATGAAAGAAAGCATATGGTATATATTGATCATTATTATTTATTGCTATAAGTAGGATTTAGGGCTCCAGCTAGAGATACAAGACTTGAGATCAAAAAAGGGGTGGCGTATTTTCTGTATAGGAAGGCAGAACTGCCAAAATGAAATACCGAGATTCAAAGCCTAAAATACATATCTTTTGCCAATGTGGAGAAGGTTGAAGGTGAAAGGGTGACACAGTGACGTGTTCCTGAGAAGAATGGCTGTTGTCATAGAGTAACGATTAATGCTGTCAAAATGCAAATGGGTAGCTAGGAAAGGAAAGGCTGGGCCGACTCTCCTCTGTGCTGGGGGACTGGCTTGTGCTGTAGAAGTTTTGCCAACCAGGTAAAGTGAGGCTGGGTGTCACCAGCGTGGAGTGCACTGGGCTGAGATGAGGATGTCAACCATGTCCAGAGGCAGGTACCACCCCAGGCCTTGATCTTGCACATGCTTCTGGACCTGAGATCCTTTCATTTCTTTGAAACCAGTTATCTTCTACATGCACACAGGGGTCTGTAAACTAGGGATCTAGCTTGAACTGGTGATACAATGATTAGCAGTATTAAACTGAAGACTGTGGATGTCACTGTGGGTAGCTTGGTTGGATTATCTTCCTTTCATGTGTGTTTTGCCATGCCTCCTCCTATTGCACACTCCATCTTCTCTGAGCAGGGAAATAAAGCAGAGAAATGCGTTAGAGTACTAGCTCCTGTGCAGCCTTGCTGGGCTTTGAGAGCGGGCAATGCAGAGCCCCCAAGTGCTGTTTAAGGCAGCTCTACACCAAATTTGAACCAAGCCTCCATTCAGCTCAAGGAGTGGAAACTGCACCTTTCTTCTCCGGTTGCTTGTGAACAAGGAGATGAGCAGTGTGTTCGTCCTGCTGCACAGAAATTGGTGATGTCAGAGACACCACGCTGGGAAGAAGGCCCCTTCATTTGGCCCAATATTTGCTTTCTGAAAATGTCCAAAAGTGGATGCCTAAGAAAGCACATAAATAACAGTGCACATGCAGCACGACACTTCCCTTCAGACACTGAAGGAGTTTCTAAGCTTGAGGTTGCCTCTGAACCTGTGTTAATAGGCGCCAATGGCACCATCCTCCAAGAATTTTTCTAATGTCTTCTGAGCTCATTTAGGCTTTTGGCATTTGTAACATCCTCTGGTATTAAACACTGCAATTAAATTATACTTTGTAACAAAAAGTACTTCCTTTGATTTCTGTGTAGAACTGGGCCTCTTAATTTTAAAGAAGCATACATGGCAATTAATAAGTCTTTTAAAATGGAGAAGGGAGGTCATGAAGCTGATCACAGAATCACAGAATGGTATGGGCTGGAAAGGACCTCTGGGGATCGTCTGGTCCAACCTCTCTGCCGAACCAGGGTCACCTACAGCAGGCTGCACACGACCTCGTCCAGGCAGGTTTTGAATATCTCCAGAGAAGAAGAATCCACAGCATCTCTGGGCAGCCTGTTCCAGTGCTCCGTCACCCTCAGCTGGAACTTCCTATGCTTCAGTTTGTGCCCGTTGCCCCTTGTTCTGTTGCTGGGCACCACTAAATAGAGTCTGGCCCTGTGCTCTTGACACCCACCCTTAAGATATTTACAGGCATTTATAAGGTCCCCTCTCAGCCTTCTCTTCTTCAGGCTAAAGAAGCCCAGCTCCTTCAGCCTCTCCTTGTAGGAGAGGTGCTCCAGTCCCCTCATCATGTTCATAGCCCTCCGCTGGACTCTCTCCAGTAGTTCCTCACCTTGCTTGAACTGGGGAGACCAGAACTGGATGCAGTACTCCAGATGGGGCCTCACTAGGGCAGAGTAGAGGGGGAAGGTGAACATCCCTCAACCTGCTGGCCACACTCTTCTTAATGGATCGCAGGATGCCATTGGCCTTCCTGGCAACCAGGGCACTCTGCTGGCCCATGGTCAACTTGTCACCCACCAGGACACCCAGGTCCCTCTTCACAGAGCTGCTCTCCAGCAGGTCTGCCCCAAGCCTGTACTGGTGCATGGGGTTGTTCCTCCCTAGGTGCAGGACCCTGCACTTGCCCTTGTTGAAATTCATCAGGTTCCTCTCTGCCCAACTCTCCAGCCTGTCCAGGTCTCACTGAACAGCAGCACAGCCTTCCGGTGTACCCACCACTCCTCCCAGCTTTGTGTCCTCAGAAATCTTGCTGAGGGTACACTCTGTCCCTTCATCCAGGTCATTGATGAAGAAGCTGAATAAGACTGGGCCCAGTACTGACCCCTGGGGAACACCACTAGTTACAGGCCTCCAACTAGACTCCGTGCTGCTGATGACAACCCTCTGGGCTCTACCAGTCAGCCAGTTCTCCATCCACCTCGCTGTCCACTCATCCAGCCCACACTTCCTGAGCTTCCCTAGGAGGATGTTATGGGAGACCGTTCAAAAGCCTTGCTGAAGTCCAGGCAGACAACATCCATGGCTCTCCCTTCATCTACCCAGTCAGTCATGTCATCGTAGAAAGCTATCAGATTGGTCAGGCATGATTTCCCCTTGGTGAATCCACGTTGACTACTCCTGATAACATTTTTTTCCTCCACTTGCTTAATGATGACCTCCAGAATGAGCTGTTCCATCATCTTTCCCTGGGTGGATGTGAGGCTGACCGGCCTGTAGTTCCCTGGGTCCTCCTTCTTGCCCTTTTTGGAGATTGGATTGACATTGTCTTTTCTCCTGTCCTCCAGGACCTTTCAAAGATGATGGAGAGTGGCTCAGCAATGACATCTGCCAGCTCCCTCAGCACTCATGGGTGCATTCCATCGGGGCCCATGGATTTGTGGGCATCCAGATTGCTTAAATGATCTCTCACACAATCCTCCTCGACCAAGGGAAGGTCATCCTTTTGCCAGGCTTCCTCTCTTACCTCCATGGCCTGGGATTCCTGAGGGCCGGCCTTAGCACTAAACAGTGAAGCAAAGCAGGCATTCAGTAACTCTGCCTTCTCTGCATCCTCCATCACCAGGGCACCCACCTCATTCAGCAATGGGCCCACATTATCCCTAGTCTTCCATTTGCTACTGATGTACTTGAAGAAGCCCTTCTTGTTGTCTTTGACATCCCTTGCCAGATTTAATTCCAGGAGGATCTTAGCATTCCTCGTTGCATCTCTGCATGCTCTGACAACATTCCTGTATTCCTCTCAAATGGCCTGTCCCTCTTTCCACATTCTATAGACCTTTTTCTTCCACTGGAGTTCTGCTAGAAGCTCCTTGCTTGTCCATCCGTGTCTCCTGCCTCCATTGCTAGATTTCTTTCTCAGGGGGATGCAGCGATCCTGACCACGGAGGAAGTGACGCTTAAACAGCGACCAGCACTCTTGGACCCCCCTGCCTTCGAAAGCCCTGACCCACAGGATTCCTCCAAGTAGGTCCTTGAAGAGGCCAAAGTTAGCTCTCCTGAAGTCCAAGGTTTTGATCCTACTTATCACCCTGCTTCCTCCATGCAGGATCCTGAACTCCACCATTTCATGGTCACTGCAGCTGAGGCTACCCCCAACCTTCACATCCTCAACGAGTCCCTCTTTTTTTGTGAGTACAGGGTCCAGCAGCACACCTCTCCTTGTTGGCTCCTCCACCACTTACATCAGAAAGTTATCATCAATGCTCTGCAGGAACCTCCTGGACTGCATGTGCCTGGCTGTGTGGTCTTCGCAGCTGAGGTCAGGGTGGTTGAAGTCCCCCATGAGAACCAGGGCCCGTGACTGTGAGGCTGCTTGCAGCTGCTTGTAGAAGGCCTCATCAACTTCCTCTTCCTGATCAGATGGCCTGTAGTTACACATCCACAACTGTGTGGCCCATATGAGCCTGTCCCTTAATTGTTACCCATAAGCTCTCGACTCGTTCTTCATCTGCTCCCAGGCAGAGCTTGATATGTTCCAGTTGCTCCCTCACATACAGAGCAACTCCACAACCTCGCCTTGTTGGCCTGTCTTTCCTAAAGAGTGTGTAGCCATCTACGACAGCATTCCAGTCACGCAAGCTGTCCCACCTTGTCTCTGTGATTGCAATGAGATCATGGCCCTGTGACCGCACACAGATCTCTAATTCTGCCTGCCTACGGCCCATGGTGTATGCATTGGTGTACAGACATTTCAGAGAGGAACTCAGACATGTTGGTTTCCCTGGAGGAGTACAAAAGGATCTGCTGTATCCATGCCCACCCTTGAGGTTGTTGGTCAGATCACACAGATCTGCTGTGTGAGGCTGGACACTGAAATGTGGGAGTGGGCCCTATCAAAGGCCTGAGCAACTAAAGGTCAGGACTCAAAAAGTAGAATAGTACTTCTTTACCAGACCTTGCTAGATTTGCAGACTTCCAGGAAAGAGAGAGAATAATTATATGAAAACATGAAAATGTCAGAACACTGGGTGATATACATTATCAAGGAAGTTGTGGGTCATCATGTAAGTAACTGTGTATAATGAATGCCTCTAAATGAAGACTGTTTTAGTGTATTTCCTTTCCATTCATCTCCTTACCAAGACTTGAAGAGCACTGTCTTCTAAATTTGTGTGGACCGTGGATAAGCACAATTGTACAGTGGTAGAATATATTCCGTTTTGTTCTCAGCCCTTTGTTGCGATTTCTTTTTATATGTGATGTTCTCAAGAAAGAAATACAAGACCTTATTTTTGAAGAGTGACAGTCTAAACCTAGGCTAGCTTTTAATTTATGCATTAATATAGAAATATGCAGATTTAACAGTAATGACTTAAAACTGTGCAGTTTCTATGCATACGGTGAGTTGTGAGGCTCCAGATGTGTCAAGGCATCTCACCCCGAAGGCTGTGGACAAACCTGTTGATCCTCATTGCAACCAGAAGAACAAAGTTCATCTGTGCATCCTCACAGGTGAGCAGCAGCTCTACTGGTCTCCCCTGAGCAAGTGCCATGGGAACTCCTGCTCAGACCCAGCACTTCTCTTGCCATCTCGCTTGATCTTTAACATTGTTCTGTTAGCTGAGCAACTGGTTATTGTTTAAAGACTGCTAATTTCCTTGACCACCTTCTTCCTACCTTTGTGGCACACAGGGGAGATGTCAGTCTCACAGAGTGAGGGTTTCCACTTGGAGACAGACTCTGGGAAAGACCCCGGGGCTGGGTACCCTCACTCTGCCTCTGACAGTGCGATGGAGCCCACCTCTGTACTTTGGGCACTATAGAAAGGCAGGTTTTGCTTCATAGCACTCCTGTGGAGACAAACTGGAGAGAGGCAAATGGGCCCACATCTTGTTTGATTTAAGGGAAGAGCATTATTTTTGGTATTCTGTTGTGGGAAACAGCTTGTGGCTCTCAATCCGAAGGAGAGGCAGGGGACCCGCCTCGTCTGCCACCAAAACTGCTTTTCCTGAGGGCTGGTCTAAATGCTTCCTCATCTCCATACATATCGCCTCAGCTGGAGTGGAGTCTTTGGAGCTCTGCTGCATCTATCCATGTGTTGCACCCAGCTGGGCAGATGACCTCAGCCGAGCTGGTGTCCAAAGGTATCTTCCTTAAGGTATCTCTTCGTGGAGTGCAGGAGCTAAGTTACCTTGGGGCCAATGCCATCCTGAAGCTCTGAAATCTGGTCACCCGTGATCAAGCCACCATTGACAAAATGATGCCTTAAGTTCATATTTATTAACCTTCAAGACACCATTTCCTCATTAACACTGAAGGGAGAAGAGAGGCAAAAATAGGGAGCTAGGGACAACAAATTCCCACAGAGCTGGCTATGAGGCTGTTGTTTTCAGTGAGAGCTGTGCACAGGTTCCTGTTTCTGTGGGAAATTCCAGTGGAATTTTGTTTCTATGGAAGAGACAGAATCTCAAAATTTCTTGTGGAGCAAGATAGCCAAAGGTTTTGTTCGGCATGACTTACATTTACAATTTTATTTTTAATTTAAAATTTCTTAACTAAATAACTTGAGGATAGAATCAAATTATTCTAGACCAAATATGTTGCAACAGATGTTATAACTTTTTGAAAATGTTTTATTAACCAAAATGAAATGTTGTTGAAAATCTTCATGCGAGACATTTCAGTATTGTGTTATTGGAATTTTTCTAATTGAAACATTTTCTGACAGAAGATTTTAAGCACACTCTAGATTTGTTCTGCATGTGCTTTTCCAGTGTTTTTGATGCATTTTTATAATTTCAAAACAAATAAAAAAAGAATAATAAAGGCAAAAGAAACTCTCTCTGGGATTGAGAACATTCAGCAATAATGGACAATGCAAACCCAGAAACTATTTTGAAAATGGCCTTTAGGCTCCTACTGTTTTACACTGAAGAGTAATTGCTTTTATAAGCTACCAGCCTTATTTTATACAATGCTCAGATGTTACAGTGCTTTCATTAATTTATGCTGACAATATTGTAAAAAAACCCTCCAGCAGCGCACAGGAGGGGGAAACTTCTTGGGGAAGTCTGACATCTCATGGACCATTTGTACTGTTTGCTTTTAACCATAGAAGAGAGTTTCCTGTTTTCATATATCTCTCTTTGGAAGGAGGAGAGTGGTTTGGTGACAAAGAGGCACTCAAAGTGCATCAGCATTGCGAAGGCAGAAATATAAAACAGTAATCTGAGGATCTGGAGGGGACTGTGCAGACTATTAAACTAATGGAACAGCTGTTGCTGACAGAGGGGCAAGGTTTTCAGGGCTTTGGAAAACTCTTGTAATTACTTACTGGGTTTGGTAGTATTGTTGCAGACATTGGAAATTTGGACACTAATTGTTCAGCAACTAAATGCAGTGATTTTCTTTTTCATGAACAACAGAACATTAGGGGGAGATGTGTTGTGCAACAGGATGATGCCAAAAGCCATTTAATGGTGACTCAGAAAATGATGCTGTATTCTTCCAGGCCACCAGGTCCTCCATTCAGGCTATTGGCTGTTACTTCCATCTCAAAGTCTTTCCTGCTGCTAAGAACATTCACCTGTTCCTCAAAAAGGTGGGGCAGAGATCATTGTTTTTCTTTGTGGGTTTCATGACCCCTAGAGCATGAAAAGCAGTCAGAGGATCTGCTTGCTCTTCAGCAATGCTCTATGGTTGAAGTGATGATATGAGAAGTAGGAGGTCTGGGATGACACCCCCATGCAGCTTAAACCCACAGCTCCAGTCTAGCAAGATTGACCTAACTGTGGGGCTGTTCGGTACAAACTCCTCTGTGTCTGACCATGGTATAAAAAACCCACTATCAACTACTGTGAAGGCTTGATTGTGGTGGTGTGGTTTGGGTAGACTCAGAGCCTAGTGGACAGGGGATCTGTGGGGTGGAGGGAAAAGTTGACTAGTTTCTGGTTGTTGGCTGTTCTTACAAAGGAGGTCCATTTGCGCTGAAATGAAGTGTTTCTCAGAGCTTCCCCAAGAGCTGCATTTCACTAGGCTAGCCAGATACTGAGTGGGGTTTCTCTAGATTTTAGCAGACTTTTGGTATTGAAGAGCATATTTGGTCATAAGAGCAAATTTGTAGTGGCTTGGAAAACCAAGACCTTGAAGTGTTCTCCTTTTGATCATTAGCATTTCAAGGCAAGTGTGAATTTGAAGAAAGAAATGTGAAGGGTTTGTGACTTTTGAGTTTTTGATAGCTCCCCTAACATATCTCTGAAAGAAACTGGTCAATCTTCTCTGTATCCTGGACACTGCCTAGATCCTGTGCTTCCACCTGACAGTGACAACACAGTACCTGCAACTGGGACTTGTTTTAAAGGTTTTGTGATTTGGGCACAGACGACCGTGACAACAGAAACTGTGTACAATTTTCACTTATTTCTACATATACCGAGTTTCAGCATCCATGCAGGGACAGGAACGACTCTCACACATTGATGCAATGCACAGTCGGTTCACTTTATTGCTCTGCTTGCATGGTTATATACATTTTTCATATCTGCACACGCGATCATGCTTATTCGGATAGGCTACAGACATAAATCACACACTGTTCACGTGCCCCATATTCCCTTGTGATTGGTAACTATGCACTAACGTCAATAGCAACAGGCTGCCTCCACGTCCTTGAACACATCTTGTTTTTGCTAACCCACACCATGTGCACTGTCAGCACTTTCTCAATTGTTATTCTTAGCTGTCCTTTCCAGTGGCCTGTTCAGTTATGCTAACTGTTTTGCTTAAGCAGGCTAGTCATGCTAACTCTCAAGCTACATCAACCCCAACATACATAGGTCTCTAAAGAAACTTCTTTCTGTTACGAAATACTTATTTTTCAGTATCTCCTGGATGGCTGCAGGGTCAGAATCCCACTGGGCTGGATCTTGTATGAATCCACAGAATAAACAGCAGTTTGTGATTTTTAGGCTGAGAATGAAGCTCCTGAACCAGAAGCCTGATCTTCATTGGTAAAGGAGGCAAGAGACCTGCATGGTTAAACAAGGAGCTTCTAGCGGAGATCAGGTGGAAGAGAAAGGTCCATGGAATGTGGAAAGAGGGGCAGGCCACTTGGGAAGAGTACAGGAATGTGGTCAGAGCATGCAGGGATGCG
>Ga0065711_1002359_pt1 | contig 34427 bp, 28 predicted proteins | sample Hoacrofraction12_FD_59098 | JGI IMG/M metagenome (GOLD analysis project Ga0065711, IMG submission 59098) | Hoatzin crop microbial communities from Cojedes, Venezuela - Epithelial fraction 12 v2 (version 2) | ecosystem: Host-associated > Birds > Digestive system > Esophagus > Crop | place... | reverse complement strand
TTCTCTGGAGATATTCAAGACCCGCCTGGACAAGGTCCTGTGCAGCCTGCTGTAGGTGACCCTGCTTTGGCAGGAGGGTTGGACTAGATGACCCACAGAGGTCCCTTCCCACCCCTACCATCCTGTGATTCTGTGAGAGAGATTGTGGGATGGCCTGACTTACTGTAGGCCTGTAATGCCTTGGTATAACCTCTCCATCATTTTCCATTGCCAACATCTCAGTAACAAAACGAGCTGAAATCCATGCACTGCTAGAAGTGTGACAGTCACATACATTCTCAAACCTAGGTAAGAGCAAATGTGATTAAAAAGATGAGTTCCTAATTGTATTTGACTCCGTACGATTTGTTTGTTTTTCACAAAGTCCCTTGTTTTTGAAGGCTTGCTCACGGTTCTTTTTTTATTTCGGCAGTTTGCAACTTCATGTCTCATGAAAAGTGCCTCAAGAATGTCAAGATACCATGCTCATGTATTGCTCCCAGCCTTGTAAGGGTGAGTAAGCACACACTGCCTTGTCTCTTTCTTGGGATAATAGCACAGATTTATCACTGATGAACATGGTGTAGCACAGCGGTGGCTTGTTAGTATCGTAATGCTTAGATCAATTGTGTTAGTCATCACTGAGGCTTTTATAGCTGCTCAAAGGCAAGCTTACATGTCCTTCGAGAAGTCCCTGCTATGGGCAGCAGTGGATAGTCTTTCTCTGAAGAGCAGTTATTTGGATTCTGTAAATATTACTAGATGTTCTTACTTGTGTGTCATTACCTAGAAGCCTTGCAATAATGGAGTGGGTTGACTGATTGATGTCAGTGGTCTCAGAAAACTGTATTGTGTGTCATACTAAAGAAGAACTCTGTACACCACCACATTTTTTACAGCAATTACATCTTACTGTGAGAATGCTAAAGCTTCTTTGCCTAGCAAAGGGGCTGTATTCGGCTTCTGTTGATTGCTGCATCTTAAGAGTTTGCTTGTTTGTTGTGTCCAGGGAATAAAGTCATTACATTAAAAGCATAGGATTTCAAAGCGAAAAAGTCAGAGGGCAGGACTTCAGTTGGTGGTGATAATTAAAATTTATTTATTTTGGTAGTTAATAAAGTGTGTGCTTTCAGATGTCTTGTAACTTTTTCCTCCTACAAGACTTCATGCTTAAGCAATTGCTTTTAAAGGGTGTGAAAGATGGATCAACTTTAAAGAAGATAAGAGGATGCAACTAAGGTGATAAGAAGCTAAATTGAGGAGAAAACAAAGTGTATTATCCATTTCGGAAAAGATGACAGAGAAGGAAAAAGGAAGAAGGAGATAAGAAACTTACTAAAATACCTTAAGGAGCCAAATGCAAAAGTCAGCTGAGACGTGGCTGTAAAATCAGAATTGTGTGCATTACAGACTTCGCTGACTATAAGCACATTTATGGGAGCACATTGTGTAGGCCTGTGAAGAGGAGATGATTCCCTTCTTTCTATCCTAAAAAGCTTTACGAGTTCCTTTATGTTGTTGAAATCTATGTAGGGGATGAGATGGGACGGTTTAAAACAATGTGTAACTCAAGTTACAGGAATTGGAAAGAGAGAAATTAACCACTTGTTTTTCTTAAATTTGCTTTGTCTAGATGATAACGCTGTTAGGCTTTGCTATATGCCTGCTCTTCCCTTTCCTCCTGAGAGGTATAACTTTGGTGGCAAAACAGTGTCTGATACATAGAAAGTTGCCAGTGAAATAGTAAGAAATATTGCTCTAAACCCACAGTAAAGGGACACGTAGGTAGTGAGAAATGCTATTCCTAAGAATTGTCACCTACTACTGTTTCAGTATGCTGGCGATCAGTCATTGTAGTATGGGAAGAGGGACAGTGAGTCAGATGAGAGGTATCATTGCAGGGGCCTTTGGGGGGGTGGTACAAGTCCAACTCGAAAGCATTCATTTAATGCAGAGTGTCAGAGTTGTAAACATTTGTGACTGCTTCTTTTGTGAATTTGCTCTGAATATAAGTCATTGTTCAAAACAAGCATGCTTTCCTTTGCTTGTGCGTGGTAAAAGTTCTGCATTTAAACTTACTAAAGTTTCCACTTGCATCAATAATGGGTGTCAGTAGTTTTTTCTTCTTTTGCCAGGCCCCATTCTCTACCTGTCCCAACATGTGAATTTTAACTAGTTGTTTATTGTTTACACATAAAATCTAGCTATCCTTGCTTTGCAGTAAAATTTGTTTTATCTGAGGGGTATTGTCAGCCCTCAAAGCTGTTTGCAGTTCGCTGTTGCTGTATTTAGCTGCAAAGAGTCTTCTGCATTATCTGTGTTGATCTATAATGATTATGTTTTGAAAATACTGGATTGTGGTATTCTTTCTGGACAATCTTGTTCTCCTTGATGCAGTCATCCAAGTTGCAATAATCCTGGTCTCCTGTGGAAATGAAGTCTGCCATATGGGAGACATTGTTTTGCGTGCCGGCTCTGTCAAAGTAAATATGGAACTTGGCATTTGCTTAAAATATAACAGAGCAAAAACCAAATTATAATCATTTATAGACTGTGTGGAAAGTTTATTTTCTTAATCTCGCTGCTGTCCTTTCAGATTATTTATTATTTATTTATTAAAGGTCTGACATAGGGGAGAATACTGGTGGGATTTTTTCTGATAGTTCTTTTTAGTATGTCAGTGTTCAGTGGATTACAGAAATGAGATTTTTTTTTTAACCCACTGGATTTCATCTAAAGAAGATGGCAGTTGTTAAAGCTCATTAGAGTGTGTGTGTCATTTGATACTAAGTCAAATTGTCAGAGAAAATTTTTCAGCAGATGTTTCATGGAAAATTTTGTTCCTGAGAGCAGAGTTTCCTTCCTAGGGTCAAGCAAGGCCCACAGAGTCACAAGCACGCCATGAGTGCATCCAGCCTCAGGTCTTTTTCGATGAGTTCACTTTTAAGACTGCCCAAAGACTTTTTTTGCACTATTATTAATCATTATCACTTCCCTTTAGTGTTGCAGACTGGATCCAGGTCACAGTGTTTCAAAACAAGACTTCATGGATCAGTCTCCTGAATAAATTTGTGGTTTTTTATGGTTTGCAGAGGATATGATTTGTTTCACTGGTAAGGTCTCAGCACCTTTTCTGGACTCAAAGCCTCTCTCCCCCACACTCCCATAAGTAATTGCCTGCTCTAAGGTATGTGTAAGAAAACAAAACAACAGCAAAAAACCCCAAACAAAACAAACCCTAAACAAAAACCCCCAAAATACCATGCATCCCCAAACCCAACACCCACCCACCAACAAAACCAAAACAAAACCCAACAAAAACCAAAATAACAGTGAAAACAAAACGTCTTTAATTGGGTATGAAATGTGAAGTTTTATTTTCCCTTATTAGGTTGGAGTTGAAGCTGTATTACAAGTTTTTAACCCTCTAGATTTGCCATAGAAGCGTGTGTGTGTTTTCTCTATAACTGTTCTTTGAAAGCCAAGTGGAAGTTAGGCATTTCTTGTGGTTGTTTTTCCTTCTTGTTGTGTTGGTGCATTGCTGTAATGGTTTCTAAACATGTCTACTTCAAGAAGGGTTGCTTGTGAAACTTATTGTGTGCTTTTGTTCTTAAAAGCAGGTTGTCAAGAACAGAAAAATGATGGTTTAGGTCATCAAGCTTCTCCTGAAGCTTTCTATGCTAAAACTAAAACTTGGCTTTGTAGTTCAGAATGTGGATAGCTGCTGTGTTCACAGGTTGTGATAGTGAATGGGAGGGTTGTGGTGCTCACAGAGGTCTCTGCTCGGGCAGGCAAGTATTGCCCTTGCCTGCTGACCTGAGTCTTTCCCTCTGGCTGCTGGATTCAGCTGTGTGCAGGTGGTTATTTGGTTTGGTTCTTCATGAGCTGAAAGTAGAAGAGATGAAAAAAGGATACTCGGGTTGGGGTAAGTCCCCCTAACCTGTCTTCTGGTAGTCTGTTCTGTATTGGACACTTTGTATACACAACAGGAGCATCTCATTTTTCTGCAGATGAAGGACTTCTGTACTGGGATGCAACCTCTTTTTGTTTACTTGCTCTCCCTACTTCTGTTCACTGCCTAAGAAGCAATGGGAAGCTCCAACAAAGTGCAGGACAAAGATCCTCAAGGTTTGGCTACTGCTTCCCTTGCCTTGGAATAGTAAATCCCCCAGTCTCATTCAGCTGTCGGAAATGTCTGATGGATTTTTGTGTGACTGCCTCGGAGAATTAGCTTTTAAGGAATGTTGTTGCAAATGACTCATAGACATTTTAACAAATGGCAGAGAGCTTGGCAAACTGGTAAGGAGAATTTGATGTGGTTGGATTGAGTGGGAGTTCTGGAGAGTACAGGGGAAAACAATCAGAATCTGATTTTGGAAGATCATTCCTTGGTGGTAGTTGCAGGTGTTGGAGGCTTTATATCAGCATGGTTAGAACATGCTGCAGTGAATGCTTGTTGAACTTTTACTGCTTCTCCCAGCAGACTGTCATAGAAGACAAGTTGAAATGCAATGTTAGTGAATAAACTGGTTGGCATACTATTGTTACATCTCATCTTCAAATTACTGTATATATGGTATGCATCAGTAAAGGGACTTTTTATCCTGCCCCTCTTGTTCTGTGTTTTTGATGGTGATGGTGGTGGAGTTAGATCTGTAGCATGGACTCGACTTCATAATATATATGCTTAATATTTTTTCTCTTTTATATTAAATATTATCAAAACAAGTTGGAGAAAGTTCTTTTTTCTCTCTCTTTCCCTTTTATTTGGCTGTGATAAAGAGTCTTTGCTGGTGTGAGGGTTTTTTCACACAGTGTGCTAACAGTGGTTGGACCCCATGCTGACCTTTTTGGCAGAGCTTGTTGTGATAGAACAAGGAGTCATGGTTTTAAACTAAGAAAGGGTAGTTTCAAGCTACAGATACACAAGAAATTTTTTACCATGAGGGTGGTGAAACACTGAAACAGGTTGCCTGGGGAGGTGGTAGGTGCCCTCTCTGTGGAAACATTCAAGGTCAGGTTGGACAGTACGCTGAGCAACCTGGTCTAGTTGAAGATGTCCCTGCTCACTGCAGGGGTTTGGGCTAGATGACCTCTAAAGGTCCCTTCCAACCCAAACTGTTCTATGATTCTATGATTATACCTGAGTGCTTGCTGGACAGTCCTGACGCCCTTTACCGAGAAAGTCCGTCTGTAGTTCTTTGACACTTGGCCCATACCTGCGTTGTTTCAGCCAGGCAGTTGCTTGGTGTGCAGCAGCCACATGGCATAATTTAGAAGCCAAACGAGGTGTAAGACAGCTTGCTGGTAAATTTGACATTACACCAAGGTTTCCTCCTGTTCCTCCTCAGAGTGACAGTCCCTTTAAACCTGAGGTTAAAGGGAAGGGCTAGTACCAACTAGTTCATAAACTCAGGAGAGCCTATTATGTGCCATTGAAACTTGATGCAAGCTGCCTGGCAGCCTGCAAACTCCCAGACGAGCCCTGTAGCTCTATCAGAAGTGGTATGGGATGTCACTGTGTGTGATTCTTTTAATTCTTGATCTTTATCTCAGGAAAAGGAGAAGGACATTGACTTCCTCTGTAGCAACAAAAGTGAGGAGTGACTGTCTTTTGCATAGCATTTTCTCTTTCCAGTACAAAAAATGGTAGTACAAGGAACTCTTAATTGCGGTGGAAAGCTCTTATAAAAGTCTCACTTTCTAGTAGAAGTGTCATAAATTGCCATTTTGAAGTAGTATGGAGTTCACAGTGTAGTTCCCATCACAAAGTGTCCTTGAGAGCTTGTAGATAAGGCCTGTCACAGAGATCTGTGGATGGAGATAATAATTCCTGGATATGGTAAGTTTACATATGGATGTGTGCATTATTCCTTTGCACTAGCCCCAACTGTAATTTTGATAACTGAGTAGTTGATTTTCTTGTTGCTCCTGTCCTATGATATGTTGAGACACAATTTAACTTTGTATTCTTACCTGGTTTCAGAACTTCCATAAGGAATGTTTACTTAAGGTTGCTTTTTAACACCAACTGATATATCGAGTGCTTAGAGGAAGAATGTCATCTGGACACAACTGGCGAGTAACTGACAGGCATTTTCCCTAAAAGGAAAAAGTAGAAATAGAGTGCATTCAAGTGCATGCAGTGTATTTAAGTTGCAGAAATCTTTTGCTACTAAAGCAGAGAGGTTTCAAGCAAATAAAAGGTCTCTTTGTGATTACTGACTAATAAGTAAGTAATTGGAAAGATGTCAATGCTGGGAAGAAGTTCACTCACAAAGTTGTGACCTTCTCTTGTAGAGGGTGTGGTCAAGACACTTAATTAACCTGGGCAGAATAATCATGGAGTGTGCTCAGATGTGATCACCATACCTACCTCTGGAGCAAAGGTTTTTGGTGTCATAGTGAAACTTAGGAGCACTAGATAAGTAAGTGCTTTTGCACTGGAACCATCAGAATCCAGAGAAGTTGTTCTTGTTTGAGAAACACCAGTTTAATTTGTATCAGAATTTGTTTTTTGGCCTTATGTTGAGAGCAGTCTTTGTGAAAGACCCTATGGGACTACCCTTGTGGGCATTTCATGAAGAGGGTTGCTTCCAAGCTGGTTATGCTTGTCGTTAAAATGCCACAGTGTTTTTGAGCTGAAAACTAGTGACCTTAAGTTACCTTCCTTTTGTTCAACATTTAGAGGCTATGAGGAGAGTGTTCGTGTCCTTATTTCTGTGTACTTTTTTCTGCTTGGAGGCTCATCAGCCCCACGCTAGTGTAGGTCCTGCACCCTGCTTTCTCAGTCTCTCCAGTACGTTTTACAAAGTCCTGCCAAGTGCGAGTCTCTCTGATGTGATGGGGAAGGAGATAGATGGACAAAATAGTATTTAGACATGGGCCTAAGAGAAGTTTTTAGGTTTTTTTGAAGCCACTACCCCTTGTCCTACCCCTGCAGGTCCTTGTAAAAAGCCCCTCTCCAGCTTTCTTGTAGGCCCCTTCAGGTACTGGAAGGCTGCTATAAGGTCACGCCAGAGCCTTCTCTTCTCCAGGCCGAACAACCCCAACTCTCTGAGCCTTTCCTCATAGGAGAGGTGCTCCAGTCCTCTGATCATTTTTGTGGCCTCCTCTGGTCCTACTTGAACAGGTTCATGTCTTTCCTGTGCTGGGGTCTCCAGAGCTGGACGCAGGACTCCAGGTAGGGACTCACCAGAGCGGAGCAGAGGGGCAGAATCACCTCCCTCGCCCTGCTGGCCACGCTGCTTTTGATGTAGCCCAGGGTATGGTTGGCATTCTGGGCTGTGAGCGCACATTGTTGGGTTGTGTTGAACTTCTCATCCACCAGCACCCCGAAGTCCTTCTCCTCAGGGCTGCTCTTAATCCATTCTCCACCCAGCCTGTATTGGTGCTTGGGATTGCCCCGACCCGTGTGCAGGACCTTACACTTGGCCTTGTTGAACTTCATGAGGTTCACACAGGCCCACCTCAAGCCTGTCAAGGTCCTTCTGTATGGCATCACTTCTTTCCAGTTTGTCGACAGCACCACACAGCTTGGTGTTGTCGACAAACTTGCTGAGGATGCACTTAATCTCACTGTCCATGTCCCCAACAAAGATATTAAACAGCACTGGTCCCAGTACTGACCCCTGAGGAACACCACTCATCAGTAGTCTGCTCTTCTGCCTGAGTTGGTAGAAAAGCAGGTACAGCTGGGTGAAGAATAGGCCTTCATGGAGCTGTGTTTTTCCCTGCTGAGGTATCCAGAATGTTACAGACTGGTAAGGCTTGACCTGGCCTGACTCCATCTGTGAAGCAGAAGGTTTGGGTGGTAGCTGGGCTGCTCTGTACGTAGTCTGATTCCATCTCAGTGGAAGAGCACTTGAATTCATCATCTGTTGTGGCCACATGCTTGATACCCTGTGACATTTCAGGATGAGGAACAATTTTAAAAGGCACTAGCGAAAGAAAGCAATTATTTCTGTTTCTTCCAAAGTTTGGATATTAAGAGCAGTTTGTTGCTGTTTTTTCTGTGTGATGCAGAACTGCTTTGCGCTTGCACAGATTGTGCTGAAAGGGTTAGAATCTAAGTTTTAGGTTTCTGTAGGATCAAATTTTGTTACAGACTGATAAGAACTTTTACAGAATTGTGTTACGTTCTGTAATGCTTTGGATTTCTTAACAGATGGCAGGAAAAAAAAGAAGAGCTTGGAGTGTCTTGTCCATGAGTGCAAAGTCATTCTGGAGCTTATGCTGGAGTGTTACCACTATACTTTCTGTTGATTGGCTTCTGATCAATACTATAAGGATACTTAATGTTGTTTAATGGTATTACTAGCAGAAACTTTCTGTATTTTTCTGCAGAAATTCATTTTAGTGGTTTGCAGAAAGTAATTTAAGCAGTTGTACTAGAAAAGCAGTTTTAAACTCATCAGTTACTAACTTTCTATAGGCCACCTTATATGTCTGTACTTTGCTGTACTTATACAGGCAGATATAAATTAAAGAATAATATGTAATATGTCATGTTCTGACATGCTGCCTTGCTTTGACTGGGTTTTTTTTATGTGTTGGATGCTTGGAACTTGTTCAGCAACAAAAGAAATGTAGGGAGCTGCTGGGAGAAACATGATACGATCGATGAGTTAGTTATGTTGTACTTGCTCTTTTACCTTTCCTCTTTTTCTGTCTTATTCCCATCCCATTTCCCACCAGGCTCTGCAGTGGTTGTTTCTTTGGCTTGTTTCAGAAAGGATGAAGTTGAAGTAACAGGGCTTTTTCTTTCTTTCTTTTTTTTTTTTTTTTTGTTTTTTTCCACCCAACATTTCATTCGGCAAGTTGCTCCCTTCTTTTTGGTGGTGATTTGGGACTTCAGAGAATTGTCACCAGGGTGTGAACAACTGCAGAATTTAGACTTGGTCTCCTTCCCTTGAGTCTTGTAGATAAGTGTAGTCAGACACTGAATAAGTTTGATTCCTGTCATAGTCCTTTCTCCCAGTCTTTCCCAAAATAAACACTATTTTTTGCAAAACTCTACTTTGGCCTTTTGATCTACAGAATGTGCTTTTTCTTCCGCAGAACTGTTTTGTGTCAATAATGAAAAGCCTGCATTTCTATGCCAGGTGTGAGATAAAATAGCCAGACTCATGGCAAGAGAAAGAAAAGTTCTCTGTGTATCAAACATGGGTTGTCGAGGGGATCAGATGCCCGTGCTGGGTGTCCAGAGCGGGTTATTCGCCACTCCAGCGCTGGAGAAGGTCTGCTCTGCAGGTCTCAAGGTGAATGCTGCTTCCTTGGGGACAGCTGGCTCCGCTGTGCCTGAGGCTGTGGCGGGACTAGGGCAGGCAGGTGACTTGAAGGTGAGACCTGAAACCTGAAGACGGGTTGGGATGTGCAGAAAAGGTTTCCTGAAAAAAACCCACAAGGACTTTTCAGTATTCCTTGTAATTGCTGTGGCTGGTTGGGACTGTACTCGCGTAGCTATTCTGATTACTCTTACTGCGCCTGAACTAATTGTGTGGGATGAATTTTGGGCAAGTGACCTTCTCCCACCAAGCTGGGATTGGACTTGACTTTTACTTTTGTAGCAGCTAGAACAAGAAAACAGCTCTGGCACTTCACCTCCAGAATAGCTGAGCCAGGTAACTTGGATGTTAATGTACAGGGAGGTTTGGGTTTTGCTTTCCCTTGAAGAAGTAGTGTGAAAGTGCAAGAAAAGTGGGCAGGGATTATGAGACTTGAAGTTAATCTGAGATAGTTTGATTAAAGTTCCCCAGGCCCTCCAGGATTCCCCCCCCAAGGACATATATTCTTTCTATAAACATGCACTATACAACTAGAATATTCTGATCTAAACAAAGAAAAAAATTATGCAAGCCAAGCATGAACTTTGTGACAATTACAGCTGGAGGGCTGCAGAGAGTGCAGTTTCTGTTTGGGTTAAGGGGAGTAGGAGACAGACCCCAAAACATGGTTTGTCTGTATTTTTACAAAGTCTTATATAAAGTAGAAATTGGAAGGTTTTGGAGACAAGAGTGTTTTGTAGAATATCACACTGGAGATACTGATATGAAATCCTTTTGGTAGGCTGGCTGGCGGCCCAGCGTGGTGGGGAGCCTGGGATCTGGACAGGCAGTTTCCTGGTCATTTGGGGACCAGGGGTTCCTCCAGACAACATGGTCTGCTGGGCAAGGAGCTAGTGGCTCTGCTTGACCGGTCAGCTGCTGTGCATGATCTTGTTCATGTCTGATGATAACACATGCATATTTCACACCTCTCTTCATCCTTTACCTCACAGAGATTAATTCTGAGAAGGACTGGAGGAACCACATGCTTTGCAATTTTGGAGTTGGTCATTTTTCTTGATTAAACTTCTAGTGATGTTCCTTTCTCCTTGTGTCACATCTGGCAAAGCTTTCTCTCACTTATTTCATTGTGCATGCTCTTAAGTATAGGATTGTTTAGTGTAACCCTCTCCACGCTTTCAGCAGCAGAAACACTGGTGGGAATTAGACCTTTATAACTGGAAGCAACTTTCTGGTTCCTCAAATTCTGTGGTCCCAGTAGTACATGTCAGATTTGCAGCTAGTTGTTCCCAGGAAAACCCTAATATACAAGGAGAAAAATTCAAATCCTGCTCAATAACTTTGGAGCATTGTTTACTAGTATATCTGGGAGGAAAAGAAGCTATCTATGATTACGTGTAACCTAAGTCATTGTTTTCAACGCTTTACTGGGAATGATTATAATTGCATTTTACACCTGAATAACCGTTTGTCAGCCTTTACTAGAAATTCTTGTTTTTGTAATGCGAGAATGAGAAGATAAATCTGATATGTCTGTCATACCAGGAAGGGCATGTGAAATGCATAATACTAAATAAATAAGTCATGACAAACTTCTATGAAAGTAATTTGCAGTTATGCTTCTTCCTTCTAATGTGAATGTCAGTTTAACAAAGGTGTACGTTTTGTGGGAAGAGTGGTCTCTAGAACAAGTATAAAGCTCAAGTATGGTTCCTATTCTTAATTTTTCATCTTTTCTTCTGTTGTTCTTTTGGTACCATGACTTCCAGTCTTCATTATTAGTTACTAAATGAGAAAAAAACTCCACCTTTTCAGTGTAAGTGAATAGTATACGAAAAACACTTTTGCTAAAACTGCTGGCACAGCTCTTGGGAGGAGGATATTGAAATGTGTCATCTTCCACCTACAGTCAGCAGGAACCTCAGTATGGGTGTTCTTCAAGAGCTGGATCTTTGTACCATCCAGGCTTTGAAGCTTTGGGGAGGATGAGGGGAGACCAATGACTTTTTGCTCATCAGCCAGTTGACTGGGCTGTACTGGAAGAAGAATTGAAAGGCATGTGGAGAGTACTGAGCTGTGGCAGCACTGAGCTTTTAAAAATTGTCCTGAGCTTGTCTTTAGGGTATTTTGTGTACATACGCAACTATTACTCTTTAATCATCCGTGATTTGATTAGGAATACTTGGGAAAGGAACTGTGGTTCCAGGTAAGTCGTATGGCACCAAACCCAAAGGAAACCTTTGGATTCATGGCACTGTGAATCATCAAGAAGCTGACCAGCACTTAGAAATATATGCATTACATATTAAAACCGAAGAATTTGAAAGAGATTTTTTTAAAAAAATAATTATTTAAAATAAAGTATTTCAAACAATTTTTTAAGTATGAAATTTTTTTTAAAGGATGATTTGCATGTGTATTTGTTCTTGGACTTAGTTAAGTTTACGTTGTATATACAGTCCTGTCTTGCGTGATAAAGCAGTTTCTATGAATTGTAACTGGCACTTAGAAAGCTGTGGCTGATAATGTCTTATGCATTCTTCATTGGCAGGTTCCAGTTGCACACTGTTTTGGGCCTCCAGGACATTACAAAAGAAAGTTTTGCACTGTGTGCAGAAAGTCACTAGAGTCACCTGCCTTTCGATGTGAAGGTAACCTAAACTCTTCTTGTATAGCCATCTGTGTGTTACCCAGTAATGTACGCTTGCATACCTTGAGGGTGTGCATGTGTACACACACACGTGCACGCTTACTGTGTTTGAGAGATTTTGGGGTTGTTTATTATCCACTGGATCATGGAAATGTGTACTTCAACTTACGGAATAATAAATCAATAACCTTCAGTAAGACCCGCCTAGACAAGGTCCTGTGCAGCCTGCTGTAGGCGACCCTGCTTCAGCTGGGGGATTGGACTAGATGACCCACAGAGGTCCCTTCCAAACCCTAACATTCTGTGATTCTGTGATGTATGCTTTTTCATCTTTCCTCCATTTTACTTTGAACAAGTGTGTGGTGTTGACGGTGTGCAATGAATCCATGCCCAAGATGCTCAAATAATTAGAAGCTCTTACAGCAAAAGGAAGACTTCTCCTGTTAAAGTAATTTATTTCTGTTTCCAGTGGAAGCTTTTGACACATGGAATCATCAGGTATTTGTGTTTCTAAAACCTCGTCCTTTCTACAAAAGAATATAATACAACTTTTCTATGTTACTGGTCTCAGAAATCAGATATCTTGTAATGATGATGAGGTGCCTGCAATGGAAAGATATTTCAAAATATTATTTGTCAAAATAGTACTGCTCTGAGTGTTCTGACATGGATTCTCTGAAAAAACAGTAATTAAAGAAATCACCCAAACATCAGAAATTTTATTTGAAATACATGTTGGCATGAGTTCTTGACTGATGTTGATATGGGGCAACTCCTTAATTCTCCCTTGTCTCCTCTGTCTTAAGTGTCTAGTAGTTGTTGTTCATTTGACGTTGTGAGGTTGAATAGAGTTTAGTATTTAAAGGGCTGTTACCTGTGAAGTGTCAAAAAAACCCCAAAAATGTTTACAGAGAAGAACCATTCTGTAGGGTTTTGAGATGCTTTCAAAATTACTGTTATGCTGAAGATAATGTCTTATTTAATATGGTTGCCTAAGTGTATGTGTAGGGGAAACATTTCACTTTGATCAGGGCATTTAGACTTGCAATGATGCAGTGTTTTTGTTTCCACTTTTGTCTGGTGAGTTGCATAATGAAACTAAGCTATGTTCTTCTGACTAGTGGGAATCTGTCACTTAGTAGAGCTGCCATCTGAGTTGAGTGATTTGGTGAGATGGTGAAAGAGCTACAGATACCACAGAGTCTTTTCTGACGATCTGTCTTTATAAGCCTCAGAAGTTGCGTCGCATGAGATAAACATAGAGAATCTGAAAAGAAACTTTTCGCTAGCTATGTCGTCTTAACTCTTGAAAATAGCTTTAGTTTAGTGATCTATTTTAGTTAAATCTTTCTAAATTTTGCGTTTGTATTCTTACTCTTGTAATTCTACTGTATTAGCATTGTACCTGTTGCGAGGGAATGTTTGTTTTTTCAGACACTTCCATTGAAGTGTTCTTAAACAAGAAACACATGAAATTGCGTGTTATGTTTAGGTATTACAAATGCCTGGACATTTTTTTTTCCAGTTCAGTGAAGGCTGTGAATTGTGTTCCTCACATGGATTAAACAGGGTTTTTTTGTTTTGTGTGGTGTGACTTGTTTGCTGTCCCATTTCCTGAACACCAGTAAGTCTACAGGTTGTTTCTCTGATACTTTTCCAAAATGTAGCTTAACAGGGGCAGTTGAGGTTCATAAAATGCTCAAGCTTCTTCCTTTCATCTCTGAAAATCCTTTCAGGATTTGTTTTAGAAGTCAGCTGTTTTAAGCTATAGAGCTTTTAAATCGAGATGGAGACACTGAACTTTCTTCCTTTTTTAGCTTACTTCTGATGACTTAGCTTCATAGTACAAGTCTACTGTTGGTTACAATGTTCTCTTTTGATGTTGAAATTTAAAGAACTTTTCCTGGAATCTTTGTCATAATTAAGATAGAAAAGAGGGTTAAGATTAAGTTACCTTTTCAAGCAAATGATTGACATCATTAGATGTACTTGTGGAAGAAATTAAATAACTTGTTTTGGACTCTTCATATCTTATGACAAAATAAATTTTCTTGAAAAGAAATTGAAGATTTTCAGACAAGTACTACACACTGTAGGTGTGTGGTGGGGCTGCTGTTCTCAGAAATGAGCATGCATGTACCTTAACCACTGGTGAGATAAGTACATGCACTTTGTTGGCAAAAATTACAATATTTGGACTCCAAATTCTGTTGACAGTTACTCATTGCTTTGGATAGCTATTTTTGCTGTAGAATTTGCGGGTAACAGTTGAACCTGGACTCATGATGGTGAGAGTTGCTCTCCCTTTTCTTTACAAGGGAGGAAGGACTGGAAATTAAAAAAGAGGAAAGGGAGTAACGCAAATATTTTTTTAGTTTTGGATCCATTACAAAAGTTTCTTATTAAGCATCAACCAGGAGCAGCAAATTTACTGGGCAGGGAGGCAGTTAACATTTTAAAGGATATTCTGCAAGTTTATGTATCTGAAATTAACAAACTTGGGTTTTTGGCAGTTATAAAGGAATTCACAGCACTTTCATGACTAGTTGGAACAGAAAATTGTCGTGCTGTTACGAGTTAAAGAATTGTGTAGATTATGGAAGGGCTGCTGAGTTTCAGCATCCATGCAGGGACAGGAATGACTCTCACACATTGATGCAATGCACAGTCGATTCGATTTATTGCTCCGCTTGTGTGGTTATATACATTTTTCATATCTGCACACACAATCACGCTTATTCGGATAGGCTACAGACATAAATCACGCACTGTTCATACGCCACACATTCCCTTATGATTGGTAACTATGCACTAAAGCCAATAGCAACAGGCCGCCTCCATGTCCTTGAACACATCTTGTTTTTGCTAAGCCACATCATGTGCACTATCAGAACTTTCTCAATTGTTATTCTTAGCTGTCCTTTCCAGCGGCCTGTCCAGTTATGCTAACTGTTTTGCTTAAGCGGCCTAGTCGTGCTAACTCTCAAGCTACATCAACCCCAACAAAGGGCTGATAAAGATAGAACTTCTTTTTGTAGGCCCTCTGATTTTGACTTGATCTTTACATACTAAAAACTTGTCCTTCCTATCAGCAGGATAGCTATCTTGAGAGTTTAACTCCTGTGACACTCCCACCCTTCATATGCACACATTTTCTTACTAATTCTGAGTTCTGGTTGGTTTTAGAAGCAGTAGATGTGAATTAAACCAAGGGAAAAAACCCTCTGTGTTCTTACAAAGTATAGCAAAGGGCAATGTGTGCCTGTGTTAGCAGAACTGACAGTAAAGAACCCAAAGCTTTTGTTAGTTCCTTGAAGCCATAATTTGGTCTGCAGAAACTTTTTACCATTAGTGAGTTTGTGACTCAAGGCATCTAGCTTGCCTGGTAGCTGAATTGGCAAAACTGTAAAATACTCCTATTACATCTGTGAATGCCGAGAAATATGGGCGGAGGAGGGGCCATGTCACAACTTACGCAGAAGTTCTTGACCTGAGTGAAGACATGGAGAACTGGGGGGGCTGTACATGAAAGCTTGTGGTTGGCTTAGTAAGCCCTGTTAAAAGAGGCTTTGCTTTGGTGTGGTGGTAGATCATGATCTTCTGTGGGGTTAGAATAAGACAATGTTAGTGCTGATTGCCTTTTGTAGAGTCCAGAGAGTGATTTCATAATAAGGTATTAGTCTTTATGTAATTTAATACTGTTTTCAAAACACTTTCAGAAAAGGTGGTTAACGTGCAGTTGCCACCTTCCAATCTTCAGGTTACAGTTTTCAGATTTTTATAATGTGCTAGGAGCAATAACCTGTTTGAGCAGAGCAGAAAGTAATATTTGAAGAATTTTGACACTTACCTCTTACTTCCATTTACTCGACAAAAAATTGGATGCCTTCCCGGAGCACTTGTATATACAAGTCTTTAAAAAGCAGCAAGAGGAGGATCTTTTTCATACATCTGTCTCTGAGGTCAGCAGAGAACTTTCTTAACTCTTGCAGTAATTAAGCTAGGTGTTGAGATACCTATGTTGTATTTTTTTTGTTGACTGATCCTTTGCAGCATAGCATTTTAGCTGGGGGGGGGGTTTGTAGCTTCTCTTTTCTTCATATCAGATACATCAAGTCAGCTTTTAAATAATGAAGGTACTTCATCCAAAACCAAACTTGCCTAAAACTTTATAGGATTCTTCTTCCAGCTACAGTATCTAACAGGTATTTTGGAAGACAGTGTTAAGCTTACATACGAGAATGCGCTGAAAAAACTATTATTTTCCTGACAATGAAATGGTGAATTACCGTATGCAGACATATCTTCAACAAATCTTCTCTGAGATGAACATACCAGTTTAATCTGGTCAGGTTTAAAACTAAATCCATTGAGTGTCATCTGGTGACAAAAAGGATTTATTTCCTGAGTAATACACACTTTCTGGCTGTTGCAGTCTTCCTGAGAATGATGTCCCCCAGTCACATTGCGTGTTCCCACCTCAGCATCTCGTGTCACTGCAGGCATGTGCAAGTCCGTGTCGGTGCCGATGTGCTACGTGGGTCAGTGGTGGGTCCGACCCCTGCCACGAGTCCCATGGGACATGAGTGCGACGGGCTGGTGGCTGTGCCAGAGGGTGCCCCCCAGCCCTGCGGCTCTTTGGGCGGGAGTGCCCCCTGCTCTGCACTCCTCGTGTCTTATTTCCTTGCGCTTCTGAAAGCTACTGGGATGGAGAGAGGGGCTGTCTGGAAGAAGAGCATCTGCTGTTTTGAGCACACTTGTGAAGTGCCAGCTTGCTCTACACTGGGGTTTGGAAGAGGTTGTGTAGAGGGAATGCAGTATTGCTTCAGGAAGGCCATTACTTTACACTCAAGACTTGGTGGTATTTGGATGCAGGAGGAGAACTTTCTCTCTTTGTGTTACTTATTCTAATGTTCAGCTTTTTTTGGATTTGATTAAATTAAAGCAGGCTTCAGGCACTATTAAACTGTGAGACAAAGTTGTAATAAGCCAAGCAGTTGTTACAAATTTAGCTTACTGTATTGGTGGAAGCATGGCAAGTGCTTATGAGCAAAATTAGGTTAGCCTTTCCTCATACTTGCTGCATTGGTTTAACACAAAGGAAATGGAGCAACACATAGGACAATGCTGGTAAGCTTCTTGTATTGCCTATCTTTGCTGAACAGAAAAGAGCGTGAAGGAAGGAAAGTGTGGTGCGAAAAGTTAGCGCAGTAGTATTGGAGGGGTGGAGGGAGAGAGGGAGGGAGGCAGGGGCTGCGAACACCCGGGGGTTTCCAGCTTAAAGACATTTTCTTGTTTTTATGCTTTTAGTTTGTGAGCTGCATGTGCACACAGACTGTATCCTGTTTGCTTGCAGTGACTGCCGGCAGTGTCACCAGGATGGGCACCAGGACCACGTAAGTGCAAGTGCCTCTGCAGCAGAAAGTGGTCATGCTTTTTTCATGTGAGAATGTAGGCTGGGGTGGGGTGGGGAGTTTTGGCCTTTTCTTTTGCATGCTGCTAATTATCAAAGCACTTTTCTGACTGTCAGGCAAAGGAAACTTGTGGCTTCAGCATGTATCGCAGAGAACAAGATGGACTTAAATTTTGACATATTCATGATTCTTGTTGAAGCCATGCTGAAAAGTCTGTGTAATGTATACAACATACTAATTGAAAATAAATAAAATCAAGCATCTTATCTAAAAATTTGCATTGCAGAAGCTGGCATGGAACTCTTTTTTTCTAATATGTTGAGCTGTTGGCTGCATTGCGTCCCTGGCAAACATTGTTATGTTCCTCAGGCTTCCCACGGTCTGTCTGAGGCAAGAGTGGCCAGCTTCTCACTGTAAAATACATACATAATACTGACCTTTCAGGATTTTTTTTTTTTAAAGAATATTAGTTTTGGTGGACTGTGAAGACAAAGTACTACGTCATATGTTTTTTGTTATTTTGGTAAACTTTCGGTGAAATGTAAGATTTTTCAGGTTTGTATTTATAATGAGAAAACACTTAATGTCCTGTTCTGTGTTGCTGTTTCCTCTGAGCTGATTGAATTACTGATTTTAAAGTTAGGTGGAAGATGCTTCTGTATCTGTTTGATGTAATGCTAAGTCGTGATGTGTTCCCCCAGGATACTTATCACCACCACTGGAGGGAGGGAAACCTTTCTTCAAGTGCTCGTTGCGAAGTTTGCAAAAAAACCTGTGGCTCTTCGGAGGTGCTTTCTGGCATGAGATGTGAATGGTGTGGCATCCTGGTAGGTTGTGCTGTTGCCTATATTTGTGGGAACCATGTATATATACATATATATGCAATGCTTATTATATAAACATGTTTTATTTGTACACTTTATAAATATACTTTATATACACTTTATAAATTCACTTCATTTATGCACTTATTTATATAAAAACATGTATGTTTTTGAGTTAGATGGAAAATCTGGGTTTTTTTAAATCTCCGCCCATGAGAAATCCTCAAAATCACAGTTAAACTTTATGTAAACCCAATGGAATTAACATTTAACAGGGACTAAGCGTCATAGATGTCTGCTTAGAAGCCTGCAGTACTTTTACTGTGTGAAATCAGAATTTCTTTCAACTCACGTGAGTTCTGCAAAGTCAAAGACTTAACTATTCTAATATGCTTATTCCTTTTCCAGTGTAGAATAGTAGAATAGGATGTTTTTTAAGCTGTCAGTATTGGTTTCTGATTTTTTGCTGTTCACATGATGCATGTTTAACTCCCGTGCAACATCATGGTATCCTTTAATAATCATCATGAAAGCCACAACTTTTCACATACAGATACACAGTCCGCTGTGTACATAACAACTGGTCTACCCACTGAATGCTACCTCTTATTGAAATATGATGAAAGTGCAAAGTAGCACCAGATGGAGTGGGAATTGAAGAGTATATGTAATACATCATTAATTTGCCACTTAATGAAGATGAGGTGCTCTATGTAATAATAATTTAAAATGAAACTGAGGTCATTCAGGTATGATTTGAATAATTTAAAATTTTTTTTAAATATTGTGGGCTTTGTATTTTTAATCTGATTTGTAATTTCTGAGGTGGGAGGATCTGTCTTTGAGAACAGGCTGACAAATATAACATGCTATATGGCTGCACATACAAAGTTATGCATTTTCAGTAATGGCAGATCTCACACAAGTATAGAGACAGAAAATAGCCAGTCATGTTTTGGAATAAAACTCGAAACAGTGTTATCTCTGAATCTGCAAGTGGGTACAGCTGTGTAAGAGGAAATTGCTATTTTCAAACTATTCAGTATAACCCACCTACCTTTCCCACCTCCTCCAGTAAATATCTCTATAGAATGGAAGATACGGGGTTTGAGACCAAAACTTTAAACTTCACCACATAGCTGTAGAGAAACTTTCCATTTTTAATAGAGCAGGTTTGTAGAATTTGGAGTTTCTTCACATGTTAAGAATTTTCATTATTGTTACATAAAAACTGAACGAAACAAATGAAAATCTAGGGTGAAAGATGGGTTGCTCAGGTCATGAAAGTGATTTACAAAAGGTCTGTGTGTCTCCTAGCCGGAGTTATTCAGTTCCAGTGCATATTTTGTTGTAAACAAATTTACTTCCTTTGTGTCTCACAAAGTTCTTAATTGATGCTTCTATTTATAGGCTCATGCTGCTTGCTACGTAATTGTCACACCAGAATGTACTTTTGGAAGATTAAGGAATATGATTCTTCCTCCAAGCTGTGTGCAGTTATTTTCTCGCAACTTCAGCAAACTACATTGTTTTCGAATATCAGAAAATTTGCAAACAGAATCAGGTAAAAACTTTCAAAGTTGAATGCAACTGAGCATATGCTTTTTAAATTTCACTGGCTTTGGCAATACTGTAACTTCTTGCTATTTCTGGTACAGGATAGATATTTTTAAATGCAGACTGTATGCAAAACGCTGAAACCTCTGTTTGCTGGTGCAGGGCAATATGATAACTCTTTAAATTGCAAGCATGCAGAAAGCGAAAGCCTAAAATTCAAAAATTTGCTTAGTGGATTAGTGTTATCATTGCTACTAACACTTGCTAATATATGTGTTGTATTTTACTTGGCATAACATTTATACGGATATTTTCATTTGCCTCTTTGATTAAGCATTTGCCCTCTTAAGACTTCTGTGCTGAAAGGAAGTCCTGGTTTTAGCATGGTAAGGTTCTGCTGCCATCTAGGGTGTGAGTGTGTTTAACAGCTCTTCAGGGATGAGATTTTTTTTTAAGCCGCTGAAGTATTTTCTAACTTGTGTTTTGATTTTTGTGTTCATGTAAAGCCTTTCTTTCAGCGCTTGAATACAATAGGAAAGGAAATAAAAGGTAGGCAGTGTGTAGCTGGTGAAAGTTAAGTATTTGCAGCTACACTTTTCTCAACGTGGCAGGTTGTATTTGAACTTCCTGCTTTGAATGTGTAGGTTTGGTTTTGGTGAAGGCAACTGGTCGCTAGCAGGAGCTATGTGTTCTCATGTGCAGAAGCAGCAGCAGAAGTCCTGCTGCTGCATCAACTGCATGACCCTATGTCTACATAGCCTAGGTATGCTGAAGTGAATGAGAAGAGTGTGAAGGGGGAGGGGAGGCATCATGTTGCTCTTCTTGGCTGGCATGTTTTTTTCAGTGAGTTATTTTTCCTTTTAATGAATTTGCTTGTTGGTGGGAGAAAGTGAAGTACAGCACTCATGTCTTGGAGTTTTTAGTGCTTCCAACGTAAGAAATACCGGAAATAAAAAATCTGGATGAGCTTGGTTTTGCTGGAAGACTCATTGTGAACCTAGATTCAGGTCTATTGTTAGATGTTCTGCAAGTGTCCAAAAGGCTTAAGTGAAGATACGGTTGTAATATTACTAACAGAAGTTAATCACAAACCTTTTAAATAGCCTCTTTGGCTATGACTTTTCTGATGTTAACTAAGTTTGTCTTTCAAACAGTGATGAGTTCTTTTAATATGTCAAACTTTTTCCTTTTTAAATTTTTACATCACCTTTAAGTAAAAATTGAACATGGAGCACCTTGAGTGAAAGAATCCAAGGTTATAGCTGCACCTGCTAGTCTTTTTCTTCGTTATTTTACGTGATGGATGAGAAGGTTTTCAGTTTCAGGCCTTAGGCTACATGCTAAGTGTATGAGTGCGTGTTACTCATATTCAAGATTTTTTGAAGTAATAATGTTTTTTTGCATTCCTTTAGTTAAAATGTATGTCCTGTAGTTTGAATTGAGAGAATGTAGTGCAGATCAGTCATTAGCTGGTGGTCAGAAAAAGATGCATGGGGAAGGGGAAATACTCAGTAATTTAGTTTGTACTATTTCTAGCACTTTAATGTGATACAAAAGAACCCAAAGAAACCCCACCGGATTTGGAAAGCCAGAATGCATTTTTGTAGTCCTCAGCCTGAATATAACCAGATAAAATATATCAACACCCTGAAAAATCTTGTTTCTAACACCAGATCTGTTTTTTGCCAGCTGCTGACACCCAGGGGAGCAGGGGCCGAGCCATGGGGACGCTCCCGTTTCCTCCTGCTGCTCATCCCAGGTGTACCTGTGAACTTGATGGCTGGCCCCAGTATTTGATGCTTTCCTTTTTTCGTGGTCGGTGCGTCATGGTTGTAGCTCAGCACAAGGCATGGAGAATAATATTTCTGGTGCAGTACTTGCCTTACAGTCTGCTGTGCATAAGGCATTTTGTTCTGGTTTTCCTTAGCTGATGATGGTATGTGATGCTTGTTTTAGTACCTAGGTCACTGATGTTCAGATACACGTCTGGTGCCTCCACGTGTGTCTGCTTGTTACACCGTTCACATCCTACTGAGGCTTGCTTTAAGACCTGTTACTGGGGTTCTGCTGCTCTCAGGTGTCTGCAGGTGCCTGCCAGAGGCAGCAGACACTGTTGCTACACAGGTCTTTCCCTCTGCCCAGATTCTTCCTTAAAGGCACAGCTGGAAATTACCTGAATTCTCACATCATCGTGCGTCGAGGGAGCTCAGTGCTCTGGCCTGGTAGTCCTTTTTGTTACCCATGTTTGCAGAACAGACCTACATTTTCTTTCAAAAACCCACTAGCTCCTGGCATGTGCCGAAAGTTACCAAGACACGTGGTGAGTCCAGCAGCTCCCTGACACTCTTCAGGATGTGTTTGAAGCTCCTCTGGCCTCGGAGCAGCTCAGGACACCTGCCCTGCAAGTTGCTGCCACTCTTAGAGGGGGAGGCGTAGGCTCTGAGTGGCGGATCTGGTTAAAGATTGCATGCATGTTAGGGATGTTTTTGGGGAGCAAGGAGCATTTTGGCTTTGTTGGAAGGTAATTAGCACTTCTGTCCTGACTTCTGTGGGACGTGTCATGCAGACACGCTTGTTCAGAAGTCCTCACACCATGACATGCACAGAGGATGCTCTTCTGTTGCCACAGCTGATGAAGGGCATCACTTAGAAGACTGAAAAGACCGGTCTGTGGTACCAAAGAAGTGTTGGCCTGGATGAGTTAACTGCCACAGGCACAGCTCTTCCCAAGCTCATGGCTGTGAAGTGCCAGGTGACTTGTCCTGGGCAGAGAATGAGCACATCATCGTTGACCTACTCGGGAGCATTTGTCCAGATTAGCTTTTGCCACTGAGTAAATGCTGACCTTCACGACCACCATTCAGTGAACATCTCTCTGTTGAAAGTGGCTTTCCAAAACTCCTGGGCTACCAGGGGAAGCAATGGTAGAGCAGTTATCTGCCCTTCCTCCAACTAATTCCTGTCTTAGCATATGTCAAAACAAGTCATTGAACTTCACTGGAACAGTTTCAAGATGCTGTTAAGTGCCAATTTCCCTGCTATCCAGACTGAGGGAGAAAGAGTAATAAAAGAAAGATGTCAGCTTCTTCCTATCTAAACTTAGAAAAAGGGGAGGGTTGGGACCAGTCAGCAATTCTTTTATTTCTTATTGTTGTGTTTACTTACTGTTTTTTTAATTTGCTTTTTGTCTGAACTGAAATTCGAGAAGGCATTCAACTTTCATTTATTTCAGGGTGTTTCAAGACCATATTGTCTAAATTTCTCTCCAATTTGAAATTAATCTGTTTGTCAACTATAACATGGGAATTATTTTGACTCTTCTTTTAGATTTTAAAAACCTCAACCCAGAAATGCTATTGTTGGTCTTTGTTGTAGTCAGTTGAGGCATTACCCAAATATTCAGTAAGTCACGTGGTCTCCAGTTTAGGACTCCTGCTAAGTACCCTCCCTGACATGCTGTAATTCTGCTTCTTGGAAAGTTTTCTCTCATTAGGATTCTGACTTTTCTAGTACCTCTTTTGCTCTGGAAATCTGTCTTTACTGATTTTATTTTATCTTTTCACTCTTGCTTTGTGCTTTGATTTCCTGCTCCCTCGATGACAAGGCATAGTTTTTGTAAAGGTGTTGCCTGGTTTGTATCTTCTGGGAGCTTTGTCTTCATCCCAGTCAGAACTGACTGGGAGTTCCAAAGGGTGGGAGTATGAGTACTGCTGTATGATCAGCACACTGGGTTTGCGTATGTTGCACACTACTGCTACCCTTAGAGACAAAAGATTTGTCACATTTGGATTTGCACCAGTCTTGCTATATGGACCTGAGAGTCAGGAATGAGAATGCAGTCAGGGTGTTATCTTCACAGAAGCAAATGTAAATGTTAGTAGCTGTTATTTTAATCTTTTCTAAGTATTTTATGTGTGATTTTTACAGGCTGTGTCATTATCTGACATGTTACCTCCTAGCTTTTCGTGAGAGCAAGGAGCTACTGTCAAAGTCCTCTTCTGGAGTGCAGTAATTTCTTTCTCTTTGAGTGTCAACAAGTCTGTTTTTCAGTTACGGCAATTATTTATGTAATACCCATACTTCTGACTGGAAAGCTGTCACTGGACTGATGTGGTGATCTAAAACTTAGTGGAAACTGTATATACTTTGGTCATAGGCAAACATCACAGCTTGAGAAGGGGGTGAAATGCAGTAGTTGCAATATTAAAGGTAAGAGTAGAAGGACTTCAGGTTTGCCTTCGCTGTAGTTACACAACAATGCAGGTGTGGGTTTTTTAATGCTGTTTTAATAGTATGGATTATTATAATAAAATAGGCAAAAGAAGAAACTGTGCTTGTCTGACTGAACTCTTTTGTGTTAGCTTCTTTGTTGGAAACCATCCTTAACCATCCTTAACTGACACTTTTTTTTTCCCCCTCATTGAAATTACAAAGAATTCTTTCTCAAAATGTTCCTGTTTTCACAGATGAAGATGATGATGTTGATGGGTCAACACAGGGATCAGCAAAAGATGTCCAAATTTCGACAGATTCAAGTAAGCAGAATTTTAGTAAAAGGTGAATAGTCACCCATTCCAGCCTTCATTCATATAATCTTAACTTGCTTTGCCTTATGAAAAAATATTAAATGGCTATTTTTCTAATGTCAGGTATCAGTTTGAGGTTCAGAGTTTTGATACTACAGATTTATCCAGGGTCTCACAAATCTCTCATCACTATTTTCCACTGGTAGATTGGCATAAGTGACAAGCTGTTCATTAGCTTGACAAATAGATCATTTCTCTCAACTTAGTAATCGAAGCAAGTAAGCATGGTGTTAACAATCCATGGATAAGCAACCAATTTAAAGGGCAGACAGCATGTCTTTTCAAAGCCTTTTTTTTTAAGATAGCTGGATCCAAATCTTGCTGAAGACAGCAGGTGACTTTTTTTTTTCTTGGGCATGTTGCAGTGAAAGTGTGTGTATTCCTGTGCATTAGAAATGAGCTGGGCTGATTGCTGCTTATGCAGTTAAATTCTGATGCACATGGAGTTTTCTGAGGTTGGTTAGCCAAATTCTTACTTTTCAGAAGATGAAGCCAATTGCAATTTAAGGACATCCTACCCCTCTGTATCCATACTAGTAACTAGAAAAATATGGTACTTGGTACCTAATGTAGCTGTAAAAACTAGAATTTCATATCAAGAAATATGATTTTTTGTTTTTCTTTGTTTTTAGCCTGAAGTTCTTAAAAAATTAATAGGATAATTGTCCAAATGCTGTTTGGATTCTTGAAAAATCCAGCTCGGTAAATAATGAACTTAGTTGTGGAAGTGATCTCAAGCATGCTTGTATTTCACTGCTTAAAATTTGAAGCTGGTGTCTCTTGATGACTATGATCATTAAGAGATCACTAGTGATCCACCACCATGCTCCCTTATTCTGGGACCAGGCTCTGCCTAGCTGCAGTTTATCTAAGAAACTTTCACTTTTTCCAGTGTTTTAAGTGGCATAAGTGGTTGAGTGTCAGGACTTCTATACTTTAACTGAGGCTATTTCCCTTACTCATGACGGTCAAAGACAGCAAATTACGCATCCAGATATTTCGTCTGGATTGATTGAAAGTACTAGTACAGGACAGTTCAGCTTTAGACAGTCTTCCAAAAAGAAGGAAAATAAGATATGAAAATTGGGGACAGGAAACGAACTTTAATCTGTCTTTTGTTCATATACATTGTCCATCTGTGGACTGGAGAAAGCAGCAGTAGATGGTACATTTTCAAGGTTCAAGTAAAGGATCATAAGTCGTGCTTTAAGTACAACAGTGACATTAAAGGAAGTTGCTTCGTTTTAATACACTTTCACAAAACAGAAGTCAGTGTAGAGCCCAGGAGCTTTGCTATGACATAGAAAGCTCAATAGGTAGGGAGTGATTCTGATGTCTCTTTGAAAACAAAGCATTCACACACACAAAAAAGATTAAATGTTTGAAGGCTTTAATGATGTTAGGGGTCTCTCAACCTGGTACCCCAGTAGAGGTGAAGCTGCTGCAACATCCTGTCCCCTGTGCGGCCAAGCGGGATGAAGGGTTGTAAGTGGGAATGTGTGTGTGTGTATACGTACACGTATTCTGGTACATACTTCTGTGTGTATATATAGCTGCTTATGTGGTTATATGCATGTATGTGTGCATCCATGCATGCACACATCCTCTCTCCCCGGCTAGGTCTCTTGGTGGACCCCCAACTCCCGTGGTCTCTCCAGCAGTCATCCTGGACCTCCCAGTCCTCTAGTAGTCATCTTGGCCTGGTGCCTCACTCACAGGGACACACGCACATGTGGCTTCCAGGCCACTGACCTCGTGTGCCATTGAGTCAAGCCTGAATTTTTTTGGTGCTCACACAACTACTGTCACTCTGGTTGCTGGCACCATGGACATGTGGGTCATGGTGACCTGCAGTCCTGCTCCAGTTGCTGCACTCAGGAACGCATATGCACACATGCATGCAGAAGAGTGGAAACCACACCCACAAAAAGAGTTAGAAATAGCATCTAATGAGAAGACAGGACAGACTGTGCTGATCAGGTGCAGGGCATGGCCAGGCAGGTGCACCAGCCAGCAACCTCTTCACCTGTGACCAGCTTCTTTTATCGCCTTCTCCTTATCTATTTTTCCATACTTGTTCCTCTCTAAACCACCTTGATTCCTCTCTTCCCCTGCCTTTGGTTCCTCCCCTAAACATCCCCTAACAACTCTTGTACAATCCCACAGTGCTCTTCCCATGCACCTCTTAGAACCCCACACCCTGAGTGACCTCCTCAGTTGGTGAGATGACCCACAGAGCTTCTCCTGCGGACTGACCTGGTGGGTGCCACCCACAGCCCATGGGACTGATGCCCTTGCGTGAAGACAGGGCGTGGCTTTCCTGATAACTTATATGACAAAGTTATTGGGGTTCACCTGCTTGTTGTTGTGCTTCTGTGCCTCTATGTGTGTGGGGAGTTGTAACCTATCAAATCAAACATGACAGAGGCATGGTTGTAGCATGCTGGATCTCTTCCACCAGTGTCTAGATAACATGATTTGTGTAATGTGGTTCAAGAGTGAGCTGCTCATTAGCTTCTGTGTGTTAACTCAGTACATCTGCCACATCTTTTAGGATGTTACCATGGTCTGCCTGTTGTGTCTGAACTGAATTATGTTCCAGAATATTGTAGCTTCTCATAATTCCAGTTCTCCATGTTTTACAGATGCATATTTTTAAAAACAGTGAAAATAAGTGAGAACAAATTGAATAATATCAACTTGTAAAGGTATGCTTTTCTGTAGGAAAGAAACCAATAGGAAAGGATGCAAAGTCTGTAGATGAATACTGGAAAAAAATTTGAATTAGTGGTCTGCATAGTGAAGTGTAAAGTTAGAAGTTTTAAATCCTGATTTTGGGAGCTTGAATATGTTAAGTCAGCCGTGAAACTTAGCCTACCAGGATACTGAAGCCAGAAGCATAAAATGACCATAAAAACAACCCTATGCTTTCTGAGATGATAGATTTAACAGACTTACAGGGAGGTTTGGAAAAGGACTATAAATCCTTGTGTCTGAGAACATGAGCCAGTTTCTAAGGACTTGCCTACACAGTGAACGATTAACTTGAAGAGAGATGAATGTTACAGGGATAGAAGGATAAACATGCGGATGCTCTTATTAGTGTAGTTAGTTGTATTTCGTGGGGAAAGACTTGAGCCCTAAAGTCCATTTTCTTACTGAAATAATTCTTGGTCATTCTAGGAATATACAACTGAAACTGCTCTGTATTGACAGACCTCAGATAGCTGGGGGTGGAGGTAAATGGGACTAAAAGTGCTCCTTAGGGGTGCATCTCCAGGGATGTGCGTTCTCTGTCCTTTCTGAGATGTGATGTTGATCTAGGTTTCAACCAGCACAGAATATTCTTATTTTCCCAGAGAAAGAATTCACTAAGATGCAAGCACGGATGTAATCTGTCAAGTTTGAGAAGTCAAAGGCAAACTGTTGAAAATCATTCCTATTGTTTCATGGTAATATGAAGACTTAGTGGAGGGGAAAAAAAATGTTGGTTTGTTGTATGTATACAGCAGATGGTTCCCAGAGGAGCCATCTCAGTAATTCCTGAAATAAAAAGTGAGTTATTGAGAGCTCTAACTTGTGTGTCAATCTGCAGGGATCTGGGAACATGAAAAGACATTAGGTGCTGCCCTAATTGTTTACTAGAATCAATAAAAGCCGAAGGTACTTGGCTACTGTAGGCCTAGGCAGCTTTTGTTTATTTCAAAGCTTATACATCATAGATGGTGGTTGAGGAATGTTGCTTCTTCATGTCACAGAATCACAGAATGGTAGGGGTTGGAAGGGACCTCTGTGGGTCATCTAGTCCAACCCCCCTGCCAAAGCAGGGTCACCTACAGCAGGCTGCAGAGGACCTTGTCCAGGCGGGTCCTGAATATCTCCAGAGAAGCAGACTCCACAACCTCTCTGGGCACCCTGTTCCAGGGCTCCATCACCCTCAGAGTGAAGAAGTTCTTAGCTTCTTTTCTCACAAAAGCTTCTGTTTGGTGGTACCTGAAGAGGTGCTAATTTACAAGTTGAATTGCAGTATCTGGTGTCATGCTGAAAACATTTTTTTCAAGACAGTTTGCTTCACCCGCATTTGAAGATATTTAGAAAAAGAGGATTATGCTCAACTATCTTGAATGAACTAGTGGCCTAAGTTCTGAAAGAGGTGGTATATTTGCTTTTCCTGTTTGAATTGCCTGGGAAGAGAAAAATGGGTGTTCTGAAAAATCACATGTTACTTTTCTTCTGCTTGACTTACCCCATTGTGCATATCTTCCTTTCCTCTCCTTCCCTCTGTCCCCTTCATCTGCGTTTCTGACACTTGATAGTGTCTACCATTGTTCTCATTTATCACCAAGTTGTGTTTTCTGGTCTTCCCCAACTTCTCTCTCCCAGTTCCCCTACTTCCCCCAGCAAAACATTTACTCCCCAGTGTTGCTGCCCCTTTGGCTTCGTTCCCTTTTAGTCTGCCTGTCCCTCTGTTGTTTCCTGAACCCCTTCCCCACACATCCTTGACATCTCACACCAGTTGGTAGTCAGAACGTTGGCTGCTGTAGGTGTCTGTTTCAGGGAAGGCAAGCACCTCTTCTTAACTACTTCCTGAAAATGTAAAGGGGTTTTATGGAAAATCTTTTCAAGAAGAATGGTTGGAAGAAATCTTCCTCTAGTTCTGTAGCATCATTGCCAGAAGGCTATGGGGAGATGTTCACAAATGTTGTTAGCTAGTGTAAATTTATTCCCTGCCTTAGGGGTCCTTACGACAAAGCTTATTGGTAGATATGTAAGAATGACGTAGACATCCATGCTTTTTGGGTTGTGTCTGTGATTACGCACTCCCTTTGCTTTAACATCCTGCCAGTCTTGATGCTTGGGTACAGTTTCTCTGTAGCAGCCCACTGGAAATGTGCACAGACACATTTCAGGAGGTGTACTGAGGGCTCAGCAGACTTTCTGGCCGTCTGTTTGTGCAACCCGTTTGTCAGACATGGATGTGCGAAGAGTGAAGTGTGTGGCCCTGACCTGGGAGCTGTTCTGCCCTGTGAGTGTCTCTCAGCACTCCCTGGCTGCGTGTGAACTGTCCACTTCAGCATACGCCCATCTTCCGCAGGACAAAATGCAACCGTCAAGAGGCAACCCTCTCTGAAGGAGGTTTTGGAGGAATCTGACCAAGGAGAGAAATGAGGGCTACAGTGCTGTCATCAAACATGCTTTTCAGAGCATGTCCTTCCACGGCCCCTCTTTTGCCAGGCAGTGCTCTGCTCAGGTAGTTGTTCACCTGCCAAGTCAGGGAGACCTTTACTGTAATTCTGAAAGCAGGAACAAATTGTTTTCAGGAGGAAGCAGAGACTGTGTGTGGATTTGAGGGATTTTTCCTCTAAAGGCACTATGAAAATGTTCAGCCTGAGAGTGGCTCTCCTGGAAGAGGAACAGCTAGAGAAAGGAAGAATCTGGGATTCTGAAAGGCTCTCTTCAAGACCAAGAAAAGAAAAAATACACAATTCTTATCTGCTTTATTGCTGCCTTGTAGGTTGTGAGTGGTAATACTGAAATAAACCAAAATTTGCCAGACCGTGTAGAAGTGACTAGAGAAGGGAGGGCAGAAAGCAAAAGTTTTATTGGGAAGAATGACTCTTGGTAAGCGGTGTTGCTAGAATTTAGTCTTTTAAGAGTAAATTTCACGAGTATATTTGGTGTAGGCCTCTAGCTTTCCTCAGCGGCAAAAACATTCAAGACTACATCGTTTTCCTGTCTCTGCCACAAGCTGCACACAAGTCTTTTCAGAAGCTGTGTCCTGTCTTTGGGGATCTGGAAGTCAAAGGATGTGAACTTTGGACTCATCAAATGCTGTTTGTCTTTTTCCCAGGAAAACTTGGTATCTTAGCCTCTGAAATTAAATTCCATGGTTTGGTAAATTATGCCTGGAGTTGACCTTCTTGTAGTTGTTTTGCTCTTGAAAAACAGAAGCATGAAGAAAACGGGGGTTTTTTTCAACCCGGTATCCCATGATAAGAAAAAAAAGTAGTTTGTTTTTCAGGAGGAGGTCCTGATACTGTGTAGTCTGATCCAGCAGGAAAAGATAAAAGACATTCAGCAGTGAAGTGTCAATATTACAGCTCCTTTAAATACCAAAATTTGTTATGTGTATCTGTGGTATATCATCAGCATCTTTTTTATAATAAGCAGTGGTATATGCACTTCATTTCTACAACTGGATCATTTTCCAATATTTAAAATTTGGAACAGGAGGGAGAAAGAGCTTTATCTAGGTTTAAAAGTTATTATAGTTGAGCTTCTTTCCAAGGCTAGTTAGGCGAATGAGACTGGCACAAGACACCCCTTAAATTTCGTGTTGTGTATGTACACTGGAATTAGTTGGGAAGTGTTTTTATGGATGACTAGTTGTAGTCAAATAGATGGCTGTTTGTATTTTTGTTAATGTGTCCCCCAGAAGCTCATGTGCAAGAAAGGCATCTCACATCAGGTTGCAATAAAAGTGACCCTTGTGATGAGGACTGTGACAAAATTAGACATGATTTTTTCACTGATAAATTGATCTTGTTTTGTATGACGGATAACCAGGTTGCCTTAAGGAAAGCAGGACTGAGCATACTGTGTATTTAGCTAAGGAATGTACTTGAGCTTAGGACATTACTACTGGTCTGTAGATCTGAACTTCTCCTTGCAAACCAGTTTATCTTAAGAGTCAAACCAACTTTTTTCAACATTTGACTGGTCTCAGGAAGTGGAGACCTTATAAAAAATTCTCCAGTGAAAATTCCTAGTGATTCTCTCAGGCCAGCTAGTATCTCACATGCAGACTACAAAAGCAGTTTCAATGAAAACAAGTGCTAAAACTTGGATGAATGTTTTTATTCTCAGATGATTGTCTACCCTCTGGATTGCTAGAGAAAACAGTAGAGATTTTGATAATGTTATGAAAGTTCATGCTTAGAACATTGGCTGTGCTGTCAGTAGGCAGCATTTGCTGTGTTTTCTCAAGTTTCATTAGCGCTGAAGGAGGTCACCCAGAACACAGTGTGTCTTTTGGTTAAAATTTGTCTATGCTAAAGTCACCATGGAGATCACTATGACAGAAATCTGTTACTAAAAGAATTTCACTTTTTCTGGCATTAATCCAGCAGGGCTTAAAGGACTGTATCACTTTCTGACATGTGCTGTAGTCTCAATGCAATGGCAATAGAGTTTCAAGGATACTTTAGAAGTGAGAGTTGATGCTAGTTAAATTGTGACTGAAAAAAATAGACAACAGACACAACAATGAACTTGATAATTGGAAAATGGAAAAGCCACATCCACTTGGTAATACTACTTTTCATATTAAAAAAGATACTTGAAAAGTACCAATGTCTTGTATCATATATCCCAAGCTCGCTTCTCCAGTGGAATAATTTACTCTCCGTTGCTGTAAAGAGTGTACACTGCATGTGGACGTTGTGTGATTATTTTTCTTAAACAGATGTTGGAAAAGGTTTCAGCTAACTACTCTTGAAATAGTACTTGGGAATAGTCATACAGGAAGGAAGAAATTAGAGCTCTGCTTCCAAAGTTCATTCTTTATGACAGGAGCCAGAAGTAAACCTGCAAAACCAGAAGCCCAAAGATCTATCAAGTTGTAGATACCGTTTAGAAAGGCACTAATTCTTGCTTCTTCAATTTGATTTTAATTTAGGATTTTAGTTCATTTGCTTCCTGCTTAAACCCTTTGTCCTTTCACATCAATGTCCAAGTGGAAACCAGTAACAAGTGGTGTCCCTCAAAGGTCCATACGGAACCAGTGCTATTTATTATCTTCATCAATGACAGATAGTGGGATTGAGTGAACCCTCAGTAAGTTTGCGGATGACACCAAGTCGAGTGATGCAGCTGACTCACTAGAGGGAAGGGGTGCCATGTAGAGGGACCTTGACAGGATTAGGGAGTAGGCCCATGCAAACCTCATGAGATTCAGTAAGACCAACTGCAAAGTCCTTTACCTGGGTCAGGGTACTCCCCAGCACCAGTACAGGGTGGGGGATGAAGGGCTGAGAGCAGCCCTGCTGAGAAGGACTTGGGGGTGCTGGTGGATGAAAAACTGGACATGAGCCGACAATGTGTGCTCACAGCCCAGAAGGCCAACTGTATCTTGGGCTGCATCAAAAGCAGCATCGTCAGCAGGTCGAGGGAGGAGGTTCTGCCCCTCTGCTCCGCTCTGGTGAGACCTCACCTGGAGTCCTGTGTCCAGCTCTGGAGCCCTCAGCACAGGAAAGACATGGACCTGTTGGAGCAGGTCCAGAGGAGGCCACAAACAAGATCTGAGGGCTGGAACACCTCTCCTATGAGGAAAGGCTCAGAGAGTTGGGGCTGTTCAGCTTGGAGAGGAGAATGCTCTGGGGACACTTGGGGGCACCTTATTGCAGCCATTCAGTACTTCAAGGGAGTGTATAAAAATGATGCAGAGCAATTTTTTACCAGGGCCTGTAGTGACAGGACAAGGGGCAACCATTTTAAACTGAAAGATCGTAGATATAGATTGAATGTAAGAAAAAAATTCTTTACTATATGAGTGGTGAGACACTGGAACAGGTTGCCCAGAGAAGTCATGCATGCCCCATCATTTGAAGTGTTCAAGGTCAGGCTGGACGAGGCTTTGAGCAATCTCAGCTCTAGTGAAAGATGTCCATGTCCATGGCAAAAGGTTTGGACTAGATGATCTCTGAAGGGCCTCTCCAACCCAAACTGTTCTATGATCTTGTTTATTCTGTTTGTCTCTCTTTTTCTTTGTACAGGGTTGCCTTCATAGAGTCACAGCATGGCTGGGGTTGGAGGCAGTATGGAGATTATTTAGGCCAACCACCTGCTCAAGCACGGTCAGTCAGAGTAGTTCGTTCAGGGTCGTGTCCAGTTGGGTTTTGAATATCTCCAAGGTCAGAGACTTCACAATCCTCCCTGGACAACCTGTTTCAGTCTCACAGTGGAAAAGTTTTTTGCTTAGGTTTAAATGTAATCTCTTGTGTTTCAGTTTGTGCTTATTGCTTCTTGTCTGTTCACCTGGACACCCTCCCATTAATTACTTAAATGCATGGATAAGACACCCCACCCACACCAATGCATTCTCCAGCATGAACGCTCCCAGCTCTCTCAGCCTCTCCTTGTATGAGAGATGCTCCACTTCCATCATCATCTTCTTGGGCCCTCCCTGCATTCACTCCAGTACATCCATGTCTGTCTTGTACTGAAGAGCCCAGGACTAGGCACAGCTATCCTGATGAGGTCTCAGCAAGGCTAACTAGAGGGAAATAATAATTTGTGTCAGCCTGCTGGCAGTGCTGTTAGTAATGCAGCCTAGGTTGCTGTAGGCCATCTTTGCTGTAAGGGCATGTTGCTGGCTTATGGTCAACTTGGTGTCCACCAGGACCCCAGGGTGTCATTTCCAGACAGTCAGACCCTTGCCTGGGTTATTCCAGTGCAGGTGCAGGGCTTGGCATTTCACCGTATTAAACTTCATGAGGTTCCTGGTGGCCCATTTCTCCAGCCTTTCAAGGTCCCTCTGAGTAGCACCGCACACATCTGGTCTGTCAAACACTCCTCCCAGTCTTGTGTCCTCTGCAGACATGCTAAGCATGTACTCTGCCCCCTCATCTAGGTCATCAATGAAGAGGCTAAACAATATCAACTTGCAAGAGCACTCCACTGGTGACTGGCCTACAGCTGGACTTCATAATTTCAGCGCAGCAGTACAGCCAGATTTTAGTCCACCTCTCTCTCCACTTACCTAGTCTGCACTTCAGCCATTTGTCTATGAAGCTTTTAAGGGAGACAGTATCAAAAGGCTTACTAACGTAAATAAAAACAACATCCACTGCTCTTCCATTATCCACCCAGCCAGTTGTCTCATCATAAAAAGCTACCATGTTGGTTAAGCATGATTTCCCTTGATAGCTCTGTGCTGACTACTCTCACTCTTTAACACGGTTAAAAGTAGTTTCCGGGATTCGTTGCTCAATCTCCTTCCCAGAGATCGAGGTCAGGCTGATCAGCCTGCAGTTCCTCATATCCTGCTTCCCACCCTTCCTGAAGGTGTGGGTGATAGCTGCTTTCTTCCAGTGCTCAGGAACCTCCCACAAACCACCACGCCCTTTCCA
>Ga0065711_1029901_pt1 | contig 34428 bp, 23 predicted proteins | sample Hoacrofraction12_FD_59098 | JGI IMG/M metagenome (GOLD analysis project Ga0065711, IMG submission 59098) | Hoatzin crop microbial communities from Cojedes, Venezuela - Epithelial fraction 12 v2 (version 2) | ecosystem: Host-associated > Birds > Digestive system > Esophagus > Crop | place... | reverse complement strand
GTATGTCGTCCCATGGTCAAAGAACCCAAAGTTGTGGCGGTGACACCAGTCACGGAGCCATGTGTTGATAGACTGAGTCTGCCTATGTCGCTCAACGTCTCTGCCCACCAGTGGAAGGAGCGATGAAAAGATAACCTGTGCTCCAGATTCCTTTACTAATCGTCCTAGGGCTTTGAATTCTTTTTTAATTACCCTAGGGCTACTTACTGCAACTTCGTCCGCACCCATGTGGAAGAGCAGCAGAGGATAATAGTCTGAGGGTCGGACCAGTCTAGGAAGTTTCCTAGCGATGTCTTTGACCCGTGCTCCCGGGAGGCAACAGACTTCCCTGAGAGTACTAATTGGACTCTCCTAAGTCTCAACAATTTTCAGCCCTTCTTCAGTGACAGTCAGTCTGCCTAAATCTTGCTTATCCTGTGGAAGTGCCCATCTCTTTGCATTGACTATTAGAAAAGTTGACGGTGGTGCTGTCTATAGTTAAGACAACTTCAGTTAGGTGCCAAAAGTTATATGTAATTAATCTGAGTTTAGAATATTTCTGTCCTGGAACATCCTCCCTGCTGCTTTTACTAATGCTTGGATTGTGCTCATAGAGAGTTTGTCAAATACAACTGAAAATTGTGGATAGGTCTGAGAAACAGAAGAATCACTGAACATTGTATCGAGGTTTCTGAGGGGGGGGGTTGTTGTTAATCGTGCTGGCTTGTGATGTCAAAAAAAAAAGGGTGATGTTTTGAACTATGGTTGGCATACATTTGTATGTAAAAGATGCATCATTTTTGTGACTGTAAAGGAAGAGAAAAAGTCCTGTCTCCTGTGTTGCAGCTGCTATTAAAACAGGTTCTGATAAGTTGGTCGTGACCTGTTTTCTTCTTTGCACTTGCTACTTCCACATGAGTAGCTGCTGCAAGAAGACTGCCTGCTGTAATTCTTCTCCCTGACCCTATTTCTAGGTAAAGAAATCTGAAAACGTAATTTTTTCTGAGGCAGAAAGCAGGTCCTTTGAGATGGGAACTGTATCCAACTTAAACCCTAATATATCTTACTGCTGATTAAGAAACTAGCAATTGACATAATTTACTTTTTTCCATTTGCTGCCCAGCAGCTAATAATCTACTACATAGTGGGCTAAATTCAGCATGTTTAACTTCTAACTACACCTAAATAGTGCTGTTATCCTGGGCCTATCCTCACCTGGCACTGGGCCAAGGGAGAGCCCAGACAAGCTAAAAGTAAGTCTCTGTCCTGGGTTCTGCTGGGATAGGGTTAATTCTCACAAGAAGCTGATTGGGCTGATGGCATGCTCAGTATTTAAGTGAGGAGCTGGCTGAAGGAGAGGCTTTTGCTACTCAGGAGCAAGCTGAGTGTCAGGTGGTGAGAACACTGCATGTTGTATGTGCTTTTTATCAGTATTAGTGATTGTTGTTTTCTTCTCCCTTCGCCATTCTGTTAAACTGTTCTCATCCCAACCTACGAGTTTTTGCCGTTTTTCCTTCTGATTCTCCTTCCCATCCCACTGGGGAGGGGGAAGAAGTGAGAGAGTAATTGCGTAGTTCTTTTGTTGCAAATTGAGGCCAAGCCACAACAGTCACGCTTGGACTTCGAATAAAGTCTGCACATTCAACTTCATGCTGTTGGACTTCTCCATAATAGTTGACATAGCCATTGCTATGAAGCGAGAAAAGAGGATTTCAGATGACAGGGCTGCACTAGCATGACATAAGACATTCAAATAATAACCACAGAGGAAAAAATAACCATGCCTCAACTTGGTATCTGTGGTGTTCTCGCCTCCATAACTTTTTAAAGTATTGGACAGTGTAGTAAAGTAAAAATATGAAGAAAAGGGAATAAAATCTCGGTCATACAGATGTGACCCAACTTCTATATCCCTTAACTGACATCAAGGAACACTTTTATTTATTCAGAGCTGGCTGAGTTTAGCAGCTGAATAAAGATTAGTTTACAAATCCAGCAGATGTGATAAGACAGGAAGGAAGGGGAGAAGTTATGAGAATCTTAACATGACTGAAAATGTTCACAGGAACACAATAACCTAAGTGCCTTGTTTTGTAACATTTGGTACGGCATTCATGTCATTTAGGCATTCCTGATAATTTTACTCTGAGGCATACAAGACACGTCAAGCACAGGTGCAATTAAATGCCTGTACTTTCATCAGATACCAGAATCCAGCATGAATTTAGCAGTTCATTATTTTAGCCAATGCTTCAACAGGTTTATCAAGCCTTTTGAGTGGGAACCTGTTTCCTCCCCGCCTATTTTGTTGCTGCAGCCATTATCAAATCCATGCTGCAGCATGGATTTGACAGATGGAGTACTCTGTGGATAAGGAAATGGCTGGACGGTCACACTCAAAGAGCTGCAGTCAATGGCTCAATGTCCAAGTGGAGACCAATGATGAGTGGCATTCCTCAGGGGTCGGTATTGGACTGGTGCTGTTAAACATCTTTGTCGGTGACATGGACAGCGTGATTGAGTGCACCCTCGGCAAGCTTGCCCATGACACTGTGTGGTGCACTCGACATGCTGGAGGGAAGGGGTGCCATCCAGAGGGACCTTGACAGGCTTGAGAGGTGGGCCCATGCAAACCTGATGAAGTTCAGCCAGGCCAAATGCAAGGTCCTGCACATGGGTTGGGGCAATCTAAAGCACAAATACAGGCTGGGTGGAGAATGGATTGAGAGCAGCCCTAAGCAGAAGGACTTGAGGGTGTTCATTGACAAGAATCATAGCATCATTAAGGTTGGAAAAGACCTCTAAGATCATCAGGTCCAACCATCAACCCACCATCACCACGCCTACTAAGAAGATGCTCAACGTGACCCGGCAGTGAGTGCTCGCAGCCCAGAAGACCAACTGTATCCTGGGCTGCATCAAAAGCAACATAGCCAGCAGCTTGAGGGAGGTGATTCTACCCCTCTGCTCTGCCCTGGTGAGACCCCACCTGGAGTCCTGTGTCCAGCTCTGGAGCCCTCAGCACAGGAAAGACGTGGACCTGTTGGAGTGGGTCCATAGGAGGGCCACAGAAATGATCAGAGGGATGGAACACCTCTCCTCTGAGGGAAGGCTGAGATAGCTGGGGCTGTTCAGCCTAGAGAAGAGAAGGCTGCAGGGACATCTTATTGTGGCCTTTCAGTACCTGAAGGGGGCCTACAAGAAAGCTGGAGAGGGACTTTTTACAAGGGCATGTAGTGGTAGGACAAGGGGGAATGGCTGTAAACTGAAAGAGAGTAGATTTAGACTAGATATAAGAACAAAATTCTTTACAGTGAGGGTGGTGAGGCGCTGGAACAGGTTGCCCCGAAAAGCTGTGGCTGCCCCCTCCTGGGAAGTGTTCAAGGCTGGGTTGGATGGGGCTTTGAACAACCTGGCCTAGTGGAAGGTGTCCCTGCCCTTGGCAGAGGGGTTGGAACTACATGATCCATAAGGTCCCTTCCAACCCAAACCATTCTGTGATTCTGTTGGTACAACAGAGTCCTTTTCTGGTGGGAGAGTACAGACAGAGAAAATGGGTATCTAGCTACTGCAACAAATTAAGTTACTATTTTGCCTTCATTTTTGGTTTTATGTTCTTTAAATAGAAATCTTGTCTTTAGTTGGATAGGTGTATGAAGAACAGATAAAGTAACATATCTGCCTTGCAAATGTAAGAAATATATTGTTTCTACTTAATATGGCTATCCTAAGAAAGAAGATTCCTTATCAAATGAGAAGGAAATATTTTAGTGATTATGCATTCTCTAATGTGTCAGTTCATGGTGGCTGTATTGTGCATAACAGTGTATAACCAGCACAGGTTGCTTCAGTGTAGAGAAACGCAGGAATTACATGTGTTAGTGAGTATTTACTTGGCTGTAAAACTGCTTTGTTTTATTTGTGTGTGCATTTTCTGCTTATGTTTCATCTCATTAAATTTATAGCAATAGTATGAGATTAGATTCAATGTCTGCAATGATTATCTATGTTTATATGTAACAGGAATTGTATTATTACGTTAAACGTGTGCTCAGTCTGAGGTCAGTAGCAAGTCAGTTCTTTGGAGCCAGTGCTGATTAGTGCAATTTTTAGCAGCATTGCAGAAGATTGTATTTAATTATTGAGTCACGCTAAACGGTATCTTGGCTGTTGCTATAAAAAGAGAGAAGAGGGAAAAAGAGACAGAGAAGGATGCTTTTATCCATATGACATGCAGCCCTGGGAAAGATGCAAATCTGGAATAAAAACTAATTGCTTTCTACTTTGTTGTGGAGCCTGAACTGTGTGGAGTAGCGCTGACCAAAAGGAATATGTGCTTTCTGTTAACTAGTAGTGATTACTGCAGAGAGCTGCCACAAAAAACAGTACAATTAAAGGGACACTTTTAAAAATAATTGTTCAGACCTTACAGAACAGACCTTATCGCATTATAAATGTGTTTTAATGGATCCTCCTTGATAGGTGGATAGAAGGCGAAAAGGATGATACAGTGTAGCTGGTGGAATGGAAAAGCAATTATATTTCATCAGAACAATAAAATCCACTGTAATTTCCACCTTAAAAGATTGCTAAATATGATTATATGTAATATAAGCAATTAAACACAGTAATATTCAAAAAGGTTTGAGATTTTTTTTTCCCTGTGTTTGTCTTTGGAAATAAGAGAATTGTAGCGTCAAAATTGTGGGCATACACATTGTGCATTATATCAGTTTTGTGTGACTGTGTCTGCTCAAGGACAATTTAAAGGACAAGACTGAATATGGCAGTCGCCAATGATTTCCTTCCTGCAACAGGGAGGCATCCATCTACATGTAACAGCTTTTAGCCGTTTAGGTTAACTATCTTTACAAGATATTTCCAGTATGCTCTTGGCAGCTCCTGAGCTCAAATAACTCACTTTTCTGTGTCTTTAATAATGCCATCTTTATGAAATGTCAAGCTGAACTTAAACAAAATGATCTTAAAAATACATATGTCATGTAATGGATCTGTGAAATAAACATAACACAAAGCGATAATGCTGGAATATCTTCAGACTGAGAAGGCGATCATGGTGTGTATATGATGTCTGGATAAATGTTTAGAATTTTATTATAGACCGATTAAAAAGGTGAATACACAAGGTTTATACCACTAACTTTGTGATAAAATATATAAGCTGAAATGAATATTAGATATATATCTTTTAAGTATATGTAATTATTGATAATATAAAATAACTAAAATAATTTTGTATTATATCTTTCTGTTTTTTATAGGAATGCAGTATTTAATGTTTTATGCTGATAGGCATTCCGTAGTTCCAGATGGTATTTGAGAATTATGTAGGTTGTCTAATCATCAATAAGTGGCTTATATGAAAAAGTAATTAATGCCATAATTATTTTCCTTATGACTCAGCAGGTGTGTCATCTGCATAATTTCTAGTGTGGAAAAAGTCAAAATGGCTTCTGCTCTGCTATATATTTTGCAGAAAGGAAGTTGCTGAAAAAGGATTCTTTTTGGCTATGTTGTGATTTGTGCTGTGGGTGTATGAAGAAAGTAATTAAAATAGAAAGAATTTTACCTGAAGGTTTAAAAATGCTGAAGAATTTTTTGGAATATTAATACTCTTTGTAGCTGATTTTTGCATTGCATTTCAAAGAAAAGCAGTCATCCAGTTTATTGAAAACACTAACCAGATATCAGAGACAGAAAATAAAAGTAGCCAAGTATGAAGAAAATTGGATAGAAAGGTGGATTAAGAGAAGAAATAGTTTCTGGTTTTCTGTGCAAAATGAAAATTTTAGTGTTGCCTATTTTGACTTGTCTGTTCACAATATATTAGTACCAAATAGCTTACCAGTGGAGCAGAGTACCTACCAAGGGAAGGACAGTGAGACAAATTTATTGCAACTGTTTAATTATTTCCTATTGCACTAACAGTTTCTTGTTTCCCAATGAAACTTTATTCTTATACTATTATTTTATTTACTGTAGGGACCAGAACAGACGATCTTAATGTTTGTGCAATATTCAGGTTGCTTTTATGATATATGCAACGTTGTCTTTAAACATCATGTATTGGTTTTCCTTTTTTAGTAAATATATATAATGAATGTATAGATAACTTCAAATCTGTATATGGTCACCTAGACTTTAATCTAACTTCTTGTCATCCAGAATGTGAAGAATATGTCCTAATTCCATCATCCAGAATTATACTGAAGTTGTACAGGTGTACATGTCTACGTCAGCACATACATATTTAAGTGTGTGTCATAGGCCTTTGTATGGATCCACCTTTGAAAGGAGTTACTTTCCTCTTGTTTCTACTCAATCGTCTACCACATGATGAAAGCATAGACAGTTTATAAGAGCTGTAACTAGAAACACCTGAAAACATCTGTCATAAAATGACATTTGTCAGCTTTTCTAAATGTGCAGTTTCTCTATTAATGAAATTGATCTGAGGTGTGGAAGGGCAGTGCACAGTTCTGGAGGTGACAGGTTTAAGGATCAACCTCTTAGCAACGCGTTATGAATCACAGTTAGGGCTAAAGAGGATCAGTTTGGGAAGCTTTCCAGGAGGTCATTTATCTAGCATTGGAATATCCTGAGCAATGAGCTCAGTATTGTACATGGGTGAGTACATGGATGGAAATGGCACTTTGGACATTGGTTTTCGGTTTCTGAACCGTGGGCCTTTAGATTTCTTGTAACCAATACACTTAGGAGTTCCTGGCAACAGCTACAGCCTCCCTTTATGCTCTGATAAGCAGGTTGTTGATCTAAAGGTTGAAAATCGGTATGCCTAGCAGTCATGGCGACCTTCTTCCTTCGCGACTGAATACCAAAAAGTAGAAGCCAAATGTCTTTGAAGGCGGTTTATTTCCCCAAGTTTGTTCAACTTGAAATACTTGTTTCAATGTTACAGCGTGTGGTTGCGCTGTAAAGGATGCAGAGGACAACTCTCCTGTCTGCTTTTCTATACTCACCACTGTGTTTAAACTTCTACTACAAAGAGACAAAAATAGTAACAACTGTATTTATAAGAGTGTTTCATTAAAATAGATTTTTTCTTGTGAAATGTGTGCAGCAGATGCTGCTGTTGGTGAAGCTAATTTCAGTATTCATTTGGAAAATGTAAGAGGTGAAATCCTGGACTGAGCCCTGGTCTCTAAGGACCTTGTGGTTTCCGCGTGAAAGCCTCAGCTTTTTCTTACTCTTCTATTCCAGATACGTTATTTCTTCTACTGTGTGTTGGCTGATAATTTATTGCTTTAGAGAAACAGTTTTGTGCCTACATTTTGGGTAAACCATTTTGTGATTAACTTATAAAACCATAAAATATTAACAAATATAATTAAAAAGAGAAATGTTAGATTGCTTATAAATATATGACAAGTTTATTGCACTTGGATTACAGCTTCACAGAAATGTAATTCCACTGGCTTCTGTAGCTTTGCTCCTGAATTAGGCCAAGAGAAAGCAAGCCCAGTATGTTTATTTTTATGTAAACTTTGTCCAGTTAAGTTGTCAAAGCTGTGCAGTGTAAAACTTACAAGGTGTTAATGTAGATTGGTTTGATGTCAAAAAAACATTTTATGCCTAAATGTTGAGATTTATCAATCTATTGTTTCCTGTCTCTTTACATGGGTAAGCTGCATGCTTTCCTAAATTGAATCCCTTAGCACCTCTGTACTGCTTTACAGTTCTGAAATGCTGTGTGAATATTAATTATGGGACAGAGCAGCCTGGTGAGGAAGGTAGATAAGTAAGTATTATTATCCCTATTTTACAGATGGGGAAGCTGAGGCACAGAGATTAAGTGACTTTCCCAAGGCCACACAGCAAGTCAGTGGCAGAGGCAAGATTAGCGCTCGGGGACTGCCTGGATCCCTCTCCCATGCTTTAAGCAGTAGACCACAGTGTTCACTGGACTCAGCAAGCAACTCCTTGCAATAATGGACAGTTCCAAGGACTCGTACCTGGTCAGTGTGCCCACACGGTTGTTTGCAGACTGCTGCAGTGTGTCAATATGGTTTGAATACCTCAATCCTAGCAAACTTATGCACTATGTAAAATTTCTGACCTTCATCACCTTCAAACGGGCTGAAAGGAAGAAGCGGTAGAATTCTGATGTAAATTTGGCATTGCTGTGCAAAACATTTAGTTTTCATACCCTATTCTGATCCTGCTGAAACTGATGGACAAAACTGCAGTAGATTCATGACTCTGAGGATGTTAGTGTGGAGGTTGTTGGCTGCTTGGTACATTAAAAGTCATCCAGAGCATGAATTCTATCTTCCCTGAGGACTGTCTTATGGTTACTCTTGCCTATACTTTCAAACTGTCATTTATTGGAACACTTAAATATAATAATTTCATAGTTTTCCTGACATGCTAGTAACAAGCAGAGCATTACTAACTGAAATAAAGTTTCTAGTCTCTAGTCATCATGGGAAAGTGGAGTGGATCTGCCGCTATTTTCACTTGTATTGCGATAACGCTTACCTCTAAATAAGATTAAGACCTAATTGTACTAAACTACTAGCGAGCCCTTCCTTCCCTTCTCTCTTCCTCCAAGGAGGCAGTACAGGAATCACAGAAATTACTTGTGTACTAAATGCAGTGTGACTCCTGCACTGGTAAGTGCAAGGTGGCTTTCGGACCGCTCCCTGAGAAGCCAGAGTGTACAGCGCAAGACCTCTTTAATTGGACTTTGCTTAGTTTGACAAGTGAATTGGCAACAACACAATACTCCTAATTAAGCTATTTTCCCCTGTAATGTTAATGGAATAAACCCACATCTGAGAATGAGGCAAGGCTGAGACTTGCTGTGACATTACAGGAAGAGGAGGCAGGGAAGAGGATTGCCAGAAGCTGAAAACTGAACACATGGGAAAGGAGAAGTCAAAGTGTATGAGCATATTTTGATAAATATTAATGAATTAGTTTGAATTTAGTTTCCTTAGATGATCTGTAAAGCTTTAAACTGTCCAGCAATTTAGTGTTTTCCCTATTGTAGAATTTACCCTAAAGTTTCTTCCATAAGGTCAGTATCAGGTTCAGTAAAATACCGATGGCTATGTCTTGTGCTAGAATAGCACGACTTCTGATGTGGCTGTAATAACTTGGCCTTTGGCATCCTGCCTAATCATTCACCCAGGTGCATGACATCACACCAGCATGACAAACGTGCCCAGTTGTGTGTAACTGCTTGAAGTAATGGCTTCATTTTACCTGAGCTGATCAAATAGTTTGTGTGAAATTATGCTGCCCTAGTACATCTTAGTAGGTTACTAGCTGATTCTAAAAGACAAAACAGTTTCAATAGAAGGCCTTTATTGTCAGATTTTAGTTGCATACTGTTATCTGCGGGAAGGCTCTAATAAAGACAGTGTAACGCTCTCAGTCTCTCTTTCTTTAACAGTCCAGATGCTTGGTGCTGACACATTCCCAGGATTTTTCTATGTAAGATAGCTACAGCATGACAGCTATTTTTAAAAAAGAGGAGCCTGAAACAGAAACTTAAATCCAGAATGCACAACATCCAGCTCAAGATGTGAATCTTTTTGCCTGGGGCATCTGCTCTTTGAGGAGGGATGCTCATGTAGCTTCGTTTCTTGTACTATTCTATTGCATTCTATATGTAGATATATATTTAGCAGGTAATGCTAGAATTCAAGTCCCCTTTCTTCAGACTTCCATTAAGATACCAATTTTATATGTTGAAATCAAGCAGTTATAGATCTATTATCACTTACTAAACCCCTTCCACTAACGACAAGTAAATATATATTAATGATATAGTAACTGATGTTTTTGTATATTTCAGCCTTTTACTTTCATCGTTATTTACTGGAAACCACTATAAATCATCTTGTGAAATATAGACTGTATTTAACAACTGTTTTTTTACAGTTGGTGGTGTCAAACTCATAGTGAAGCCAATATTTGTTTTAGCACAGCGTCCAGTACTCTGTTGCAGAACTCCCAAAACATTTCTCTACTTAGGGAAATGTGATTTTTTTTTTTTTTTTTCATGCAAAAGTGACCAAAATCACTAACTTTTGTGCTCAGGCTAAAAAAGCTACAGTACACTAATTTATCACATAGTACATTTACAGTGCAGTAGAGAATACAGTTAAAATGCATGTATGACTACAGTGTGAAGTTGAACATGAAATATATTCTTCTGAGGAATAGCTTTTCTGTGTTCTGCTAGTAGTGTGTGCTGTCTGCCTTTGTTGTAATTACAGCTTGTGTTTCTAAAGAAAAGAAGTTTTGCAATTCACTAGTAAGTCAAGCCAGTTGTTTCCATGATATTAAAGTTTGCTTTCTTATCATATTGTCAATGAGTATGATTCTCTAGGTTTGCTGAAGTATAAGGAGTGTTAGTACTAATAATTTGGGAATTCTGCCTATAGCTCAGAATCCTGGTCTAAAGACAAAAATACATGTGCAATCCCTTTCTTTGAGAGTACAAGAATAAAGCTGCCTCAACCAGACGTCTCTTATCTCATGTCTTTCATTATCCTATTGACTGGTGTTTTTCTTGCTTCCCAGTAACCAGTGTTTACTCATCATCTTGCAGGTTTTAACAGGAGAACTTCTTCATGTCAAAGTTATCTGTAATCACGCCTCAATAAAACTGATTCATAAGGAATAGATTTTAATAAGGAAAATTAAATTCTTAAAAACTTCTTTGTTCCTGAGTAGGAAAAGTAAAGAAATAAATACCAAAAGCATCTTTGTTTCATAGTAGTGTCATCATACAGTCTTGCCAATAGTTTCCATATGAGAAGCAGCTTACCTGTCCTTTTTTCTGTTTTACAGAGAAATGATGAAGAGGCTGTTGTGGATAGAGGTGGAACTCGCTCCATTCTCAAAACACATTTTGAAAAGGAAGATCTAGAAGGTGAGAGATTATTTTTCTGTGCATTATATTTTCTCTTTCTTCTGAAAGTACTGAAATGCAATTCCAATGTGTAAACTTGCTGATTTGAGGCGGGATGCAAAAGTGAACAAGAAAGTAGAATCTCATCGTTTAATTAAGAGAGAGAAGTATTACTAATTTCTCACAGTGGTGCTCAGATACAGATGATGGTGGAAGGGATTTGCTAGTTTTCAGTGATCTATAATCAAGTCCTGCACACTGCATGTATGACTTCAGATGAGTCTTTCTACCTTTAAGTTTCCAAAAGTCTCTGGAAGAATCACATTTCAGTGTGTTTAGCGGATGCCAAACTTATTCTGGTTACTGCAGTACTTACACTCTTGTACCGAGGTGTGTGTGCCTGGCCCTATTGTAATTAATGGATGAAACTGAATTTCTGTTGCACACATAATATCCCATGCCTGAGGCTGGAACTTGCTGATTTTAATTGTTAGCTTCTTGAGGTGGGACATGAAAGGTTCTTGTCTTTGTCACAGAGAGCCGCAGGAACTAGCCAAAAAGAAATACTAGGACCTGGGGTGTATCTCAACATCCTACATCTGAAAAGTTACCTGCCTCAGGTCTAAAGAGAAGTATCTCCATCTGTGCGTGAACCTGAGGTTCTGAATGCCTACCCTTGATTACGTCAGCATCAGTTTTTTTTTTTCCTTTTCTGTCTGGCTATATGAATTTTGCATTCTCTGCTGCATGATGGCCATGTTGGTGATTTCATGTGAGTGTCAACATGGTACACAGCAACTCCTTGTTACTGCACCCCTTAGCAGTGCCTCAAAAAGCAGGCATGGCTGCATTTTGAAAGGGGCCTGGCTGTGTTAGTGTGTATGAGGTAGTCTCTCACAGAAGGATGTAAAGTATCACGCAGTGTAGCATATATGAGGCAGGTAGCACCCTGCTCAGTTTGGGGCAAGTCTGAGTGCATGCAAGGTAGAGCTCAGGTAAGATGTTTCCAGGGTGACATTTAGGGTTTTGGTGTCTCCGAGGGTTAAGTGGCTGCCAGTGGATGAGGCTGGCAATGACATTTTGGGACTTAGGCATACAACCCCCTTTTTAAAATCTTGCACTTAGTCTTTCGTAGTCTTCAGTCCCTTGATCACATCGTTGGACAAAGCTAACCTATTGTATCTAGTGTCCTTAGAGAAACGTCTGAGAGAAGAATGGGGGCTCCCTGCCTTCCCTTCTCCATGATACTGACACAGAGTTTTTTGTGGGGTGAGCTTACCCAAAAAAAGTCCTTTTGCTGAGTCATTTTACTGATGATGGTAAGGTGCCATATTAAAAATTGACAACTTTCTGTAGAATGACATCTTTAAGCTCAGTCACGTGGGTAGACTCAAGTGTTAAGGCAATCAGATTTGCTGTGATGTTCCACATGTGACTACATGGAACCTAAAGCCTCATCTCAAAATTTGAACAAGTAATTTCAAAACTGTATTTAATTACTATTTTTCCCCACCGTCCTGCATGTTAGAGTTGCTCCTGTGAAATATCCATGAAAATACTCTTTCAAAAATCTGCTCCTAGGATGGTATCAATAGAAATTGGAACATGACAGTGACCCTGCCAATCTTTCCATCAATTTAAATTGTTTAGAACACTGAAAAATTCTGTAGTTAGCCAGTGAGTCTGCTTTTCTTTAAAATAACATCACACTGCTTCATAATGTTCTAAGAAAACAATTATTCAATGTAGAATCTTTCATAATACAGTTATTTTTCTCAGATAGATTTCATGTCCACTCTAAGATCGTATCAGTGTGTCTTAAAATACATAATCACTGCATACAGAAATACCAAAGGACATAAAAAGATTTTAAGAGATTGTAAATTTTAATATCCAGTTGCTGTTAATAGCATGTCCATTTGTTTCACTGCACATCTAGGCACTTTTCCATCTGGAAACTGTGGATGTGACTCGCGAACGTCACTGTCTTATTCTTATCCAATGTACACTGTGTTGGGTTTTGCTGAAAACTTACCTTTTTCCTAATGGCATAATAACTATAAAATATGAAATTATATAATCAAGTGCTAATTGCATAGCTTAGTAAAAATCATATAATTAGATAATTAATATGTATTATGTAATTAGTTCTTTGACAGACATTTAATTGGGTTTATGTTTTAAAAATGTAAATAGCTACTTACTGAATATTCTAGCAAAGACTAGTTTTGACAGGGTTTAAGTTTCAATAGCACTATACCAGCAACGTTTCAAAAACTGCAATTCACATGAAGAAATAAAGGCTGTTTAAATCTGAAAATCAGTATGCAATTTCTTCTGAATATATCTTAAAATTGTAAGTATTTTGCTGTTCTTTAATTTTAGACTATCAGCATTGAAGTGTCAGGAGTACTGACTTAAACGTGTACTAAAATTTCCAAATGAGATTTCTTGGCCCAGCAAATACACTGTTTGCATATTTTGGGGCAGCCATATTTTCCATACTGCAAATATATACTGCAAGTACCTACCTTGCTGAAAGCATGAAAATATCCTGGTGATTAATGCTGCCTGGAAGAACATCCAAAAGACCAAATTTTTGCCTCAGTGTCTCTAGATCAGTGTTTTCTTTCACTGAGCAGTAGAGTAAATTTTTGGGAGATAGGACAGGGACTGCGGTACTTAGAGGAACAGAAGAGAAGTGGTGCTTGTCTTGGTGCCAGTAATGATCCTTGCAGTGTGTACTGAAAATCCTATCTGTTTACTTAAGTATTGTAGTGCTTCAGAGGTGGATGGTTTGCAGAGCTTTGGCATTCAGATTTTCAGCATGAATGATGTTTCCACGTAGTTAATTTTTCCTGAGTTTTAAGGTCAAGATCAGTCACTAATACAGAATAGGTCTGACTGTTGCATTAATGAAGGGACGGAGAAGGCATTTCTAAAAGCAAAACAAGAAGCCTATCTCCCCTGGTTATAATCACATAGTTTGCATGTTATCTTTCAATGTGTGTGCAGACATAATTCCTAGTGAAATAAAGATGCTCTTATTTTTATTAGTGGTGAAATTCTTAAATGAGAATTGAGCACTGATTCTGGATACTAAAGTACTTAATTGCAAAAGGACAGGTTGTACATGTACCTGTACTGGGAGCAGGTAGGAAAGTTTTCATAAACAGATGTGCACATCAACAGACAGTTGCACACAGGCAGCTTGCTCCCTGTTGTCTCTGGCTGTCTGCTGTTGCTGCAATGCATGTTCAGTAGTAACAGTTTTCTGACAAAACGTATATACCTACTTTTTCCTACTTTTGTCCCTTCTGCTTTCTCTTTAGCTCTGCCTCCCTGCTGCACTACAATAATGAATCGTGAGTCATGTACTCTCTACTCCTACACAATTCACCATAATCAGTTTTTCTCCTATAAGGAAAAGGCAGTTTTTTTAACTCTGCATGGACTGTCTTTACCTCACTGTTCATTTGAGAGGATGGAAAATTGCGTTTGGTTCAGCTTTAATTGGCAATACATAAAAGAGGTTTCAAGGCACTGAGTGTTTTCCAGAGGAGGGAGAAACCCCTCCAGTCCTGCTGAGGTCAGCAGTCATTTGAGACTTGGCTTGAACTACTGGCAAAATATTCTCTCTCAAGGCATCTTGACTTTGCAGTGCGTTTCCTTAGTAGGTCACAGAAGCCTGCCTTTGCTCTTTCTGGAGATGTTTCAAGACCCATCTGTTCCCTTATCTGCCTCTGTCTGTTATGCCCATGAGCAGGGATCAGAAAGCCTTGGTCTCAGCAGTTGCCTGTGGCAGATCTGGATCATTCCGGGTGGAAGGCAGCACAGGCAGATACACCATGAGCAACTGGTGCTCACGGATGTTCAGATCCAGGACAGTCACTTTTTCTGCAATAGGCACTCACTAGGCTGGTTCACTAAGGAGCTTTTGAAGTACCCGTGTGAGTCCCACGTGCCTGGTGTAACACGGAGGCCTGTGGAGCCTCTGCAGGTGGGGAAGTGGGGAGGTGAACATCCTTCAGATGTGTGTTCTTCCTACCAAATGGATGTGTTTTCGGGGTTAAAATTTTGTTTGGAAGGAGAGTGGGAGGCACTGGGGCAAAATTGTCTGTACTCTTAGCGTTCCATTAGAAAGATACTAATTTCCCCAAGGGAAACATTTACAATTCCTTTCTCTCCATCTCTGTTTTCCCTTGCAATGTCACATTCATTCAAACAATTGTAATGGGATTTCCAGAAATTCCTAAGTTAAGGCGTTAAGCACCATAAATTATAATGGGATATATGTTTTCAAAGCTTTAGAAATTTCACTGTATTTCTTTTCCTTTCCATTTATTCAATGAATAAGATAGGTAGCTAGGACAAGCTTCTGTTTTAAAGACCCAGAATGCCAAGTTCTGAAAATCATTTTAGATGTTACATCTGTCATTTTCAAGGGCTACGCAGAAAATACTTCCTTTTCTGAGGTTTCCTTTTTAGATGGTTAATTCGCTATTGGGTTCTTAAAATAGGTGTAAGGAAGAACTTCTTTGGAAGACAGTAACCCCAAACAGAATCACAGAATGGTAGGGGTTGGAAGGGACCTCTGTGGGTCATCTAGTCCAACCCCCCTGCTGAAGCAGGGTCACCTACAGCAGCCTGCACAGGACCTTGTCCAGGCGGGTCTTGAATATCTCCAGAGAAGGAGACTCCACAACCTCCCTGGGCAGCCTGTGCCAGTGCTACGCCACCCTCAGAGTGAATAAGTTCTTCCTCATGTTCAGATGGAACTTCCTTTGCTTCAGCTTGTACCCATTGCCCCTTGTCCTGTCGCTGGGCAGCACTGAAAAGAGCTTGGCCCCATCCTCCTGACACCCACCCTTGAGATATTTACAAGCGTTTATAAGATCCCCTCTCAGCCTTCTCTTCTTCAGGCTGAACAAGCCCAGCTCCCTCAGCCTCTCCTCGTAGAAGAGATGTTCCAGTAAAAATTAAAAAGAACACTTCATAACAGGGGTCATTATTTCTTTAATCCCCAAAATATTTTTACTTAAGGAGTGTTTTAATGCTTGAAAGGTAAACCACAAGGGGCCAAAGCCTCTTATGCTGTAAATGCATAGATTTGAAACTAACTTTATATTCTGGTTTTTTTTCCCCAGCTATGTGCAATTTGATTAAGAATAGTCTTTTTTTAAAAACAATATTTATGCAATTTAACAGTGGACATGTGGCATTGTATAAAGGTGACGTTGCAGAGCAGATCAATGTACTGCATTTCTTTAATAAGCTTTCAGATTGTAAATAATCCTTGTATATTAATGTATTTTCTCAGAAGTTCAGTTTTTAAAAATGATTCGCTTCTAAATCCTAATACTGAAAATATTTATGCGTATGCTTATGTTTATCTTTCCTAGCGGCACATCTGGAATAAATCAACATTTTAATTCAGAGTGTGTTTTTGCAGGCACAATATAATAGTTTTTCCATGATTAAACTCTATTGATGTTAGTGTAAGGTTAGTTGAAAAAGCTGAGGAAGACCAGATAAAGCCTATGGCTCACAGATAATCTAAATTAATTCCTATTTCTAAAATTATACTATATATTAAACATAACATAAACCATGGAGAGGAATAAACCTCTCTCAGCATAGGAATTATTTCATTTATTTTGAAGTAAAAATTAGCAGGAGATATAATTTTTGATCTATTAGGTCTGCATTTTTTTCTGAGAAGAGACAGTACGCCAAACTCTGAAGTGTGTCTGGAATCACAAATCTGCATGTGTCTACCCGAGTGCATTTTATCTGTGTAAATTTCCATGGACCTGATTACTTGTGGCTATTGATGAATGCATGCACAAAATGTCTTACACCATAGTCTTTGGCTGAGAGGTACAGAAGAAAGAAATGTTTGAAGTATGCTGTTTCCCCTTACAGGATGGTTCCTCAGAAGAGGGGAGAAGCAAACCAAACTAACTGACTAAATACAGTAATAATAAAATAAACTATAATTGGCCACTTCAGCTGTTAACGTCTTTTGCAAGAAAACATGACCATTGGAAAAATACAATTGAAAAAAACTGTTTTGTAAACATGGAACAAAATGGAAATCATTAATCTGTTTGTAGACTTTTGGCTTAGCAACTTCAGCCCTTTCTCAGGTGATGGGACTCTACAGCCCATGGTGCGCAGTGCAGGTGATAAAACTGTCCAAAAGTGATGCCCAGCATGGTATTTTTGAAGACTTGGCTTTAAAGAGTTACAAATCTGTTGTTTTGTTATGCTCACCTCTTCAAACTGCATGTAAATTCTGTGTGAGAATGGTTGCTACCTTATACCTGGTGTTGGCAGTATGTACCTTGGTGTAACTTACAGCTGTTATTTCCCATACTTCAGTGCCTGTGTAGCCTTGCCAAAAGAATGAGAAATCATGATCTCGTCTAGCGCAGCACTGTGCAGACATACAGGAGAGCAGAATTATTTTACAATATTTAAACAATATTCAGGCATTTTTAGATGGCATCCTGATGAAGTAAATAATAAAACATACAAAAAATGTCTTAAAGATAAAATGAAAGAAAGGACCTTATACAATTAGTTATAAACTGTAAGGAACAAATCTGAATCCTGTTGGATATTCTGCAATTGGCTTCAGCCAAATTGAAATTATAGATGGTCTTTCTTTGGAAAATTTAGTTTAACTGAGATCTTACAGTAAATATAGATGCTGAAAGTATAAAAATGTCTGTAATTTTTTGCATTTTTGAGGAGGAAATGTGCTTCTGTTGATGTCACTTGGAATTTTACCATGGATATCATCATGTTCAGGAGCTGTCTGCAACCTGTATTCATGTTAGGCTGAGTCAGAACTCTTCTAATAACTGCATTTGTGCACAACATTAAAATGACAGGGTCCAGCTGACTCTTGGGACTTGCTTATGGCAATGGGAATAAAAGCAAATCCTCTTTAGATCCTCTTGAAATGCAGAATTTTTGGAAAAATGTTCTGTTGGAAAAATGCTTGTTTCAGAATTGTGGCTTAAAGGTTCATTTGGTGTTTCTGTTAGAAGTTTTATCTTAAGCAGAGTTCTTGTTTACTCTCATATTCAAATTATTCTCACGTTCACATAATGTAAGTCTTTGAGGGGGAGGGGGGGAAAGGGGAATCTGTCGAAGGACTTCATTGGAACCGGTGTGGATGCTCCTTTCCAGAGTAAGGCAGCAAGAAATTGTCTTTCAGAGAAGTGTGGTGTTTCTGCACTGCTCTGTCGTGGAGACTGCAGGGGAGCCTCATGGCTGGCATTCTGGGCTTCGGAAATTTACGGAGCTCACTGGAAACTCTGCTTTAGTAATGTCTCAGTCAGCTTGTACAGGAAAAATTGTCTTACGATCTGGGCACTAGTTTATAATCTTAACATCAAAACGCTACTTGAAGTAAGGTCATTTTACTCATTGGATTTCTTTTATCTTTCCTCTTTTTTTCCCCTGCTTCTATTGTTCACTGTAATTTTGCCAGCAATTTAAAATTCATTAATTTTTCTTTTCTTCCCAGCTGATCTTTTTTTGCTCCACAGTTATGCTCTTTTAATAAACCAGAACTTCTTAACTCTTTATTCAGGTTTTTTACTTTTGCTTTTTGCTCTATCGTTTTTCTGTAGAAAACTATTCCTTTTCTTGTCGATTTCTTTTTTTTTTCCCCTCTTATTTGTCCAAACCTTGTCACAAGACCTAGATTCCTCTCTATGTTTATTGAAATTGTGTCTTCGTAGAACTCTGTTGGCCTCAGTAGGTTCAGACAGAAGGAATAAAATCCATTTTGCTTTTTCCTGGTTATCCATTTCAGTTTCCTGCTTCCTGTTTTCTTATCAGTGTGAATTGATTCTGCCTGTATAGGGAAAATTCTTGTATTCAGATACACATGAATGTTGTGGCAATTTGGGGCCTGTTTCCCAGTTTGTTGAATAAAGAACAGTCCTGGACTCAAGTCCTGGATTCAGCCCTGGAAATTAATTGAAGTGTGAACCTGAATCTGCATTTCCTGATGCAGGTACAACCTGAGCATTGAAGTGGTACAAAACTAGGATAAGCATGGCCACTTCTATCACAAAGCAACAGGAATGTATTAAATTACTAAATTAAAAAAGCAATCTATTTGTACCTTTGGAAATGATTAAAGTCTTAGGAATGGTAACCCCATTCCTTTCAAAATGCTGTTTTGGGGTTTTTTTGTTCTACCCAAGGAAGGGGACAATGAAGTATTGAGTACTACATTACTGCTGTCCTTCAGTATCTTTTTAATGAATTCTTTTTATGGAATACGCATTACCTTGTTTCATGCACCACTGATTGCAATACATTTGAAATACACCAAAGGCAGCAGTTCTCTTTAAATAATTTCTTGGCTTGAATGTAATAAGCAAGAAGAAAGAAGTAGCTAAAAGATAAATACACTCCCCTCCCCGCCCCAATTTTCAACTTGTGGCCTTTGCTTCAGAAAGATCTCCTGACTCTACAAGAATAGTCTCCCCAAAATTTATGCCTCTGCCTTCTAGTCTTCTCTGCGTGAATCACAGCTGAGGAAGGGATGGGTGTGGTGTCCAAAGCCTTTTCTCCAGCTTTTTTAGCTCTGCCTCTGCAGAGAATTCCTGTCAGCCTTGAATTTCTTTGATGTATAGTGACAAATGCTGCCTTGCTGTGTTTTCTGCCCCTGCCAGAGTCTCCATGGGATTAGAGATCATGTGCTACCTTAGTTGAATATTCTTGACCTTTTTCAGATGATTGACACTGCTGAATGATTACAGTAAAGCAGCAATTATCCACTAGCTGTGTTATGCTCATTTCAAGGAGAAAATAAATGTTATTTGAGATGAGTAATCTGGACTGTGTCTTTCTGCTGAGTAAATGTAGGAGACCTGCCTGTAGTGAGTCATGATTCCTTTCCTGTTTGTTCTGTTTTGTGGTACTTTCTGCACATTTCCCTTGTGTTCTCCCCCTTCTAAATGCTTTACTGTGCTCTGATCCTGTTAGCCCACATAGCTGAGAGAGCTAAATCTTTTGGACTTGATCGCAACATAAAACTCCTCAGGCTCAAATGGTCAAAGATGGCGGCAGGCATGGCTATGTGTACCTTTTTACATATTTTAAAAAATAAAATAGAAGAAATGGAAGCACCCCTAAGCTACTGGCAATGTATTTATGATATGAGCACATAAGGTTGTATGGGATTTTGCAGTCTGGCTTCCATAGTGTTTTATTGTTTTTTCCAGTCTCTTCTTTTTTTTTTTTTTCTTTTCCCTTCAGTGATTTTCCCACAAGAATTCTGTCAAGGTTTGGCTCATAAATAGCAATGAATTTTGTAAAGTTCCTGTATACACAAAGCAAACGGCAACTTTAGCAAATGTTCAGTGCAAAGAGATCCATGTGTCTGTTCGTTTTACTGTTTTGGAAGACATTTTACAGAACACCTGTCTGGCTTTAATGAAAGTTCACACACAGAGATGCAGATTTGAAGAAAAAAACCCTGTAAATCTGGCACTGCATCATAAGGACTTCAGCATTGAGATTTTGTCCAGTATCAAGGGGTTGTATATCTGTGATGCTACGTTGTCATTACTGTGATCAATAATATTATGACTATTAACGTTAGAATAATCAATATTATACAGTAGCACAATTATAATAACTGTTATACCATTAATGCTATTATGGTTATTAATATTGTCATTGTGTTGCCACAGCCCCTTTTTACAAGGTAACTTTTTTTAACCTATAGGCCATCGAACATTGTTCATTGGAGTTCACGTGCCACTGGGTGGAAGAAAAAGCCACCGACGCCATAGGCACCGTGGACATAAACACAGAAAGAGAGACAGAGAGCGAGATGCAGGATTAGAAGATGGGAGAGAGTCTCCTCCTTTTGGTAAGAAAATATTTTATTTTTCCATAGATCTTTTAATAATAAACAGCAGTATGATGATGCATGCTCTGTCCCGTTATGGCTTAGACATGACTAGCAGCGGGGTTTTGGAGAATCCACCAGAGCCTCTCCAGTCTGCTGGAGAGCCAAGATTTGTTCCTCTGATGAAGAGCAGCAGCCAGTGGCAGTCAATACAGGAGAAATCTCAGTAATTTCTGTCACTGTAGGAGACTGTCCAGGAGCGTTTTCATAAAGGTAGACTGCCACTGCCACTGAGAAGGGGGCAAGTGCTTTATGGCACCAGCTGCCCTCAGTGAAGGCTCTGCAGTATTTGCCCCTGAAATGTAATGGAGGAGTTGTTGTTCTTTACAATTAGTTTTGTAATAATGTTGATGTTACTGAAGCTGCAGTGTGTTATCAGGTATGAACTGTGATCCACATTGTGTTTGCCTTTTTCCTTACATAACACTGTAATATGCCATTGTGAGATGAGTCTGCTAATTGAGAACCTGAAAGTGAACAAGAAAAAATACCTTTCAATACACGAACCTGATATAAAACTCCTAAAATTCTCACAATTTTAAAAAACGCTATGGAAAACAGAAAAAGGTAGTTATGAATAAATTACTCAAGCTTTGTCTCAAAACACATGAGAATATTATTTGCTGTTCAAAAATAAGAAGTGCATATGCTGAAATGTCCAAGGCTATAGTAAGTGTTGAAAATATAGTGGAAGCATGTATAGGAAACAGTGTGTCAGTGTGCAACGGAAGAATGTTTTTACATCATTAGGGAAATGTACCAATGTAATTTCAGGTTACAGAATAGTAATTCTAAGACTTTCTTTTAATCCAAAGTTTGTGTTGTATACATAGAAAGCTTTGGAGCAAGTAAATTATAAGCGCTGATAGTGAAGTAGATTGTAAAGAGCTTGAAATACTCAAACCTTTCACAATGAATTATACTAAGAATGAGCCAGTCAAGACTCTTTCAAACTTAGTAGATATGAGTTATGTTTTGAAGACTGAACAGTGAAAAAAAAATTGGCTGTGATGGTTCTGTCTGGAATGTATTTCAAATGTATGAAGACCCAATACTATACCAAAACCAGTTTCTTGGAAAACAACAAAGTTCATAAATTATTGAAATAGTTATAAAAAAATATGCATATATACATATAAAATCAGATTAAAAAGAAACAATTGAAAGTTATATTAGCCAAGAAGTGAGATATCTTAAACTATAAAGCAGTGTCTTCTGTTGAGTCATCTGGTTTTATTTAAGTGCCAGTATGTGACACTTTTTGGCTGAGAACTTAGCTCTGTTCTTTCAACTGCTGGAGACCTAGGCTTGTGTCCTTCCTAATGTCAAAAGTGAAAAAAAAGAAATTAACTGGCTGAATCTGCCCTTAATAGTCTTTGACAGTTGTGCATACAATAAAATTCACTGTTTCGCACAACTCTGTGTTAAGTGAAAATGAGTTCAAGCGATGTCAAAGAGTGGAATAGCAGTAATATGAAAAAGATGGTTTTGAAGTGAGTTGATGTTCACAGTACCTTCTCTACAGGCATGTGTGTTTGAAATAAGTGCAGGACTGCACTTGTGTAAGTCGCATTTTCACTTGTAAAGGTATTATAACTACCAATTAAAGAGTGTGTAGGTCATGTCACATAAATTCTTACTTTTATAAAGCCCAGTTCAGACACGATACAGGCCAGAAACATGCAAATCTTCCCTGGATCCAGAATGCTGAAGATACTGTTCAAAACGCTTGGGTGACAACGATTCAAAAGGAGCCTAAGACAGAACTACCCAGCATTCAGAAAAATCTGGGAATATAATTTTTTTCCACCCTGAAATAATATCTAAGTAGTAAAATTTGGGGATTTTTCTCCTTGGCTATATGACTCCTGGAAGTTTGGCCAGAGAACCAGACTTTGACGGAGCTTTGGCATCTGTCCATCAAGGCAGAAATGTGGCATCCTGTAGACAACAGTGAAAGGGATTTGCTTTATGAAGGAAAATCTGAAAATTATACAGGGATGGAAAGGTTAAGTACAGTCAGAGCAGGCAGACATAATCACACAGGGATTAATTGTAGTCTATATCCACATCCTTGCTCTTACTATGGATTTTCCTTACAGGAGTTCCAGACAGGTGGTTGTGCTGCCTGGGGAGAAGCACTGCCTTTAGAGAGAATATAAGCATAGTTTTTCTAAGCTTTATTTACACAGAAGGAGCAACAGATACTTCCCACCCTAAATCTGAACCCACTGAACCTCAGTAATGCTTCTTAGCTCTCACTCCCGGCAACCACAAGGTTCCAACAGTACCCAGAGGTTGAAGGAAGTTGCAAGGAAGACAAATGCACTTCCTGCTCTTGATACAGAACTCTGTATGAGGGACTGTGCTACCTAAGAGCAGATCCAAAATAGTCCCTTGATTTATGAATCATTCTGATTTAACTGAACATGCAGAATGCTTAGCTCAATTTCACCATATACCCCTTTTTTTAAACACATCTCTGCTGAATAATAGGAGGCTGTATTCTTGGGAACTGGAGGGGGAGGAGGGGAAGTAAAAAACACTTCAATGAGCAGGTGCAAGAAGAAAGATAGAGAAAATAAGCACTGTGAGACCAGCTGACAGAAAACAGTGCTTTGAAGTTAAGTCAGAAAAATACATTGGGATTTTTATGATACAAGAGAATAAATTAGCAGTGTTTTGAAGCAGTGAAGTATGAAAGGAGGTATAATAAAAGCCAAAGATGCAACAACTGAATAACAGAGATGCTGAAACAAGTAAAGACCTGAAATATTCAGACATGAAGTGCTCCAGACTGCTCGGTTAACCACGCACTGGATGAAACATCATTTTTGTCATAATTTATAAGTGTGTAATTTATAACTTCATCTGTGAAGTACCATTAGGTGCAGATCTTCCTGTGCTATTGCTACTTGAGGAAGCTGTGTGGGCCCCACTCAGAGTGGATAGGTGCCACCTGGTTCCTATCCAGTGAAAAACAGTTTCTTAAACATTTTTTTTTGTATCAACATGGCTAGGAAACACCTGTATTGGGTGTAACGTCCATGGCTGGAAGGTTCCTGGTAATCCCTTTGAATCCTGGCTGGGAAAGCTGTGCCAGCTACTTTCTGAGGGAATGTTTCTGCAGAGAATAGATTTTTTAGAATATTCTGACAGCAGCTCATAAGCTTTTTTTTTTTTTTTATCTCCTACTGTCACTTTTCAAAAATAACTCCAGTGTTCTCAGTGTGCAGATTCAGAACTTCTAGACAAATAATATGTAGCATATGTAGTTAGTGAAATAAAAATGAGTAGAGTCCTCAGGTTTTATTTTTGCTTTCCCCACACCTGATTCTCACTGTCTGTGTGTTGCCTCTTGATGAGATACGGTTGTACAAGATGTTTCCATATTTTGCGGTAATAATGTGCCTTTGAATTGCCTGATTTGCAGATTACGTGGCTTGCTTATGGAGAGGCTTTTTTGGGTAGTAAAAATTGTAGGCAAAGTGATTTCAAGATCTAGATTTCCACCATCTTGCCTCATAATTTTTTGGAAGAAAAGGAGAAATCCAGTGAAATTATCCACTCTGGTTGAAAATACAGTAATGCTATTTGCTCTCTTAAAGAGGTTTACTGTTCCCAGCTGAAATTAAGGTCCCAGTTTCATGCCCACTTTAAGCTCCTCTCCTCTACAGCTTTCCTTGTGGGGCAAGTATGGTGGCTGCTCTGTGGACTAAGCCAGGAAATTGATGCAAATTAAAACTAGTTTGGCAAAAAAGCTGTTTCTAGCCTAGAGCAGCTCCTTGGTGCTGTTTGCTGGGAGGGCAACGGATCCAGCCTTGGTGGGCTGCAGGGCCACAAGCCAGCTGAGACTGCTCCATCAGTGCTGCGGGTTGTGGTGGCACTGGAAGTTTGGTGCAGATTTCCCTTTGGCTGGTAGGGTTGCACTCGCTTGTTATGCACATGGATTTTAGTGGCAGTTTTTGGTGGGTGTTTTTGACGTCTGTTTTGTGCCTGTAACCAGTGAAACAGCACTCACGCTTAGGAGTTAAAGATATTTATGTTTTTGTTTTGAAATGGGGTGGAATAGGAAGACTTTAGCTCTCAGCAGGATGTCTTTAAGTACAGGTTTTGTGAGGGTGAAGTGAACGCAGCTGTGAGGACTGGGGTTTGATTTCAGCCTGCTGTGGTGTCTTCTAGGACTAGACATGTTGGGGCTTCTGCAAGGTTTGGTTTGTTATTTTAAGAAATCTGGCTTTAATAATTTCTCATTTTAAAGAGGCTTAAGTTTGTAATTTATGATATTGGATGTGGCAAGAGAAGCTGAGCTGTCAGAGGACCGGACACACGGTTGAGGAAAGGCTCTCTGAAGGTAATGCAAGTGAAAAAGTGAATTGCAAAGGGGGACTTTTGATTACTAGAGGGGCTTGAAGAAAGTATAATGAAGGGACTCAGCTGACTGTATTTGGTCAACCTCAAACCTCAAAGAGGTGTTAATGGGGCATATTTAATTTATGAAGAGTACGGCTGGTAAGAGAATTCTCCTACCCTTAACCATCGGCTTTGTCTGCTGGAGGATGAACATGGGAATGTGAATCTCCGGGCAGATGTGGAACAGATTGTGGCAAATCTGGATTAAAATAATGTATCATAACTGCAGTTTTAAGAGTCTAGCGAAAAGAGGAGAATTGAAGCTTGGTAATTGTCTATATTGTCAGATCCAAAAGATAAGATTATTTGTCATAGCTCTGAGGTGATGGAAACAATTCGTGTGAAGAAAGTGCAGAGTGCACTTCCTGAAAACAAAATTATATGTGTAGGGTTAAAGAGGAGCAAGCAAGGGGATAATTTCTCCCAACCTAACATGAGGTTTCTAAGGTCTGTGAAGAGATTTTTGGAAGTGTGCTATATGGCTGTTTACTATTTTATGTGTACTTTAGTAATGTAAATTTTGTTTTAACTTTTACCATGTTTTCTAATTAAAAAAAAAAAAGTAATTTATGATCCCTAGCTTTACCGATTGCTGAGCTGAAGGACAAAGTCCAGTCTGCACAGGAAGGAGGTAGGGAGAGAGCCCCCATCCACCACTTCCTTGGTGAGAGCAAGCAGAAGGGTGATGAATGTTTGTCTGTATGTGAAACGATTCTTTATTTTCTGTGATCCTTCAAATTTTTCACACCATTTCCCCTTTGTTCAAAAGGAGTTGTTACAGATGTCAACTGTGTTACACCAGTTCATTCCCTATTTGCAGCCTATCCTGTGCAGTGAACAATCAAAAAACAGAGTTTGTATATTCAATGTGAATGTACAAGGGCATGAGGCATGGATTAAATCTCGTCTGTGATGTTTACTATCTTATATAAACTTCTGTAATGTAAATTTTATTTTAATGTTTGACATGTTTTCCAGTGTAGCAAAAGTGGTTTTTCACCTCTACATCTATTGACCCCAAGAAGAAGTGTTAGCCTACTAATACTGCCCTTAAATGCAGGTTCTCGACAGGCTTAGAAATACAGAAACCTGTTCTGACAATTGAGCTAATAGATTGTTAGCAGAAATACATTTTTGCACCTTTTCTAGAGTTTATCAAGAGCAGAGGACAAAATTTGGAGTACATTTTGTACATACCCAAGGCTGTGTTTCTTCTTGTGGTATGGCTTGGGCAGATTGTGTGCAGTTTTGCCTGATGGCAGGGCGGTTTGTCTCAGGAGAAATCCTGGCATGCACTGAGGAGGAGATGTGTTAACACTGACGGGTGCAGTGGAACAGGTTGTCTGCTGGGCTGAATTTATGTGGAGGGACTGAGAATGATCCTGCTTTCTTAGCCCAGCCCATGTCTTCATTTCACCTTGTTCCCTTAGGCAAGAGGGAGAGGTCCTGACCCAGAATTGTGGTTGCACTTAGGGATATTTTAAATGGGGGAAGTGGGGAAATGCCAGTTAATGGTTCTTTCCTACATGTGGTTTGCAAGGTGGGATGGTGATGTAGGCCACCACTCCCCCCTGCCTGCACTCAGCACTCTTCCATGGAGCAGCTTTTCGTGTTTCCCTCTGGGAATTAGGTTATTAGTAGTTCTGGCTTTCAGTTCTGCTGTTTTGGCACGTCTATGCTCATATCTTGCTTTTGTTTTAGGGAAGTTAATGACTTTAAAAAAGTAGTGAGCAGCATGTCAGGTTGTTGGAGGGTTACTTCCTTTCTGCAGCACTGAATCCCAGTGTGAATTTCTGCTATGGACAATAGTGTATCCACCAGATTTTATTTTTTACCCTTTTAACAGTGCAGTGGAGTTATGCGGATTTTTAAACCTGGAATATGCAACTTTTCCATGCATGCAGTGAATTTGAGGTATCGGAGGTAGTTTGGATGTCTGTGTGAGTGCTACACGGGTAATGGGAACACAAGCCCAGAGAAACCCGGGTATAACACAGAGTCCTGCAGTAGACTCCCATGGGCTGGTGGAGCCACAGCAAAGAGAGAGCTGCTTCAACTTCTGTGTGAGATGGCTCATGAGCCAAGCACGGGTGGCTGTTGATGGTACTCCTGCTCCTCTTGTGTGCCAGACTTTCTGCCCAGTCTCAGCTGGCCCTGGAGGATTTCCTGAACTTGTGATGAGCTTGGGAGAATCATCAGCTGCTTATTGTGGACCTTCAAATTCAAGTTGTTTCTAGTATCTCTGTGCTCTGATAATAAACAACTGCAGTGATAGACATACTAGTGTAACAAATTAGTCCCATTCATTTATTTTTTTAGCTTAATCTAGATTACTTTAATTACTTTTTAGACATAACAATAATAATATGAAGGATTTTTTTTTTTAATGCTTGCCGTACTTCTTGAAGTAGGGATAGACGCAGATAATATTCAAGCCAATTTCTGTTTTCCTAGACTTCAGAAAAAATTGAGTGTCCTATTTTGCAAATATTATGCTTCTACACTGAGGATTAAGTTATCACAGTTTGACAGTCAGCAATTGAAGTATTCTTTTATACTGGTTTTGAATCACATATTACTCATTTCCCATATAGCACATTAATGGCATATTTGGTATTTATTACTCCTGTGAATAAGAGACAAATCCATCTGGCATTGCTCACATGAGTAATCCCATAACTCAGGTTTATAAGTAGAACCAACAGATCTTTTTTTTTTAAAAAAATTTTATTGTGTTCCTATTATTTAATTCTCTTAGGCTTTTGTCCTTGAAATAAAATTACTGTACTATAAAGCAAACAATAACTTTTTTATTCAGATTCCAGCTTGGTGTCTGAAAATCAAGCTGTGGCTTACAGGTTTCAGACAACAATACAAAGTACATCAGCAAAGAAGCGTAGACAGAATCTAGCAGCTAGTTTTACTGATGTGTTAGCAAGAAAGAAGAATTTAGTGCATTTTTTGTCATTTATATAGATTCTTCACTGTTGTCAGTCAATTAGCTGTATGTTCCATAGAAGACCCAGTAAGAACAAATCACAGCAGTAAGGTGTTTCCTTGTTATGACTCACCTGACTTCAAAGGATTTCTGATCCTCTGCTTTCCTTCCCACGCTGAAAGTGTGCATTTACATGAGTATCATAACTGTCAGAAAGCTGCAGCTCTGCTGTACAACACTACTCATTTATTACTCAACAGTAGTGGTTGCTGTAAATCAGTTTTAGTGCTGATTTTATCAAGAGTACAGGATGTTCTTGGCAATGCTTATTCTCAGATTCTCACTGCAGTCCAGCTGTCTACCAAAGTAGCTGGTTTTCCATGTTCTGTCACTAGTCATATGCACTTGTCCTTTGCAAGTTCGTATCTCATTGGATTTTGTCCTTCTGGGAAACAGACTTAACAAGTTGCACACCTCTTGACCAGAATGTACTTTCTAGTCTCAGATTAAATCTTGAAGTTTGTATTCACTTTATCCTTCGCTAGAATGTACCAACATGTGGATATGAGTAACATAAAGAATTTAAAATAAAAAGGTAGATAAGAGGCTGGAAGGGGGTCTAGAATAGAGATTGAAATGGTCTTAAAGAAAAAAGAGGACTGAACAGTGACAGAGACGAGTAATAAAAGAAAGGGTAAAGTGAAGGACATTGTTATTTAATGACTCACCAAAAGTAATTTCTGTCCCCCTACTTTTCCGTTCTGTACAGCTTAGTAGTACATGAGCCCATCTCTCTCTCTCCCTCCCTCCCTCCTCTCCTGTATTTTGTCCTGGGTTTCGTTTCCTTGCTTTGTGAAGGAGTAAGTAGGCTTGACCATACTATGTCTTTACATTCAGTTTAAGCAAATAGACCACAGGTGAAAACTGTCATATATTGTGTTTCATTGCTATAGCAAGTTTACTAATACTGCTACTAAAAAAGGTATCTTTACTGCTGAATTTAATCTCCTGTATCAGCGGCCCATTTAATTATTTTTGATCAGTGCTGTATTTGCTCTTTAACTAGCATTCAATGAGTGCTATCATCCCAGTTTTTCCAAACTTCAGAGAGCTTGAGGATGCTATGCAGTGATGCTCTTCACTGCTAGATGGAAAATAGCGTAGCTTGTCTTACAAATATGGTTGCAGAGCAGAACTTCATTTAGACAACGTTCAAGGAATTGCTGAGATGTTCTGCTGGATAATAAAGTTTTTGGTTGACTGGCAGCCTGGCCCCTGGCAGCTCTCACAGAGGACTTTGGTTCTTCTCAGAAATCTAAAATACGTTAGCAGAAAGAATAACTGTGTATTCCTTGGGAGACTGGGTTTCATCCGGAGTTCGTTCATGTGAGATTTGCATTTAAATTATCAAATAGGATTTTTTTTGTTCTTTAAGACCTACAACATTTGAGCTGAATATACATGCATGTTAAGGTGCTCTGTGAGTTCTGGAAGTTTTCTGAGTGATATGAAAAAAGAATAGTATGTTTCCAAAATACATTTAATAGTCTGCACTGAAAGGTTATGAAGAAAAATAACTGGTAGTAGAAGTGTAAAGGGAAGACAGAGACAGGAAGACTAAAATGGGAAAGTGGGGACAGATAAACAACTTCTTCATCTGCAACAGCCTAACCGTGTAGAAACAGTTTGTAGAGGGGCAGGGGATGGTAGGTGTAGATAGTGAAATATTATTTTGAAAGTTCCCAGTTATATATTTGCATTAGAGAGGTTTCTTTTGGTTTCTTTCTCCTGCTAGGTAAAATGAAGAATGCATGTTTAGTATATAAGGTTTGTGAGCTGAGCTAGATCTGTAGATTTAGACTTACAATGTGGCAAAGTAGTTTTTGTAATGCTGGAGTAAAAGACTTTCATCAGCTCTATCTGTGCTGCTATCTGTGCTGCCTTTTTTCTGTGAGATATCATTCTAGCTTCTGTATGTCACGTTCTATCTTTAGATGAGTTTGTTTAATTAGCAGACTAGAGAACTACAGTAAATAAAGAGGTCTCAATCTGAAGGTGTTTGTGTATAAATATATGTAGCGTAACTATAATTATGTTTTCTGTGTGGCAGTAATGATATGGATGAAAGAGCCTGGATAATCTCATGAAACTTTAGGTATTTGCTTGCCCAGGAAAAAAAAAAAAGGGTGTTCTAGACTTGATATTTTTATTTTTCCCCAGATACCCCATCACAAAGGGTGCAGTTTATTCTTGGAACAGAAGATGATGATGAGGAACACATTCCTCATGATCTTTTTACTGAGCTTGATGAAATTTGTTGGCGTGAAGGAGATGACGCAGAGTGGAGGGAAACAGCAAGGTGGGTGCCTGCATGAGTTTTAAAATATTGCCTGTAGCTATTGGTTGCTGATGTATTGAGGAATGATTTCAAAGCTGTGGCAAGCTCAGGAACAGATTTTGGATATAAAGCTTAAATAAAACCATAATTTTAATCCTTAGACTGCTAGTATTACTACAGCATTTGTCATTTCCCAGAGCCAAATGTTTTCATCTGGATTTATGAAATATAGGTCAGAATGAATATCAAGAGAAAATATCAAAGTAAACATAGCATATATATGAATTAAAAATTACTGGTTTTATTAATATTTTAGCTCATGATTTTAAGAAACCCTCAAACTTCGTATTCTGTTTGAATCCTCAAGAAACCGATAAAATGGCACTTATAAGGAGATTAGAGCAAGGAATGAGATTACTTCTGGAGCGATAAAACTTTTACATATTCTAACTATCAATAAACAGTTGATTTTGAGACTTCTGAGTATTCAGTGTTGTATTATTTTGTTTCTGCAAATTTAGTGTGAAAATACTGTTTAGATTGCATTTCTGCTGAGAAAAATAATATTGTAACAGACCTTTTTTTTATGTTTGTTTCCTTGAGCACCTAAATGGGGTATGACTTGCTTAGTTTCATTAAGGCTTTACATTTCCTGGCAATCCTTGCTTCATTTTTCTTCTTAGAACCTTATTTCTCTCTTTCCCTGCCAGTGTTTGATGACAGTGTTCCTCAGTGGTGCCCAGAAGACTGTGAACCACATCTTTGGTGTCAGTAGGATAAAAATGGTGACACTTTTGAAAAGATTTTGTGGGGAACTACGTATGTGGGCTGCATGGCATGAATACAGCTGTTAGCTTTCCCTTTAATTTTACTGCAAATTTCTGTTTTCCCAGAGGGCTACGAAATTTTCTATGACCTTCCCTTCCCTTATGTGTCCATAGGAAGCATAGAGAGATGCTAAATATAGATCTTTACATGTAGAGAATTCTCGTATGGGAATCGTGCTGTAAAATGAATGTAGTAGTGTTCCTAAATAATCTTATTAATATTCAGAGAGAGAAAATCTAATCAAGTTAATCATCTGCAGTGTTCTCATACTGATTAGGAGTGTATAGGACCTCTTCTAGGAAGAGTATCAACTTCTGTTGTGATGAAAAATAAAAATCACTGTGACTTCTGTTATTTTTAAGCAGGGAAATAGCAGCTTCTTTAGTTCAACTACAAAAACCAGTTTGAAAATAATTGAAGAATTGTGTTTCTGAAAAATGATAAAAATTTTTATTAAAATAAATACTTTAGATAGAATTTGAAATGAATAGGTGAAATAAAAAAATGAAATAAAGAAATTTCTACTTAGATTGATCTGTCTGTATGTACAGCCTTTCCAGTTGTCATTTGAAAACTAAAGCATCAAAAATGTTTAACAGAAATAAGATGAGATTGTTGAAAAAGGACAGGAAATAACAGCCTAGAAAACTATATATTTGGAGCTCAGAAAATAGGACAGTGAATTATAATAGCTAATAGTAAAAATTTCTTTAGCTTTAGAAATAAGGTGAAAACAAAGAAAGAGTGGGGCTGCCATGCAGCAGGAACTGGTCAAGGTAAATGATCTTTTTCTGTTTGGATCCAAAAATTTCAGACATCATTTGGCATGGGGTGACTGGCTGTTAGAATAGGAGGAGATGGCAGTGAAACAATCAAATTCAGAATGAAGGCAAGTGTCAAAGTGCTTTATCTGTGCAAATAAGAGGGTCCAATAGTTTCCGTCCTAGAAAGCTGAAAGAACATGTATTTCGTGGCTATGGTATGGTAAATCCCATCTTTCTGTGGATCTGTCAGGTGGGTTGTACTATAGCAAACACAGCCACACTATTAAAAAAAGCATAAAAATGGTCGGAACGAACAGAGGCCTGATAGTCAGATTTCAGAGTTATGCAAGGCTTACAATAATGTTTAAAGGAAAGAATAATTACAGGCTTGGAGCTAAGTGGAAAATTGGCTATAATGCAATATAATGGTGTATCATGCCAGACTAACTTAATAATACTGTTTAATCAGATAATTGTTTTTTGTTTATCTGACAAAGAAAAAACAATGGATCATTTTTTTTTTCCTTTAGTAAAGCATTTGAGGTGATAAAACAGTGGGAATTTATTACTTAAACTCTGTTTTAGTGTAAAAATTACATTAGTGGGTACTAGTTGAAGAGGTGCAGCAAGTCATGCTGAAAGAATAAACTAGTATTGTGGAAGGTAGTGACAACTAACTTCTGAAGAATTAGTCTTACTAAATAGCTTTACTTAATGACAAAAAATGGGATTATAGTAATGAAACTTGCTGATGATAAGAAATTAGGACATACTGTTGTTACTCTAGAAATAGGTAACGATATCATACACAAAGAGCAAGGTGACTTTGGGTGGAGTAATAGAAATGGAATGGTGTTTAATATGCAAGATCATATACTTGCAAACTAATGTAATGTGTCATTTTCAATACCAGTGTTTTGATTCAGGACTTCAGAAATACTGATTTGATTAAAAGCATGGTATGGAGAGAATACACCCTGAGTTTTTTGCTTTTTCAACCTTGCTATATGTTTTCCATTTGTGTGGAAAATGCCACTGGAAGTATTTGTAAATCTTACTGTCCCGCTTTGAACAGAGTTCCAGGTAGATGAATTTAAAAGCAAGTGACACAGAGGAAGGCTCGTCTATTAATTGCATTTAAAGAGAGTGATGGCACTAAGCATGTCTGTACTCATTTCACCAAGCTCTGCATGGACTGAAGGGTTGGGATGACTCTGGTGGAGTAAATGTGGGTCTTCGTGTTTTCAGTTTGATTGAAATTGCACACACGGTTCAGCCTTAAATTTTTAAAAAAATATCTTGAGCAAACTACGTAAAACTATTTGAGACATTTTGTTCTGTGTTGATCAAAGTCGTAACATATCAAAGAGAGCCATGGATAAGATTTGACTGAAGCTTGGTGTTCTTTAGGTAAATCTCTTCTATTCCTGTTTCATCCTATTTCATTTGTTTGGAAGAGCAAGTCCTTTTCTAAACTTGTTCTTTGGTTGTTTTATCCACTTAGCAGTTAGGAGACTCCAATGTTTGCCATTCTCCATTTTCTATAACATTTCTCCTGAGCAAAAGCATTCCAGCTGATTAATTAGTAGGAGCAAGAAAGTGCAATGCCGTTACAGCCTATTCCATTCCAGGATCTGATTTAGGCTGTCTCACCCATGGAAGTAGTTAGCGAGCAGAATGGAATAACTTAGTTATGTTGATATAGTGATAAAATTAATTAAATTTTCCCCCATTAATTTATTTCAAGCCAGAAGAAACACATACCTTTTAAAATCAAGTCAGTCTTATTAACATAATTTCTGTATGTCACCCAGCTGTACAATACTGTAGAGAATACATGTTGTATAGTTTCTGTCCCCCAAAAATATTTCCAGTAAATTTGTGGAGAAACACACTGAGATGTAACAGTTGGGCTTATTTTATACATGTGATAGTACAGTTGCAAATTGCAGCTATTAGGAAAGCAATTTGTGTTCAAATCTATCCTAATAGCCTCTTGTGGTCAAGGCTGGAAAGTAGTGCCTGATTTGTAGCAAGTTTTACCCAAGTTGTTGGGACTCATCTGCAAGTGGAAGAAAAGAAGGTTATCAGGAGTAGTCAGCATGGATTCACCAAGGGGAAATCATGCCTGACCAATCTAATAGCTTTCTACGATGACATGACTGGCTGTGTAGACGAAGGGAGAGCCATGGATGTTGTCTACCTCGACTTCAGCAAGCCTTTCGACACAGTCTCCCATGATATCCTCCTAGGGAAGCTGAGGAAGTGTGGGCTGGATGAGTGGTCGGTGAAGTGGATTGAGAACTGGCTGAATGG
>Ga0065711_1029900_pt1 | contig 34429 bp, 27 predicted proteins | sample Hoacrofraction12_FD_59098 | JGI IMG/M metagenome (GOLD analysis project Ga0065711, IMG submission 59098) | Hoatzin crop microbial communities from Cojedes, Venezuela - Epithelial fraction 12 v2 (version 2) | ecosystem: Host-associated > Birds > Digestive system > Esophagus > Crop | place... | reverse complement strand
TTTTTTTTTTTTTTTTTTTTTTTTTTTTTTTTAGAAAATAAAATCAAATGTGCTTGAAGTCTTGAGGTTGGGAGAAGCCAGACTCCTCTTATATGCATAAAAGGAACAAACTGAGTGATAAGAGATAAATTATTTACAGGAAGTCAGGGCAAGAGTGGGTCATATGCTGAGAACCGGGATAAAGACAACCACTTGAAAACAGTACCAAGAAATCTCTACTATGTAGAAGTTGTTACCTTTCAGGGAAAAAAAAATGCTTGCCTCCCTGCTAGGCACTAGGTTTGCTCATAAGCTTTGGTCATATGAGGGGAGGACGTGCCCCTCAGCCCCACAGAACAGAAACACAGCCCTTCAGGAAGTTGCTTTCTCATGCTGAATCACAATTTCCCTATTAACCACACCGATAACCAAAACCACTCCAGGGTGACAGTGCTTTGAAAGTTACACCCTGTCCGCGGCCAGGACTTCCACAGATTCTGGCTGCAGTGGGTTGCTTAGGAAGCTGGAACATAAAGAAGTGCCCTGTATTGCAAGCAAATTCCAGAGGGGCTTCTATGAAACGCTGCCTAGCTCTGCGAACAGGCAAGGAAACCTCATCCGCCAAATTTACAGGCATTATGTTGTTACTAATCGGCAGCAGTCCAGGGTTGTCTACTATCCCTATCCCTGAGTAAATCACAGCTAGCAATTCAGCGGTTTAGCAGGGTATTTTACAGCTTGCAGTAACATCACCTAGCGCTGACTCCACCGCTCCTGCCTAGAGACAGGATAAGATGCCAACAAATAAGGCAACTCTGCAGAACCCGCACTGCTCTGTTTTGCGTGGCAGAACTTCTGAATTGTAATTTGAAGGTTTCCCCATCAGTTATAGACTGATCATGGTACACTAACCACTTAAAATGAACCTGGTCAGTGCTATGGCAAGCGGACCTTGGTCTCTGAGTCACTGCCCCCCTAGACTGGTAGGTGCCCTGCCGGCCCCAGGGACCAGTGCCCGCTGTGAGAGGCTGCTGTACCTCATACTGGTCGAGGAAGCTGTGCAGCTGCTGCACGCTGATGCGCAGGTCGGTCTCATTGAACTCGTACGGAATGTTCCAGCCCAACGGCCCAAAGTTCCGCCTTTCTTGCACCAGCGCGTGGAAGAAGCAGAGGCCGTACAGCAACGTCTTGAACACAGCCTTAGAACCAAATGCACCACCGTTAATAACGCGCGGCTGGTTTAAACCCTCTCGTGTTTGCTCCCGTCCCGCGCAGCACCGCTGTCCCTCAAAACCCAGCACCTCCTGCTCTGGTAACACGCTGTTCATGAGTCGGCGTAGCTTTATCTTGATATACAAAGGCTTTCAAGCAGGGAATTAATACATTAATTAGAGGAATAGAATGTAAAATATGCTTGCAAACAGACATCTAATTATGAAAAGTGGGGTTAAGATTTTTTCCCAGTCTTTTTTTTTTTTTTTAAGCTAACGTATTATTAATGCCATACCACAAAAATCTCCATTGAAGAAGTGGGAGACAAGCAATAAAATAAAAATTAAATTTACTTCGCTGTTGCCAGTACTCAAACTCAGCTTCATTGCAGTGAAAGATAACTATTTAATTTTGGAGGTTTTCTTCCCCCAGAGCGCACACACACACGGTCATCAGGGTCTGCTGAAACTGCTTCACAGAGTTACAGCACAACATCACTCACAGGTTTTCCGCAGCTGTTGAAGAAGACAGGATCAGATATGGGATCCATCAGGTACGAACGGATTATGTTGGCCCGCAACCCTTTTGGTGCTTCGTTAGTCATCTTCACGCTGTTCTGAAGTACGGACACCGGGAACGTGGCAGAGGGGTAACTGGTGAGCCAAATGCGGAACCCCGGATGTGTTGTGTCAGGGTTTAGCTCCTACAATAAACAAACACATACAAAACCAGGCAACTGAGGACAGAACAGATTAATATACACCTTGAGTGTTATTATTAAAGCAGTTTTTAAGTGGGGAAATACACCAGTCCAAAGTTTAACTTCTTAGATGCTTGTATGTGATTACAGTGAGAGTTGCACTTATGAACGACACCGTCCCTTCTACAGCTGGTGTCCTTTTATTGAAGACCCGTATTGTGAACTAGAATTTGTCCTCTCTGTGCGTGTTTGTGGAATATACGAACAAAACCAAGCGCAGGCTCTCTACCACAAGAACAATGGAATGTAAACTTTGCCCATTTACTGCATTTACCATCATACAGCTCTTCTGGGAAGGGCTACAGGCATAACACATATACATCAGAAATGTGCTGAGTTTATCGAAGGGCAGGGGGGGTGTAAGAAAGACAGACATACACGCTAGTACCTCTGTGCAAACCTAGAGCTGTTTGAGAGCAAAACTCCTTAGCACACTGCTTTTCCGCAGCGGCAGCCGTCGGATGATTTGCCATTCGGGGAAGGGCCAGACCCGCGATGTCTGTGAGCGCTTTCTGCTCCCGGGGGCAGAAGGCAAAAGACAGGGTCTGGCTGTGGCGATTACCCTTACGCAACGGCCATCAACAGCAGGGCTGCTAGGCTGGCTTTCCCCTTGCTGTACGGGTCAGACTTGCCTCCAGATGTATTTATAAGAAGAAAATACGTATTTTTACCTCACAGACTCTTTCCAGAACTGGCATCCACGAACTTGCTAGGTGGCAATTTTGCAGAACTATCCACGTTCCTTCCTTCATCGCCTTCTCTATCATTTTCATGGCTATTGGGCCTTGGCCTTGACCAAGTGACAGAGAACTAAGCTTTGTGCCACCGTATCCCTGCATGTAGAAAGCATAAGTAAGAATAATATTGCACAAATACACTAAAACTTCTGGGGCAATAGTTCACATCTATAGGTATTCTTGAAATATTCAATGTACGTACAGTATACTTTCTCTCCCACGTCATGCCAGTTGACTAAAACCTCTTCTATATATATGTCAGTGAAAAGCTCCAACTACACCCCCATTTAGTCTGGAACAGTGAAATTCTGACAGGTTCAAGGTGCTCCTGAAAGCAGGAGTATGCTCTTTCAGGATGCAGACAGCCTGCCATAAAATGCAGGGTACATTCACAGCGTGGGGGCTGGAGCCTTGAAGGATGTCTCTCATTCCCAACAGCACAGAATTCTGGCAGAACAACAGTCATGAAATGCAAGAAACCCATCTTACCAGAAAACAGTGATATTCTGGTATTATAAGAGTACTCTTCCACATACAAACTCATTTAGGCTGGTGGGAATTTTTTGTTTTGAATACTGTAATAATGACAAAGCCAACTAAAATCCATATTTGAATTCTGCAGTGTAAATGCCACCCAAGATCCTAAGCTCCTATATTACTACGGTGTTTCGTAATTAAGTAATAAATTACACAGGATACTTATTAGGAAAAAAAAATACCATTTTCAGATAAGATTCCTTACAATGAATGTTTAAACCATTACGGGTTTGATCCAGTTTTCCATGTGAGATTACACAAACTAATTAGTTAAGTAGATCATGAGATCACAACATCATAGAATACGCCACAAATATTTAACATAAAATTTCTTATAAACAATGGACAAATTATTCCTAAAAAACAATCCACTTGTGTTCATTAGCACTTTATGTTAAAAAGAACCATGAGATCAATTTTAACATGTTTTTAGGCAGTTAAAAAGAGGTTTTTGAGCCTACTGAGGCATTTCAAGTTTTATTTACATGAAGTTCACTACTTCATACAAACATATGCTCATGCACATACACGTGCACACACACACCAGCAGCAACTGTATTAAGAAAGTCTGGAGATGTTAAAATACCTCATCATCAGCAAACTTCAGCAGGGCTGCCATGGGGTCGGCACCGGGAGAAAGTACAAATATCAGTGGTACACAAGAGTGGCTGTCAGAAAATGCTTTTGCCAAGTCAAATGGAGGTGGCTCGATAAATGGACGTCCTAGGTTATGAATGATAAATTCCTGCACCATTGGTATTACCTAAAAGAAACCCAAAAATCAGAATTAAAGTATCCTATTCTTGTGTAAGCATGAACACATATTACTCTATAAACACTTTAAAATAAATTTCAAGGACAGTATTCCTGCATATAAAATCAGATACAAGTACAATCCCGGAGGAATCGATGATTCAGTGTGTGTAAATGTAGGCAAAAAACAGGCTCTGAGCTCAAAGATGCTCTAAGCAGGCTGAAACTGGAAAGCCTATGCCAGCGCTCCTTCATCTCCTTTCTGTCACCTCACCTGGACAGACTAACCTGCTCTTATAGGAAGCTGGGTTTTTCCCTGCACTTACTCCATCTGCACTACGGAGAGGATCTCAATTTTCCAGTCTCCTAGTGCAACACCTTTCCAAGGCGTTCAGACCTTGGCTTGGAGAACTGCTGCGTACAGCAGCCTTGCACGCGCTGCTGTCCAGCCGGGCTCTGCCCCCAGACAGAGACAATTTACTAAATGACAGCTTAACACTTTGAGCCTGTAAACACTTACAGATATAATTCTTTTGAATATCACCATTCATTCTCTCTCTGGACACACTCTAGAATACTTTATAATTACCACCGCCCGTTTAAAAGAAAGGCAACAGTATTTGCAAATGTGGTAACAACATTTAATCTCCGAACACAAAATGCAAGAAGTGCTAAAGGTTTCAAACAGCAATGCTAATTCAACCACTTTGGTCACAATCAGTGTAATATTTTTTAAAATTTTATAGGTAAATTTGCTGTATTCATAACTAGAGTTTTTGACTTGCCTTTCTGACGTTTCAGTTACAACATTTGTGATTGTCATACTGCGTTATCCTAGGTGCTTTCAGTCAATAAAGTGGGACCAAGTACACAGAACGGGACGGAGGGATCACCCTGCTCATAAACTCACCAGTGTTCTCTCTCCCTTTAAAACTTGCCCTGCGTTACAGGTGCAGTGTGTCACCAGTTAGTGCAATGCCTTAAATCCCAGGGCAGGAGGGAGGCCCTGGGCTACAGCAAGTGCAGGCTTTGCAGATGGAGGTGCTTTTGAAAGAGCTTGGTTTGGCTTCCAAGTTCTTGAGTGATTTTAAGGATATGTATGAATATGAGAACCGCTTAAAAACCTTCACAAAGTGGCCTTTTACAGAGAACTGCAAGTGCACCCCGGAGAATGTAAGTCTAAAAACAGGTATTTTGACTGTGCCTTATTTTTTATATACTGTGCTTGTTAAATCACTGTTAAGTATATTCATGTTCAGGAAGGGTTGTGAGCTTCTACTAGTCCTGAAGGAGATGAAAAGTTGAATATTCCAACTTTCCTCTGTTCCTTGCTTGGGAATAATGTAGCAGGATGACTAGCTGCTTCACGTTCAGTTCCCTGGTCTAGCTACAGAATTGAATATAGTTATGGTTCTTGTTTTCTTATTTTTTGTTCTTGTTACTTAATGTCTTATATTATGTAGTCTTTCTGATTGCAAGCTTTCATTCATAAAAATGAAGCCTGCATTAGAAGAAACAAGTACAGATCCAGCAGGAAGGATGAAGTAGCAGAATGATCACTACTTAAAATTCAGAAACTGAAATTACTTAAAATTTTAGAAAACTTCATGCTCATGTCCCTGCAGCCTTTGACTTAAGCATTAAAAACCCCACCTTGGCACACACCTGAAATGTCCAGGCTGGACCTCAGATGAGGCATAGTTATGCCTGCAAGAGTTACCTGAGAAGCTGTGACGTTTGATAACTGAAACAAACTTACTTCATTCTTAGCGTTCTCACCAGATGTGATTCTAAAGTGACAGGGAAACACTGAAGGTAAAGATGTAGTATTTTATTCACATAATTCGTATTTAAAGGTTTTCTGTGTCCATGGTCAGCTATGTTTTTCCTCTGAAAATATTCTTTAATGTCCTGGCTATGGCAGATCTGATGCAGTGCTACCGCAACGCTTGCGTTGCACGGCTTCTGGTAGAACAAAGCTCCTCTGGTAGCCTGCAGATACCACAGCAGTGCAAGGATTTGTTCACTGCTTGTAGCCTATTCCTTGTCCCTTTACTAGTTGGATCTTTACCTGCTTGCAGCCCTCACGCTTGCAATGTGCTGACAGACATTGTGGGGAAAGGCGTTATTTGCAGGCTCTCAGAAACAGCTTCCTGATGTGAACACGAGCTGTGTGCTGGATGAGGCTCTGAACTTCTAACCTCTCACCTGCAGATGGCAAAGGCAGGCTTTGTCCACTGTCCAAATGCAAGTGAACCAGATGTGGCAAAATGTTTCTTTTGCTTGATAGAACTGGAAGGCTGGAAACCGAATGACGACCCATGGTAAGCACAAACGTCGCCAAGTTCTTCAAGTATTCCTCCAAGCTTCTTTGACAACATCCCCTTACTCTTTATAAAATTACCAACCTCTCTGTAACAGCTCACAAAACTGAAGCCTGCCAAAAGTTTATCTTACCCGGTAACCTTGAAATAGTTCATAATTTGTTAATTATACCCCATGCAATTCTTTATGCTCCTTTCATTCTGCCTCCAAAGAGAATGCTTTTGATTCAACAAAGTAGAAAATAGTTCCTCTCAACATTGTGAACTCCGTCTAAATCTTCACTTGTATCTTCTTGGCTCACAACCAGCTTCTATCTGAGATCCACTAAAATCGATTTCACGCCTGTTCTGTATGACACATTTTCTACTGATAGACAGCAGAAGTACTGAAGAGACCTGTCTCTGGAAATGTGACTTTCATGGTTTTAATATCTATTCTAATTCTGGGTTTACACTGCAGGGAGGAACATACCAAACGTCACAGCTGTGGCTTTTTGTCCCTTACGAAGCACTTTGATGACCTGACAATGGAGGAGTACTACATGCTGGAGATGACACGGCTGAGAACCTTCCTGGTAAGTGTGAACCAATTAATGTAAGACTCAAAGCTAGAATGTAAACAAGAACTTCCATCTCTAAGATTTCCAAGCAACAGCAAGGAGTGATTGTGATTGCTTCACATGTCTAATTTTACATGTAAATCAGTCTAATCAAGCTTTCAAACTTTAAAGCCCACTTCATATGTTTTAGTTACCCAGTTTTGCTCCTCCCCACTTCTGGGATTTCATGCATGCCATAGTGCTGACATACACAAAAGCACACAAAACTGAGCTGCTTCAAGTAGTTGATGAAGATCAGCTGTCTTTGATATATGACCTCTAATCTTAGGGATGGTAAGAACTGAGTAAACCAAGTTCCCTGATGAGGGACAGTAAAGGTTCTGCATCTTGCTTCCTGGTGGGTTTGCACAAGTCAGATCCTTGCCTTGCTGATAACATTCGGTATTGAAAACATACCTGGTGATGCCAAGGCTAAGTATTTAAGGTCCCTATACAACAGACTCAAATACATAAAAATAGGATCATATCCCACAGCGGGAGCAGCTTGGTATCGTGAAAGGTGGACTTAAGAGCAAGCAGATTTTTGTTATCTAACCTGAACAGCAAATGATTTAGAGCAGTGTTCCCAGGTACAAAATGGGGCTTGGCCATAATACCACTTTATTTCCAAGTACAGCATACAGAAAACTTGAAGCAGCAGCTTCAAGTGGGGACACTTTGCCCCCAAGAACACTGTCACCAATAGCCTGGAGGGCTACACACTGCAGCTGATCCAGAGCGTGCTGCCATCTTGAAGCACCAGGATCTGAATGCATCCTGAGAAGTGAGATCATGCCTCCTCACACAGAACAGAATCAAACTGAAGTCTCCCCCCTGAAGTGACTTTAAAATACAGCTAAATAGTAGGTTCACAATTTACATTAGAAGAGAAAGTACACCAGACATAACCAGAAGCAGTCACTGAAGCGAGCCCTGCCGGCACGGCCGGCGGCGGAGTTTGAACGGAAGGGGGGTACGCATCCGGAACACCCACCCAGCTGCTCTGCACCATGCAGCCAGGGTAGGCTTCCAAGCTCAAGCTGGTGACAGAGCAGTAGGCTTTTGAGGCTCTAAGTTTTGAATGTAGTTGAACTAGACAGTTAAATTGCTCAATTGAAAGTCTCAATCTTTTGCTTTGCTTTAAGTGCAAAACTGGCAGAAGCATAATAAACTCTTTTGAAGAGGAAGTCGCCGCAACTAGGCAGCGTCTTGTGGACAACTTTGTCTCCAAGCATCAGTACACGCTGCCGCCGCCAGTGCCTCTCCCAGCTGAGCCACCTGCCCAACGTTCCAAAAGCTCATACTGCCAGGCCAAAAAAATCCAGGAGAAGTGAAGTGTAAAGTCTGACTCTGCAACCGGTTTCTCTTCTTTATACGGTACAAACGTTCATATTCTTATCTGAGTACTAATGTAAAGCTGAACAGTTGTGTGAGGAAGCGTAGAGAATTCCTTTCACAGGCTCTCTGGAACAGAGTTCATAACTGTGAAAGACAGGAGTTAGCACAAACAGTGTGCTTTGTCAGTGTGGCTAGGTGTGGACTAATAGTAGTCCCGTTAACCTGTGACTGTACGAGAAATGTCTAAACAGATACTTCTGTTCTGGTTTTTAGTAGGTTGACTTTTTTTGGAATAAAGATTGACAACTGAGCACCTCTTGTGATCTGTGCTGCATTAAACACATACAGCTAGACAGACTCAAAGCAGAACAGCTCTGCTCCAGCACACGTCCCGCAGAACACACTGGATCTGTGTGTCTGCGATTTCACACCTTTCAGCGCCTACATTATCTACACCCCTGCTTACCACTGAATCACATTCCTAGATCAGACAAAATTTACCATAGTGACATCCATCCAAAAAGTTACATAAGCAAAAGCAGCAGGTGTACTGAAAAAGGAAAGTCTAAAGGTTGTAAGACAATCTTGAGGAGGAGCTCTGTGGCTTTTGGTGTGTACACTGAAACTTAACAACAGCTAAAGGCTGACACTGCTGGTTTGAGAAGTGTTTTCGTTACAATTTCAAACTTCCTTTTTTTTTTTTGAAGTCTCATTAATTCCTATTTTGCTTTACAATAGACTGTTGTAGAATGGTTGTAGGCAACACAGTTGAAATGCAGACTAGTAAATACTCTTGGATTCTAAGATGGACAGAGCTAAGGTGAAAGTTTCGTACGTACTTTGTCAGGTCTCAGGCAGCGAATGACAAGCATCCTTTGGAACTCCCCCAACTTGTCTTGCCACTCTGCAGGAAAATCCTCATGCTGGGGATCCTAAGAACAGAAGTGTTTCAACATTCTTTAAAGCATTTGTGAATTACCTATAGTGACAGTCAATTATCTCTTAACGCATCAATCCATGATGTATTTTTTCTTAATCTATAGAAATGGAGCTGACATGCTTAGAGCTTTTTTAAAAAATATCCCCACTTTAAGTATATGTTTGTCTAAGAAGCTTCTCTCCTAGGGGAGAAGAGCTGGTTGCATATCACTGAGGATGAACTATACTGGTGATTAAAAAAAAAAAATACAGCTATCAAAAAGGAATCTTCCTCAAGACCCATTAACTAGCATTTTTGAAAATTGCAGTGCCTTCACATGAAGGGACTAGTATTACAGCTAGATAGGTAACAAAACGTTTTCAGGTAACGAGTAAACGGCAGAGCAGCTCTTCTCTATCAGGACAGTTATAGATAATGCTATCGCTTTTGTTCTAGCGCTCATGGTGCAGTGACTGAATGTTCCTGGCTTCAGTCCTACTGTTTTGTAGATTCTTTAACTGATGACCCGATTCTACAGATCTCATTTTACTGAATGCCACTGAAATGAAGGAATCTGTATTTATTTCAGTTTGGCTGTGTGAGTGCACATGCAGCCATCACACACATCTTGAGTCTTTACTGCTGGAAGTCAGCACCTTTCCTTTCTATTAGGCGCTGCCTTCGAAAGTTGTAATCCTGAAGTACGTACCAAAGTAGGCCCCTCCCTCAGTCTCTCTTTCAAATGCCATGGTTCCTCTGTTCTTTTTCCAAGCAACTGTTTCCCAAAGAAGAACTAAAGCCCTCGGCTTGCTGTATCTTTTTGTAAATGCCCAAGCTCTGTCTCTGCTAGCCGCCTGTTTCCTACGCCCTGGACAACTGAAGGAGCTGCAGCTGCTTACTTTAATGTCTTTCACTGTACACTTATGAGCATTTCCAGCCAAAAATCCACTCTTTTTCTCTGTGTACTTTAAGCCCATTTTTTAAATGGAAAGGATTTCTAAATCCTTGACATTTACAATAAATAGGTGTGAGAAGCCCTGGGTCATTTGACTGAACATTGGTGATAACTGTCCATCATTTAAGTTAACAGGTGGTTCAATGGACTAGCACAAAGGGACAGTGTTAGCTGAACATGGAAGCGGTTGTGGTCAGATATGGGGCAAGCAGGAAAAAAGGATAAGGTTTTTAATCATTGTTTAGGAGGTATGTGCACGATGAGCACTTTGCATGTCAAGAAGCAGAAAGGGGGAGTATGATAAAATGAAAAAAAGTTAATAGTAAGATTAAAGATGAAGCAAGTGCCCAAATGTGGAGTACAATTCATCTAAAGAGTTTGCATTTTAAGGAAAAAGTGATGAAGTTAAAGACAGTGTCAGTCACTCATGCATGTATCAGGTCACTGTGAGAGATGGGAACCGCAGGTCTCCTCCTAAGACCCATTCTAGTTTCTCTGCGTGGTGAGGGTTGTTTTTCACACTTCTCCAGGAGAGCTAACAGCAGGAAAAGGAAGCCTCAAAGCACGGTAAACAAGTGTATAGACTGACGAGGGACAGCGGCTGCCTTCAGCTCAGCAAACTTCACTATCACCTTACCGCTCCAGGACCTGTTGCCTTTCTTCCCTCCCAATTCAATTCATGACTTGCTCTTCAGAAGCCACTTAACTGACAATAACCTACTACTACACACCATTTGCTTAAATATTTACATTCATATACATATAAGAACATGCCATGTAAAATGACAGCGCTTTCTTTTCCCTGAATAACTATTTTCAATGTGTTAATTACCTTATGAATGCAAGCAATCAGGAATAGTAACATACCAAGCTGTCATATACAAGTTTCCATCCATCCTTCAGTTGTGGAAAATCCTTACGAATGCTTGTGAAGCATGGCAAATCTTCTAGTCGACAAATTTCATCCCACGATTTCGGAGGAAGCCAGGTACATGGATTAGGGAACGGATTGTCCAAACCTATGCCTCCAGTCAACAGAAATTTCAGCTCCTCCTCATTGATCTATAATGAAAAACGCTGCTCTCAGGACTAAGTAAATAAAATCTAATGGGTTTAGTACATTATGTAGGAAATCAATACGTTTATCTGAGTTCTTGCACAAGTTGAAAAAGCTTCTATACAAATATTGAAAGCTTATTCCCAAAGGATTCCGTGTCTGGCTCTCAGTTAAACGTGAATTTAAGGCATCAAAAAAACTAAGATATGAGCCAATTTAAAAATTCATCTACACTCCTGACTCGGGGAAGGAACAGTGTGAACTGATTAGATTTTTAGACCCATTCTTCAAATCCCAAAATGCTGAAGGAAAAAAATACTGGAAATATTTCAGGGAACCACGCATTTTGCAACCTGTTCCTATAATGAAAGTCTAAATACGAAAAAAAAGTATCGACCTATTACAGGTCTCATTCCTCTCTCAACACTCCTTTATCTCAAAATTTCTTTGATGGCTTGAATTTGTAAATTAAAGTCCCTGTGAATGGGAGAATGGCGTCCCATGATTATTACTGTCAGCTCTGGAAAGAATTCACTTCTGTGTACTCCCCAATATAAAAATCTCAAAAGTTTCTAAATTTTTAAAGGTTTCCATATTTCACTGAAAGAAACAACCCCAAGCAACCATAAGTACTGTTTCACGGATGATATGGTTAAAATGCATGTATTTCATCATGAATTTTTAAAATCCTGTAAAGAAATATTTTGTAAAGGATTACTAGAAAATAATAGAATTCAGTTGGCACAAGTGTTGGATTTTGAGGAATTCTATGCAAAAAATCAACACGTTTAGCACCTTAAGTGAAAAATATTAGTAGTTTCTTAAATCAATGGTTACAATTCGTTTTTGTATGCTCTTAGAACTTGGAATACATTACAGTAAAATTTTGCAAAGTGTTCGCTGTAAGAATAACATAGGCCGGGCTTTGGTTTAAGTAACGTTTAGAAAAATTGTTGCCATGTAGCCCAGTTTTGCCATACCTGTTTGCTATATATTTATTTTATTCTAGAGAATCTTTGTCAATGCTTAGAATTGCTTATTAAAATGACAGCAAACCACCACAAAAGTGAGGCTTAGGTGATATAACTATATACAAACTTATTTTTCTGTTCTTATCCTGTATGTTCCTACTGCTGATAGTTTGTATACGCAGTTTAATAGATATCATATCAAACTGCAAATTGTTTTTAATTACTGACCAATCTTTCATATTTCAGGAGGTTCACAGTTAGATAAAATGAGAAGAGCAGCTTGTCCTTTTCGAAGAGGGAGCGACAGACGTTGACATAAAGCGAGTAAGTAAAATGATCCTTGAGAATCTTCAACCTGCAGGTGTCAGAAAAGAACAATCTTCCATTAACGTCGCTCTGAAGAGCGCACGCTCGGGAAACCTATTACAAACCAGTTAGATCTCCTGTGTTCCAGTCAGCCCTCTGGTCACTTACCCCAAAGCAATCAGTAAATGCACGGACCATTTTGTCAGCAAAGCAACATAAAAAACATGCAAGTGCAATTACATCTTACTAACACATGATTTTCAGAGGCAGTGAGAGGTCCCTTTTGGAGGGGGCAGAAAAGAGCAGCGATTTTAAAATTCATTATGAATATAAATACCAGGGGCAAAATCAAAACAGTCCATCTTTAAAGGTTATCTGAAATATGTTTCCTATCCTACAGAGTATTTTCCTTAATACACTCTAATACCAATGTATTTTAAACTTTGTGATTTTTTGATCAATATCTTCCTTTAAATACAAAGCAAGGAGGCCATCTATTGTTTTAGAAAGGCTTAAGTTTGAATACCTCGAATACCTAGTCAAAATAAGGGAAAGTCCGTTTGGGTGGCTAAAAATGAAGTGTCCCAATTGGCACAATTGCTTCAAATGCTCCTTTCAGGGTAGTAACAAAGACAGGGAAAGGTAATAATATATAAAATATTAGTGTAATATATAAACGCTCCTGGCTTTTTATTTGCATTTCAAGTCCTTTCAAAATTACTGATTCCTCAGCAGTTAAATGGACATACGTACAATTTATACACAAAATATTGACGCAAAGATGGCCATGGGACAAAATGTAAACTTTTGTCAAGTTACAAAAGAAACGTGCTTTGCATCAGAAAAGCATGGTTAAAAAAGAAGTCTCAGCACAGACCCTGTAGTAAAAAATGTCTTCCTAGTGAAGACAGACCAAGACAAATGGTGGTCTGAATTATTAATTCACATAGAATGTTCTGTGAGTCTGTCTTCCTCTGCCTTCACTGGGCAAAATTATCAAAACGGGCTTGCACCCATCGTTCCCTGGGAATGCATACTGCCAGCTGGGACTCGGGTCCTGTGTCTTTACATTGCTGCTGACAGGAAGGTTCTGAATCAAAACAAGAATATTTTATTTATTACTTACTTGAATTTAAGCACACAGGGGTTTTCAGATATAAAAGAGCAAAATTGAAAGTCACAGAGCTAGATTTATAGAACAAGGATTGCCTTATGGGAAAAAGGCTACCTTGAATGTGGTTTCAAATACGATACCAAAATATTAATCTCCGACTTAAATGATTAGTAGCAGTATCTTTGATGAAACAGTTATGCTAGACTTAAATTGCCCAGACCTTGACTAAATTCTAATAAAAAAATAACCTTCATAACCAGTATGCCACTAAACTGAACACTAGACATTAAACTACACACGAAGTACTACCTTGCCACGTACTACAACTTCCTTGCATTTAAATAAAATATGGACAATAATAGATAATTCAGAAATCTGCAGTATTAACCAGAAAAAACTTCTATGTACAAATTGGGAGAGTAGTTTCCTTTTCCACCCTCTGTTCATTTGATGCACAGGTAAGCAGCTAAGTACCAGAAGCAAGGTGCTCTGTGACTGAAGATCAAATACAGCCACTAAATAGAGTTTAGTAACTGATGTGATAGAACACTGAAAAACTTTCTTTAAACAGTCCCTGTGCAGACAAATCACTTCAAGGGCATATTTTGAATAATCCTAATGTGATCATGATAATGAGGTCCATCACATGGAGAATAAATTCAGATCATTAAAGACTGCACAGTTTCTCTTGTTCTCATGAACAAGCTGGAAGAGGGAGGGACACTTTAAGTATACAGCAATAATCAAACGGAATTAAAAAAATGGCTGCGTTCAAAGTTACTGCCTTGCACCCTCCACAGCCAAGAGGCCCACTCACAAGACTTCATTCTCTCTCACCAGTTGCGTGAAAAAGTTCCTTGTGCATTTCTTGAAGACACAGAAAGTCACTACATGAAATGAAATATAAAATCAAAGCAAGTGGACCACTTTTATCTGATACTTTCTAATTTCACACACGACTTGAGGTAGCAATTACTAAATAGAAATAGTGGAGTATGTTGCACTGGTAATATATTGTACTATTTTGTTTCTATGAATATATCATTTTCCAGAAAAGTATCCGACATATATATATATATGTACAAAGAATATTTCAAAATGCAATGCCGGAGACAATGCACTTTGGAGAAATGACAGTAACAGTTCTGGAGTAACTACGAATACATCACCAATTATAAATGGTGACTTATCACTCTCACCTTGTTTGTAACACTTCCGATTTCTCCGAATTTTCTATAGACGTGATGAAAAGGTTAATAAACCACATGAGTGAATACTGGTACATCGGCTCAATGTTGGCTAGATCGGCAATAGAAAAAAACAAGACTGACGAATGGACAGCAACAGGACGATAGCCCATGCGAGCAGCATCGATCTTCTTCTCTGTCTCTTCAGCTACAGCTTGCTTTTCAGAGATCTCATTAGCCAGAGCTTTGGAGGAAGACAATATCTGAACACCAGTTTCATCCTCCAAAATATTTCCTTCTGAGGCTGAAAGAACTTCTAAAATCTTGTCTTCTATTTCTTTTAGCTGCCTAAAACAATACACAAGAGTTTTCACAGATGAAAATTACGGCCGTTTTCTGTTAGTTTCTATAAAATAAGACAAAAAACCCCTTCTTATTAAATGTTCCCTTAAATTTCTCAACAATTTAGCCTCTTTCAGCCTAAAAATGGACAGCAAAGGGAGGAAAGGACAAACCACTTTGAATACTGCGCATTTCATGCTTTGACCCATGGGGAAAGATGCATGCAACCAAATCAGCCTAAAAAACAAACAGAAGCCTGAGTCTGGGCTCTCAAAAAACAGCAGTCTTGAATTTCCTGTGAAATCAAACAAACAAAAGGTCCGGAAATGTATTTCCTTAAAGTGCAATCTGCGTCTGTCCCGAGCAAGGGAAGTTATCTTGATACCTTTTATTCTCTGCCCCTTCAAGGATGAGGGCTTGTTTTTCTTCTTCAAGATCTGGCCTTTCTCTTGCAACGACAATTCCAAGCAGCTGATCCTGCATCCCTTCTGAAGTTATCATGAAGTTCAGTAATGTTACCTGTTAGAAGAAATATTTTTTGAGAGATAGCACACTTATGGCTAGATGCAATTAAAATGCTTCTTCATTTACAAAATGAGGTTTGTAGACATCACGTAATATGCTCAACCAAACTTGGAGAGTAAATGAATTGCAGCTGAGGCTTGGAAAGCTAACTCCAGGATTAACCCAGAAAGCTCACCATAAAAGGGATGTGACAGGAATGTCTATAATTTCATTCTGTTCCTCAAAATTACACTGAAGCTTTGAATATCAGTGCTTCAAGTGACTGGTCCACATAACATGAATGAACATTATTGCCTCTGCCACGTACGTTTTCTCCCCTTAATAACCTTGTTCCCATGCAGTTTCTGGTGGTGTTATTACACAGGGCTATTTGTAGCCTAGAATTAGCATAGCATCATGTTCTCTTTTGCATGAGAAAACAAGCGACTAGAAAAAAAAAATCTATTGTTTAAAAGGATTCCCATCCCATGGCATATTTATAATGGATATGGAAAAAACTCGTACGCTCTTGCTGAAGAAGTGGCAAAAAAGTATACTATTTTACATGAGAAAGTGAAGAAATACATTGCCAGCAAAAGGCTACAAAAGAGTTAGATGCATGTAGTTCAAAACCAAGAAAATAATCCACTCGTCATTCATCAAGCCTGATGAAAGAATTGGTTTGAATTAATTGGCTAGCTAATAGTGACTGCAGATTCTCTTTGGGCTTTTTTGGTGGGTACAGTTACCATTGACTTGTGTTTCAGAAGAACGTTTGCCTTGAACATAGTGATTGGTTAGAACGTGGAATACCTGGGAAGCTAATTTGTCCTGACCTGCTTCTGCCACTAATTATATCTGAAAGCTGTCCAAATATTTGCTTCTAAACTTAGGAGGGGTAGTGTTTTAATTTTCTTAAAATACATCACTAATGGTTTTTTGTTATAGTAAGCCTCATCTGAAAAAAGAACAGGAGCACACTGCTCTTGCACACAGGAATTCTGAGAGGATGTTCAGTTCCAGTAACCCTATCACTAACCGCTTTCCCCGGCCTCCTCCCATTAGCTGGCTCCGGAGTAATCCTCGGGACAAACCCACCAACGGACGGTGCAGTTAGCTGCAGACCACCATGTTTCGGTACTACTCTTCTGCTCCCTGCCCGTGAGCCACCTTAGCCAGCTGGCTCAGCAGTGCGTGGCGTCGCTGGGCCTATACCCAGCCATGCCAGGAAGCAACCGCTCCTCGTTAGAGCAATTAACAGCTTGTGTCTGACTGCGTGGAACCCAGCTAGAGAAGATTAACCTTTAGAAACTTTATATGGTGGGGGTGGGAAGATGACTGTATTGACTGTGGATTGGCAACTAGGAGATTTTAATTGTCTGCTCAACAAAAATCTTTCCCTAGGAAATAACCTTCATATAGCTTTCAAATGTATATGTCCTCTAAGAGGAAAGCTTTTGGTGGTCCTCTTCATTTCATATTTCATCTTTTATTTCCCGAACATGCAGCTAATTACCGTCTTCAATAAAAGTTCAACGTCTAGGTGATTTGACGTGCGTGGAAGTAAACAGAAGTTACTCCTTTTCATTAATTTTTGTCCACTTTTCCTGCATCAGTACTCCTCCATTGTTCAAACAACTTACTGTTCCATTTTACTGAATAATAATTTAAAAAGTTTCAATTTCAAGGTTTTGTGTTTCAGTATAGTCTATGTTTAACCAAAGTGTAAATTTGCAATATTTTTCTATAAACAGTTCTTCAAAAATACTAAAAAATAAAAGGGATAATGCATCTCCCAAGTAACTTAAAAAAAGACTAAAACGCCAATTTTATTCTTTAAAGCCAGAAACTACCTTTTTGTGTCCTAACATAGAAAAATAAGCATAGCTACGGTTATCAGACATATAAACCTGTCAATACCTTTGCTATCTGTTATAAACAGGGCACAAAGCCAGGAATGGCTCAGACTCCTGTCCCTAACCATGCTACAGATAAAATTTGCGAACGTGAAAGCCTAATGCAGAGTTTGCCTGCGAGGTGACTATTATACTAAGTCCTTGTAAATATTTTTATAATAAAAGGTGACTAAATAGCATCAGGAGATACAGACGGGGAAAGGTAATAAAATGAATTACTAACATCAATAAATTCCTGACAGCATGAAAGAATGGCAGTACTGCAAGGTGAAGTGTTAGAGATGCGACATGTCAACACCTCTGAGATGACAGCAGCCTTCCAGTGCTGGCAGGGGAGGAGGAATAAACAGATGGCAGAAATTCTTCCCTGGTTTTAGCCAAGGAATCATTGCAAAATTAAACCAGATGAACATTCACTTTCAAAATTCTCACCTTAACAGATGTTTCAGGAAGATAATGGGGATTTCTCAGCTTAGTTGTAATGTAAAAGCGAAATTCAGGAGCATACTCAATCGTGGAGTCTCCAAGGCAAATGCATATGCTCCCTGACTGCTTAAATGTCTGCTTGAGCAGAAGGGGCTCTAGGATAGGATCAAGTTCTTCTCCAACATTCTCCAGTAGCACTTCAAAATAACGTAAGAATAAGAATTAGCAGGACTTTCTTGGCATTTATATTAACTGATTGACTGTTCTTTACAGTTCGTATTTATAATGTGTATTTACAGTGTGCAAACAATTAAAAACATTAATCAAGCAATATCTAGAGATAAAGTTAATGCTTCTTAGAGCATTCAGCTGATTGAAAAATGAATCAAAGAAACATACCTTTAATATCTTTTTCTAATATATCAATTTGTAAAAATGCAACTAAAATGCTATCACCATTACTGCTGCCAATAGCTTAGAAGAGCAGTTTGAGGCTACCATTTTTAAAAAGGGCAGTAACAACAAGTTAAATGCCACATGCCACAGAAATCATTTTGGGTAACTAAGCCTGCTTCAGTTTTCACAGTAAGCATATAAGATTGTCAAAATCAAGATATAAATAATGGAGAATAAACAATCCATTTCTTTACTTGTAGTCCAGTTAGCCACTGAAAAATAGCTGAGGTTGTAACTATGTGTTTCATTCCTTTATTTCTATTTGAGGGCAGTAAGTCTACTTGCAATAAAGATACTACAGAGAATACAAGAATTAGTAATGATCACAGTCTAGCAATCTGGTATTTATACTCTTGGAAAGCCAAATAAGAACAACATCACTTTTTAGAAATAAAATTCTTGTAACATGATAACCAAGAAATGGCAAATCTCATACAGCAATTAAAAGATACAAATTAAACTGAGTATTAGAATTGTATTGTGCCAAGCAGTATCTTGTAACCTGGGTGGCAACTTCAGTTACTATAGTACTAATTTGATTCAAAACGACAAAAAGATTTCTCTTTTCCTGAACTGTGAGAACATTTGCTACTCACTGGAGACTCATTTTTTAGCTAATTGTGCCCCCTCCAGGTTCTCCTGTAATTTACACCTTCATTAGGCATTGACCTACCAGGACTGCCAAACTGAATGCAGTTTTCCAGTGTTGTAACAAACTGAGGGTCGCTGAGCTTGATCACATGCAAACTATTGGCTTTCTCCATGTTCTTTATCCATTTATTTGCTTGACCCTGAGGATCTATCATCAGGGGCCATCTTCTTGCATTACTGAAGAGAAAAATACAAACTTTCCAAACTGAAATACAAACTCTTCAAAGGTTTACCTCAAAGTACATCTTAAGGTAATTTATTCCCTTTTGTCACTAAAACCAAAGCGCATCAGTATGAAATTGTAGTAGACACATGCTCAGGTATGTTCCTTGATGAATTTAACAGGAGATTGATCTATCTTAAAGCTCTTTGTTTACAAAAAACATTTTTCCACTTTCAAAGAATCTACTTAGAATAAGACTTCTTAATTCCTAGAAAGTTTAATTGCATTCGATTTTGTTACACCTTCAAAATAAAAAGATCACTCTAAGTTTTGAAATTTTGAACAGTTTTAATACAGTCATATGCATAAGTGAGCATTTTCAAGTGAAAATGGATGGAATTTTCCACCTAAGAGGCATTTCAGAGTTATTAGAAAGGGAAATAGATAAGCAGATTCAAAGGTATCTACCTTTTAATCCTTAAGCAGCAATGGACACAAAGAAATTCTGGAATTTATTTGTGGCAGATTTAGTAACTACTTCACAGATTTTTACCGTATTCTCTACCACATGTAGTTACAATATCAAGATATCTCAGACTAGTGACACATTTTAACAGTCAATTACTATTACAGCAATAATCACTTAAGTTAGAAAATATCTAAGCAGGCAGAAGTGAGAATTCCAAAATAAATGTGGTCCTAAAAATTTGGATCAAGGGGCCCAGTCAGACCCCAGCTGGTTAGGAGATATATTATAGTTTACTATTGGAAGGAAAAAAACGGCAATTCCTTTTTTTCCAGATTCAGCACAAAAAGAAATCTTTCAGATTACCTCTATGGCCTCTGTCATGATTACAAGTTAGCTTAAGTACAATGACACTGGCCACTTACCTTTTTTTTTAAATTGAACCTATATCTCTTGAAAAATTCTGATTCACAAATACACCTTGCCGTGTAAATGTGTCTGCATCTGTATTCCTATTTGCCATAAAAATGCTAAAATGAAATGTATGCAACTAAGTAAAAGCCAATCTCATTTTTGTCTGATCTTCAAGTATACCTTTTCTTAGAAAGAGTGATGTTTTATGAAAGGTTTCCATAAATTGTCAGCAGAAAGCGATAAACCTTGGATCAGAAAAAGATACAGAGCAAGCAGTTGTAGATGTAGTGTAAATTCTAAAAGACAATGCTCAGACAAACTTAGCTGAACGTAGTCTAAGTTCTTGCAGGCTTGTTAAAATTGCTGGCAGGCAGAACTGTGCAACACATTATAAACCTTGATCTTCCTTCAAAAGAGTAATTTTAAAACAGGCAAAGCACAGTTTAGGAGAGAAGACTCCCTTAGGTTGTTACAATCTCTATTCCACAAATTTCTTACTAAGGACTAAGGGTAGTTGTAAGGCCTGTTTACACATGTGTAAACACGACAACACACAGTAACGTGCACGTAACCCAAATGGCTAGGTGGTTCAGTTGCTGATGAGAACCTCAGGGGAGACCCAAGGGATACACAGCCAGATGATTTTAAGAGTAAGATAATACAAGGTGATACAGCAATTGGAAACTGTAAACTGAACACAGTAAACTTACGTTAAGTACATTCTAAAAAAGACAATATTTATGTAATTTGCTCATAATAATTTTGCTTGTTCTTATTTTAAAACAGGCATTTAAGATTTGAGAAAACCTCAGCCAAAAGCTGCAGTATGTATTTCTTTCCCTGATGACTTCAAAGTTTCATTCAGGTATTATTTTCGGCATATCCCATTTCAGATTTACTGTGTAACAGACTTGAGCCTGAGTAACTACAGAGTAGTTCTCTAATAACAGCCAAACACACACAGCCTCCATCAACGATAAAATCCTTCTTCATTAACAGGAATGCCTAAGCAGTCACTGTGTACGTTTGCAAATTATCCTTGAATAGCTCTCTAATTCTGCTTTTTACAAAATTTGTTGTTACAAAAGCTTGAGTTGCATTTTGCACAGTTCCTGGGTCCTAATATAAAATTCATCTAGCCATGAACTCGTAACTAGAGGAATAATATGTCTCATCAATCTGAGGTAGGTTCTATCTCACATTTCAAAATTAAAAGCTATCATTATTTAGTTTTAAAATGCTAATCATCTTTCCATTAGATCAAAGAGAATGTTGATCAAAGCTTTACAGAAGTGAAGCGTTAGGATGTACTGCAGAAGTGCTGAATTCATTAACATTTGTCTCAACTCTTTAGCCTGAGCGATTGAATTATTAATACAGTAATTACTGAAAAGTTACGTATACAACCCTAATCCCAGCATATGTCCTCTACCTTCAGCAAGTCTCTGCTAGGAATTCACATTTCTGAGGGCTGGACCGGGTGCAAAGACGACCCCATTCATCATGCCTACTCAAGAGGTCCCTACACTGACCCAAAACCCAGAGCGAATTCACAGATTGAAAACTTTACACTATAAAGTTAAAAAATATTAATAGTATTTCTCATAAATTTAAACACTACAGTCATTTTATAACTGTTTGTTGAATTGTATGTACAATAAAAAGAGGTCTATAAAAATGGTAACTGAAAAGCATGTTGTAAGAATCTAATGAAAATTATTCACGACGGGGCGGGGGGAGGGGGTTGGTTGTGGTTTGTTTTTTCGTTTTGTTTTTTACTTACGAGATAATGATGCCATTATCAACAGAAAATGCGTCAGAAGGTAGTCCAGCAATGTTCCAGGCTCTGATTTCCACTGGTTCTCCCAGGGTATTTGTTAAGGAAAAATCATCAGAATAAGGAATGTTTTTTGTTTTACATAGCAAAGCCCACTCTTTAGTTTGCATCTAGGTAAGAAGAAAGCAAGTATTAAATGAAGTTCTGTCTATTCACAAAATTATCAGACTATTAACAAATGTATTTTTCAACCCATTTCCCATAACAGTTGCTACATACCAGATGACTGTATCCTCTTTTCCATTTTCAAATTGAAAGAAACTCATCCTTCTGTATAAAATGTCTAAAAATGTCTCTAAAAATGCCTTTGTATGTGATTTCTATGTATGAAATGTAAGTTTATTTGGTCAGAGCCTTGGTATGATTTTATTTACCATTTCAGCAGCAGTCTTCTATGCTATGAGCGTAGAACAAATGCACATATTCTAACTAAAAAAAACCCAACCATTATTTGACTCTCAGGACACACTTAACGAGCATTTGTCGGGACTAACCAAACTTCACACCTTAAAAACCATTTAGAGCTGCTTTTCGCTGTTCTCTGTATCACCTGTCTCACCACAGTTGTGGAAACTCTACATGCTTGTATGGTGCATAACAACAATGAAGACACACATCTTTAAGTATCTACTCCAAAAGTCAAAATCCTACAGTAGTTTCAGTTCCACTTATGAATTCTATTAAAACGTAATTTAAAAATACAAACTTTATATTAGAAGAAAAATTAATAACATTTTGATTATTACAAAACATGGGGACAAAATCCCAGTACACATTACTTGTCTGTAGCTGGATGTAAAGGCTCCCAGGTAAGCTACAATTCCTGATGAAATCAGTATATCTCCCGTCAAATTGATGTACTGCCTTCCCAGCTCCACAGCGGTCTCGTGCCAGCGAGTTTTCTCACCCCCAAGGCCACCAATCAACCGTTCTGCACGCTGTAGTTTTTTGTTGCATAGGTCAACCTCAGAATAAAAAACAAATGCTGATTATATTCCATGATCACTTCAAAGACATTTTAGAAATATTAAAAGCATCCAAGGATTATTTTCCTGTGCAGATGTTTTCTTGAGTAATGTCATCAAATAGAAAGAAAATATCTTCATATTATAATGGAAATGTTTAAAGAGCAAAACCAATCTCAGTACCAGCACAGTAACGTCTACTCAGTTACATTCTCATCCAAATAAAGGAAGATGACCAGTATAAAACAAACAATTCAAAATAGCTCTGTATGCGATAAGAAAAATATTAATAGTCAAGGAATTGAGCTACATGTCATAAGAGACACAAAAACACCTTCTCACGGAAGTAGGTATGTTCTTTTCTGCAAAGAAACATTCTTATGAATACATAATCTGCATTCCTGTCATCGGTTTTTGACTAAGCCGTCTTCCCAGGCATATTCATAATCTAACAGAAAGCTGTGATTTCACAGGACTTTAATCCAGCTCTGATGGAGTTCTTTACTATCTAGCAGAGGCACCTTTCAGCCACGGGACAGGAGGGAAATGATACCAACTCCTGCGGCTGTTACAGTCCTCCCTCTCTTCTGCCAACCACAGCAGCAAACTGCTTGTGTAGTTTATCCCTCCCTTCTACTTCCAAACCATCTCAGGCTGCAGAAGAAACACAGAGAGCCAAGTTTAACTACACACAGGAATTAAGGCTCCATTTCAAATTCTGATACTATTTTTGTAAAAAAAAAAAGCTCAAGATGATATACTGCAAATCTTCAAAAAAATAACACTGTCTTCTAAATGGTGCATATTTCTGCACACGTAACAGCCATTTAGCAGTCAGGAACAGAGTTTACAAAAAAAAAATCTCAAAAATTGCATTAGCACAGAGGGCATAAATCAACTTTCAAAACTTTAAATGTACAGACTTGCAAGTTAATGGATGGATCAAACTCTTAGTACAATCTTGAAAATTTATCCCCTCACGAGGCAGCAGATATGAGTGAGGATGTAGGAGTGGGCTATCAGTTAGTAAACTAATAGCATCTACGTTTTCTATTACTTTAAAGCATTTATTCCCCACGCTTTGCTCATTTAGAACTTCAGGACCATTGCACCAAAATACAAAGATGGTTATCTGAAAGCATGACTTGTTCAACACACTGGCAGCTAAAGGAACAAATACCATTTGACAAAGAAGCAAATTTGAAGTAACTTTTCTGGATACCAGTAGAGCAACGATTCATCTTTTGCATCACACACCTGATTTTCCAAGTCAGCCTTCTCCTGTTTCTTGGATTCCAGTGTCTGTTGGAGTATAGCCAATTTATCCTGAACCTCCTTCAGGTCTGCTTGCTTCTTTCTTAGATCATCCATAGCAATCTTTAGTTCTCCTTCAGCTTGATTCAACTTCAGCTTTTTGGGTGCAACATTTTTTGTCACTCTAAATAAAGTCAAAGAATAAATGAAACATCTGAAAGATACCCCCTCACTCCAGGGTTACTATTAAAAAAACGAACATAGGAAAGATGAAGGGAGACCTCAGCAACTCGGCAGCTCATGCAATATTCCATTTCATAATACGATGATACCTGAAGACAACTGCTTTTCACTTAATCACCTGTTTCTGTGCTGATATTGACTGATTAATGCACTTTCTGCAAATTTTTCTATAACAGGTAACAATGAAAAGCAGAAAGGGTTATGCCTCCAAACTGTTTCCCAGCTGATCACCATTCAGAACCCATTATGGATTTGTGCCATTAGAAACACACAAATAACCATATATATTAAGTGAAAGTCACAGACACTGTATACACACACACTGCCAGCTGTGTACGCAAAATAAAAAAAAAAAATTAACGGATTTTCACATCCAGGGATCTGTTTTCCAGTTTTGTGGATTTCAGTCTTTTTCACAGATATTTTTGAGGAGAATACTGCAAGTAACATATACCTGAAAACATAGTGTTTATCTTTCCAAAAACAAGAAAGAAAACATGCTAGAATATCCCTACGCTCAGCTGAAACAACATTTCACAAGTATTAGCCTCATAATTAAGGAATCCCCTCTCATACTGGTCTAAGTCGCAGATTTCCTTTAAAGTCCACTTTTTTAGTTAATATTCTAACAATTTGTACTTGTAATTTAAAAGTCGTTCTCCATTTAAGAAGTCTGCCAAGCATGCATCTAGTAATCTTTCAGTCAAGTAACAAAATATCCTGTCAAATGAAGGCATGCACGACCTACCATGATTCAGCTTTCAAACCACGAGTTGACCTTAGTTGCCCAGTGCTGATTTACTGTTAAATGTGGGTTCCAGATGTTTCAAATTAGGAAATATCATCAAACACAAGCATGCTTTTTCAGTGCATCAAATACAATGTGTAACAAAACCTGTTCTTCGGGCTTGACACGTCTATTGGAGACTTCCAAAGACATTTCAAGAATGCTTCTATTTGGTGCAACACTCTAAAATGAAGTTAACTTTATCTGCTAACTGAATAGATTGTTGCTCCCGTGCTGCCTTAGAAAAATTCAGAACTGAAAATCAGGCTCTGCACCTTAACACTGGGTATCTTAGATGAATGAATCTTTATGACTGCTTGTTTGCACAAGTTTCCCACTAGTAAGAAGTAATTTCACATTTCTCTCGGTGCTAAAATAAGTTGATATCATTAATGAAATATATTTTAACCTTTATTTTTATACATACTTACGTATCATAAAACTCCATGGCTATGACCCATTTGCACAGACCCTCGGCTGCCGTGGAAGCATTTCGAATCTTGTCTGGTACAAACTCGGGATTTGTGAGATACTGTTTTCTTATGATAGCCATGTAAGCCGGGGGGATGTTATCCTTGTCATACTCATAAAGAGACTGAAGGAATCTTATGTCACCCAGAAGTCTCTTAGCAGGACCCCAGAAATCCTCAATTTTTTTCCCAGAACCTGCTGGGTCTGGAATCCTGTCTGCTTTGATGCCCTTAAGGATGCATACAGCTTCCATTACAAGCTTGACACCAGCAGGAGGACTCTTCATGGACTTCACCACTGTAATATCCTTCAGGGAATAATTAAAAAAAAACACCTTTAGAGCTCTGAACACAGGTGGATTAATTCTTCTATTACAATAACAACTCTTTTTATGTCAAGTTAATATTTTTCTGTATACTTTTGCTGTTCTCATACTTGATAATTTTAAATACACTATGACCTCAAGTTCATAGCACAGGCCTGCAAGGCCCATACATATCTATCTCATCTTCTTTTTGCAAAATTGTTACTTAATTTTGTTCCATTCTCTCTATTCCTTTCTCTTAAGTTGCCATACAGGTTACACTAACACTGACATCTAAACAGAACTAGAAAATAAAGACAGAGTATAATGTTGCTTTACAAAACTGAAAGATTTTGAGGAGTTTCTAAATTATAAAGCTGCGTAAGTATAATGTACACTCTGAGAAGGCAGATATTCCATGCTTTTGTATATCTGAATACCTCTGCAGTGTGTGAATACGCCTTGTTAGCCATACCTGCGCAGTGAGCGTGTCAAGGGCAGCCACAGCACTTTCTAAACAAGGCATGGCTTGTGCCAAGTCAGCATCACATTCATCTTTGATGGCTTTTGCAGCCATAGCCTGCTCATTTGCCACTGCTTCATCCGCTTTCACGACTTTTTCAGTTTTGGCTACTTCCAAAGATTCTTTGTGAATAACGACCATCATCTCATCAACCTGCTTGCTAGCTTCCCGTAACTGAGGTTGCAGGGCCTCCAGCTCAGACTGCATCAAGGCTACTTGAGACGCAGCAGAGTTCAGTTTCTCCAAGCCAACTTCGTATCGTCTCTTCATGTTCATCACCTTACTGAAAACAAACAGTAATTTATTATAAAGATATTTTGCCAGTACTCGATCACTTCATCCACTGGGATCCATTCCCCAAATTTCTCACCACTCTGAATAATCAGATGCTCTGCCAATCTTGTTTTATTTGCTCAACAAATAGTAAACATAGCAGGGATCACTTGATGCATAGTCTTGAACTACTCTATCATGTACACTCGGAGACTGGGATATAGATAAATAAGTGATCACTTACAGGTAAACAAGCGATTGTTAAACTTCTGCCTCTTTGTTGGCAGGAGCTACAAAATCAAGATGTAACAATATCACCAGGGACGTCAGAAGAGGTCTAATGCAGGTATATTTTGAGAGCATCAAGTCAGACCTTTTGTCCAATAAGAAAGCGTGTGTCCTAGACTACATTTTGTCCATCTACCTTTCCGGCAATTCAAATTAACTAAAACCAAGTCACTTGTTTCATTCACTCTAGCTATAAGAGATAGAAAATAATATTTCTGGTGAACTCGAGTTCCTCTAGAAAAAGTCAAGTAATAACTCCTTACGTGCGTTTTTTTCTAAGCAGGCTTTTAAAAGTGGAGATCAATTCCAAGTATGAAGTAGGTGTAACATAGTTGCGTCTCTGAAGCTCCGCATGGTACAAGTCAGATAAAACCATGGTAGAAGTATGAAAGCTTTTACACATATCAATACACCCACTTCGAGTTTCTTCTGACATTTCGACATCTTCCAAGAAGCGGGAGGCAACAGCTTCTAATGCATCTTCAGGCCATGTCTAGAACAAATGAATAAATACCTTTCGCTTATTCAGCGCTTCACACTCCTAAATCTCCTAACATTTTTCAGAAGTTTCTTTACCCCATTTCATAGATAAAGTTATGGAGGCACAGAGAAATGGCTTCATGATGAAAAGATCATCAAACAGGACAATAACAGAACTGGAAAGACCTGAACTACTTAGGAATTCTGTTTGAGCCCACTGTCTTATTTCATCCAGTAGAAACACTGTTACTACAACGAAAATTTTGCATTTTCAGTATGTCCATACGTGTGTGTAACTGTCTCTGCTCTTCCTCTTCAAAATGACCTTTGAAGACAGAGTACTACATTTTAAACTTGATGAGAGTTAAGTTCCTCAGATTCTTTATACGATTAAATTCTACATCTTAAATATTCTAAGGTCTTTGGCACATAACAGAATATAGTTTTATTGCAGAGTAGTGGGGGGAAAGCTGGTTTTCTGCATCAAAGATATCTGTATTTCTGACAGGTATTTCAGTTTCAAACTTTTTTGGCACCCTAGATTCTGGTAATGCCGGTAATAGAAGAAAAAACTATATATTTAAATCTGTAATGTCTACAGTACTGTGTTAATTCAGTTATACTCTTATACCATAATCAGACAGTTATTTTCTTGATGATTTTGCATTCAGCCTATACTGGCCTTTATTACAGTCAGAACGGTTCTGATGGTGCAAACAATTTAAACCACGACTTTAAGAAAATCCAAGGTACTTTTCACAGCAAACTGGACCAAAGATAATTACTTGCTACAAGGACTGAAGTCAGGTTTCTGTTTCATTTCCATTAGAGTAACAAGCCCAACAGAAGCTTTGGGTTTACCTGGAACCAGTCTAGTGTGCAGCAGTTGACAAGAGATGGGAATTTACGAAGACGATTACGGAAAGCATCTCCAATGGGACTCATTGCCAGTACTACATGCAGCTGGTCTCGACAGCGATCAACAAACATGTTAAAGAGAGCGATCGGACTGCCATCTGTCTGTTTCGTCCTGTCCCGCTGGCGATCGACTTTGTGCATTTGTTCACAAATTTCTTGTTTCTCATCTGCTGCAAAGAGGTTTGGTACTTCACCTGCATTTAGTAAGTTGTTCACGTCTTCCAAGAATGACTCCTTTTTAATCTGTGTATCTGTGAACAAGAAAACTCCCTGCATTTCCCCTGCAGCAGATTTTTTCAGTATGACTTTTAAGTCTTTATGCCATTCACTGACACCGTAACTTTTAGTTATTTCAACCTGAAAAAGGCTGTATTCAGCCATATGGGCTGCTAATCGAGTAAGAGACTGTCGACCACTACCTCCAACACCAACAAGGAGGGCATGGCTGCGAGGCTGCTTCAGAATACGGGAAATTCTACAAATATGTTCTATAGCAAATCGGAACAAGACAAGCTGCATTGGCTTTTTGCTCATGTTATTAAACTCTTCCAGGTGACTCTCTACAACTAATCTCAATTGATCCACATCACTGATCTCCCTGTATTTAGTGTCCTCTCTCTTCGGGTCATGAAAATCACAAAACATTAAGCTGTGTAAGTCATCTTCTTCCACTCTGCCATCATCGTTGAAGTCCAGATTCTGGAAAAGTTCATGGAAGTCTTCAAGCAAGTCATTTTTCACTACTTCTTGGATAAATCCAACAAGCCAAGCCCGGTCAGGATTATCCACCAAGCGATCATAATACACTCTAAGAACCTGTATAATAAAAATGTAATTCTTTTAATAGGTGCTTCTGCTCTTGAATTTACACTACTTTTAAATAAGATGAAACAAACACAATTATGGAAAAGGCTTAAACTTCACTACATAGAAAAAAACCAAAATAGATATTTAGAATTAATTTAAACAGTTGAGCGCAGTAGTACTACTTCTGAATTAAAGTGAAAGTTAATACAAAAATACATATACACACATATACATATATATATTTATAAACTTTATTACATAAATGCATAAAAGGCTACTGCAAAGAGGAAAGCAACACCTTGGTCTTTCCTCTACAGCTAGATAGGACTAGTTACGGGTTTGTATTTCAAGAAAGAAGACTGCAGCTGGGTATTAAAAAATGTTTATAATGAAAAACATAGCGAAGAAGATGAACAGATTTCCTGGAAGTCTAAACATCCTTCATCCTTAGAGAATTGTAAGAAATTTTTGGAACAAAACACTTCAGAAGTTACTGTTGTTCCTTTCTTTATGTGATCCTGCTCTGGGGAAGGATTATGGACTAGATGATCACCAAAGATGTCTTCCATGGTCACTTTATGCTGATTTGATTCTATGAACTATAGCCAAATATTTAAAAAGCAACAATTATCAATGACGTTGCTTTCTTCTAACCCAGGGAAAAGAAAAATAAAACCCCACAAAACAAAACCAAAGAGCAGATATCATCTACACGGGGCCTTTTCCTCTTGTTTTTAAAAGGGATGTTTCACTCGAGATCTTTCAGCATACGTATCCTATTATGACTGAAAACCAGGAAGCATTTGTTGAAGACAGTAAGCTCAAGAATTTCTTCTAAAGGGAGCACAGAAGTAAAAAAAAAAATGTAGGGACCAAACTTTAAATTACTCAAAATTGCCAGTGACCCAGTACTCCTTGCTCTTTTTCTCTCTGTTGCTTGGGTATTTTTGGAGAAAGGAGCGAACAAATGGCAGTCAAAGCAGCAAACAGAGACGACAATCCCATGAAGGTGAAGGTATCCAACAATCAACTTGTCTACTAAGATATGATTCATACTTTGAAAAAGTCTGATTTTCTCTGCCCATACAGTATACAAAATCCTTCCTCAGGAGGAAATTCACAGCTATTATAATACACAAATCCACATCTTCTTCTTATTTATAATAAATACCATTTCTTAGTATTAGGTGATGTACCTCATGAACCCAGAGACGTTTTATCATTCCTGTAGATTCTGTTGTTTCAGGCCTTGACAGGCAAACACCTTGAATAACACGTGAGAAGTCACGGAGATTGAACAAATAGTGAGATTTGGCTGGGGTAGGAAGCAGAGTCTTCACAGCTTCTTTATACACACGCATAGTTCCATTAATGATTTGTGGAGTCAGTTCTACATATTGTGATGGAAAGCTACAACTGACAAGTTATAAAAGGTGGTAAGAACAGAATGATTCTCATAATTCCATCATGCTAGTATATGAATTAATAAATAATATTGTATATGAACTCTGATTTACTTGTAAATTCATGCCAGCTTTTAAGTTCTATGATTATACTTCTTCACAGGCAGTTTTACAAATCTTAATTCTCTCACTGGATTAACAGATTAATTCTGCAAATCAAATCTAGTAACTGTGGAATATGCTGACAAATTTGGGCATGTTAAACAGCTAATTATAGCCTTTCCCTCCCCTCATTTTTATGACTAACAGCAGCAACAGGGAAGTCAGGTCAAATAGCCCTTGCTGTCTTCTGGACCTCTCTCCCTCAAAGGGTCAGAAGTTGCCAAATCACAGACTCGGTCTGGAAACAGGCTATGAGCATTTTTTGGGGCTTTGCTGTCACAATGGGCAGACCATGAAAGTTGAACTCCATTCCTAATAATGGAATTTAAAATTCTGCAGTGGTGAAAGGCCAAAGAAAGAGTAAGCCTTCTCAAACCACAGGAAATTTAAGACCAGTTTCCAGTTCTATTCTTTGAATAGTGACTAACCAAATACTATTCTTGTTTATTATACATCAAAGAATACTGTTATTACAGAAATATCCCCGCTAACTGAATTAGCCTCAGCTCATCTAAACTTCTGTTAGAGACTTCAGAACAAGAACTTTACCACTGGATAAGATGAGCCCTGCTTCTGCGGAGTAATGAATAACTCAAAAGCACAGGATATAGAAGACTACCATTTCTTTTCAAGAGCAATGTCCTACAAACATATCTTGGAGACTTCTCAGTACCATAATTTAAACACTGACTTTGATTTTCCCTACCACACAGAGGTCACTTACCATACTGTTAGATGCCAGTCCAAGATTCTAGAAAAAATTGTGTACATCGATTCATCATCAAACTCATTAATAGTAATTGTATTGAAGTGTCGCAAGAATCGTGGTGTGACGGGGTTTCGACCACCACCTAAGTATTAGAAAACACAAATACCGTAAGAGAAAAAAATAAAATAAAACAGTGAAAGCCTCGCTTTTTTTTCCTAATATTCATCTTTGATTCATTTACCAGGCTTACACTGAAAAGCACCACACATTGTCACAAACCTAACGAAAGCAACACGCAGTTCAGTGTCAATCCGGTCCCCTGTACATTTTATCTCAGTTCCAGAGTTAGCAGTTTTTATGACTAGACTGTGATTTGGACAATGAAGCTATGTATCGAAATAAGGGGATGTTAAATGGTATCCAAAAAATTTATAGGATACTTGCGCCTTCTGTCTGGAATTCAGGGTTAAGCTGCTGCACAGTGTGTTCAATGTTCTTAAAGCAGCAAATCAGAAAAAAGTGGCTGAAAAGTGGGCACTATGTCATCCCTAACGCCAGGAACACAGCTATGAGCAACCAAATTCGCATGGTAAGTTCTTCTGAAACACACAGCTTTGCAGCTCAGGCATGACCCTGCGCTAATGAAACTAAACAACTCCTGGCCCGGAGCTGATTCACGTTCAGCCACCAGCGCCTGCAAGCAGAACTAGTGACTGGCTGTATTTAACTGCATGCATTACTCGTATCTGCTGAGGAGTCTCCACGTTTTATGCTAAATAGGCTGGCTATTCGCCCTACCTCCTTCTACCCCAGCCAAAGTCACCTCTCAGACACAGCAGTTCACAACACTTCTTGAAGTTTATAGGTGCACTGATGGCAAAACTACACAAGCTACTGGGATATAAATATGAATTTTACCAAAAGATAGTATTTTCCTAATATAAATTTTAAACCTAACTTTAACAAAATAGCTTTAAATGTTCTTTAAATAGCTTTATATTTGCTCCAATAGCACTATATACACATGCAGATTTTCAATTTTCATTTCTTATTAGGAGAAAAAAAAAAATCAACACTGGCTGGAAAGGAGAATATAATTTTTGTGAGTTCTGGAAGTAGCTCCCTGTATAAAGCCACTAAAATACATTCGTCAGCCTGAAGCTGAATTGTGATATTTGACACAAATAGTTAGGACCAGAACTTGTACATTTGATCAGTCCATTTTTCACCATCCAACCAGAAGAGTACTGGAACAAAATAAGCTACAAACTTCTCCTGGGAAAGGAAAATTTGACCCAACTTCAGAGCAGCTGAAATTCACTTCTACACCCTGGAAGAGGAACACCGCATGAAAAGATGCTTCACAGGAAAAGCACACCTCTGACATTTGGCTATTGCTGATGGGTTGGTGGTTGTTGTTGTTGTTGTTTTAAAAAAAGACTTGTGCAATTAAGTTATGCCAGAACATAGTGTAAGTCATGACTTCACCTAAGCTTTAGGAAAAATGAAGATGTAACATTTGAAAATTCTTCCACAGTTTCCTTCTGCACAGTTACTCCACTGGCTGGTACTTAGATCCAGTGCTTTAAACTGTGGATGTACACTGCCTCTCATTTAAACTGACTGCCAGAAGCAGTTTTGCTTCTTCAGGAAACCGGATGGGTGGAAGAGCAGTGGACGCCTATCCCACAGTCCATCACTGTCCCAAACAGAGCAGGAGGATCAGCAGAGTAGTTCCCTGGCATGTTCCTGTGTGTGTAAACAACCCTAGAAAAGAGAGGAGGAAGGTCCAGGGAGGCTGAAGCATGAGAGAGAAGGGAAGCACCAATCACAGCCTGATTAAACACTGTAAACGTGCTCAGCTATGACAGACGTTTTAGGTGGGATGTCAGAGACAGGGCTACGAACAATTCTGTGAAAAGAAATTCTGTTACACGATTCCTGCTGTAGTGTAGGAAATAGATTTGTATAAATTATTTAAAAGCAAACAGATCACCATCAAAGAAACATTCATTCCTCATTTTAACTGATATAATATGCCAGATACAATTTTTTTAACTAAATAACTCACACTCAATGTGAATGCAGGCTATCAGAAATATAATGACCTCTTTATATCATATGCTTTACTTTTTGTTTTTTGCCAAATGAGGTTTATCTGCTTAAGAACATCAGCTAGTGCTATTTAGGAAAGTTTTAAAGCGTAAGATTGACTGAAGGCCAATGGAGGGTCTCATTACACCAAAGGGATTTCATAAATACTTTCTAGATACATTCTTGTCTTCCTGAAAAGCATATTTCTTCCCGGCAGGCTTGTGGAGTCTCTTTGCTGCTCCTCAACCACTCTACTATGACTATTTCCTACATGGAAAGTGTTCCTTCAGTCCTATTCCTAGCCGTCAAGACCCAAACCGTAAAACTACACAGCAATGAGCATTCAGGCTTTGGAAACCAAAGAAACAGCAAAAAGCCTACAAAACACATCTCTTACCTGGTGGTCCCATTGCACACACAATCTGAACATCTACAAGTTTAATCATGGAGCAGTCTTTCAGGTCGTACCAATTCCAGTGATCTAACCACTGCCGTAGTAATTCAACAGGCGGTTGCGCACCATAGACCTCTCGTGCTGGCATATTAACATCATCTACAAACACAACCTGAAAAGAAAAACATAAAGGAAGGATTTTGCATTTATTTATTTTACTGAATATATTCCATGATTTCACTTGATTCTGGAAACACCGCATTTTAAACATAACAATTTTTAAATTTTCCTTAAAAGCTAAATTTTTTCTTCATCTGGATGGAGGGAAAAAAAGAGATAATGGAAACTCCTTAGATTTCAATTTTCAGTCTCATTGCAACTCTTCTAGACAGAAGAAAAGGATTTGCTCACTACCAAAAAAAAAAAAAAAA